>Ga0302279_10000545_pt1 | contig 54806 bp, 43 predicted proteins | sample III_Bog_N3_3_FD_194541 | JGI IMG/M metagenome (GOLD analysis project Ga0302279, IMG submission 194541) | Peat permafrost microbial communities from Stordalen Mire near Abisko, Sweden - III_Bog_N3_3 | ecosystem: Environmental > Terrestrial > Soil > Wetlands > Peat | place: Sweden: Abisko... | reverse complement strand
TAGCTGATGTAAGCCCGCGTGGGTTAGCCTGCCGCCGGGGGCGCAGGCTCGCCGTCGCTCTTGGCGGAGGCCCCGGCGGCGGGCAGAGCAGGCCCCAGCGACGTCCCGGGCGCCGGTGGCTCGGCGCCCGACAGCGGAAACGCCCCGAGGGGCGCGAGGGTCAGCTGGACCGGGGCCTCCTTCAGGGCCAGCTCGATCGTGTCCGCCACGATGGGCTCCCAGGGCTGGGCCTCGAGGAGCGCCGTCTCGAGCGGGGCGAAGGCCGACCCCTCGACCGCGAGGGCCCGCGCCTCGATCGTGATGAAGAGCATCTGCGACGCGGGGGCGCCGAGGGCCCGGTAGAGCACCTCGGGCGCGACCGCGGGCGTGACCTCGAAGCCCGCCGGGATGAAGAGCCCGGGGTGAATCTCGACGAAGAAGGTGCCGAGCGGGATGGCCTCGATGCCCGTCGGGCAGCGCAGGAAGGCCCCCGCGCGCGTGATGGCGATCGTCGTGCGCCCGACGGTCTGGTGCGGGAGCGCGTAGGCGAGGCGGCGGAGCAGCGGAAGCTTGTCCGTCGGGATCCAGGTGGCGGTCACGTTTCGCCAGGGCGCCGTCGACGACATGATGCGCAGGGGGACGCGGACGGGGTCCGGCCCGTGCGTGCTCGTGGCCACGGCGACCGTGCGCTCTTCCTCGCCGCGCAGCTCGACGCGGGCGAAGGCGCGGAGGTCGCCCATCTGCGGGAGGCGCTCGAGCGCGAGCGGCTCGTCGCCGCGGCCGCGCAGGAGGACGAGGCCGGCAGGGTCGAAGATGGGGCACGCGCGGAGCTGCACCGGGTGCCGGTAGCCGATCTCGACCGCGACGCCTGGCCCCGCAGGCAGGAACGTCGTGATCCCCGGCGTCAGGCGCATGAGGGGGCGCATGCGCTTGGGGAGGTCGGGGATGCGCATCACATAGCGGCGGACTGGCCCCTCGTCGAAGCTCGACGCGGGCGGCCACTCGGCCACCGTCACCTCGCCCTCGACCCGCGAGCGCACGAAGTAGTGGATGAGCGCGGGCCCGAGCCCCTGCTCGGCCACGAGGAAGCGCGGCCCCGCGTCCTCGATGGTCGACGGGTCGACGTGGGGCATGAGGCGCAGCAGCAGCGAGCGCAGGTCGATCGGCTTGTCGACGTCGTACGTCTGCGTGAACTTGTCGTGGTAGAGCGCGAGGGCTGCGTCCGTCGGCAGCAGCTGGCCGGCGTCGTAGCCGAACGGCGCGCTCGCGTCGCGGTACTGGACGAAGTGCCGGCTCGTGCCGGTGAAGGTGAAGCCGCCTACGAGGCGCGCCGTCTCCGTCATGCGGTCCATGCGGTCGCTCGACTCGGCGGCGAACTGGAGCGTGAGCTCGCGCGTGCCGAGCTTGGAGCGCACGAGGTGCAGCTCGAGGCTCGGCATCAGGTCCTCGAGCGAGTGCTCCCGCGTGTAGACGCTGAGGAGCGCGACGAGCCGGTCGATCGACGGCAGGAGGACGAGGCCCTTGGCGCCGAGCGCGACGCCCTTGGCGTCGAGCCCGAGCCCGGGCGTGCGGAGCCGAGTCTGGTGGAGGGCGATTCTCTCGAGCATGGGAGTCCGCGAGGGACGGACGGCCGATCCTACCCTAGTTGCTCACTGGACCGGGACGGGTGAGAGCTGCTGGATGACGATGCCGTTGCCCAGCTGGCCGTGACCGTTCCACCCCCAGCAATCGACCCCTCCGTCCGCCAGGAGGGCGCATGTGTGCCACGCGCCACCCAGGACGGCCTTGACCGCGCCGCCCAGGCCCTGGACGGGCCCGGGGATACCGGGGAGCCCGGAGACGCCGTTGCCGAGCTCGCCGTACTTGTTCGCTCCCCAGCAGTCGAGGCCGCCGCCGGAGGGCGCCGCGCAGGCCTGGTAGAACCCCGCGCCGAGACCGCCGAGGCTGGTGATCCCCTGCACCGTGACCGGCGTACCCGTGGCAGGCATGGGGCTCCCGAGCTCGTCGTCGGCGTCGTACCCCCAGCACTGGACCCCGGCGCTCGAGAGAGCGCACTCGAAGGCCGAGCCCGACGCGAGCGCTGTTGCGCCGCTCACGTCGATGACCGGGACCGGCGTGGTCTCGATCGCCACGAAGGCGCCGTTGCCGAGCTGGCCCGAGGCCCCATGGCCCCAGCACTCGACCGCGCCGCCGGAGAGGATCGCGCACGCGTGATCTTCGCCCACGCTCACGGCGGTCGCGGCTGGAAGGTCGACGGGCACGGCGGTGGTCGCGTTCGTCGTCGTGCCGTTGCCGATCTGGCCGTCGTTGTTGAGGCCCCAGCAGTCCACGCCGCCATCGGCGAGCAGAGCGCAAGCCCCGGCGCCTCCTGCCGCGATCTGACGTGCGCCCGAGAGGGCGGTCATGCCGCCGTCGGTCGCGGCCAGCACGGCGGTCGGCGCGGTCGCGTTCGTCGTCGTGCCGTTGCCCATCTGGCCGTCGTCGTCGAGGCCCCAGCAGTCGACGACGCCCCCCTGGAGGAGCGCGCACGTGAAGGAATCTCCCGCGGCGAGCTGCGTTGCCGTCGTGATCCCCGCCACCGTGACGGGCGAGCTCTCGTACGAGGCGGCGCTCCCGTTGCCGAGTTGCCCCTGCCTGTTGTCACCCCAGCACTCGATCTGGCCGCCGGACACGATGGCGCACGTGTGGTTGTCGCCCGCCGTGATGGCGGTTGCCCCGCCATCGCCCAGGGAGACGGCGATGGGGCGGTCCTCCTCGGACACGATTGCGTCGCCGAGCTGGCCAAAGCCGTCGAAGCCCCAGCAGTAGGGCCGTCCGGCAGCGATGGCGCAGGCTTGGCTGTAGCCCGCGCCGATCGAGCTCACCGAGGCGAGGCCCGTGATCTCGGCCGGCATGGTGTGGTTGCTCGTCGTGTCGTTGCCGAGCTGTCCGTTGCCGTTACCGCCCCAGCACGCGGCCGAGCCGTTGGCGAGCGCGGCGCAGGTGAATTGCGTGCCACAGCTCACGCTGTTCGCCTGCGAGGAGGGCAGGAGCACCAGCGATGGGGTGCGCTCGGCCCCGCCCGCGATGCCGAGCTGCCCGTTCGCGTTGGCGCCCCAGCACAGCAGCGAGTTCACCGTGCCCTGCGCGAAGACCGCGCACGTGTGCGCGTCGCCCGCCGAGACGGCGATGGCCGCCCCGAGCTGCGAGTTGCTGGGAAGGGAGATCGGGACGGGGACGAGCGCGGCGCTCACCGTGCCATTGCCGAGCTGTCCACTCCCGTTGGTTCCCCAGCAATCGACGCCTCCATCCATCAGCGTGGCGCACGTGTGGACGTTGCCCACGGCGACGGTCGCCGCGCCCGTCAGCCCGGCGTCTCCGCCCGCGGGGGAAGACACCTGGACCGGCACCGTCGATCCGGTCGCAACCGGGGTGCCGTTGCCGAGGTTGCTCGCCCCCCAGCACATGACCGCCCCGTCCGAGAGGACGGCGCAGGTGCGGGCGTTGCCGGCGCCGATGGCCTTTGCCGCGGAGGGCAATCCCGTCACTTGCGCCGCTGTGTTCGAGGTGAACAGCGGCGTATTGCTTCCCAGCTGTCCGTAGCTGTTGTTCCCCCAGCAGACGACGTATCCGTTCGACAGCAGCGCGCACGCGTGGTCGGTCCCGACGGCGATGTCCGTGGCCGAGGAGACTCCCTGGACGCTGACGGGCGTGCTCGACGCCGAGTAGGTGCCGTTGCCGAGCTCCCCTGCTGCGTTGTCGCCCCAGCAGTCGACGGCTCCGCCGGTGAGCAATGCGCACGTGAGGTACTCGCCGGTGCCGATCTTGTCGACCGTGTGGCACTGCACCGCGAGTGAGGTCGCCGACGACGCCCCGGCCGTTCCCGAGCCGTTCGCCACCGTGCACAGCTCGGGCGTGGTCGACGGCTGCGTGATCACCGTGACCGTGTACGCCGTGCCCGTCGGCAGCGGGCTCGGAAATGTGAACGTGTTGCCGCTCGCGCCGCCCACGAGGCTGACGGTCTCCCCTCCGTTGAGCTGAAGAACGACCGTATTCCCGGTGAACAACCCGTTGAAGTCGCCGCCGATCGCGTTGAACCCCGGCATGACCTCGGGCGCATCCCTGTCGGACCCTGCGTCGTCAGGCTCGCCGTCCGCCGCTCCGTCGGCGATCGTGGCATCTCCCGTCGACGCGTCCCCGCCCGTGGTCGAGTCCGCGCCGTCGGGCGCGACGTCCCCCGTGCTGTCCGCCGGTGGCGTGAGGACGTCCGCGGCGACGATGGAGTCCGCCGTCGTGGCGTCTCGACCGCTGTCCGCGGCGGCGGAGTCGGCCGGGAGGGACGACTCGGAAGCTACGTCTCCCGAGCCGGCGTCCCCTCCGCCGGCGCTCAACTCCGAGAGGTCTGCGCACCCGGCGAGAAGGAGCAGTGCCCATCCCGCGCGGTACCAACGCATCCCGCCAACTCTACCATGGCTCCGCGCCCCTCCGCGCGTTACGGGTCTCCGTGCTACTTCTCCCAGGCCGTGTCCTTCGACCCTGTAGCGACCACCGCCTGGCTCACCGCGCGCCTCCGCGCGGAGGAGAGCGCGCGCCCTTCACCGCTCTCGCGCGATCCGTTCGCCGCCCGGCTCGTCGCGGCCGAAGGCGCGCCGGAGGACCTGTTCGGCGGGTCGTCGCCGATCCCGCTCGTCAGCTCCTTTCAGGAGTTCATCGCGCTCTTCCAGACCGACCCTCGCGCCGCGTCCCGCGTAGCGCGGGCGGCCTCGCTCGCGGTGCGTAGCCGGTACTTCGACGATCTCGTCCTCGAGGCCGTCGCCGGCGGGGCGCGCACCGTGGTCATGGTGGCGGCGGGCCTCGACACCCGCGTCTACCGTCTCGCGCTGCCCCCCGGTCTCCTCTGGATCGAGGTCGATCGCGCCGAGACGCTCGCCTACAAGCGCCAGGTCCTCCACGACGCCGAGCCCCGCGCGGAGATCCTCGACGTCGGAGGCGACCTGCGCGACGCGGCCGTGGTCGGCGAGGTCGCCCGTGCGGTGCGAGGCCCGAGCCTCTGGGTCATGGAGGGGCTCGTCGTCTACCTGCAGGCTGCGGAGGTCGACACGCTGCTCGACACCGTTGCCCGGCAGATCTCGAAGGGCAGCGCGCTCGCGTTCGACGTGCCCAACCTGACGAGCGTGGACCCGAAGGGGCCCGTCGGAGAGCACGTGGCGCGTCACATCGCGCGCGGCTCGCCGTGGACGTTCGCGACCGATGCGCCGGCCGCGCTCGTCGAGAAGCGCGGGCTCGTGGCCGACGTGGTCGCCGTCGGGCATCCCCGCGCGCACTACGGGCGGCTCCCGTGGCCCGCCGCGGAGACGCCGCGCCCCGGTCAGCCCGTCAACTTCCTCGTCAAGGGGACGCGAGCTTGAGCGGGCGACCGGCGTTCCGCGCTCCGCTCAGCTGCAGGGCCTGGCGGCCACGCAGGCGCGCCGCACCTCGCGCCCCGCGAGCGAGACCAGCGTGGTCTGCTTCGGCGAGTCGGCGCGCGACACGACGACGTAGTCCATCGTGAAGGTCTTGCGGTCCGCGGCGAACTCGAAGGGCTTGAACGGGACCTGGCTCGGGGCGATGCGAATGACGTTGTCGCCGGACACGGGGGCGCCGAACCTTCCGCAGAGCGAGCCTTCGCACCGGACGTTCCCGTCGATGTGGTAGCCGTTGACGGCGCTGCCCCAGGTGAGGCGTCGCCCTGCGAACGATCCGGAGGCCACCATCCCGCAGCGGTCCGGCGTCCCCTGGGCGGTCGAGTCCGACGCGAGCTTGGCGCTCCAGAAGAGGGCCGTCGTCTCCATGTTGAAGGGCTGGTGGAGCTCGTAGGAGATCATCTGCGCGACGCCGTGCTCCTGCTCGGGGTGGCTCCACCGGACGACGACCCTTCCCGGACCGGTCCTGTAGACGCCGTCCCCCGCGCCCATGAACGTGTCGGCGAGCTTCAGGTTGGCCGAGAGCGCGTACTCGACCTCGACGGTGTCGCAGGCCGGCTCGTCGGCCTGCGCCGCGCGCGGATCGGCGAGGGGGCTCGCGACGAGAGCGGCCCCCAGCGCGCCGACGTAGATGGTGCCCTTGACGCAGCGGGCGTGGAAAGATGCGGCCATCGCCCCCCCACCGTAGCGCATCGAAGCCCTCTCCGACCGGCGCGACGTTCCAGCGCGAGCGGCCGTGCGCGGAGCGTCCCTGGAGTGCGGGGGCGCGAGTCCGAGAGTCTCGGCAAACACCGTGCCATGGCGGGGCGAGCCCACCTTCACTCCCGCCACGCCCCAGGAGTGGGCTTCGCATCTCCGTTCGAGGCCTCGGGCAGGTCACTCGACTGCCCGGTACTGGGGCCCGGGTTCGGTCCTGTGCTAAACCGTGCTCGGTACGACGGGGAGTCGCACAGTCCGGTAGTGCACGAGCTTTGGGTGCTCGTTGTCGCGGGTTCAAATCCCGCCTCCCCGACCGATAGAGCGTGAAGGGGGGTCGCTACGGTTGGCCTCGACGTGGGGGTCGGTTACGCTTCTTGGGCATGCGGACACCTTCGCCCGCCGCACTGCACGCGGTGCGCGTCCTCGGCGTCCTCGGCATGCTCGTGCTCGGGTGTGCGACCCCGACCGAGCTGACCGTGACGGTCGACAGCGAGGTGGGGTGCGCCGCCAAGGCATCGGTGGCGGTCGTCGGGGGGACGAGCCTCGCGGCCCTCGCGTCGAAGACGCCCCAGGCCACGTCGACCGGGTGCTCCGCGAGCGGTGCGGAAGCGACGATGGGCAACGTCGTGCTCGTGCCGGCCGGGGACAAGAAGGAGAACATCGCGTTCGCCGTGATGACGCGGCCCGACGGCACGTCGCCGGACCGTTGCCTCGACCCCGCGGAGGCCCCGGGCTGCATCGTCGCCCTGCGCGAGCTCCGGTTCATCCCGGAGACGGAGCTCGCGGTGCGCGTCGACCTGCGGCTGGCGTGCCTGGGCGTGACCTGCCCGTCGGGTCAGACGTGCGTGGGTGGCGCCTGCGTGAGTGACGTCGTGGACCCCACGAGCTGCCTCCTTCAATGCGGCGAAGGGGACCTCGAGCCGGACGCGGGTGCGCCCCGCGACGCGCAGGCGCTCGACGCGGCGGACGCAACGCTGGACACGGCTCGGGCACCCATGGATGCGACGCCCGACTCTCCTCCGGCCGACGCCGCGGTCGACGTCGCCGCGCCTCTGTTCGCGATTGGCGGCACCGTCACCGGGCTCGGGTCGGGTGACGTCGTGGTGCTCGAGGACAACGGGGGGGACGAGCTCACGGTGTCGACCAACGGCACATTCTCGTTCGCCACGTCGCTGGCGAGCGGGGCGAGCTACGCCGTCACGATCCTCACCCAACCGGCAGACCCGCCGGGCAGCGTCCTGCAGACATGCAGCGTGAGCCAGGGCACAGGCACCGTCGCCTCGACCGCCATCTCGAACGTCGAGGTCACCTGCGTGACCGACACCTTCGCGGTCGGTGGCACCGTGTCGGGCCTCGCGGCCGGCGGTACCGTCGTCCTGGCGGACAACGGCGGCGACGACGTGACCGTGACGTCCAACGGCGCGTTCGCGTTCGGAGCGCCCGTGGCGAGCGGGGGGAGCTACGCCGTCACGGTGGCGACCCAGCCGCAGGGGCAGACCTGCACGGTGACCCAGACGAGCACCGCCGTCACCACGGCCAACGTGACCGTCACCGTGACCTGCATCGATGCGGCGCTGCCGTTGACCCTCGGAGGTACCGTCAGCGGCCTCGCCCTGGGTGACACGATCGAGCTCCAGGACAACGGAGGCGACGACCTCTTCGTGACGAACAACGGCACCTTCGCCTTCTCCATGGGGCTTCCGCCCGGCTCGCCCTACGCCGTCACGGTCTCCAGTCCGACCTCCCCGGTTCCTCAGATGTGCACCGTGACCATGGGCTCGGGCACCGTCGGGTCGTCGAACGTCACCACCGTCGACGTCACCTGCACGACGCTGACCGCCCCCGTGTTCACGGTGGGCGGCACGGTCACCGGCCTCGCGAGCTCGGAGTCGCTCATCCTCGAGAACGAGGGAGGCGACAACCTCGTCGTCTCGGCGAACGGGAGCTTCACCTTCGCCATGCCCGTCGTGGCGGGCAGCAGCTACGACGTCACCGTGCAGGCGAGCCCTGCCTCACCAGTCGCCGAGACGTGCACGGTGACCGGCCCGAGCGGCGTCGTGGGTAACGCCAACGTGACGAGCCCGACCGTGACCTGCGCGCCGACGCAGCTCACGATCGGCGGCACGCTGTCGGGTTTGTCGTCGAATGACGTCGTCGCGCTCAAGGAAAACGGCGTGCAGTCCCTCGTGCTCGGCGCCAACGGGCCCTTCACCTTCGCAGGTACCGTTGCCAGTGGTACCGCATACACCGTCACCGTCGCGGGCAACCCGACCAACCCGCCGGAGACCTGCACGGTGAGCCAGGGCACCGGCACCGTCGGCAGCGCCGACGTCAGCGTGGTCGTCTCCTGCGTGGCCACGCCGCTCTACCCCGTCAACGTCACCGTGAGCGGCCTCGCCGGCCCGGGGGGATCAGCCGCGGAAACCGTCGTCATCGAGGACAACGGAGGTGGGCCGCTCGGCGTCTCGTCCAACGGGAAGTCCTCGTTCGCCACGATGCTCCCGACCGGAGCCGCGTACGACGTCACCGTGACGTCGAACCCGACCAGCCCGCAGCAGACCTGCGTCGTCACGGGCGGCGCGGGAACCATCCAGGGCGCGCCCGCCAACGTCGCAGTGACCTGCACGCCTGCCTATTACTCCATCAGCGGCACGGTCACGGGGCTCTTGGACGGCGGGAGCGTGATCGTGGCCGACAACGACGGGGGTCGCATCGTCCTCACCACAGACGGCCCGTTTGTCGTCTTGCCCGATGTCCCCACCGGAACCCCGTACGAGGTCACGATCGTCTATGAGAACAACGCAAGCTGCGTCCTCGCGCAGAACGGCGGAGACGTCACCGACGCGAGCGTGAGCAACATCCTCGTGACCTGCGTGCCTTGACGGCGCCCGCGGCACCCGTCAGCTCAAGAGCTCGGCGGTCGCCTCGTCGAGCTCGGGCTGCAGCGGACCGTCGCCCTCCGGCAGCGGGAAGAAGGCGTGAGCCGCAAACTGGAGCGCCCATCCCGTCGCGAAGGTCGCGCTGGCCACGGGGATGCCGATGAGCGTGCGTGCGATCGGTACAGCCGTCATCATGAGCGACAGTCCCACGTCCTGGCACGCGTGCCGGGCGAGCGCTTGTCCTCGGTCCAGGATCCTCATGCTCCCTACTATGCGCACGCCGCGCCCTGAAGACTGTCGGCCGCACGACACTGCGGGAAGATCATGGTGAAGGCGCACGATTTCGAGGAGATCCTCCGGGCTGGTCGCTGGTTCGGCGGGCTCGCCCGCGACTTCCAGGGCGCCCTGCTCGACGCCGCCGCCGTGAGGAAGCTCGGCAAGGAAGAGCGGCTCTTCGCGCGCGGGGACGCCCCGAACGGCCTCTACGGGCTCGTTCAGGGCACGATCAGGGTCGCCGGGACGAGCTCCGGCGGCGTCGAGGTACTGCTCGCGCTCGTGGAGCCGCCCATGTGGTTCGGGGAGGTGTCGATGCTCGACGGCTCGCCTCGCACCCACGACGCCGTCTCAGGTGACGAGTCGACCCTCGTGCACGTCCCCCAGGCACTGCTCGAGGCCATCCTCGCGCGTGAGCCGCGGCACTGGCGCGATGTCGCGGTCCTCGCCGCCACGCGGCTGCGCATCATGTACAGCATGGCGGAGGACGCCGGACAGCCCATCGCCGTTCGCCTTGCGCGCAGGCTCGTGCTATCCGCCGAGCGCTACGGCGACTGGCACGACCGATCAAGCCGCACCGTGGGCGTGCGCCAGGAGCAGCTCGCGGCGATGCTCTCGAGCTCGCGGCAGACCGTGAACCAGCTGCTCAAGCGCCTCGAGGCCGACGGCGCCATCCGCCTCTCGTACGGGCAGGTCGAGATCCTCGACCTCGACGCCCTGCGCGACGCCGCCCGCCCCCAGGGTTGAGGCGCGCCGAGCCCCACCTACGGTCGATCGACCCGGCTCACTGCGGCGCGGCCTGCGAGCACAGCATGTTGATGCACTGGATGCCCTGGCCCGCGCCGCAGCAGTCGGCGGAGGTCGTGCACTTCTCGAACTCTTGCGAGCAGGTCGGCATCTGGCTCGTGCACTCGAGCCCCCCGCCGTCGCTCGCGGCCTCGCAGTAGCCCCCGCAGCACTCGTCGCCCGTCAGGCAGCCCGTTCCCCCGACGTGGCACGGGTCGACGACCCAGTAGCCGCGCGAGTTGCCTGCGAGCAGCTCCTGCCCGGGGAGGTAGAAGGCGGGATGACTCGGGTCGGTGCCGGGGGCGGCGTTGAGATCGATCGCCGCAACCCACAGCTTCTTGGTCGTGGGCGTCACGGTGAGATCGTAGTTGCGAGGATCGCTCCAGGTCGGGTCGATGGTCGCGACGTTGCCGTACATGCGCCGGCTCGTGAAGACCATCCAGGCGTATCCGCCCGAGACGACGGGGTTGACCGTCGGCTCGTAGTTGAGGAGCCAGTCGGTCGCATGGTTGTTGGCCCCGACGGGCAGGTAGTTTAGGCCGTTGGCCTGGTCGAGCCGCGTAGGGGTCTGCGTCGCGAGGTCGACCCACCAGAGCTCGGCCTGCACGCCGTTTCGCGTCTCGCCGTAGGCGGCGTTCGGGGTCAGCTCGTGCTCGAAGGCGACGGCGTTGCTCGTGGGGAGGAAGCTCGGCCAGACCGCGCGGCCAACGGAGGGCGTGTAGAGCGTCGTGAGGGCGGAGAAGGTGTTCGTCGGCTGGGCGAACCCCATCGTCACGAGAGTCTTCTGGTCGCCGGCCGGGCCACCGAAGTAGTTGAACGCCACGTGGTTGCCGTCGGGCGAGAACACGGGGCACCCCGCCTGGAGCCCGCTGGGAAGCCCTGACGGCGTAATCGCGGTGCCCGCGGGGATGGCGTAGAGGGTGCTCGGCAGCGTGCTCGCGCCCTGCTGCGCGGCCGAGTTCGAGAAGATGAACGTGCCGTCCGGGTAGAGGCCGCCCCACGCGAAGCGGCTGTCGGCGGGGCTCATCACGGTCTCGGTGTCGTTGTTGGTCAGCGCGTACGCGCTCGTGACGGAGTTGTCCTGCTGCTGCGTGATGAGCTGCGCACCATTCGCGGAGACCGAGTGGCATACGCGGCACTCCGAGTCGTTGCCCGCGATGAGGACGGGGCTGGTGGAGCCTCCCTTGACGGCGAGCGTCGCGCCGCCGAACGACGCGCCGCCGACCGTGCAGCAGAGGTTGTGGGCGAGGTTCGTGCCGTACGAGTTGTAGTAGACGGTCCCCTTCAGCGTCCCGGACGCGACCTTCCACGTCTCTACGATCGGCCCCCACGCGGTGCCGCCCTGGGAGAACACGAGCGTGACCGTCACGTCCTCGCCGGCGTTCGAATAGGCCATGGCCTGCCAGGCCGCCGGGTCCACCGGGTGGTGGATGAACGGCGTGGCGGTGTTCGCGAAGAAGCCCTGGTAGTCGAACGCGGCCTCGCTGATGTGGATGAAGACGCCATCGAAGTCGTGGGTCCCGGCGGTCCACTGGAGCAGCGGGGGGAGGATGCCGCGCGGCCACACCGTCTGCGTGTACGGGTAGAGGAAGCCGAGCGTCGTGTCGGCCATGGGAGATCCCATGAGGACCTGCTGCGTCGTCGGGCTCACCGGGCCGCCGGGGCCCTCGCCGCCCACGCCTCCGTTGCCGCCGGCCCCGTTGCCCGCTTCGGCGTCGTCCCCGCCGGCGTCCGCGGCCCCCGCTGCGCCGTTCTGGACCATGTGGAGGTGAACGGTGATAGTCGTGCTGACGCTCTGCCCGGCCCAGGTGGCGGTGATGCTGGCGGTGCCGCCCACCGTTCCGGTCGGGGTGAACACGCCCGTCCCTACGCCGATCGCCCCGATCTCGCCGCGATCGATCGACCAGGAGACGGTGACCGGCTGGCCTCCTGCGGTAGTGCTGTACTGAACCGGCGCGGCCGGCTGACCTACGGTGACATCCACCACGTCGTCGGCGGGCGTGATGGCGAGGAGGGCGCCGTCCGCGGGCGACGAGCCGTCTCCTCCGCCGAGGAGGGGGCCCGAATCGGAGGCGCCGTCCTGCGGTGTCGTCGAGTCTGGGCCGCTGTCGCCCGGGTTGGGGCCCTGGGAACCGGCGCTCGAATGGCTGGTCGTGCTGCCGCACGCGGCGGCGGCGCTGGCCGCGACGACCGCGAGGAGCAGCGCTGCCCCAAGGCGAAGACCACTCGTCATGGCTCACTCCATAAGATCGATGGCGCGACGCCATCGGGGTGCGGGCATCGCACACAAGGAGGCTACCACGCCACCCGATCCTCGGCCCGCCGCGGAACTCTGTGCCGTGCGTGGCGCGACACCGTAGACTCGCGATCGAGGTGGACCATGGGTAGATCCGCGCCTTCGATGTACGCGCTTGCCTCGATCGTGACCTTCCTCTGCGCGATCGTCGTCGCTGGATGCGGGACCACGTCTTCGAAGCCCGGAACGCCCGACAGCGGCGGCGGGGGCGTCCCCGACGCCACGTCCCCGTACGACGCGACGGTCGACGCGACCACGGACTCGGGCTCCGACGCTCCCATGTTCGCCACCGACGGGGGCGTGACCACGACCCTCATCATCGATCCGCCCTCCGCCACCCTCGCCATCACCAACCCGGCCTCTCCTCCGACGCAGGTGTTCACCGCGACGCTCGGCATGGGCGGAATGACGGTCACCCCCATCTGGAGCCTCACCGACTTCACGGTGGGATCCATCGACAACGCGGGCACCTTCACCCCGGGAGGGACCATCGCGGGCACGGTGACCGTGACCGCCTCGTACGGCGGGCTCATGGCGCAGGCGACCCTCCAGGTCACCGTGAGCTACGGCACGTTCCTCCCCTCCGTCACGCTCCCGGACGGGACCACGATCCCGCAGAACTCCGGCGCCATCTCCGTGGCAAACCAGACGGCGCTCCAGGGCCCCGCGGGCCCCGAGCCTGATGGCGGCGCCCCGACGACGATCATCTACCCCTACGATCAGACGGTCTTCCCGAAGGGCCTCCTCGCACCGGTCGCGCAGTTCTCGCCGGGGGTCGTGGCGCCTGTCGATTTCAAGGTGAGCCTCGACACCACGGGCTTTCACTGGGACGGCTTCGGGCACATCGGCAACCCGGCCCAGCTGCAGGTCGCGCTCGATCAGGGGGCCTGGAACGGCGCGCTCGAGAGCGCCCAGCCCAACCCCACGACCCAGCTTGCCACCGTGACGCTGTCGATCGTGAAGGCCGCGCAGGGCGTGGCGTACGGACCGGCCCAGGCGACGCTCATCATCGCGCAGGGGAAGCTGACGGGCATCATCTACTACGAGAGCTACGGCAGCGACACGGTCGACGCGCCGCCCGACGGCGGCTCCAGCGGAAACAACGGGACCGACTTCGGGCTGTGGGCGGTGAAGCCCGGCGGGACGAGCCCTCCCACGAACCTCCAGTCCGGTTGCGTGCTGTGCCACGGCGTATCGGCAGCCGGCAACACGCTGACGGCCGGTACCGACGATCCGACCGTGGCCGGCAACACGGGAGTCTTCCGCGTCGAAGCGGACGGCGGCTACACCCACCTTGCCACCTCGCCCACGATCCTTCCCTACGCGATCGGAAACGGCGTGGACTCGCGCGGTCTCGGGTGGGGTGTGGTGAGCCCCGACGGGAGGGTCGTCGTGCGGAGCCAGAACCAGTTCTGGGGAGGCGAAGCGCTCCTCGCGTGGGCCGTCCCGGACGCGCCGCTGCTCGACGTCGACGGGGGGCTCATGCCGCTGTCGACCTCGATGACGGTCAACGGGAGCGTGGACATGTACGCGCCGTCGTTCTCCGTCGACGGCCAGCACCTCGTCTACATCAACTCCGACACGCCCGCCGCCGGATCTCCGGGTGCGCCGAGCCGGTCGGTGGGCATCGTCGACACGTCGATCGAGCTGTCGGACGCCGGCGCCGACGCAGGATCCATCACGCTGTCCAACAGCCGGATCATCTACGACTCGACGGAGATGGGGTCGACGCCCGCGGGAAACTTCACCAAGGTCCCGACCTTCCTCCCCGACTCGCAGACCGTCGTGCTCGAGGAGACGGTCTCCGCCGCCGAGGTGTCGTACGCCCACATGCTGCCCGACTACGAGAACCAGATGGGGTACGTCGACGGCGAGCTCTACACGCTTCAGCCGCAGGCGAGCGGCGCCTACGCGCACGTGGCCCTCGCCAACGCCAACACCGGATACGACCCCAACGCCGCCACTCACAACTACGAGCCGAAGCCGTTGCCGGTCCAGGTGGGCGGGTACTACTGGGTCGTCTTCACGAGCATGCGCCAGGATGCGTACCCGACGCTCGGCTTCGCCAAGAAGCTCTGGGTCACAGCGGTCACCGTCGGCGGCGCCCCCGGCGTCGATCCGAGCCACCCGCCGTTCACGCTCGTCAACCAGTCCATCGTCGCCGCGCAGCCCTCGCAGCGCGCCTACTGGGCTCTCGCGCCCTGCCAGGCCAACGGCGCCAGCTGCCAGACGAGCGACGACTGCTGCGACGGCAGCTGCCGCCCGCAGTCGGCGAGCGATCCGTCTTCCCCGCTCGTCTGCGGCATGCCCATGAACATGTGCGCCCAGATCGGCGACAAGTGCCAGGCCGGCAACAACCAGGACTGCTGCAATGCCGCCGCCGGCGTGCAGTGCATCGGCACCCTGAACGGCTACGGGAGCTGCGAGGTCCCCGCCCCGCAGTGAGGGGCTCGGGAACCTAGCGCGTGTCGCGCAGCGCGACCAAGGCCTGGCGAAGGCCCGAGGGCGTCGCTCGCAGGGAGACGTACAGGTTGTCGCCGTCCGTCTCGATGGCGCGGATTCCGAGCACCGGCGCCAGGATGGAGAGGATGCGCCGCACGCGGAGGTTGTTGGCGATCTGCGGCACGAGGAGCAGGTCGATGACGACGCGGTCGCCCTCCGCCTCGACGATCATCGGCGGCCGCTTGGGGATGAACTTGATGAGGTTGCCGGGCTTCGAGAGATCGAGCGCCCCCGACTTGATGAGGGTCGCGATGGGCGACTCGCTCTCGCCGATGAGGGCGAGCTTGACCTCGTTCAGCCGGACGCCGATGCGGAGCGTATCCGCGCCGAGCGTCACCTCGTCGATGCGGATGGCGGCCGACGCGCGGAGCGGAGTGCCCATCGCGTCGACCGTCGCACCGAGGCGGAGCGCCGGCGGAGACGTGTCGATCTGCACGTCTTGCGGCGCCTTCTTTCCCCCTTTGCCCTGCGACGCCGCCCACCGAAGGGCGGCGACGGGTATGCCGAAGCGCAGCGTCGCCGCGTCTATCGCGGCCTTGACGAGGACTTCCGGGTTGTTGCGGACGTAGCGGGCGGCGGCCGAAAGGATCTCACGAGGGCCAGGCATGTCGCCCGAGGGTATCACCTACGCCTTGTTGATGGCGTCCCAGTTCTCCGCGATCTCCTGGGCGTTCCACACGCCGTTGTCGGCGTCCTTGAACTTGCCCGGCGTTTCGATGACCTTGAACGCGTAGAGGCGTGCCCCCGCGACGGCGAGGATGTGCCCCGTGCGATCGCCGCACAGGTCGCTCGCGAGGAAGAGCGCCGCGGGCGCGATGTGATCGGGGGTCAGGGTGTCGACGCCCTGGAACATGGGGAGATCCTCCGTCATTCGCGTCTTGGCGATGGGGGCGATGGCGTTGACGGTGATGCGGTGCTTCTGGAGCTCGATCGACGTCGTGCGGGTGAGGCCGTAGATGCCCGCCTTGGCGGCGGAGTAGTTGGCCTGGCCGAAGTTGCCGAGCATCCCGCTCACGCTCGTCGTGTTGACGATGCGGCCCCCGCCGCCCTGCGTCACGACTTGCTTGGCGAACGCCTGCGAGCAGAGAAAGGTACCGCGGAGGTGAACGGCGATGACCGAGTCGAACATCGCCTCGTCCATCTTGAGGAAGCTCTTGTCCCGCAGGATGCCTGCGTTGTTGACGAGGATGTCGGCGCGGCCGAATGCCTCGACGGCCTTCTTGACGAGGTTCGCAGCGCCCTCGGCGGTGGAGACGTTGTCGTAGCTGGTCGTCGCCTCGCCGCCGGCTTTCTTGATCTCGTCGACGACCTGGTTGGCCGCGCTCTCGCTCGTTCCCGCGCCGTCGCGCGTTCCCCCGAGATCGTTGACGACGATCTTCGCCCCCTCCTTGGCCATGAGCAGCGCGTGTGCGCGCCCGATGCCGCCGCCCGAGCCGGTGATGATCGCCACTTTTCCGTCGAGAAGACCCATGGAAGACTCCTTTGTCACGCCAGAGCCTCTCTTCTTTAGTCCGCGCTGGCGCGCGCCGTCTACCGTGGTGCTAGGCTCCGCGCCGTCATGGGTGGGGCTCCTCGCGATACACGACGGCTGCCGAAGACGGCTCTTCCTTCCCCGGAGAGCCTGGTCGTGCCCGATCGGGACACCGAGAAGACCCTCAGCGTGGCGACCCCGACGCTGCGCGATCACGCGAACCTCACGCTCATGAACGGCCCCGACGCCGGCTGCGTCTACCCGGTCGAGGAGCCCGAGATCATCATCGGACGCGACGAGGACGTGGCCGTCCACCTCGAGGACGCCTCGGTGAGCCGGCGTCACGCGCGGGTCTTCCGGAATGGCACCGGCATCTTCGTCGAGGATCTGGGCTCGACGAACGGCACCTTCCTCGCGGGCCAGCGCATCGAGCGCGCGGAGCTCGTCAGCGGCGATCGCCTCCAGATCGGCCCGAGCTACACCTTCCGGTACGCGGTGACGGACGAGGCGGAAGAGCGCCTCCAGCGCCAGCTCTACGAGAGCTCGACCCGGGACGCGCTCACCGAGGCCTTCAACCGCAAGTACCTGAGGGAGCGCCTCGGCTCCGAGATCGCGCACGCCCGCCGCCACAAGAGCGCCCTCGCCATCCTTCTCTTCGACATCGACGAGTTCAAGCGCACCAACGACGTCCACGGTCACCTCGCCGGCGACGCCGTCCTTCGCGCGATCGCCGACAAGGTTCGCACGCTCATCCGCCTCGACGACGTGTTCGCGCGCTATGGCGGCGAGGAGTTCGTAATCCTCATCCGCGCGCACGGGCCCCAGGACGCGTCGCGCCTCGCCGAGCGGGTGCGCACGGAGGTCGCGGGCATCAGCATTCGCGTTCCGGGAGAGATGCTCTCCGTGACGGTGAGCGTGGGCGTGGCGTCGCTGGCGGAGCTGCCGGAGGACGCCGCGGGTCAGGAGCTCATCGCCAAGGCGGACGAGCGCCTCTACCGGGCGAAGGGCGGCGGGCGCAATCGCGTCATCTCGAGCGACAGTAGCGGCCCCGGCGCTTGACGGTACGCATCCGCCGGTGTTAACGAAGTTGCGCCTGGCGTCGCCGGGCTCAAGGAGGCGTTTTCGATGGGTGCCGACGTCAAGCAGCTGTTCAATGAGACCCTTCCCGCGGCGCTCGCCAAGAACGCGGATGACGCCAAGACGATTGGCGCGAAGTACCAGATGAACATCACCGGCGAAGGTGAGTGGAACATCGACGTGTCGGCGACGGGTCCCTTTTGCAAGCCCGGCTCCGGTCCCGCCGATTGCACCATCACCATCACCGCGGAGGACTTCCAGAAGCTCCTCGAGAACCCGCAGGCCAACGGCATGCAGCTGTTCTTCGCAGGCAAGCTGAAGGTGACTGGCAATCCGATGCTCGCGCAGAAGCTGAGCAAGCTCTTCGCGTACAAGTAGCTTCCGTGACAGTCGGAAGCGCGCTCGGGAGCGCGCTCCGCGGCGTCAAGGTCCTCGATCTGAGCCGCCTCCTTCCGGGGCCGTTCGCGTCGCTGGCGCTCGCCGATCTCGGGGCGCAGGTCGACAAAGTTGAGGAGCTCGGCGGCGACTATCTGCGGCACATGCCGCCGCTGCTGGAGGGCCGCCCGGTCGCGGGTGCGTCTACAGCATCGGACGGCGGCATGTCCGCGATGTTCGCGGCATTGAACCGTGGCAAGCGGAGCATCGCGCTCGACCTCAAGAAGCCACGCGGGAGGGACGCCCTCCTCGCCCTGGCGTCCCAGTACGACGTGCTGCTCGAGCAGTTCCGGCCCGGCGTGCTCGACCGGCTCGGCCTCTCCCATGCGACGTTGCGGGCGAAGAACCCGCGCCTGGTCGTCTGCGCCCTCACGGGCTATGGCCAGACGGGGCCGCTCGCCCAGCGCGCGGGACACGACATCAACTACCTGGCCCGCGCTGGAATCCTCGGCCAGCAAGGTCCGAGCGGCGCCCCGCCCGTGGTCCCTGGCTTTCAGCTCGCGGACGTGGGGGGCGGCCTCTGGAGCGTCGTCGGCATCCTCGCCGCGCTGGCGCGGCGCGACCGGACGGGCGAGGGGAGCGTCATCGACATCTCCATGGTGGAGGCGTCGATGGGCTTCGGCGCGCTCGGGCTCGGCCAGCTCTTCGCGGACGTCCTTCCCCCACGCGGGGAGGCGCCCTTGACGGGCGGGCTCTCGGGCTACGGGACCTACGAGACGAAGGACGGCAAGTACGTCGCCCTGGGCGCGCTCGAGCCGAAGTTTCTCATGGCCTTCTACCGGGGCATCGGCCTCCCCTTCGAGACCTCCGCCCTCTTGCCCGGTCCCCACCAGGCCGCCCACAAGGAAAAGCTCGCCGCCGTCTTCCGCGAGCGTACCCGCGACGAATGGGAGGCGTTCGGCAAGGAGCACGATTGCTGCCTCGAGCCCGTCCTCGACCCCACGGAGCTGCGCTCGGACCCGAACCTCCAGGCCCGCGGCGCGTTCTTCCAGGTCGACTCGCCGTGGGGATCGCTCCCGCAGCTGAGCCTCCCCGTGACCGACGTGCGCTCGTCCCACCTGGCGCCCCCGCGCCTCGGCGAGCACACAACGCAGATCCTCGAGGAAGCTGGCTACAGCCCCGCCGACATCGCGTCGATGAAAGAGGACGCCTCCGCGCGATAGGCGACGGCGCGTCGGCTCACATCTTCCGGAGCTCTTCGACGAACTCCCAGTCCGCGACCAGGCCCTTCTTCAGGAGGATGGAGAGCAAGGCGGCGCACATCGCCTCGAGCGGCACCTTCTCACCCAGCACCTCGGTCGCGTCCTGCCCGTGGGCGACTGCGCGGAGTGCCGTCACGAAATCGCGCGCGGTGAGGTCTCCCTGCATCCCGAGCGGCTCGTCGTCGCTGCGGCCCGCCTTTCGGGCGGGGAGCTGGATCGTCGTGCCGTCGAGCAGCGTCATCGAGATCATGCGCGGCGCAGGTCCGGTGCTGGGCTCTGCCTTGGGGGCCTTGGCTTCCTTGCCGGGGCGCTTCTTGCGCTCGGGCGCCCGGGGCGCGATGGGCGGGGGAGGAGCGGGCGGCGGAGGTGGGGCCGCTGGCTCTGCCGTGGCGACCGCCCGCGGGCGGACGCTGGCGGGCGGTGGCCTGCTCGGTTTCGTCTTGACCGGGATGGGCGGCGGCGGAGGCCGCGAGGGCTCGCGAGTGGTGCCGGGCATGCCCGAGCGATCGGTGACGGTGGGGGGGCCGTCCTCCTCGTCGGGGGCATAGTAGACACGGATCGCGCTCCGGATGTCGCTGGCGCACGCGATCATCGGCTTCACGGGAAGAAGGACGGCCTTCTCGACCTCGGCGAGCGCCGCCTCGTTGGTCGGATCGTCCATGGCGACGTAGAGTGTGTCGCCGAGCTTCCGCACGTGGCGCACGTATATCGGCACCAGACAGTAGCGCTCCGCGATCTCCCGCGAGATGCGGTTCAAGAGCTGGCGGGAGAAGTCGACGTGGTGCAAAGACACCCAGGGAACGCTCAGCTGCTGGCTGAGCGTCTGCGTCAGCTGGGTCTCGTTCAAGGCGCCCATCTCGATCAAGATCTGGCCGAGCTTTCGGCCGTCCTTGGTCTTCTTGGCTTCGAGCGCCGCGTCGAGTTGCTCGCGGCTTATGACCTTCGCTTCGAGGAGAAGCTCACCGATACGCAGTCGTCCCACATCCCGATGGTAGGGGAGCCGAGCGAATAGCGCGAGCACACGTTCGTCTAACCAACCCGAACGCCCACATTCCCACGGCCGGATCCAACTGATAGCCTCCCTAGTCCCGGCCTATGCGTATCTGCCCCCAGTGCCAGAGCTCTTGTGAGGAGCTGCACAAGTTCTGCCCCGGCTGTGGCTTTCCGATCGGGAAGGTCGCCACGGACACCGAGGACCCGCTCATCGGGCGGACGCTGCCGGGCGGCTACGTCATCCTAGACCTGGTCGGGATCGGCGGGATGGGCCGCGTGTACCGCGCCGAGCAGACGACGCTCGGCCGCACCGTGGCGGTCAAGATCATCCACCCGCACCTCGTCGGCGAGGAGAACGCGGCGGCCCGCTTCATCACGGAGGCTCGCGCCGCGAGCCGGCTGAACCACCCGAACTCGGTCGGCGTCATCGACTTCGGCAAGACCCAGGACGGGCAGCTTTACCTGGTGATGGAGTTTCTCCGCGGGCGCGATCTCGCGCGCATCGCGTACGAAGAGGGGCCGTTGCCCTTCCGCCGCATCATCGGCGTCATGAAGCAGGTGCTCGCCGCGCTCGCCGAGGCGCACCACCTCGAGATCATCCACCGCGATCTCAAGCCCGAGAACATCATCCTCGAGCCCATGCGCTCGGGTGGTGACTTCGTGAAGGTCGTCGATTTCGGTCTGGCCAAGATGCGCGTCGAGGCGCAGGCCCGATCGATCACGAGCCCCGGCATCGTCTGCGGCACCCCCGAGTACATGAGCCCCGAGCAGGGCCGCGGGGACGAGCTCGACGCCCGGAGCGACCTCTACGCCGTCGGCGTGATCCTCTTCCAGCTCACGACCGGACATCTGCCCTTCGAGGCCGACTCGCCGACGCAGGTCGTCCTCATGCACCTGTCCCAGGCGCCGCCCGACCCGCGCAAGATCGCCCCCGAGCGTCAGATTCCCGAGCCGCTCGTCCAGCTCCTCTACAAGTCGCTCGCGAAGGAGCGCGACGAGCGCTACACCGATGCCGACGACTTCGCGGACGCGCTCACCGACGTCCTCGCGCGGATGGACGGTCCCGTCAGCCCGAAGGGCGAAGCGGTTCCTTGCCCGACCTGCGGCTCGATGAACGGGGCCACCCAGAAGTTCTGCGGCAACTGCGGCCAGAGCACGACCATCAGCCGCCCCATGCCGGCCTCCGAGCGCCCTCCCGCCTCGCAGCCGCCCGCCCACGGGTCGCCGCCCGAGACGAGCGGGATCACCGCCCGCAAGAAGATCGAGCCGGGGAAGATGAAGTTCCCCCTCGCGCTCGTCGGGCGCGACGAGGAGCTCGCGTGGCTCGACGTGCGCCGCAACGAGGCGACCAAGACCCTCGTGGCCGCCCGCATCGTCGGCGAGCCCGGCATGGGCAAGTCCCGCCTGCTCAGCGACTTCCTCGATGTGTGCCTCGCCGCCGGCGACGTCGTCGCCGAGGCCGCGCCCGATCCCACCTGGGCCGAGGTCGGGTACTACGCCCTGCGCCGCGCCGTCCGGTCGCTCGCCGAGATGCCGAGTGATGGCGGCGCGATGAAGGACTGGGCCGGGGCCTCCGGAGAGGCGCGGCGCGGGCTGACGGACATCTTCGACAAGGAGAGCAACTCCTTGGCCGCCTCTCGCCTGTCCCCCGACGAGCGCCGCTTCGCAGCCGCCGAGGCGCTCCGCTGGGCTCTCTCGCGGGCGAGCGAGCGCGGGCGCGGACACCGCGTGGTCCTCGCCGTCGACGACCTGCAAGCGGTCGACGGGGCGAGCCGCAACGCCTTCGCGGACGTCATCTGCGATCCGCCGCTCGTCCCCGTCCTCTTGCTGGCGAACTCGGCCCCCGGGTTCGACCCGGGCTGGCCCGCCGTCGCCAACGCGTCGCTCACGCTCCGCGGCCTCTCGGGCGACATCGTCGCGAAGCTCATCTCCGCGAGTGGCGCGCCGAGCTCGCCCTCGTTCAGCAGCGGTCGCGGCATCGTCCCGCTCTACCTCGACCAGGTGCTGCGCTTCAGCCGCGAGCAGGGCGGCGTCGCGCCTGCCCGCCTGGCCGACCTCATCGCCCTGCGCGTCGAGCGTCTACCGGCTGACGGGCGCCGCGTCTTCCAGGCCATCGCCGTCCTGGGCGACGCGACCAGCGAGGACGATCTGCTCGATCTCTTGCCCCCGAACACCGACCTCGTGGGCGCGCTCGCCCTCCTCGCGAGCGTCGGCATGATCGAGAAGATCGAGGATCCCCCGGGATGCTGGCGGACGGCACACCCGCTCATGCGCGAGGTCGTGCTCGCGACCATCCCCGCCGCGGTCCGCCGCGACCTCCACGCCGTCGCTGCGCGCACGCTCGTCGAGACGAAGGCGCCCATCGAGGTGCAGGCGCTCCACGAGTACCACGCGCACCACGCCTTCGAGGCCCTGCTCCTGCTCGAGAAGGTGAGCACGCGCTGCGCGGCTCGCGGAGACTCGCAGGGGTCCGTCCTCGCGCTCCGGCGCGGCCTCGAGCTCGCGCGCCGCGAGCTCTTCCGCGGCGAGCTCGACGATCCGATTCGCGCGATGCTCATCTTCAGCCGCAAGCTGGGCGAAGCGCTCGCACAGGCCGGCGACTACATGGACGCCGAGGGTGTTCTGCGCGAGGCGCTCGACATGGCGGGGCCCAGCGGGCAAGACCGCGCCAAGGTCCTGGGCGCCCTCGCGCACGTCGCCCTCGCGCGCGAGCGGCGGCTCGAGGCTCAGGTCTACCTCCGTGAGGCGCTCGAGCTGGCAAGCCGCTCCGGCGCCCGCGATCTCGTGACGTCGCTCGAGTCACTCAAGCGCTCCATCGCGGTGTGAAATGGCCACGGCGAGGAGAGCCGGGTCCGGTCACGTGCGGAGGACCTTCGGCGCGGCCCTCGTCGGTCTCGTGACGGTCGTCGCCTGCCGCGAGCCCATCGCCCCAGCGGTCCCCGCGCCCTCGATCATGCCCGTCGCCAGCGCGTGCGCGCGCGTCGTCAGCTGCTCGCACGCCCACGACCCGCCCCGCCTCCAGAACCCCTCGGTGTGCGTCGACTGGTGGGTCTCCCATGGGTCGGACCCCGAGGGCGACGTCGCCTGCCTCACGGCGGCCACCGACTGCGCGGGCGTTGAACGGTGCCTCCACGGAGCGGGCGATGCGCGCGCCGCGGCCTACTGCGCGGCCCACCCCGGCACCCTCACCGCGTGCGACGGGAGCGATCGCATCGCGTGCGGTGACGACGACGTCGCGGAGAGCACGCGCACCGACTGCGCGGCCATCGGGGCGACTTGCGCCCAGGTGAGCGCGGGCGGCGGGCTCGTGAGCTCCGCCTGCGTCAGCCAGAAGCTCTGCCCGCCCGAGGTCACGCGCGCCCGCTGCGACGGGCCCGGCGCCGTGCTGAGCTGCCGCGACGGAGCCGTCGAGCGCGTCCCCTGCACGGACGGCACGCACTGCCTCGAGCACGCCCATGGGGACGGCACCGAGTTCGCGATGTGCGAGGGCGACGGCCACGTCGCCTGCGACGCGGTCGGCACGCGCTGCGAGGGCGACCGGCTCGTCGCCTGCGAGGCCCACGGTCACTACAGCCACAGCCGCGAGACCGACTGCGCGGCCGTCGGGCTCACGTGCTCCAAGGGGAGCGCCGGCGCAGCCTGCGTCGCGCGGGCCGCCCAGTGCGCCTCGGGTCCGGCCCGCTGCGAAGGGGACGCCCTGGCCTTCTGCGCGGCCGGCCGCCCCGTCAAGGTCTCGTGCCCCCGCCTGGGCTTCGGGTCCTGCGATCCGGACGCGCGTGGGCTCGAGGCAGGATGCGCGGGGATGCCCAGGAACATCGAGGCGTTCGGCGTCGCCAAGGAGCACGCGCTGCGGTAAAACGGCGGCAGAGAATCGCGTCGCTTGCTCCGCCATATCGCCCGCTGGGATCTCGACAAAACGTACCTGCGTACGGAGTTCGATACGCTGAGGGACATCGTGCGCACGGCGCTCGAGCGTCCGGACGAGAAGCGCACCAACCCCGGCGCCTCGACGCTCATGCGCGAGATGGTGCGCTCCGGCGTCTCCGTCCACATCCTCTCCGGCTCGCCCGAGCAGATGCGCCGCCGCCTCGAGGACAAGCTCCGGCTCGACGGCATCACGTGGGACAGCTTCACGCTCAAGCCCAACCTCCAGAACCTCCTGCGCCTCCGCTTCCGCGCCGTGCGCGACCAACTCGGATACAAGCTCCCCGCGCTCCTGCAAGCGCGCGCCGCCTCGGTGCCCCTCGGGTCGGGCGAGGCGGTGGGCCGCAAGGAGACGCTCTTCGGGGACGACGCCGAGGCCGACGCCTTCGTCTACTCGCTCTACGGCGACGTGCTCGCCGGCCGCGTGAACGAGGAGCTCTTGCTCAAGGTCTGCGAGAAGGGGCGCGTCTACCCCGACGTCATCGAGTCCATCCTCGAGTACGCCGGGCTGACCGATCGAGCCGGGGTCGTCGAGCGTATCCTCATCCACCTCGAGCGGCAGACGCCCCCCGACGACTTCCGCGTTTACGGCTCGCGCGCCGTGCCCTTCTACAACTACCTCCAGGCCGCGCTCGTGGTGCACGAGGACGGACGCGTCCCCGGGGACGCCGTGCTTCGCGTCGCGGTCGACCTCGTCCTGCACCACCGCTTCGACGGCGACGGGCTCGCGCGCAGCTACCACGACCTCGCGCGCCGCGGTCACCTCCGCGGCACGGGCGTGGAGGGCATCGTCACGGCCTTCGAGGGCTGGACCAACCAGGACCGCGTCCCGGGCATCGCCGAGCTGCGCACGCTCGTCGAGCGCTTGCCCTCCCTCGGCAAGGCCGCCCATGCCGCCTACCGCGGCGACGACCCGACGCCCCCCGACTACGAGAAGCTCGTCATGGTCCACAACCCGAGGCGTCCCCGTCGCCGCTGACGCCGGCCTTGACGTTGTCTATTATATTGAATATTGTTTCGTGATGCAGGAGCAGCTTGGTCCTGTCACGAGGTTCCCATGCACATCGGTTGGGTTGGCGGCATCCTGCGTTCGAGGGACGAGCTCATCGAGGTGGCGGCTCTCGCGGGTCACTCGCTCGAGTTTCACATGGGCGACACGCGCGGAAGGGGAGCGGCGGGGCTCGAAGGGGTCATCGCGCGGTGCGACGTCGTCATCATCTCCGTGGAGATCAACAGCCACGGCGGCGCTCTTCTCGCGAAGAAGTTCGCCAAGCGCATGGGTAGGCGATCCATCATCGTCCGAAAGCCCAGCGTCTCGGTCCTGAAGCGCGCGCTCGAGGACCTCGCGCACGCCGCCTGAAGGTTTCACTGGCTCCTTGCCGTCTCGGGGACGGCCACCAGCATCGGTGCATCCGGGTTCGACTCCTGGGGGAGCCGCCACCGCCCGTTCCGGGTGTTCGTTATAGTAGAATGCTTATTCGGTACCATCGTCGAAGGCGCTGATGGCGGCCGCCACGCCTCCGCCGACGGCGCGGGTCACGAGGCGAATGGCGCCGTGGGTGGCCCCCACGCACGCGTCGTGGACGACGTGGACGCCCCTGGCGGCGGGGGCGATCTCGGGGATCTTCTCCAGGATGCCGAACGGCAGGTTCGCCGTGTCCTTCTGCACCCGCTCGATGGCGACCGACCCGTTCTCGACCGCGCTCTGCACGAGCGCCGCAAGACCCTTCCAACGTCGCAGATTGTTCACGAAGTCCTCCCACACCAGCGGTCGATGGTCTCGTAGACATCCCTCGAGCGCGCGAGCCCCATGTGGCTCGCGCCCGGGATGACCTTCACGTGATCGGCGGGGAGCCCAAAGTCTCCGTCGGCGTCCCCCGCCCTGCGTTCGTGCGCCGTCGCGCTCGCGAGCGGCACGACCGAGTCGCCGAAGAGCGCGCCCAGCCACGGCTCGTTCGAGAGCGTCCCCGCCACGAGGTAGTGCTCGATCGCCGGGATGAGCGGCACCGGGTGGCGCCAGTCGCGGAGCCGAACGGTCGATCGGCGCGCGCGATCTTCGTGCCGAAGGTCGGCGTCCCCGAGGTCCTGTAGCCCGGCGCTGCGGAGGTTCGCGATGTCCGCGATGAGCTGCGTGTACGGGTTCTTCACCACTTCGAGCACGCGGGCGGCGAAGCGGCCGAGGCGCTCGTAGGGTGCGCCGAGGTGCGGGGTGCCCACGTAGATGGCGCGCCGGACGAGCGGCAGCCACGCGCTCTCTTTCGCGCTCGCCGCGTGGCAGGCGCTCCGGACGACGAGCCCTCCCATGCTGAAGCCGAGCAGCAGCAGCTCCTCGATGGGCACGGGGTAGGCGAGGGCGAGGGCGTCCAGCATGCGGTCGAAGGCGGCGCCGCTGTCGGCGATGGCGAGGCCCGTGTTGTAGCGGACGTAGAGCGGCGTGTAGCCGTGGTCCTTCGCGAGGCGCGAGCCGTAGTCGGTGCCGTCCTCCATCGTCCAGCACGTCTCGGTGCACATGAGGCCGTGCACGAGGACGACGACGCGCGGCGTGGCGCCCGGGAACGCCGCCTTCAGCGCGGCGGCGGTGAGGGCTACCGGGTGGTCCTCTTTGATGATCTCCATCGGCGTCGCGAGGCCGTTGGCCGTCTTCGCCAGGTAGTCGCCGATGGTCCCGTTCAGGACGGCCAGCGTGCTCTCGAGTCCTCTGCCCATGGGGTCGCGGGTAACCTAGCGCGGCGCGGGGGGGAGTCCACCCGGGGGGAGGGCGTGCGTGCTAGCTTCCCCGGCATGCGCGCCGTCCGTTGCCACGAGCTCATCGGGCCCTCGGGCCTCCGGGTGGACGAGATCCTGGACCCCCAGGCGGGCGCAGGCGAGGTCCTCATCGACGTGCGGGCCGCCGGGGTCAACTTCCCCGATCTGCTCCTGTCCCACGGCAAGTACCAGTTCAAGCCCGACCCTCCGTTCATCCCCGGCGGTGAGGTCGCCGGCGTCGTGCGCGCGGTCGGGGCCGGGGTGACGAGCCTCGCGGTGGGCGACCGCGTCGCGGCGACCATGATCTTCGGCGCGTTCGCCGAGCGCGTAGTCGTCCCGGAGCAGGCCGCCGTGCGCCTGCCCGACGGCGTCAGCTTCGAGGTGGGCGCGGCGACGCTGCTCACGTACGCGACCACTCTCCACGCGCTGGTCGACCGCGCCGCCATCCGCGCGGGGGAGACCTTGCTCGTACTCGGCGCCGCAGGCGGCGTCGGCATTGCGGGGGTCGAGCTCGGCAAGCTCCTCGGCGCGCGCGTCATCGCGGCGGCGTCGACCGACGCGAAGGTTGCGTTCTGCAAGGAGCGCGGCGCGAGCGAGGGCATCTGCTACACGCGGGAGGACCTGAAGGAGCGCACCAAGGCCCTCACCGGCGGCAACGGCGCAGACGTCATCCTCGACCCCGTGGGCGGCCCGTTCGCGGAGGCCGCGCTCCGCTCGATCGCCTGGGAGGGGCGCTACCTCGTCGTGGGCTTCGCGGCCGGCGACATCCCGAAGATCCCCTTGAACCTCGTCCTCCTCAAGGGCTGCCAGATCGTCGGCGTCTTCTGGGGCAGCTTCGCGGTGCGCGAGGCGGCCAAGAACCGCGCGAACGCCGAGCGGATCTTCGCATGGATCGCGGAGGGCAAGCTCGCGCCGCACGTCGACACGGTGCTCCCCTTCGCCAAGGCGGGCGAGGCACTCGAGCGGCTCGCGAGGAGGGACGTGCGGGGCAAGCTCGTCCTGGTGCCATAGGGCCGCACGGGTGTGATTTTCACAGGAAGATCGGGAGATCGGAAGGATCGGATTTTGAACGTACTCCTTCCGATCTTCCGGCCTTACTGTTCCATTCTCTGGGCGTGCCTGCTGGTCGCGTGCACGACGTCGCGCGCCCCCGCTCCCGACGCCGCGCCCATCGACGCCGCCGCGCCCGCCGCCGCCGTCGTGGGGGCCGACGCGCGAAGCCCGCGCTTTCCCGCGCGGCCCTACCACGTCGACTCGCTCGGCGGGCGTGACGCATCGCGGCCCGCGGCCGTGCTCGTCGTCCTCCACGGGTTCGGCGGGGACGGGGCCGGCGTCGAGCAGTACTTCCGGCTGCGACCGCTCGTCGCCAGGCACGACCTGATCGTCGTGCGCGCCGACGGGACGCCCAACCCCGACGGCCTGCGCTTCTGGAACGCCGGCGACACCTGCTGCGATCTGTACGAGCAGGGGCCCGACGACGTCGCCTACCTCGACGCCGTCCTCGACGACGTGGCCGCGCACTTCCCCGTCGACCCCAAGCGCGTCTACGTCCTCGGCCACTCCAACGGTGGCTTCATGGCGTACCGCTACGCGTGCGAGCGCGCGGGACGCGTCGCGGCCATCGTGAGCCTCGCGGGCGAAGCCTCCGCCGACCCCGGCCGGTGCAAGCCCTCCGAGGCCGTCAGCGTGCTCCAGATCCAGGGCGACGCCGACGAGATCGTCCCGTACGCGGGGGGCAATTTCTCGTCGCCCGAGAACCTCGCCAACCTGAAGGCGCGCCACTTCCCCTTGCCGGCCGCCGGCATCCACACGGGCGCCTTCCTGGGCGCGCACGCCAGCGTCGCCGCGTGGGCCGAGCGCGACGGCTGCGCGAAGGACGAGGCGAGCGCAGGCCCGGACCTCGACCTCGAAGCGACCCTCCCCGGCGCCGAGACAACCCGCACGGGCCACAGAGCCTGCAAGCCCGGCATCGGAGCCGAGCTCTGGACCATCCGTGGCGGCTCCCACTCCCCACGAATGAAGGAAGCCTGGGGCGAAACCATCTACGCCTTCGTCCGAGACCACGCCAAGCCCTGACCCACGATGGACGCGGGTTCGTTCGTTCGGAGGGTGCCCTTGTTCCTCCGGAGGGCAGCATCCTTCGTTCGGAGGGCAGCATCCTTCGTTCGGAGGGCAGCATCCTTCGTTCGGACGGCCACTTCGAAGGAACGAAACGCCTCGTCGCAAGAAAGGAAGGCCACTTCCGAAGAACCGAAGCCTTCGTCGGAACCGCGCGGGCCGCCTTCCGAGCGACGGAAGGCAACGATTGCTTCACCCGTGGCCCGGCGGGAGAATGCGGAGGCGGCCATCGAACATGCGAATCGGGATGCAGACGTGGGGATCGGACGGTGACATCCGGCCCGTGCTCGCCCTCGGCGGCGGGCTCGCCAGGCGCGGTCACACGGTGTCGGTCGCCGTGACAAGCGTGGACCGCAAGGACTACACGCTCCTCTGCAAGAACCTCGGCATCTCCTACGTGCCCGTCGTCGCCGAGCACCGCATCGAGGTGAACGAGATGCTGGCGGCGTGCGGCAAGAACCCGAGCGCGCTCCGCATGGTACGGATGCTCCTCGGCGACTTCTTCTTCCCCGCGCTCGCCCCCATGGACGAGGCCGCGCGCGCGCTCGCGGACGAGTCCGACCTGCTCGTCGGCCACATGCTCGCGTGGCCGCTCCACGCGCGGGCCATCCGCGCGCGAAAGCCGTACGCGAGCGTCGCCTACTGGCCCGGTCTCATCCCCGACCACCGGCGCCCGCCCGAGGGGCTGCCGGCGATGGGCCGATGGCTCAACGGCGTCCTCTGGAAGCTCTCTGCGCACGCGATCGACCTCGCCGTCGGGCCTCGCCTGCGCGCCTTCTGGGACGAGCAGGGCCTTCCTCGGCGCCACGCGATGCCCGACACGATGTACTCGCGCGACCTGAACCTCGTGGCCTCCACCCCGGCGCTCTACCCCGGCCTGGGGGACTGGGCGCAGCACCGCTTCTGCGGGCAGTTCACGATCCCCGCCCTGGCGGAGCCCAGCTTGCCCGCGGAGCTCGAGGCGTTCCTCGCGGACGGGGAGCCGCCTGCGTTTCTCGGGATGGGCTCGTCGGCCCAGATCGACGTGGACGCGTGCGAGGCGTTCGTCGTCGACGTCGCGACGCGGCTCGGCCGGCGATGCGTCGTGCAGCTCGCGCCGGGCCGCGCCATTCCTAAGGCGAAGGGCGAGATCCACTTCGTCCACAACGTCGCCCACGGCCCGCTCTTCCCGCGCGTCGCGGCCGTCATGCACCATGGAGGCGCGGGGACCACCCACTCGGTGCTCGCCGCGGGCAAGCCTGCGGTGATCGTCGCGTTCATGGCGGAGCAGACCGCGTGGGGAAGGCAGCTCGTGCGCGCGGGCGCGGGGGGCGGCGTGTTCCGCTACACCAAGGTCGCCCCGGAACGCGTGGCCGCCGCGCTCGGTGCCACGATGAGCTCGGCGCCCTTGCGCGCGGGCGCCGAGCGCCTCGCGGAGGCGATGCGGCAAGACGGCGGCGTGGAGACCGCGGCGACGCACCTCGAGGCGCTGGCGAGGTAGCGCGCCGGCCGTTTGCCGGCCGCGTTGGCGGGAGCGCCCGTTCGTGCTGTTCTTTCAGGGCCATGGATGATTTCGACCCGCTCACGCCCGAGGCCCGCGCCGAGGAGCTCGCGCGCACGAGGCCCAGGCGGGCCCTGCCGATCGCCCCCAAGGCCAGGCCCGGCGCACGCCGCCTGCCGCTCGCCTCGGAGTCGCGCGCGGTGGACAAGCAGCACCGCCCCATCTACGCGGTCTGGGAGATCACGCTCGCGTGCGACCTCGCCTGCCGCCACTGCGGCTCGCGCGCGGGCAAGGACCGCCCGGACGAGCTCACGACCGCCGAGGCCCTCGACCTCGTCGACCAGATGGCGCGCCTCGGCGTGAAGGAGGTCACGCTCATCGGCGGAGAGGCGTACCTGCGCGAGGACTGGCTCGACATCATCCGCGCCATCCGCAAGCACGGCATCGAGTGCACGACGACGTCGGGCGGCCGGGGCCTCACGGCGGAGGTCGTCGCGAAGGCGAAGGAGGCGGGCCTCATGGGCGCCAGCATCTCCGTCGACGGCGACGAGGTGACGCACGACCGGCTGCGCGGCGTCCCGGGATCGTACAAGAGCGCCTTCGAGGCCATGCGCGCGCTCCGCGAGCAGAAGCTCCGTGTATCGTGCAACACGCAGATCAACCGCCTGTCCATGCCCGTGCTCGACTCGATCCTCGAGCGCGTCGCCGAGGCAGGCATCCACAGCTGGCAGATCCAGCTCACCGTACCGATGGGCCGCGCCGCGGACGAGCCGGACATCCTGCTCCAGCCCTACGATCTGCTCGAGCTCTTCCCGCGCCTGGCCGTCATCAAGAAGCGCTGCGACGAGCTCGGCGTGCGGCTGTGGCCGGGCAACAACATCGGCTACTTCGGCCCCTACGAGACGGCGCTCCGCGGCTACCACTACCGCGGCCACGGCGGCTCCTGCGGCGCAGGACGCGCGACGCTCGGCATCGAGGCGAACGGCGCCATCAAGGGCTGCCCCTCCTTGCCGACCGAGTTCTGGACCGGCGGCAACATCCGCGACGCCTCCCTCGAGGACATCTGGGAGAGGAGCACGCCCTTGCGCTTCACGCGCGACCGCACGACGGACGACCTCTGGGGCTACTGCAAGAGCTGCTACTACGCCGAGGAGTGCATGAGCGGCTGCACGTGGACGAGCTTCGTCACGCTCGGCAAGGCCGGCAACAACCCCTACTGCCACCACCGCGCCCTCGAGATGGACAAGGTCGGCAAGCGCGAGCGCATCGTGCGCGTGAGCGAGGCGCCGGGCGAGCCGTTCGACCACGGGATTTTCGAGATCGTCGTGGAGGACGCGGGGGCGGGCGGGAGCAGCACCTAGAACACCGAGCTTGTTGCCCCGGGCGACCTCGTCATCCGGAGCGAAGCCATTGCCATCGCGAGCGAAGCTCTTGTCATCTCGTGACTCTTCCTTGTCATCCTGAGCGAAGCGAAGGACCCCCCAGCCACCGCTGGATCCAGGCAACAATGCCCGCGAGCCGCCGATAGGAAAGGGTGATCGAAGAGTTTTACGCCTACTTTCTCGCGAACGTGCGTGGGCAACGACCCACCCTCTACATCGGCATCACCAACGACCTCGTACGCCGCGTCGCCCAACATCGACGTTTCCGCGTGGGGTTCGTGGGTCGGTACAACGTGACGACCCTCGTTCATGTCGAGCGCATGAGCGACGTGCGCGCCGCGCTCGCCCGCGAGAAGCAGCTGAAAGGGTGGACTCGTGCGAAGAAGATCGCCCTCATCGAAGCCTCGAACCCTACGTGGCGCGACCTGCATCCAGAGCTTCCCTGAGGGGAGCAAACGGCGGGCTGGGGGGTCCTTCGCTTCGCTCAGGATGACAAAGGGGCGCTCAGGATGACAAAAGGGCGGGCTACCCCCGCGGCGGCCTCGACCAAGCGGAATCCCCGAACCTCGCCCCGCGGTACTGGTCCCCCGGGAGCGGCATCGCGAAGCGCACGCCCGGCTCCTTGCCTTCGCGCGCAGGTCGCAAGGGCTCGGGCTGCCAGTCCTTCGGCCAGGCCCAGCGATCGTGGTGCATCGCGTCCTCGAGGAGCGCCGCGAGGGCGGCGGGGTTCTGGCGCACGGGGTCCATCTCTTGCTGGAGACCCTCGTCGACGCAGGCCTCGGCCACGCGGTGGAGCGCCGCGGGCAGGACGGGGCTCGGGTCGGTGCGCTTCGCGTCGCCGTAGCTGGGACCGCTCGGCCGGGGCTCGTTGTGCTCGAGCCACGTGCCCGCGCGCCGCGTCTCCTCCGGCGTGAGGTACGGATCGACGGGCGCGCCGTCCACCCAGCTCATGAAGTGCACGTGCGGGGGGACCCAGGGGAAGAATTGCAGAAGGTCGTAGCCCGCGGCGCCGGAGAGGGCGACGGTCTCGCCGCGGCGGACCGGCTGTCCGATCGCGGCGACCGCGCGCGAGCAGTGCGTGTACTGCGTGAGCACGCCGTCGCCGTGGTCGACGCCGACCGTGAGCCCGCCGCGGAGCCACTGGTCGCGCACCAGCACGACGACCCCCGGCGCCGCGGACACGATGGGCGTGCCGACGGGGCACACGAAGTCGGTTCCGTCGTGCTCGTCGTAGGTGAGCCGCCCGCCGCGGAAGTCCCGGCAGCTGCCGCGGCTCACGCGCTGCGTGAAGCGACGACCACCGCCGGCGCGATCGAAGAGGTTGTAGATGGGCGCGAGCCCGTCCTTGGCGGCGAGCCCCACGTAGGCGGGCAGGGCCAGGCGAGGGCGCAGCAGGCCGGCCGATCGCAGGTCCCACTGAAACCGCGTGCGTGCGATCGAGCCCCGGACGATGGTGCGAAGGTCGCGTCCGACCTGGCCCATGGAGCGGACCCCGAAGGTCTCGGACAGGCGGATGCGCGGCTGCGTGGAGGTGGTCACGGCCCGGGAGGGTAGCGCCCTTCCCGCGGGGACGCGATCGTGGTCACCGGGCCGCGGGGAGTGTGCTGCCTCCCGCACCGGCGGGGGAATTGCGCATAGGAATCAACACGTAGCGAGCTGGCGCGGAACGTGAATCAGTCCGGGCCCATGCGCACCCCGTGGCTAGGCCTGCCCCTCCTCGTCGTCCTCTCCTGCGCGGCGCCGCGGCCGTCGCTCGTCAGCGCAGCGGCCGAGGACGCGGCCCCCCGAGCGGCGCTCGCCCCGACCGCCGCCGTCCCCGCGGTCCTCGTGTGGAGCGAGCCGCGCGAGCCCGCCAAGGAAGAAGTGGGCGACGTCGAGACGGGCGCGCGCGCGAAGGACCAGGCGCGCACGAGCTGGCTCGACCCGAGCGGCAACGTCACCTCCGAGCAGAGCGGCGTCACGATCGCCATCGACGGCGGGCTCTGGGCATTCGACGTCACGCGGAACAAGCGCGCCTCGCACGGCTGCCCCGAGGCTGACCTGCACCTCAGCCCGAGCTGGCTCGACGCCGCGTCGCTCGTCTCCGCCTCCCCGAAGGCGACGCGCCCGCTGCGCCCCTCGAAGGACGGCGGCGCCGACGACGATGGCGAGACCCCCGTCGTGGAGAAGACCATCACGCTGGCCGGCAGCGTGGGGCCCTACCTCTTCGTCCGCGACTACGAGTGGGTCTTCGGCTGCGGAGCGCACGGCTCTTGGAGCACCGTGCCGCGCGTCTACGATGCCCGCACGGGGTCCGAGGCCGCGCTCGACCTCGGCACCGACGCCCGCTCCGGCAGCGCGGCCGCGCAGGCCGACAAGCAGATCATCGCCGCCATCACGTCGCTCGCGCTGGCGACCCCGTGGAACGCGGGCCCCGTCCAGTACGTGGCGACCGAGCCCCGCGTGTCCGATCACGGCATCGCGCTCGCCCACGTGTTCCTGGGAGGCGTCCCTTACGCGTTCAGCGCGAGCTCGTGGAGCTCGTACGCCGTCGACACCGAGGTCCCCGCCGCGGTGCCGGAGGAGCTCGCGCCCTACATGAAGGTGCCCCCGGCCGTGGCGGCTTTCATCGCCTCGCATCCGGACCGCGTCGTCGGCGGCTGGACGGCGCTATCTCCCTGAGCTCGCTTCGCCCCTGCCGGCTCTTGCGGTCGCGATCCTGGCTGGATAGCGTGTCACGAGGATGGCCCAGCTCGACAAGTTCATCAAAGCCATGCTCGACAACGAGGGCAGCGTCTTCTGCCTCACGGCCGACAAGGAGCCCATCCTCCGGTCGGGGGCGACGACGCACTCGCTGCTCGTACGGACGCTCAGCGCCGACCAGGTCCGCTACCTCCTGAACGAGATCCTCCCTCCCGCGATCACGCGGGTGCTGGCAGAGCGCGGCCGCGCCGAGTTTGCGTACACGCCGCCGGGCCTTCCGGTCGTGAGCGTCGACGTGCGCGACTGGAACGCCAAGGTCGAGGCGGTCATCCGCCGCGAGAGCGCCCGCGACGACGACTCGATTCCGCTCTCACGCCCGATGATGTCGCCCGTCGCCGACGGGCGGCCCGGTGGTCAGCCGAGCCCGGTGTCCGAGGGCGAGCTGCCCCCTCCTCCTCCCTCGTCGCCGGCGGGCGATGCCCAGGGCGTGGCCAAGCTGAAGACCCTGCTCGCCTTCATGGTGAAGATGGGTTCCTCGGATTTGCACTTGTCGAGCGGTGAGAAGCCGATGGTGCGGGTCGACGGCGACCTCCAGCGGCTCGACCAGTTCCCCCAGCTCGACGACGCGGCCATTCGCAACATGATCTACGCGGTCATGCCCGAGCGTTCCCGCGTGCAGTTCGACCAGTCGAAGGACACGGACTTCGCCTACGAGATCAAAGGCCTCTGCCGCTTCCGCGGCAACGCGTTCCAGGACCGCAAGGGGATGGGCGCGGTCTTCCGGACCATCGCGTCGGAGATCATGAGCGCCGAGCAGATGGGGCTCACGGCGCAGGTGCAGAACCTCTGCTACCTGAGCAAGGGCCTCGTCCTCGTCACCGGCCCGACGGGCAGCGGCAAGACGACGACCTTGTGCGCGCTCCTGGATCTCGTGAACCGCAAGCGCAAGGATCACGTCATCACGATCGAGGATCCGATCGAGTACGTGCACCCGAACAAGGGCTGCCTCATCAACCAGCGCGAGGTGGGCGACCACACGGAGAGCTTCAAACGCGCCCTGCGCGCGGCCCTGCGCGAGGACCCGGACGTCATCCTGGTCGGCGAGATGCGCGACCTCGAGACGATCGCCATCGCCATCGAGACGGCGGAGACCGGTCACCTCGTCTTCGGCACCCTCCACACGACCACCGCGGCGTCGACGATCGATCGGCTGATCGATCAGTTCACGCCCGATCGCCAGGCACAGATCCGGGTCATGCTGAGCGAGTCCTTGAAGGCCGTCGTCAGCCAGACCCTGTGCAAGAAGATCGGCGGCGGTCGCGTGGCTGCGCGCGAGGTGCTTCTCGTCAACGCGGCCATCTCGAACCTGATCCGGGAGGGGAAGAGCTTCCAGATCCCGTCGATCATGCAGACGCAGCGCAAGGCCGGGATGGTGACCTTGAACGATGCGCTCCTCGAGTACGTCGTCGCAAAGAAGGTCGAGGTGAAGGAGGCCTACATAAAGGCGGTCGACAAGACCGGCTTCGCCGCCTCCGCGCGCCAGCTCGGGATCTCGATGGATTTCCTCGCGGGCGAGCCGACCGCGCAGGTCGCGGGGCAGACCGCCCGCTAGCGTACCAGGCGCTACGGGGTCGTCGGGGGCGGAGGGGGGGCGGAGATCTGCTTCAGGTTGAGCCCGCCCGGGTACTGGTAGCTCGTGTACGAGCCGTAGCCGAGGACCTGGAGCCCGACCGGGGCCGACGCCGTGAGGACGTGCGCGCCGTCTTCGTTGAAGAGCTGGATGCGCTGCACCTCGTAGCCAGCCGCGATGGCCGTGTTGCCCGTCAACGAGAGCTTCGTCCCGTCGAGCACGAGCTCGGTCCCGGTCTGCGCGACGATGTCGGCGTAGTTGACGACGTAGTCGTCGGGCGCGAGAAAGACGTACTTCGTCCGGTATTGCTCCACCGACACGAAGAGGCTCTCCGACGGATCGCCCAGGCCGCCCGACGCGTCGACTATCGAGCCGCCGAGCATGAACGTGCCGACGGCGAACTCGTGCGAGCCGGTGACCTCGAAGTTCTCGTCGACAATCCCGCAGTCGACGACCTGCCCCGCGTCGAGCGTGGCGGGGCAGCCCGCCGGGGCACCGGGAGCGTAGGTGAGGACGGTGCCGTCGACGTTGCCGTAGAAGCGGACGTCGTGGCTCGTCGCGTAGCCCGTGGGCCCGGTGGGCACCGTCACGAAGTGCTGCGAGCCGAGCGTCTCTGCTGGGAAAACCGACTGCTCGAGGTGGTCGCACGCGGGCGCCGCCTCCGGGACCTGCGTGCAGGGCGTCCCGGCGATGACCTGGACGGGCTGGTTGGCTGCTACCTGCGAGCCGCTCAGGTCGATCTGGTCCCCGGGTGCGCCGACGATCTCGGCGACGTCCCCGGCGTTGAGCTTCAGCTTGAACTGCCCACCGGCGCCCGTCGCCGCGATGCCTCCGCCGGCGAGGACGCTGGCGCTCGCGGAGAGCTGGACCACGACAGTCGTGTTGTCGACGGTGCCGGTGATCACGAAGTAGCTCCCCATGACGGGCTCCGCCCCGGCCCCCATGCCCTCCGACTCGCCGGGGTAACCCGTCACCCGGTAGTTGCCCGTCAGCGCGGTGCTCGGGAGGAGGAGCGAGGAGTCGTTCGTGAATGAGAAGCAGCCGATCGGGCTCCCATACGCGGGGCTGTTCATGTCGCTGCAGTCGGTGTTGCCGGGGCAAGACGACCAGTCCTTCCCCGGCGGCCCGCCCTTGGGTGCGTACTCGAGGGCGTTGAACTGGTAGACGCTCACGGGGACGGAGCTCTTGAGGTGGTAGGCGCTCAGGGGCGCGACGACCGAGCCCGTGAGGGGCACCGACTCGCCGCACGCGTTCGCGTCCGGCCCCTTCAGGGTCGGGACCCACGGCAGGAAAAACTTCTGGATTGCGTTCGGCGCGACCGTCTCGGTCTGGCTCGTCCCCATCGGGCCGGTGATGGTGACGGTGGCGGGCGTGGTGCCTGCGTTGGCGACGACGACCGCGAAATCGAAGATGGACCACACGTTGTTGGCGACGACCGTGGGCCAGTAGTCACACCCCACGTAGGACCGGAGCATCGCGGCTTCGGCGCACGTCGTCGGGTCGTCGGCGGGCAGGGGGGTCGGGCCGAAGAGCATCGTGGCGTCCACGGTCGCGGCGTCGGCCGTGCTCGCGTCCGTCCCGAACTGCTCGTAGTCGCCCAACGGCGGCGGGGCGCCCGCGCCGCACGCGGCGTAGACGGGCAAGAGGAGGAGCGGCAGCAGGGCCGTCGTTACCGCGCGCGTCCCCATACTGCCGAGTATACGCGATCAGAAGCTCCCGTACCGCTGGTCTCCGAACGACATCAGATCGGCGCAGCGGACCCTCGCCGTGCGGATTAGCGCCCGCGGGTCGGCGACCGTGTCGTAGCAGAGCCAGTCGGTGCCCGCGCGGACGGCGAGCAAGCTCCCGCGCCTGACTCCGCGCCTGATCACATCCGGCTCCCACACGCCGCTCGCGGTCGAGAGGAGCATGAGCGGCTCTTCCGTCGGGGGCGGTCGCACGAGCGAGCGTCCGCCGGTGAGGTCCTGGTAGGGCAGTCCCTTCTGATCGAACACGCCGAGGAGGTCCACCACGGTGGCGTGGACGTCGTCGGTGTATGTCCGCCTGCCCCGGTACGCCTGAACCGCAGCGCGCTGCCCTGCGTCGAGCGCGTGGGGGCCGGCGAGGATCCAGGCCGGGACGCGCACCTCCTCGTCGAACACGGAGGTCAGGTGGTAGAGGCCCCCATGCTCGCGGAACTCCTCTCCGTGATCGGAGAGGAAGACGAGCACCGTGTCGTCCCACGCCGGCAGCTTGCGCATGGCGTCGACGAACGCAGCCACCGTGCGCTCCTGCATGAGGACGCTGTTCTTGTAGTGGTTGTGCAGCTTCTCGGTGTCGCCAAACGGGGACTCGTCGTGCGGCGCGAAGGGCTGGAGCTCCGGATCGACGCGGTAGGGCCAGTGCGTGTTCGAGAGGTGGAGCACGGCGAAATACGGCGCGGGGCTGTTCTTCGCGTACTCGAGCATGCGGGCGGTGGCGTTCTCGTCGGGTGCGCCGACGTGGGCGTCCGCCGCCTCGCCGAGGTCCGCCGCGCCGAGGAGGAGGTCGATGCCGGCGTTGGTCAGGAACGCGCCGAAGTTGTCGTAGCGGAGGTTCTGCGCGCCGATGTACGCGGTGTGGTAGCCGACGCCGCGCGCGACCTCCCAGAGGAGGGGCGTGCGGTGCATGGTCGCGAAGTCGGCGTCGGGGGAGAGGCCCGTCCAGAGCAGGACGCACGACGTGAAGGTGCCCGATGACTGCATCGTCAGGTCGCCGAGGGGAAGGCGGTCGCCTGCGCTGACGTCGAGGAATCGTCCCTTGCACAGGGTGGGGTCGGAGCACATGGCGTCTGCCCGCACGCTCTCGCTCACGATGAGCACCACGTTGGGCCGATGGGCGGCGGGCGTGAGGGGTGGCAGCGGCGCCGGATCGCGGAGGGCGATGCCGCGGCGCGCCCATCCCTTGCCCGTCACCCCGTCGCGGACGGCGTGCACGAGCCCGTGGATGAAGCAGGTGTCGGGCGGGGCAGCCTGGAGCGAGCGCGACTCGACGAAGTCGATCCAGAAGCAGTACGACGCGACCGCGAACCCCGCGATGGGGAGGATCGGCCACGCGTGCTTGACCGGAGTGGCGCCGCGCCGCGCGAGATAGAGGATGAGCGCCATCGCCAGGAGCCCGAGGATGGCCATGACCACTAGCGACCCGCCCCACGACGCGAGCCAGGCGCCGAGCGTGCCGCGGAGCGCCATCCCCAGGCGGACGGTGTCACGCGCCATGTAGGCGTGGAAGACGTGGAAGTAGAGGGCCTGGCCGCCGAAGCAGAAGAACGCGAGCGGGAAGACGAAGAAGGTCGCGAACAGCCCGACGCCCACCCGCATCGGCCCCTTCTTCAGGGTGAAGAGGCGCGAGGCGAGCCAGAGTGGCCCGCCCCAGAAACCCGCGCTCGCCATGGAGGAGCCGAAGTAGTTGAGCCACTCGAGCGGGGGAAAGACGAAGAGAGCCCGCGCGCGGAGCACCAGATCCATGGCGATGGCCAGGCCGGTCGGCGCGACGAAGAAGAGGATGGCGATCGGGCGGTCGCCGAAAATGACGCGTACGACGCGCGCGAGACGGGGGGACATCTGGGCTACCTGTATAGTCGGATCGCGGGCCTCGGGAAGCCCTCAGAACCAGCAGGAGTGCTCACGCACCAGGTCCACCCGGGTCTTCGAGAAATGGCCCTTGTACTCCGCGATGTGGGCCCGCTTCGGATCCGTGTCGTTCGCCTGCGGAACGCCGCCTAGATCGAACTGGGCGCACCCCAGCGCGCGGGCCCACTCGATGGCGGCGACGAGGGGGAGGACGGACTTGCTGAACGGCGCCGGCCCGTCGCTCGTCGCCCCGTACGCGTAGGTCGCGAGCGGGCCGTGGCGCAGGGCGACCACCGTACCGACGGGAGCGCCTTCGTGCTCACAGACGAAGAGCCCGCCACGCTGCGCGCCCGCGAGCATCGCCGACCACAGCGCGTCGTACCACGCGGTGGATCGGTCGCGACCAGCCTGCCGTCCTGCCTGGAATCGCTCCCGCACCATGCGCCGGTGGACCTCGAGGTCGGCGCGGCCGCCCGGGCGCACGGTGGCGCCCGCCCGGGACGCTTCGCGCCGGAGCCGCCTCAGCTGGGCTCGATCCCCTCCGGCCAGCAGGGCCTGCGGGTCCTCCCGGAGGTCGAGCCGCAGGCTCGTCGCATGCGCTCCGTCCGCCCGCTGGACGTCCCGGTAGCCTGCGGCGGAGAGCGCGCGGCCCACGAGGGTCGCGTCGCCGCCCGTCCAGTACGGCATGGCCGTGAGGCGCACGATCCCGCGCCGTCGCGCTGCCGACCTCAGCGCCTCGAGGACGCGCGGAACGTCGGCCGGCTCGCGGCAGACGGGGCCGCGGTCGATGGTCGCGAACGGCAACGGCAAGGGGCCCGCCGCCGCGCGAAGGACGAGGGCCGTCCCCACGATCCGCCCGGCGTCCCTCGCCACGAAGTAGCGGACGTGGCTCGGCCGGGATCGCGCAGCGACGGGCGCCCAAGCCCGGGTCTGCGCGAAGTGTCCGCTCGGCGCCTCGAGCACGAACTGGTCGTACGCCGAAGCATCTTCGGCCGCGAGTGTCGTCGCCCACAACGTGTCCAGGTTGGTCTTCCTCCGGGGGACAGGAACGCAGGGGGGATCCTGGTCGTCCCGACCGTACATGAGCTTATGCCCCTCCCTGCGCACGCGGTAACGGCGACCGACCAAGGCCCGCGCTCCGACGTCTCGGGGATCCGCCGGACCGATCTTCCCTACACCACGATGCCGGCGACGGCGTATGCGCCCGTCGATCTCGTCCCTCCTCCGTCGGACGCCTTCCCCGACGAGGCATCCCGCTACGAGGCTGGCGAGCTGCTCGGCGAGGGGGGCATGGGAGAGGTGCGCCTGTGCAAGGATAAGCGCATCGGTCGCGAGGTAGCCTTCAAGGCCATCCGCCCTTCACGGATCGGCGAGCGTGACCTGCGACGCCGCTTCGTCCGCGAGGCGCGCGTGCAGGGGCAGCTCGAGCATCCCTCGATCGTCCCGGTCTACGATCTGGTGGTGCGTCCGGCCGGCGCGTTCTTCACGATGAAGCGCGTCCGCGGCGCCACGCTCGAGGACGTGATCGCGCGCATGCGGGCAGGAGACGCCGACTACCGCGCCCGCTTCTCGCGCCGCAAGCTCCTCACGGCGTTCTGCAACGTGTGCCTCACGGTGGACTACGCGCACTCGCGCGGGGTCTTCCACCGGGATCTCAAGCCGGCCAACGTCATGCTCGGCGACTTCGGCGAGGTCTACGTGCTCGACTGGGGGGTCGCCAAGATCGTCGACGGCGCGTCGCCAGCGTCCGCGCGCGAGGTCGATCGTCTCGACGAGACCTCGGACCTCCCGCCCTCTTCGCGGAGCGACACGGCCGCGGGCACGATCATGGGAACTCTCGGGTACATGGCGCCAGAGCAGCTGCTCGAGGGGAAAGCCGACGCGCGCTCGGACGTGTATGCCCTGGGCGCCATCCTCTTCGAGATCCTGCTTGGAGCTCCCCTGCACGCGGGCTCCACCACTCTCGACATCGTCGACTCCACCTCCCGGCCCGACACGGCCGCCCTGTCCCGGCGGATGCGCGACGCGGACGTCCCCCCCGAGCTCGAGTCCACGTGCGCCAAGGCCACCGCGCGCGAGCCTCCGGCACGGTACGCCTCCGCGCGGGAGCTGCACGACGCGGTGGAGCGGTTCCTCGACGGCGATCGAGACATCGAGCAGCGCCGCGCGATGGCGGCCGAGCACGCCGAGGAGGCCGGGCGGGCGGCCGATCGAGCGCAAATGGCTGGTCCCACGGCCGGCGACGCGGAGAGGCTACAGGCGTTTCGAGCGGTCGGCCGCGCCCTCGCCCTCGACGCGAGCAACGAGCTCGCCTTGAGGACCGTGCTGCGACTCCGGTTGGAGCGCCCCCTCGAGCTACCGGGCGAGGTGAAGAACCAGCTCAAGCAGGCTCGCCTCGGCGTGGCCCGGCAAGCCGGGCGCCTGGGGGCGACGCTCTACGCGCTGGGGCTCCTGTTCGTCCCGCTGTTCCTCTGGATGGGTGTGCGCGACTGGCCACTGTTCACGCTCGCGATCTCTTCGTTCGTCGCGGGGGGCGTGCTCGCGATGGTGAAGCGAGCCCGGACCTGGCCGAACCACCTCGTCGTGGTTGCGGCGCTGACCTCGATCGCCTTCGCGATCCTGACCCGCGCCTTCGGCCCGTGGATGGTGGTCCCCGCCATCGTCGCGACCAATACGGCCGCGCTCGCGGTCGATGTGTCCCGGGTGCGGCGCTGGATGGCGCTGGCTATGGGGTGCATGGCCGTCCTCGTGCCCCAGGGGCTCGAGTGGGCCGGCATCATCGAGCCGAGCTACGTGTTCACGAACGGCACCTTCGCCCTCGTCCCGCACCTGCTCGACCTGCCGAGGGTGCCCACCGTCGTGACTCTGGCCGTCACGATGCTCGTGGCAATCGTCGTCCCCTCCGTGTTCCTAGGACACGTCCGGCGGGCGGTCGACCTCGTGCAGCGGCGGCTCGTGCTCCAGGGCTGGCAGCTCCGGCAGCTCGTCCCCGATGAGGCCCAGCCCTCGACCCACGCGCCCCCGACGGCGAGGTAGCGGCAAACTCAGTGCGCGGGCGGATCAGTCACCGCGTGCGCGACTGCCGGTGCTGCAGCGACCGCGCGTGAGAAGCGTTGCTTCTGGCGGTCGGCCACCACGTAGAACGCGGGAACGACGAGCAAGCTCAGCGCCGTCGACAGCACGAGCCCGCCGAGAACGGCGTCCGCCATCGGCGCGCGGGTCTCGGCGCCTGGACCGAGGCCGAGCGCGGCAGGGATCGCGGACATCATCGTGGCAATCGAGGTCATCACGATCGGGCGCAGGCGCACGGGCCCCGCCTCCAGCATCGCAGCCACCGCGTCCTTGCCCTTGTGGCGCATCTCGGTCGCGTAGTCGACGAGGATGATCGAGTTCTTCTTCACTATCCCCATGAGGAGGAGCACGCCGATCATGCTGAAGACGTTCAAGGTCTTGTGCATGATGAAGAGACCGAACGCCGCGCCCGCGATCGAGAGCGGGAGGATGCTGAGCACCGTGACGGGGTGCAAGAACGAGTTGAACTGCGACGCCAGCACCATGTACGCGACCATGATCCCGAGGCCGAGCGCGAACAGCAGGCTGTTCATCGAGTCCGTCAGCTGCGAGCTCTGCCCGCTGAGGACGACGCGGCAGCCGATGGGCATGTCCTTCTGAAATCCCTCGATGAACGCGAGGGCCTCGGTCTGCGAATGGCCCGCGGCCACGTTGCCGAAGATCGTGATCGCGCGCTCGCGGTCGGCGTGGTTGATGGCCTGGAGGACGGCCTTCTCTTGCTGCGTCGTCACCGCCGACAGGGGTACGAGTGCGCCGGTCGGCGTGCGGACCGTCATCTTCGCGATGTCCTCCGGGCGGGTCCTCTGCCCTGCCACCGCGCGGAGGATGACGTCGAGCCTTCGTCCAGCCGACGAGTATTTGCCGACGGTGATCCCGCCCACGAGCCCGCTCACCGTGTTTGCGACGTCCTGCACGCTGAGGCCGAGGGGAGACGTGCGCGACCGGTCGGGCAGGATCTGTAGCTCGGGGGACCCGACCTGGTAGTCGGTGTCGATGTCGGTCGCGAGCCCGCTCTTCAGCAGGTCGGTCTGGAGCTTCGCGGCCTGGGCCGTCAGGAGGTCCCAGTCGGAGCCGCGTACGGAGAACTCGAGCGGGTAGCCGCGTTGGCCCGTGAAGCCCTGCTGCGAGAGATCGAGCACCGAGACGCGCACGCCGGGATACTTCGAGAACTCGTTTCGCATCACAGCGGAGAACTCCCCCTGCGTGAGCTTGCGCTTGCCGGGCTCCACCATCGTGACCGAGAGGCTCGCCGTGTTGGCCGCGCTGCCGCTGCCCACGCTGGCCATGACGTTGTCGACCTCGGGTCGCGTTGCGAGAAACGCCTCGCACTTCTTCACGATGCGGTCCGTCTCCGCGAGGTCGGCGCCTACCGTCGTCGTGAGCTTCACCTGGAGGCGGCTCTGGTCCTGCGAGGGGACGAACTCACCGGGGAGGGAGAGCGCCGTCACGACGGCCAGGCCGAGGACTGCGACGGCGAGACCGAGGGCGTACCACGGTCGCCGAAGCACCTTTGCGAGTATGCGTCCGTAGAAGCGCTCGAGCCCGCTGAACGCTTTATCGACGAGGCCTCCGATGCCGGTCCGTGGGCCGTGCTGGACCTGGAGCATCTGTGCGCAGCGCGCAGGCGCGAGCGTGATGGCCTCGATGTACGAGAGCGCGACGGCGATCGACAGCGTCACGCCGAACTGAAGGAAGAACTTGCCGACGATCCCGGACATGAAGATGACGGGGAGGAAGATTGCGATGACGGCCAGCGTCGCCGCCAGCGCCGCGAAGGTGATCTCCTTCGTCCCCTCACCCGCGGCCGTCACGCGGTCCTTGCCCATCTCCGCGTGCCGGAAGATGTTCTCCATGACCATGACGGCGTCGTCGACCACGAGCCCCACGGCGAGCGAGAGGCCGAGAAGGGTGAAGGTGTTGAGCGTGTAGCCGAGGAAGTAGATCACCGCGATCGTGCCGAGCAGCGACATCGGGATCGCGAAGAGGACGTTCATCGTGCTCGAGAGCGAGCCCAAGAAGAGCCAGCAGACGAGCGCGGTCAGGATGAGAGCCAATCCGAGCTCGAGGAAGATCTCGTTCACCGACTCGGAGATGAAGCCGGTCGTGTCGAAGATGACCTTGGCTTCCATGCCCTTGGGCAACGTCTTCTGGACGTCGGCGAGGGCTGCGGTCACGGCCTTGGCCACGCTCACCGCGTTCGAGCCACGCTGCTTCAGGATGCCCATCGCCTGGACGGGGCCGCCGTCCGAACGGGCGATCGACGTGATGTCCTCGAAGCCGTCCTCCACGAGGGCCACATCGCCCAGTCGTACGGGAGCGCCGTTGATCTGCTTGATGATGATCTGACGCAGCGTCGTGAGATCGGCGGCTTCGCCGAGGACGCGGACGCTGAGCTGCTGCTCCTTCGTGTCGAGGACTCCGCTCGGGACGGTGACGTGGTCGCGCTGCAGCGCGGCGGTCACGTCCGTCACGGTGAGGGAGGTCGCCGCCAGCTTGTTGGCATCCACCCAGATCCGGATAGCCCGATCGACGTACCCCATCAGCGTGATCTGGCCGACGCCCGGGATCGTCTGGAGGCGATCTTCGACCTGGTAGCGGGCGGTGTCCGCGAGGAGCTGGCGCGAGAAGGGGCCCGTGATGCCGACGGTCAGGATCGGCTGGTCGTCGGGGTTGCTCTTCGAGACGACGGCGGGGTCGGCGTCGGTGGGCAGGGACCTCTGCGTTTGCGCGATCTTCGCCTGCGTGTCCTGGAGCGCGAGATCGATGTCGCGCGACATGTCGAAGGTCGCCGTGATGCGGGCAGAGCCCATGGAGGACGAGGACGTCATCGACTGGACGCCCTCGACCTGCGCCATCGCTTCCTCGATGGGGTTCACGATCCCGGTCTCGACGTCCTCCGGCGCTGCGCCCGGCCAGGTGATGGACACGGTGATGGTCGGGTAGTCGACGTCCGGGAACTGGCTCACGCCGATGCGCGTCGCCGCGACGAGGCCGAACAGGATCGTCGCCGCCATGATCATCCAGGCGAAGACGGGCTTTTTGAGGCAAACGTCGGTGATGTTCAACGGTGGCCCCCATCGAGCATCGCGGCCGGCGTCGCCGCGAGGCCGCCGGTCGGGCTAGGTGTGGCGGCCGGGGAAGGCGCCGGCGGCGCAACTCCCGCGTCGATGGCGGCGAGCGTGGTGCGGCTCGCGATCTTCACGAGGGAGCCGTCGTTCAGCGGGTCGGCGCCGTGGACGACCAGGATGTCTCCGGGGGAGAGCCCCTGCGTTACCTCGACGAAGCCATCCCCCGTGTGCATGCCGAGCTGGACGACGCGCTCCTTCGCGACGTTGTCCTGCACGACGTACGCGAGGAAGCCTCGCTCGCTCGCTCGAATCGATAGCTCGGGAATGACGGCCGCCTGGCGCGTGGCGCCGACCGGGATCGTGACGTCGCAGGCGACGCCCGGCCGGAGATAGAAGACGTGCTCGGTCTCCTCGATCTGTGCGGTCACGGGAACGAGGTGCGAGGCCGGGTCGGCCGACCCCGAGACGAGCGTGACCTTGGCCGTGTACGTCCGCGTGGTCTCGCGCAGCGCGAGGTTCACGGACATGCCCACCTTGACACGCGGCGCGTCCGCCTCGGTCAGCTGAAACTTGAGGAGGAGAGGGTCACGCTGGAGGAGCGTCGCGAGGACGGCTCCCGTCGCCAGGTACTGCCCCGTCTCTACCGTCCGCGTCTGGATGACGCCGGCGAGCGGAGCTCTCACGTAGGCGTCGCGGAGGTTCAGCTGCGCGACCTTCAAGTTCTCGCGTGCTGCGCGCACGTCTGCCTTGGCGGTCTGCACGCTCGTCTCGTAGGTCTGAACCTCTTCGCCGGCGATGAGACCCGGGTGTTCCTTGTTCGACTGCTGGCGTCGCGCGAGCTGCTGCTCGGCCTGCGCCTGCGTGGCCGCGGCCTTGTCGATCGCGGCCTGCGCCTGGTCCACCGCGACCTGGTAGCGGTCGACCTCGATGATGGCGAGGACCTGTCCGGCCTTGACCTCCTGCCCTTCGACGAAGGCCACCTTGTCGACCGCGCCGCCGACGCGTGCCGTGACCTGCACCTGCTCGAAGGCCTGCACGGTGCCCGGTGCGGCGACCACGTAGCCGACCTGTCGCAGGTCGACCGGGGCCACGTCGACCGAGAACTCCATCTTGGCCTTGCCGCCGGCTCCCTTCGGCGCGGCGTCGGACCTCGTGCCGCACGCGACCGTCCCGACGGCGAGTGTGGCGGCCGACAGCGCTAGTACTGCTCGCGAGGTGTTCAATTGAGCTCCGTTCCGAGCGGGTCGAGCCCCATGGCCTGCCGCAGCGAGAGGTAGGCGAGGGCCGTCGCGAGCTCCGCGCTCACGAGCCCCACGTCCGCTTCGAACCGCGAGTCGTTCGCGTCCGTCAGCTCGAGCGCGGTGGCGAGGCCCTGCTTGTACAGCGTCCCCGTTTCGTCGGCGCTCTTGATGGCCGCCGTGTCCGCGTCCCGCGCGAAGCGAAGCGCGTTCTGCGACGCGACCAGCGTGGCGATGGCATTTCGCACGTCGTTGCCGACCGACCGCGACAGGAGCTCGTACTGCAGGTAGGCGATGCTCGCTTGCCCGTCGCGCGAGCGCTTGTCGGCGTAGCGGACGCCGGCGTCGAAGATGGTCCATGTGATCGTCGCCGCCGCCGTCTCGTCGAACACGCGTCCGCTGCTCGAGAACGAGTTGCCGGCGACGCCCGCGGTGAGCCCCACCGTGGGCACGATGCGGAGCATGGGCTCTTCGGCGAAGAGCACCGCGGCCCGCGCCGCGTGACGCGCGGCGAGGAGATCCGGACGACGCTGGACACCGATCGCTATGAGATCGTCCACCTTGGGCGGCGGCGTGGCGGCCGCCTTCAGCGTGGCGTCCGGCTGGGCGAGCGGACCCTGGACGGTAGCGTTCAGCACGAAGCCGAGCTGGATGTAGGCGCGGTCGACCGTCCCGGCGTTGTTGGCCACTTGCTCCTCGGCGTTTGCGAGGTCGAGCTGGGCTCGCGTCACGTCGTTCGAGCTATTGAGCTGCGCGTCAACCCGGGCCTGTGCGTCGAGGAGGTTCGCCTTCGCGGCGTCTGCGCTCCGGTTGGCGGCCTGGAGAACCTCTTCGGACGAGAGCGTCTGGAAGAACGCCGTCGCCGCCGTGAACGCGAGCAGACGCTTGGCATCCGTCGAGGAAGCCCGCTGCGCGTCGAGCAGGCGCTGGGCCTGGCGCAGCAGTGGAAAGGCGGAGGCCACGAGGATCGGCTGGGCGATGGTCGTGCTGCTGGTCGCCTGGTCGTAGGGCAGGACGACCGTGCCCGACTTCGAGACCTGGTACGGACGAGCGGTGTTGGTGCCGGCCGCTGCGACGATGGGGAGGAACGCCGTGCGGGCCTTGTCCACCGCCGCGTCCGCCACGACGACCTGGTCGTCGGCGATCTTGGCGTTCTCGTTCCGGGCGAGGGCCAGGCGAACTGCCTCGTCCAGCCGCAGCGCGTCGGCCTGCGCCACGCCTGTTACCGCGATCGTCGCGAGCATCGCGAGGCTCAGCGTTGCCCCGGAGCGAGCTCGTTTCATCATGGGGTCCCCACAGCGGAAGTCAGGTGGGAACCGAGCATACCCTTGAGCTGGGCGCACAGCTCATCTGATTGCGCTCTCTCGGCCTCGTGCGGCCGGTCCGCAAGATCGGCCGGTTCGGTAGGCCGCCGTCAGGTCGCGGGGTCGTCCGCCAGCGTCAAGAGCTCGCCGATCTTCCCGAGCAGCACGTTCTTGTCGATGCAGCAGGCGGCGCCTTCCGGCACGGTCTTCTTGACCACGGAGGACATGACGACCACGGGGACTCCGCCAAAACGCGAGTCCCTCCGGACTGCCCGCGTGAACTCCCACCCGTCCATCACGGGCATCACGAGGTCCGTAAGGATGAGGTGCGGCTTCATCCGGTCGAGCATGGCGAGCGCCTCGCGGCCGTTCGCCGCACGCTCGATCTTGCAATCGTCCCCACGGAGCAGCTCCGTGAGGAGCATGGAGAACGCCACATCATCATCGACCACGAGCATGAGGAGCGGGGTCATGCTCCCCGGAGAGCAACATCGGTTCCCCGCAAGCTCGCGCTGCCTTGGCCGGCCCCCAGCCTCAGGCCTCAGGCGGCCTGACGAGCGGCAACCTGAAGAGGCCGCTCCCAGACGCGCCCGAAGCCTGAAGCCCCGGCAAGCTGCGATTGCAGAGGGCTAGCCCTCTTCGCCCGACTCGTCTTCGCTCTCACTTTCATTCTCGACCGTCGTCTCGCCCTCGTTGGGCTCGTGCTCACTTTCCTCGCGCTTGGGCGGGTGGCTCGACCCGCTCGCCGCGCGCTCACTCGCCCGGCTGCCCCGTGCATGGCCGCCTTGCCGGCCGATCTCTGCCATATGGGCGCGGTTCTGACTGACCGCCTGCCCGCCCTTTCGTCCCGCCTCCCGAGCTTCCTCGGCGGTGAACTCGTGCGCGGTGCCAGCCTGGTGGGCAGCTTTGCCCCCCTTGCTGGCGATCGCGCGCTGCTTCTCTTGATCCATCGCCGCGAATCCGCGGTGACTTGTGCCCCGACCCGATTGCTCCGTGTCTCGGCTCGCCATGACTTTCTCCTGGACTTCTCCGAGTGGCGGGCGCGTCTGGCAATGCGCCCTCTCGGCACGGAGCAGAGTGGCAATGCCCGTACCAGCGAACACGACGGCCTAACGGGCTCGCCAGTAAGCGAGTCGAGCCGTGTCATCGCGCTACCGAGCTTGCTTCACTGACGAACTCGCGTTCGGCGAACAGAGCAGCGCGAAGCCTCTACACCCAGGCGTTGTTCAGGATCTCGCCGACGCCGCCGGCGCCGGGCACGATGTACTGGTGCTCGTCGAGCCCTCGCTCCTCTTGCCAGCGCGTCCCGGGAGCGGTGGCGAGCACGTCGTGCGGGCTGAGGCCGCGATCGAGCCGCAGCGCGTAGATGATCGTCTCCGGGTGCGCCGCGAGGACGTTTTTCACGTACTCGGGCGTCACGATGAGGTGCATCGTGATGCATCGGCCCGGCGTGCCTTCGAGCTTGCTGCGGTAGTGGGTGAGGGCGCTGATCATGGAGGAGCCGGTCGCTCCCATGGGATCGGGCAACAGGATGATGCGCCCGTCGACGTCGCGGCCGATCTTGGCGTCATGCCACGTCGCGCCCGTCACCCGGCCGTTCGCGTCGGTCGCGCGCGACATGAAGAGGTGGTCCTGGCGGACGCCGGCCGGATCGAGCACGTCGTTCAGGAGATCGTAGACGACCTGCGACGGCATCGTCCCAGCGCGCGCGATTCCCACGGTGACGCACTTGGTGCCGGGGCTCAGCGATGAGCCCCGGACGACGGCCTCCGGCGACGAGACGACCATCCGCGTCGCGACGTCGAGCCGCGTGCGCGGAAACTCGGCGGCGAGGACCACCTGCGCGAGGCGCTCGTAGAGAACCCGCACGAGGCGCCCCACCTGCGGCTGCCCCGTCTCCTTGGCAGAGAGGCGCGCCAGCTGGGTGAAGCTCAACGGGTCGTCCAGCAGGTGGACGTTTGGCCCGTAGCGGTGCTCGATCTCGCAGGGCCTGTAGTGGCTCTGTGCGTACGCGACCTCCGGCATCGGCGGCTACGTCCAGTGCCCGGCGCGCAGCGCGGCGGCGTCGATGATCTTCACCTTGGGGCCGAGCGCCTCGCGGAAGCTGTCCTCGTCCTCGTCGTCCATGATTGCGTCCCCGAAGCCGGACGCAATCTCCATCGCCGTGGAGAGGATGCGGAGAAACTGCGCGAACGTCGACGCGGCGAGCGTGGGCGTCCACTTGTCCTGCCCGCTCATGGCCGTGTAGACGGGGCAGTCCCCCTCGGGGTCGAGCTTGGCGACGTCGATGTAATAAGGGTCGCCGAGCAGCGAGCTCTCGCCGATGACCACCCAGGTCGGTTTCCAGTCCGACGGCGTTTGTGACCCATCGGGCGCCTTCACGAGCAGCTGCGCCTTCACGAGCTCCTCGGCGGGGATGAGGCGAATGCGCTCGACTGGCGTCACGGTCTCGACCTTTTCCGGGTTCGCACCGAGGAGAAAGTGACGAAAGCGTGGGGGAATCCGGAGCTGCTTCTTCAGCGACTCAACCAGCTCGGGTGGAGCCTTGCCAAAGCTGGCGTCGATCTTCCGTCGGCGGAATATCGCCTTGAGGCCCTCGATCGCATCCGCGAGATCGCTATCCACGTCGCTCTCCTCGCTCTCCTCAAGCCCAGCCAACTGGGGGGACCCACGGTAGTGCAGGCTACGCCATCCCGCAATGGTTCCGCCTCGCTCTCGCCGGAGGCGCCTAGTAGGTGATGACGCGATGAGCGCCCTTGGGCCGCTTCACCGCTGTCTCGACCGCCGCGTCGCCGACCCCGCCATCACCCTCGAGCGGTCGGGCAACGGGGGGGCTCGCGTTCCCGAGCGGGCACCGGACGGTCGTGGTCACGCTCGCGGCGGTCGCCGTCCCCCCGAGCGAGCGGAGCGCTTCGACGAGCGGGGCGGCCGTTCGCTCGAGGAAGTCTGTGCCGAGCGGCTTTGCCCCGGTGACCTGGACGTGCACCCGGGTCACGTCGTTGTCGGGGAAAACCAGGGCAAATACCAGGCGAAGCTCCGTCGGAGCCGCCCCTTCCAGCCCGCTGAAGAGCCACGGGCGCTGGGCGATGGGGGCGCACACGCCGGGCGCGCCCTCGCCGCCGTCGGGGCCGATTGCCAGGCGCGTCCATGCGCCCACGTCGACGAGCACGCCCTGCCCATCGCGGCCGCCAGCGGTCAGAAAGCCTTCGCAGCCGGCGTGGCCGGCGAGCCGGCCCGGCGGACACGTGTTGGGGGGGGAGCACCCGCCCTCCACCCATCGGGCACCTCTCCCGCACGACCCTTCTTCGGGAACACAGCCCAACCGCCCGCCTTCGACCGAGAGGAGGCTCCCGCTCTCACACCCGACCGAGTCCTCGGCCCCCACCGTCAGGCCCGCGCCGGCGGCGATCTCGCGGACGGCAGACGTCGAGAGGCACGCGCCGGTTGCCAGGTCGGCGCGCCCTCCCCAGCTGCACTCGGCCGGGACGCAGGCGGCCTCGCCGTAGCTCGCTGCCTTGCCGCAATACGCCGCGGCCAGCGACGGCGGTACGCAAGCGCCGTCGAGGGTCACCCCGTCCCTGCATGCGCACGTCCCGTCCGCACCGCGGCTGGCCCCGCGTGGGCAGGGTGAGTGGCCTACGCTTCTGGCGGGCGGGTGGGCGCACGCGGCTGCGGCGGCGGCCACGCCGAGCGCGACCAGCGCGGCTTCCAGGCCGGAGCCTGCACGCGAGGTCGCCGGCCGCACGGCCTCAACGTAAAACGGTCCGGGGTGCGCCGGCTACTGTCCAGGCACATGCTTGGGGGCCAGTCCCGACACCCCGGCCTCGGGCGCCTCCCCGCGCCGCCGGTCGATCTCGAGCCTCAGGGCCTCGTAGTCCTCGCGGTCGACCTCGACGCAGTCTCCTTCGCCCCCGTCGAGCCGCAGGCCACGGGTGAGATCTTGCGGCTCTGCCTGGGCCGCGAGCTCGATCTCGCGGGTCTTCGCGCGCACCCGCAGCCGTACCTGCCTCCAGGCGCCGAGGCGCCCGGCGTAGACGTCCACGAGGCGCTCGTCGACCGTCGCGCCCAGAACGGTCACCCGCGTGCCGTAGCCTCGGCCCCAGACGCGGAGCTCGGTGTCCGTGAGCTCGACCGTGATTCCGCGGGCGTACTCACCGTGGCGCCGGTAGCGCCTCCGCAGCCACAGCGTGCAGAAGGCGGGCGCGGCCAGGCCGATGAAGAAGGCGACCTTGACGCGCGCGAGCCGCGAGCGGCGTAGCTCCGCCTGCGCCGCACCGGACTGTGGGTCGATCGTCACGGGATCGATCATGCCGGGCACGTGGGTGCCGAGGGCGGTGGCCGCCACGATCGCGCTCGCCAGGAAGAATACCCAGATGACCAGCGTGAAGAACTGGCGCTTGGTCTCCGCGGGGGGATCGAGTGCGGCCTGAAGGCGCATGCCTTCATGCGTGTAGCGTCAAGTCAGCGCAGTGTCACCCGGCTCACCCGTGGGAGGCCGCCGCTCTGCCTACTCGGCGCGGAGATACTGGCCCTTCAGCAGCTTCACGAGCACCTGGACGGTGTCGAGGTCCGTCGCGTTGCTCTTGTTGAGGACCGTCTCCAGGTGGCCGTAGTTGTGGGCGAGCTGGAGGACCTCGAGCTCTTCCTTCGAGAGGGTGTGCAAGGGAGGCACGAGCGGCACGGAGAGCGCGACGCGGGTGTTCAGATCCGGCAGGTTCTCGCGGACCTGGTTGAACTCGTCGAGCTGGCGGAGGCCCTCCATGAGGATCTCCTGCACGCTCGCGTTGATCTCGTTCGGGAACTCGCGCTCGTCGGGCGGGTCGAGGTCGAAGAGGCCCTTTTGCCAGGTGAGCATCCGGAAGATGCTCTTCATGGCTGGCACGTCCTCGACGTCGTTGATGACGGCGAAGTAGATGACGCCCTTGCGCATGTAGATCCGGCCGATGTCGGTCTCGGTGCGGATGACGAGGACGCCGCTCTTCTTCGAGGTGCCGAAGAGCTGCATCAGGTCGGGGAGAGGGACCTCCTCGATGCTGCCGCTCATCGTCCGCGCCTGGCTCGTGCGGCGGGCCGCGGCCACGTTCTCCAGCTGGATCTTGGCGTCCGTCGAATCCGTCGAGCCGTCGCCGGCGATGAGCTTGAGGATGCTCGTGCCGATGAGGACGCGGTCGCCCTCCTTCAGCCGCGCCCTCTTGATCTTCTCACCGTTGACGAAGGTTCCGTTCGTCGAGCCCAGATCCTCGATCCAGATCTGGTCGCTCTGCATCGCGATGCGGGCGTGCTTGCGGCTGACCATGTCCTCCACGAGCACCATGTCGAGATCGCTCGAGCGGCCGACCACGATCTGCTTCTCGGGGACGATCGGGAACTCGCCGCCCTGGTACTTGCCGCTGATGAAGCGCAGGACAAAGGCGCGGGGCGCGCCGGGGCGCGGTGCTTGTGCGATGGGCGCCTTGACGGACGGATCTTGCATTGGGCGGGGAGACGAAAACGGAGACGGGCAGACCGGGGAGTTGCCTCGATAACTTCGCGCGACGCGTCATCCGCGCCGAGCCAAGCGTAGGCACTACAAAAAAAGAGTAACGGCGGTTATCGAACGCGGTCAAGTCGGCCACGCATTTCGCCGTATGCTCGCGCTTATGTATGTCGACCGTCCTGTCCTCTCCCAGGCCTCCGGAGCGCCCGCCGACCCTTTCGGCACCCACAGGTCCATCCTCCCCAGGGGGGCCTTGCCGCAGCCCGCCCAGCAAGTCGACAATGATTTCTCACGGCTTTTCGAGGGGGAGATGCTCCTCGCCGTCGAGACGCTGAACGTCGACGCCGCGAGCTTCCGGCAGATGGAGGAGGCGCACCGGGAGGGGGAGTCGCCCGAAGCCGCCGTGGCGCGGGGTGTCCTCGAGACCGTGCGGACACGCGGAAAGCAGCACAACCCGGTGACCGGCTCGGGGGGGATGCTGCTCGGACGGGTCCTCCAGCTGGCGCCGGGGCATCCCGCGGCCGGGGAAGGAGTCAAGGTCGGGGACCGGGTGGCGACGCTCGTGTCTCTCTCGCTGACGCCCCTGCGTGTCGACCGCATCAAGGCGACGCGCCAGGTGAGCGCCCAGCTCGACGTCGACGGGGAGGCCGTGCTCTTCGCGAGCGGGTCCTACGCCAAGCTCCCGGGCGACCTGCCTGAGCGCCTGGCGCTGGCCGTGCTCGACGTCGCGGGCGCTGCGCCGCAGGTCGCGCGGCTGGTCAAGCCGGGCTCCTCGGTGCTCGTGCTCGGCGCGGGCGGCAAGAGCGGCGTGCTTTGCTGCGCGGAGGCGCGTCGCTCGGGAGGGCCGAGCGCGCGCATCGTGGGGGTCGAGTCGCACGCGCCCTTCGCGGACGATCTCCGCGCTCTCGGCCTGTGCGACGCGGTCGTCATGGCCGACGCGCGCGATCCGGTGGGGGTGCGGCGCGCCGTCCTCGGCGCCAACGGCGAGCGCGAGGTCGACGTGAGCTTCTCGTGCGTCAACGTCGGCGACGCGGAGATGGGCGCCATCCTCTCCACGCGCGATC
>Ga0302279_10000543_pt1 | contig 54845 bp, 54 predicted proteins | sample III_Bog_N3_3_FD_194541 | JGI IMG/M metagenome (GOLD analysis project Ga0302279, IMG submission 194541) | Peat permafrost microbial communities from Stordalen Mire near Abisko, Sweden - III_Bog_N3_3 | ecosystem: Environmental > Terrestrial > Soil > Wetlands > Peat | place: Sweden: Abisko... | reverse complement strand
TTGTTCCGTACCACCCCGGGGACGTTGAACGGCGATGACGTGGTGGCAGCCCAGGCCTTGGCGGACGCGGCGACGATCGCAATCATCCAGCACCAGTCGTCGATGAGCGCCGCCGACCTCCACGCGCAACTCCGCGAAGCCCTCAACAGTCGCATCATCATCGAACAGGCCAAGGGCAGGGTCAGCGAGGCGTCCGGGCTCGACATGGACCGGTCGTTCAACCGCATCCGGAACCATGCGCGGAATCACAATCTCCGGCTCACGGATCTGGCGAGGACCATCGCCGAAGGCACGACGGAGATCGTGGGACTGGACCCGCCTCCCAAGAAGAAGTCGGTCCGCACCGTTCCGCCGGATCCGCGGTCCGGCACCCCACCGAGCTGACATCGGCGGCCCGGAAGGTCGGTGTCGAATCCAGACGGGACGTACGGGCCGAACCATCCGTCACCCGGCCGGAGTGGCCCACGATGCCGTCTCGGAGTCCCGACATCGGTTCGTTCCGGAACTCCGGCCGAGGGTGACGCCTTTGGGACCTTGGGCCGCTGACACCAGGATCGTGGCCGGTACTCCGCGACGTGTCTCCCCGTCCAGGTGACTCGCTCAAACGGTCTCGGCTGAAGATCCTGGCAGCAGCATCGCCACGAGCCCGTCTGCGTGGGCACCGATCCACTCGGCACCGGCCGGGTTCCGGCCGGTGAGCAGTTGCACTTCAGGGGCATTCACATACGGCAGGGAAGCTGCACCGACCAGCACGTAGTAGAGGACGTCACTGTCGATCGGCGCAGCCACCCCTCCGTCGCGGAGCCGCTGCCACGTGGGCCGGATCGCCTCGAACAGTGGTCGGACGTGCATCTCCGTCATCCACGTCAGCCGGTCGCTGGCAGCCGTCCCCTCGTGCACCATGATCTGATTGAGCTCCGGGTGTTCGGCGGCGAAGCACACGAACCGTCGGATGCCCTCGGCAAACGCAGCGCAGAGTTCCGGCAGTGCCACTTCTGCCACGTCGGTGGGAAGTACCCCGTGCAGTGCCACCGCCAACAGGCCGAAGAGATGGTCCACCGCGGTCGTCCACAGGATCTCCTTCGACGTGAAGTGGTAGTTGATCTGCGGCTGATGGGCATCCACCCGCCTCGCGATCGAGAGTGTCGAGGCACCGTCGAAGCCTTTCGCCCCGAACTCCGACAGCGCGGACTGCAGCAGCGCCTCTCGGATGTCGCTTCGGGTCCGACGGGGGCGGACCGGGGATGGACCTTCGGCGTTGCGTGGCACTACGTTCGAGTGTAGCGTTATTATGAACTGATAATAGTGAACGAGAGGTGCTCGACATGGTCGACGTGATTGGGCCGTCCGGCCAGGACGGACGTGATGACCGCGTGCGGATCCTGGCGCTGTCGGAGCACCCGCTCCAGGCCCCGACGGATCGAGACATGCTCCCGTCCGAGCGCCGGGAGTTCGTTCGTTCGCATCGCACCTGTGTGTTCGGAACCCCACGACGGGCGGACGGCCCCGCCATGTCGATCGTGTACTACGTCCCGACCGAAACCGACGAGTTGCTCGTGTCCACGATGCGTGACCGGGGCAAAGCCAAGGCCGTTGCTCGTCACCCCAAGGTGAGCATCTGTGTGCTCGACGAGCGGTGGCCGTTCGCCTACCTCCAGGTGTACTGCGATGCCGTGGTCGACGACGATCCCGAACTGGTGGTCGACGTGATGATGGCCATCGGCGGACGTATGTCGGGCGAGCCGCTACCGGTGGACGCTCGGCCGGTCGTCGCGGCCATGGCCGAAGAGGAGGGCCGGGTGGTACTCCGATGCCGCCCCTACAATTCATTCGCCCAGCCGCCTCGGCACCTGTACGAGAACGATCAGGAGGAGCGCATCACCCACTGGCGTTCCGGCGTGGTGCCTTGGGACGCGCCAGACCCTGAGTGATCCGAGGAGGTGCCATTGTGGTCCGCGATCCCCGCTCCTCGTTGCCGACATGAGTACGAGCCAGCCGTTCGATGGGCAGCTCCGCTGCGGCTGGTGATCGGGTGTGCCGCAGGTCGACCCACTTCCAGGTCGCTGCTCCCTCGATGGAGCACGTGGCGGACGGGGGCATCGGCCCCTCTGGCCGGATGAGTTCTTACGGACGCAACGTGGAGGGCCGCCCCCTACGAGCGGCCGTAGCGATCCTCGAGACGCACGACGTCGTCGAGCTCGGTGGTGCTCGCCTCGAGGATGACCGTGTCCTCCAGGGCGGTCATCCGGTGCCGAGTGCCAGGCCGGAGGTGGACCGCTTCGCCGGGAAGCAACTCGAACGACTCCAGCGGGGTGTCGGGATTCCCCACCTCGAAGAGCAGGCGCCCCGACTGGACAGCAACCGTCTCCTCCTTCTGCTCGTGATACTGGAGCGAGAGCGCGTAACCAGCGGTGACGTGCAGTGCCTTTCCGCAGTAGCGACCGTCGACGAGCGCGAAGTGTTCCTCGTGCCCCCACGGCTTTTCGACTCGACGGACGGCGGACACCCACGAAGACTTGGTCATTCCAGTTCCTCCCCCCAAACACGATGAGCACTGATCGTCGACCGACGTGATGTGTTCATCTGGGGTCCAGGGCCTCAGACTAGGCGCGGCTCGGAGCCGCGGACCGGGGCCAGTCGGGAGACCCACGGTGGTCCCGGCGATCGGGCGAGTCGAGCCGCTCAGGGGCGCGTTGGCAGAGAAGTCGCAACGGTCAACGGGATGAGCAGGGGCATCGTTCTCTGGCCGGACGGCGAGACAACGGGACGTATTTGCTCGTTGTGGAGCGAGCTCGAAGCTGGAGGCATCGCGACCCTGTTGACCACGAGCCATCGCAACCACCGACCTCACGTGTCGTTGGTCGTGGGCGAGGACCTCGACCATGGAGCGGCACTCGATGCGCTCGATGCGCTCCCCAGCGCCCCGATCCCGCTCCGCATCGAGTCGGCTGGACTGTCTCCCGGTGGGACCGCCGTTCTCGGCGTCGTGATGTCGAGGGGACTGCTCGATGAGCACCGACGAGTCAGCTCTCTGGTCGGAGGGCTTCTCCGGCAACCGTGGCCCGACGACGACATCGACCGGTGGACTCCACACCTCACCATCGCCTACGCGCCGACTCCCGACGAGCTGGGACGAGCGATGCCCATCGTCGAGTCGAAGCTACCGATCACCGGGCTTCTGACGACGGGTGGCGTTGAGGACGGCAGCACCGGCGACCGGTGGGCTGCACTGCGACCACGCTGATCGGACGGCGCGATCGGGCGCTGCGACTGCCTCGACGACCGTCGAAGCCTCTGGGTCTTCCCAGTGATGCAGGCCCGGTTGCCCGCCAGCAGGACTCCCTGGCCGGATCATGCAGGCACGCGCTCCTGGCCCAACCACTGGCTGGCATCGACTGGTTGGAGTCCACGGGCCCGAGACTCCGTCAGACCCCGGGTGAGGTAGACGACAGCAACTCGCCGATCTCGAATTCGTGGAGGGCGCAGCGGGTCACGTCCCCTCATCGACCCGGCCGGCCCGCAGGCCGTCGTGCATGATCGCAAGAAGTCGACCGGACTGCTCCTCGTCCGCGCGCGAGTGGCAGATGGAATAGGCGGCCCCCGTCAAGAGAGCCATGACGTCGTTGACCCCGATGTCCCTTCGCACACTGCCGGCTCGTTGCGCCCGGTCGAGGAGCTTGCCCAGGACGTCAACGAGGGCTCGGAAGGCCGGTGCCTCCCCGAGCTGCAGGCGGATTCCGTCGGAGCTGAGGGTCTCGACGAGGTCGCGCTTCACTGCACCCTCGCGCGCCAAGAGGTCGACGAACGACGAGAACGCATGGCCGGGATCCGGATCGTCTGAGAGGGCTCGACCCTCCTCGATCAACTCGCCGATCCGATCGAGGACCACCGCTTCGAACAGCGCTTCCTTGGTGGCGAAATGCCGGTAGACCGTTCCGGCACCGACTCCGGCGCCGCGCGCGATGTCATCGAGCGACGCATCCGAGCCTTCGGCGGCGAAGGCGGCGCGGGCGGCCTCGAGGACGCGGTCCCGGTTGCGCCGTGCGTCGGCACGCAGTGGGCGGTCCTGCGAGCCATGGACGGGCATGGTGTCGGCGTCGGCGTCGGCGTCGGCGTCGGCGTCGGCGTCGGGGGTTGGGGTGGGGGATCGAGCCATCAGACAGACCTTCTCACACCGCTGGCAAACGGGGCGGTCGTTCCGTATAGTATCAACGGGGTAGGCGTTCCGTTTTGATCGGAACGTGATCCACGAACCCCGAGAGGGACGGCAATGGGCGACCTGGTAGATCAGAGGGAACTTCGAGATCTCATCGAACGTGGGCGGGTGGCCGCCCTCGTCGACCGCTACGTCAACACACTCGATGAACCCAGCAGCTTCGACGAGGACTGGGCCCGCTCGCTCTTCACCGAGGACGTACGGCTGGAACACGAGGTCGCGGTCCTCGAGGGCATCGAGGAGGTCGCTGTCGTACACCAACTGGTGATGGCCCGCTGGCAGCGCACCTTGCACTTCAGCACGAACCACCACATCGAGTTCGAGGACGACCACGCACATCTGACCGCTCGCCTGATGGCCATCCACGTGCACCCTGGTGTCAACCCACCTCACCCGCTGATCGCCGCCAACGTCATGGACGCCGATGCCGTGCAGACGGGCGACGGGTGGCGATTCGAGCGATTCGCCCTTCGCAACATCTGGAAGACCGGACAGTCAGCTGCGATCGCGGGAGTGGACGAGCAATGAGCGAGGCAACGGAAGGCAAGCCGGCCCCCGTGGGTCATCCCGAACATGAGGCTCCTCAGGATGGAACCGCACGGTCGCCGGAACTGCGCGCCCTGATCGAGTCGGGTCCGATGGCCCACCTCAGCACGATCAACCCCGACGGTAGCCCGCACGTCACCGTGATCTGGATAGGGCTGGACGGAGACGATCTCGTCAGCACCCACATGCGGGACAACGTCAAACTCCGGAACATCCGGCGGGATCCCCGAGTTGCGCTCTCGCTCGACGGACCGCGTGAGGCCGGGGTGTGGATCAATCCCTACGCGGTCGTCTATGCCCGGGCGACGGTCGAGCCCAGCGCTCGCATCTGGGACCTGATGACCAGACACGCAAAGATCTACGTCTCACCTGATGCCGAAGTCCCCGCTCCCGAGGGCGCAGCGCCCGGATTCATCGTGCGGTACTCGATCACGCGGATCGGTGGCATCGGACCCTGGGCGACCAGCCCCGCGTCCTGACATTCCGCACCGGAGGCGATGACCACGTCACGCGGTCCGACGCGTCATGGTTTCGGTCGATCGATGGATGGATGGACGGTCACCCACACGCCCCGACGTGACCTTCCCATTGATCAGGCGTCGCGCTTGACCATCCGCCATGCGCCGAGCGCTGTCCACACCACCACCCAACCCACGACGACGCAGATGGCGACCGTGGTCGTCTCCGTCACACCGGCCACGCCGGTCGCCCCGTTGTGCGTACCGCCGAAGACCGAGGGCAGGCCACCGGGTTCGAAGTGGGTCACGGCGGTGCCGACGAGTGCTCGTTGGAGGTTGATCAGGTGGGTGATGGGCGAGTGCGACAGCAGCGGGGTCAGCACGATCTCCAGCACGATCAACAGGATCACCGGGACCGTGCGCTGGCCCATCAGCGACGACAGACCCAGGCCGATCAGGAAGCCGACGGCCGCGTACAGCTCGATCCACAGTCCGGATTTGATCATCAGCGAGAGCGAGGGTGACAGGAACCGGCCTGAATAGTCGGTGTAGTTCACGGCCGCGATCTGCCTGGCCGCGTCCTCGATCTGGGCCTGGGAGACCGGAGGCGACGTGGGTGCGCCGGGACCGATCTTGATTCCCGGACCGTTGCCGCCCCCACAGGGGACACGGTTGACCACCTGGACGAGTTCCGAGTTCGGACCGATGTTGAAGCCGAAGTTGCAGATCACCTCGTCGGCATGGCCCGCGGCCCACGTCTCCAGGGCGGGCTTGGACAGCCCGACGGGGACGTTGACATTGTTGAAGCTGAGCTGGGTGGGTGCGGCAAGCACGCAGACGGTGCACACGAAGGCGAAGCCCACCGCCACCAACGGCACGATGATGGCCAGACCGGCCGGGATCCGGGCCAGGTAGAGGGCCAGGCGCGACCTTCCGGTCACCACGAGGTGGCGGAACATGCCCTCGGTCAGATCGACCGACCCGGCCGTGCAGCCGAGCGTGGCCGCGACGATGAAACCGAAGATGAAGAGCACGCCGGCCACCATCGAGGAGAAGATGTCGTAGCCGCCGGCCGGACCATACGAGTGTGGGGCCACCGCGTGGGCGACGAGCCGGATGGTGAGGAACACCACGGGGATGCCGATGTTCACCAGGATCAGCGCTGCCATGAGCCCCCGTCGTCTGCGGAGCTCCATGATGCGGGTGGCGATCATGGCGGCGTTGGGGACCCACGATCCTCGGTGGTCGGTGGATCGACCTTGGGTGTCATGGGCGGGCGGGACGTCGGCGACGGTGGTGACGGTCATTGGTCCGCCCCGAGGCGAGTGGTGACCTCGAGGAACCAGGACTCGAGCGACGCGTGGACCTCCTGGAGTCGGTAGACGGAGACACCACCCTCGACCAGGAGCCGGTTCACCTCAGCCACCACCTCCCGCCCGGTGCCGGGGGCCAGGCCCACGCAGAGCCCGTCCGGACCGACCTCCACGCCCGTTCCCCATCGCGTGCCGGCCAGCAACGTGCCGGCACGGTCGGGGGTGGAGCAGTCGATCTGGAGTTCGAAGGCCGAGTCCGCCAGGAGGCCGGCGATCGGACCCTGGCGGATGACCTTGCCGCGGTCGACGATGGCGACGGCGTCGCACGTGCGCTCGACCTCGTCCAACAGGTGGGACGAGAGGACCACCGTTCGGCCCTCGGCCACCAACGACGTGATCATCTCGCGCATCTCCAGCATTCCGCCGGGGTCGAGCCCGTTCATCGGCTCGTCGAGAATCAGCATCTGGGGATCCCCCAGGAGACAGGCGGCCACGCCGAGGCGCTGGCGCATACCCATCGAGTACTTGGAGACCTTGTCGTTGGCCCGCTGCGCCATCCCCACGCGGTCGAGCGAGGCATCGATGCGGCCCTGTGCCGCCGGTTCCCGGGCCGCCGCCAGTAGCTGGAGGTTCTGGCGTCCAGTCAGGTGCCCGTGGAACCGTGGCTCGTCGACGATGGCGCCGATCCGGGCCAGCGCCCGGTCCCGGTTGCGGGGAACCGAGTAGCCGAGGAGGGACATCGATCCCGCATCGGCACGGGTCAGGCCGAGCAGGACGCGGATGAGCGTCGTCTTGCCGGCACCGTTGGGACCGAGGTAGCCGAAGGCGCACCCCCTGGGGACGAGGAGCTCCACCCCGTCGACGGCGACGTTGTCCTTGAAGCGCTTCGTCAATCCGTGGGTCTCGACAGCCCACGGACTGTCGATCGGTTGTCCCGGTCGCACCGTCGATGGCGTGGTGGTCATCCGACGTCGACCGTTCGTGACCACCGACCGGATGAGGTGCCACTCGAATTACCCATCGACACGTTCGACTCCGTTCCCCCGGCGTCCCGACCAGTTCACGGACGCATCACCGATCATGACGGGGATCCGGGCAGGACGCCATCAGGGATGTCCCCCAGCCATCCCGGAGATGACCGCCGGAGTCAGCGCTTCCGCGTCCGCTCAGGGCGAAGGTGCGTCGGATTCGTCGTCATCTGCGCCCACGGCCGAGAGGAGACCCTGGAGATCGGCGACCGTCACCGTCAGTGCCGAATGACCGCTTCGTCGAAGCCGAGATGGCACCTTCTGACCGAAGTGGATGCAGACGCCCGCACGGGCGTTGGTGCCAAAGGTCAGACCGTCGTCAGCTCGCGACATGCGAGCGCCGACAGCTGTCCACCAGCGGTAGTTCTGGGTCAGATGGGCCCCGACGACGTTACGCAGGGGAGTCGCAATCTTCAGGAGGCCGAAGGTCGCGACGAAGGAGCCCTCGTCGGTCAGCGTAACCCCGTCCGTCGATGGTCGTACGAGAAATGGGAGCAACACCGGAAGGTAACGCCTGTCGATGTCGTAGCCGAAGTGTTCAGCCATTCCGTCTCCTTGATCGCGTTCGGGGCCATCCCCAGGTCGACGCCACACGCCAGAGCGCAAGCGCGAGAGGGGACCGCTGTCGTCGTGAGCAGTCTGACAGCGAGACGCGACCGGCCCGCCACTTCCCAAGGGTCCCATCGAACCGCACGCAATCGAGGTCACCGGCACGATTCTCCACGGATCTGCCGAATGAGTCCCGATCACGCGGTGACGAGGTCGGTAGCTCGACGATCAGGTGGATGTGGCCCCGATCCGCAAGGGGACGTCACCGAAGGGATCGAGGTGATAGGCGAGAGACACCCGGTGGTAGCCGTCGGCGATGTCACCACCGCGACCGCTGGAGACGACGAGCACGGGACTGAGCCGTTTGCCGGAGACGGCGTTGAGCAGGTCGCGGCGCACTCCCGGGTCGTCCAACGGCAACGGCGCAAGGCTGCAGGCCCGCAAGATGTCGTTGGCCCGGCGATGGGTGATCTCCGCCTTGCGAAGGTGCCCGACTGCTGCCGCCGCCTGCTTCGCATCGAGTTTCAATGACAGATACGCCAGTGCGGCGTCGAAGTCGTGATCCGCCACGTCGTCGAGCCACTGCAGGCCGAGCCGTTCGGGGCTCGGAGGGCTCGTGGCCCCCTTGACCTTCTTTGCGTCGTGCTTGGCCATCCGTCCACCGTTTCTCTGAGTCGGGAACGCTCAGCATCGTCCCAGGTGTCCCGGGGTCCGGCCTCCTCGGTGATTCCTGCCGTCGCCTCGTTGTATGTCCTAGTCAAGCGCAGGCAAGGTGCCGCCCGCTCGGCGATCGAGGTGCACGACTGCGGTTCTCACGGGTGTGGCCGTCGTCGTCGAGATCGACAGTGTGGTGCCCGTCGAGTAGCTACGAACGTTCGTATGGCGGCGCAGTCCGTAGCTCCGGGTGGTAGCAGTCAGGGTGGCGGAACTGACGTTTGGCCCGGTTCGACGGACGTCCGACCCGCGATGCACCCGAATGGGCACACTGGCGGCACCCGGCCCCGATCGGACGGCACCCGGAGCTCGCTCGCTCTGACGGGCACCGGCGTGCACCGGGTTCCGCAGGACCGGAAGACGCGCATTGATACATCCGATCAGCGTTCTGTCTCGGATAGTCCGTGATGAACTATTCCGGCAGCACCACAGAATCGAACGACGGACAGCCGCGCCGGCGCTCATGACGGGAATTCCCGCAGTCCTCGAACCACTGACGGATAATCGCAGGGAGTTGCATGCCATCATCGAGCTGCTCGACGAGGAACGCGATCCGACGGCCCGGGCAGATCTTGCGACGGAGTTCGTCGGGTCGTCTGCCAGATACGAAGACGTCATGGACAGGGTCGTCTATCCAGCGCTGCGAGGGATCAGCCAGGACCCGCCGGACCTCGATCGGGCCGAGTCGGAGCAGCTGGTGATCCGGGAGGCGCTGACCGATCTCCGCAAGCGCACGCAGAACGTGAAGCCGTCCAATGTGCACGCCAGCGACCCGGAAGGATTCGAGAAGGTGCTTGATCGGTTGGTGGACACGGTTCGCGTGCACCTCGACCACGAAGACGAGACGCTCTTCCCCCTGCTCGATCAGTTGGAGGGCCCGCCGGCCAACGAGTTGCATGATGACGTCGAGCGGGCTGTTACCCATGCCAGCACCCTTCCCCATCCACCTCACGGCATCATCGGACGAGCGGTGATGGGTGCGATCGACAAACTCAACCGCGGTGGTCACGACCAGTCGACCGTCTCGCATCGGGAAGTTGACCAACTCCATGACGACCTGGAGACTGCGGCTGAACCGGAGTGATGCCGACGATGCGTCCTCGGCGGTCCAGGAAGGACAAGTGAAGGTCTTCGGTGCTCGCCGCCCGGCATGACTGACGGGGGCACGCAGCACCTCATGGAGAGACACTGGGCGCTCCACCCGTCGCCGGGAAAGCTGAGGCCCCAGTCGTGACAGACCAATCTCCTCCGTGGCCGAGCCAAGGCCCCGTGTCCTACTTCCCACCGATCGAGACGAAGTACGCGCGCTCGATTGCCGACTGGCAGACGATCCTCGCCGAAGGCGGGATCGAGAAACACATGGCGATCGTCGGCCATCTGCCATCGGAGTACGGGATGGGCCACGGACACGTGAACGCTCTCGTCGGTTGGACATTGGCTGGGCACACGGCTGCGCCCTGAGTCGTCGCGGTCTTCAGCCAGACCCGGTGGATTGTCCGTGCTCCCGTTCACTGACCCCGATGAACGTGGTCACCGGCCGAGGACCGTGCCCGACGTCCCGGTCAGACGGGGTCGGTGGCCGATGGCCAACCGGTGCCCGCGGGCACGGTCAACGGAGCGCCGGACCGGAATAGGCTCGGCGGGTGGTCCAGTTGCAGCTCGTCAGCCCTGGACATGAGGCAGCGATCCTCGACTTCGAGAGGGCCAACCGCGCGTACTTCGCCACGTCGATCGGCGACAGGGGCGATCCCTTCTTCGAACAGTTTCCGGAGCGGCATCGACAGTTGATGGCTGAGCAGAAGGCCGGAACCGGTGCCTACTACGTGCTCGTCGACGAACGCGGTGCGGTGGCGGGCCGCTTCAACCTCTACGACGTAGCGGATGGGACGGCGTCGGTCGGCTACCGGGTTGCCGAGCGGGTCACCGGGCACGGTGTGGCGACCTCCGGATTGAGGCAGCTCTGCCTCATCGCACGTGAGGAAATCGGGCTGCGGATGCTCACGGCCGCGACGGACCATGAGAACGTCGCATCGCAACGAGTGCTTGCCAAGGCGGGCTTCGTGTTGATCGGACCGACCGAGGTCGGGGGGCGTGACGGCTCGGAGTTCGCACTCGACCTTGCCATGCGCTGACGGTGACGCCCCGATGACAGGAGCGGATGCTCCCTGAGCCGGTGTGTCCGAACAGTCGTCCCCCGGAGCCGATGCACGTCATCGGGCGACGTGCCTCGGCGCTGACGATCCGGCATGGTGCTCTGGTCGATGGGGGAGGAGAGCCGCTGGAGATCGGTCTCGGAGGCGTGGAGTGACCTGGCGAGCGTCGTGGGGAGAGCCACGCTCAGGACCGTGCCATCCACTCCTCCGCAGAGCATGGTGATGACCGCGCCACCACGCGCCAATCGTCTCCGCGGAGTGGACGGCGGCAGCCCTGCTGACGCGTCCCCGGGTTCGTTGGTCATTGGGCTCCTCGCGCTGGAGGGGACGTCGAGCTGGAACGACCCGCTGCAGGTCATCGCCTCAGCGCTGTACCTAAGATGGCTCCGAGCAAGAGCCTGGGAGGCAGTTGTGCACGGACAGTTCCGGCTGTGGGCGGCGATGGCGGGCGTCCTGCTCGGAGGTGCTTCCCTCATCGCCATTCCAGCGGGTCCCGCTGCAGCGGCACCCGCTGCCTCGTCGACAACTCAGGCGACGTGGGCGACCTACGTCACATTGAAGGACTCCGGCGGCGCTCCCGGCCCCGGCATCTCGTTCGGCGTATCGAGCGTCGCGTGCGTGTCGGCTGACGACTGCACGGCCGTCGGGCTTCTCACCAGCGCCGCCGAGGAGTCCAGCGACGTCGTCGGCTACCACTGGGACGGCACGACGTGGATCCAGACTCAGATCCAGAGCTTTCCCGGGCCTTCTGGCCTTGGCAACGAACTCAATGGTGTCTCCTGCATCTCCGCAGACCTGTGCCTGGCTGTCGGCACCTTTTTTGCGCAGTGGGGCGGAAGGACCTGGAGCACATCGACCCAACCGACCGACGGGGACCTCAACGGCGTGTCCTGCCCTTCGGCCACGTTCTGCATGGCGGTGGGCACCCAGCGACCGGGCGCAGTGTCGGAGCCGCTTGCGGAGGAGTGGAACGGATCGACATGGTCGGAGGTGCCGAGCCCCGTCCAGGGTGACCTCGACAACTCGCTGAACGGCATCAGCTGTACGTCGGCAACGAGCTGCATCGCGGTGGGATCGGCCGACAGCGGACTGGCGAACCAGACACTCGTCGAACAATGGAACGGTGCCACTTGGGCGATCGTGGCGTCCCCCTCCACCTCGCCGACTGTCGACAACGTGTTGAACGGCGTCTCGTGCGTGTCCCCCACCATGTGCAAGGCGGTCGGAGCATCGGGGTCCAGTGCGAGCGCTCACGAGCAACCGCTCATCGAGAGCTGGAACGGAATGGCCTGGTCGACGGATACCGGGCCGAGCGCGAGCCAGCCCGCTCGACTCGGTGCCATCTCCTGCGTGTCATCCGATGTGTGCATGGCCAGCGGCTATTCGACATCGGTTGGCGGGGGCTCGGGGGTGTTCGGGCCACTTTTCGAGAGCTCGAGCGGTGGCTCGTGGGAGCTCCAATCGCCGGGAACGTCGCGGGCCGCGGGCGACGGGATCTCCTGTACGTCGCCGACCCAGTGCGCGGCCGTCGGCGGTGACGGTGCCGCAGGCGCCATCGACATGCTCTCGACGCAGGGCTACTGGGAGGTGGCATCGGACGGCGGCATCTTCAGTTTCGGCGCAGCAACGTTCCATGGCTCGATGGGAGGCCAGCCGCTCAACGCCGCCATCGTGGGCATGGCCGCTCCACCCGGCGGGACGGGCTATTGGGAGGTGGGGGCTGACGGTGGCATCTTCGCCTTCGGCGATGCGCGCTACTACGGATCGATGGGTAGTAAGCCACTCAACAAACCGATCGTCGACATGGCGGCAACTCCTGACGGCAAGGGGTACTGGCTCGTCGCCTCGGACGGCGGCGTCTTCAGCTTCGGCGACGCCGGCTTCTTCGGCTCGATGGGCGGAACTGCGCTCGACAAACCCATCGTCGGGATGGCTCCGACTCCGGACGGCCAGGGCTATTGGGAAGTGGCCGCGGACGGGGGCGTGTTCGCCTTCGGGGACGCCGTGTTCGAGGGCTCGATGGGCGGTCAACCGCTCAACGCTCCCATCGTCGGGATCGCCGGAACTTCCAATGGCATCTGCCTCGACTACTCCAACTCCCCGTGCGACCCGGCGGCCGGGTACTACCTCGTCGCCTCGGATGGCGGCGTCTTCGCCTTCGGCGCCGACTCCTATGGATCGATGGGCGGAATGCACCTCAATGAGTCTGTCGTTGCGATGATGGTGACGGCCGATGCCGGGGGCTACTGGGAGGTGGCATCGGATGGCGGTGTGTTCACGTTCGGCTCGGCCGCCTTCGAGGGCTCGATGGGCGGTCAACCGCTCAACGCTCCGGTGGTAGGAGCCGCTGCGGCTGGCAACCAGGGGTAGCCGACCGGGGTCCACCCGTCGCCTTGGGGCTCACGTGTGTGGGGGTTGTCCACACGTCCACTCGTGCCGGAGCGGGTCACCTGGACGACCGGCGCCAGATGCCACCGGAACGGCTGTCGAGCCGACCCGCCCGTCGAGCGTCGTACGGGTCGGGCCTCCCACGTGGCCAGCGGAACGCCCCTTGTGCCTCGGCGTGTGGATCAGGAGCCTCCCTGCACGCAAGCCAGGTCAGCCAACCAGCCGGCGATCCGGCTGGTTGGCCACATGGTCGTCACTGACGATCGAGGAACGCGGACAGCGGTGTCGTCGTGGTGCTTCAGGACTCTGTCCACCCCTGCCCACCGGTGCACTCGGCGTAGGCTGACGGACGATGTACCCGCGAAGACCGAGGCGGAGGCACCCGCGGAAGTTCCGCCCACGTAGCTCAGGGGATAGAGCGTCGGTTTCCTAAACCGTGCGTCGCAGGTTCGAATCCTGCCGTGGGCACTTGGTCTCCCGTGGTCGTCCCGGGTGCGTTCGGTTGGCCTCGAGGCACGGCGGCGCAGCAGACGCAGTCGGAACGAGCCCTAACTGGTGAGCGCGGCCACGGCCGCTTCGAACTGGCGAACGTGGAGGTCGACATCGTCGGCCGCGGTGTCGGGACACATCAGCACCGGGTTGCGGAACGGCGTGGTGACCACGTCCCGGTTCGGCAGATAGCGGTGCAGGTACTCGTCCAGGTCCGGGTCGTCAGCGGCGGGGGATGCCGGCGGATCGGACCGGGTGGCTCAGGCGTCCTCGGTCGGCTGCTTGTCGGGCAGCGCCTGGATGAGCCGGCTCACTGCGGAGTATCGGCCGTCCCGCCAGGCCTCGGCGATCGTCTGGTCACCCAGTTCGCGGTGGCGGGTGAAGTTCCACCAGCGGGTGACGTCGCTGTCGGAGTAACCCTTGTTGGCCAGGATGATGTTCAGCCGGGTGGCCTCCCACGCTGCCTCGTCCGGAGTCAGCGCACCCGAACGATCATCGGGCGCGGCGGGCGCCTCCGCCCGCTTCTCCATCTCGTGCGCAAGTTCGCGGTCGAGATCGCGCGACACGTGGCCGCGGATCGTCGGGAGTGAGCCGCCGGTCACGGAGTGCCTGTCTGCGACACGTCGCTCGCGTTCGGCCTCCAGGCTGCGGGACCACAGGTGCTGAGCGGTGGTGTCCACGTCACCCGCCGTCACCCGGAGGCGGAGCCGTCGCTCGATCCGCTCGGCGGTCTTCTGCGGCGCGTCCGTGTCGGGTGCCGGGCGGGTATCGGCCGCGGCCGCCTCCACCACGTCGACCGGGCGACGGTCGCGCGGCCGACGACGACGCTCGAGTTCCATCGGGGTGGCGCCGGGCGGGGTGGGGGCGCGCGGAGGGGCCTCGGATTCCTCCCATGCGGTCGGCGCCTCGCGCACCGTCCGGGTGGGCACCGCGAAACTGTCGGGTGAGAACACGTCCCCCGCGGTACCCGCGATGGCCGCAGCCAGGTAGGAGGTCGTCCAGTGACTCTCGCCGACGGTCACGGCATCGGCACCGGTGGCCGCCAGACGGGCGAGGGGGACGTCGAGGCAGGCGGCAACGGCGATTGCCTCGGTCAGGCCGATCCGGCGATTCGTCGTCTCCACCTGGGCCACCGTCTCACGGGTCCACGCCACGCCACGCAGGAGCATCTCATCGGCGAGCACCTGCTGGGTGAGGTTCGCCTTCGCCCGCAACGCGGCGATGTTGCGCCGGACGATGTCCTCGATGCTGGTGGCACCCTCGCCGTTCATCCCGCCACCCTAGCGTCCAGTCACACACATATGTAGACACCTGTTGTAAGGAATTTGAACATTATTTGGCAGTCCCTGCGACTCATGATGTGTCTGAACTGGGCTTTCTCCGGTGTCGGCGGAAAAGCTGTGGATCTTCTCCTAACAATGGCTGCGACGGAGGGTCGCAGTTCCGCCACGGACAGCACCGGCCCGCCCGCCGACGTGCAGATCAGTTGCAGTTCGTCCGGCGGCCTACAGGTGCCCCGGAGTCGTTCCGATACTTCGTCTGTATGGCGGGACACCCGGGCGGAGGCTCGGTATCCAGGAGCGGGTCGGCCCGAGGACCGGCTCCGCTCGAGACCACAGCTGGACAACAACAAGGGGCAGAAACAACAGTGACCATCGAACATCAGACGCATCGGGCCCTCCGGGACTGGCACGACGACAACTTCGATCTCGACGACCTGGCGTTGCCGACCGACCGCACCTGGCGCCGGTGCGGTGCGGTGCACTGCATCGACCGGGGACCGTGGATGGGGACCCTCGTGTGCTGCATCCGCCAGAGCGAACACGCCGACGACCACTCGATGTCGTTGGGCGACGTCGGCAAGGCCGACTACTGGCAGGAGACCTGGTTCTAGGGACTGCTCTGCCGACGCGGCCCGACGATCTCAGCCGCGCAGTACGACAGCCTGATCGGCGCCGAGCACCCCGGACCATCCGGCGGTGGGAGCAGGATCGTCCGACGCCAGCAGCACCTCCGCACCGACCCACCCGAGGGCGGTGACGTCGATCTCCTCCCCGCCGAAGTTGACGAGGACCGTGCACACGTCCCCGTCGAGCACCCGGCGGTAGGCGAGGGTGCCGTCGGGCGACACGAGCATCTCCATGGCGCCGAGCACGAGTGCCGGCGTCTTCCGCCGGAGGGTCAGCGTGCGACGGTACAGGTGCAGGATCGACTCCGGATCGTCGGCCAGTGCGTCGTGGTTCCGGCTGTCGGCCCCCGGGGGGAAGGGCAGCCATGTCGTCACACCATCGGTGGTCGGCCACCCGTGGTCGGTTGTCCCGTCCCACGGGTAGGGGGCACGGCAGCCGTCGCGTCCTCCCGGGTCGACCTGGCGGTCCTCGGGAACATCCGCGTCCTCGAGGCCGAGTTCGTCGCCCTGGTAGACGAAGGGGGTCCCCCGCAGGGTGAGCAGGAGGACGGCCGCGGCACGGGCACGCGCCTCGCTGCGACGGGCGTTGGTCGCCGCGTCCTCGCCGGCGCGCGCCGCTGCCCGGTCGTAGCGGGTCCGGTGCCGGGGATTGTCGTGGTTGGCGAGGACCCAGGTCGGCCAGGCACCACGTGGGTCGAGTGCGCGCCGGGCGTCCTCGATGCAACTGGTCCAGCGGTCGGCGAGCCACGGGGCGAACAGGGGAGGGAAATTGAAGGCGAGCTGCAGCTCGTCGTCGTGCCCGTAGTAGGTGGCCACTGCGTCGGTCGACATCAGGAAGACCTCACCGACCATGACCCGGTCATCGGGATAGCCGTCGAGGAGCGTGCGGATGGTGCGCAACCGCTCGTGGGTGACGGGCACGTCGTTCAGTGCGCAGTGGGGGATGCCCGCGACCTCCGGTGGGTCGTCGGGGAGGTCGGGGTCCTTACCGATGCCATGGACCACGTCGGCCCGGAAACCGTCGACTCCCCGGTCGAGCCAGAACCTGAGGGTGTCGAGCATGGCCGACTCGACCGCCGGCTCGTCCCAGTTCAGGTCGGGCTGGGCCGACTCGAACATGTGCAGGTACCACTGGCCGGTCGGCTCGTGGAACGTCCACGCCGGCTCGGTCAGGTCGAAGGCGGCGACCCAGTTGTTGGGCGGCGATCCGTCCGGCTCCGCGTCGCGCCAGACGTACCAGTCGCGGTGGGCACTGTCCTGCGACGAGGCGGCGTCGACGAACCACGGATGCCGGTCCGAGGTGTGGTTGGGCACCCAGTCGATGATCACCCGCAGACCGAGGCGGTGGGCGTCGGCGACCAGCGCGTCGAAGCCGGCCAGGTCGCCGAAGAGCGGGTCGACGTCGCAGTAGTCGCTCACGTCGTAGCCGAAGTCAGCCATGGGGGAGCGGAAGAACGGCGAGATCCACAGTGCGTCGACGCCGAGCCAGGCCAGATCGTCCAGGTGGGCGCGGATGCCGGCCAGATCGCCGACGCCGTCGCCGTCGGCATCGGCGAAGGATCGCGGGTAGATCTGGTAGAAGACCGCCCGCTGCCACCAGGGTGTGTCGTCTACCGGCACCGGCACGCCGCCATGCACGGGTGCTGCCCGTGGGCCGGGCGCGGGGTCTGGAGGCTCATGGCGTGACGTTACCAACGGGGCTGGCCCCGCCGGGTCCCCACGGTCCGCACACGTGCCGCGCACCCGCACCCATGCGACGCGTTCCCAGTGCATTTCAGTTCTGCGGCGAAGTTGCCGATGGTCAGTCCAGGACCGGACGCCGGAGCGGCGCACCGGAGGGTTGGGACACCGTGGGCGTAGGAGCCTTCGGTGTGAGAGAGGGAGAGCGGTGGAATGGTGGAACGTCGAGCGGCCGAAGACGGGTCGATGCTGGCTGAAGGGCTGGCCGGGGCACTGGCACCCGAGTCCTTCGGGACGGGTCGGGTGTGTATGGAACCCTCGTGCCAGGTGCGGCTGAGCCGCTACAACAGCACCGAGTGGTGTGCGCTCCACGAGAGCCCGGCCGCTACCGGGCGCCCCTTCGACACCTCGATCCGCCCCCGCGGCCGGCGGCGCAACTCACGTCGTCGTACGCAGAAGTCGGCCGCCTGAGCTGAAGCCGGCCCTGCGGGGCCGGCGGTCGTCAGGATCCCTCTCGGTACACTTCGTCGCGGAGACCGGGCTGCAGTGGCCCGGGGCGACCAGGACGGGGGACCTCCCATGACGGAACGACTCGACGGCACGGTGGCATTGGTCACCGGAGCTTCCAGCGGTATCGGGCATGCCACCGCGCTGGCCCTGGCTGAGCAAGGTGCCCGGGTGGCGGTGGCCGCACGCCGCAAGGACCGGCTCGAGGAACTCGCCGACCGCATCGGCCGCGACCAGGTGCTCGTCCTCGAGACCGACGTCACGGACGAGGCCCAGGTCCGGGCCATGGTGGACCGGACGGTCGACGCGTTCGGTCGCCTCGACACCCTGGTGAACAACGCCGGGGTCATGCTCCTCGGCCCCATCGTCGACGCGCCGGTGGAGGAGTGGCGACGAATGGTCGAGCTCAACGTCCTCGGCCTCCTCTACTGCACCCATGCGGCGCTGCCCCACCTCCTGTCCGCGGCGGCCTCGGAGCCGCGGAACGTGGCTGACGTGGTGAACATCAGCTCGGTCGCCGGGCGGCACGCCCGGTTGCACAGCGGCGTGTACAACGCCACCAAGTTCGGCGTCGGCGCGTTCTCCGAGTCACTCCGCCAGGAGGTGACGACCCGGCACGTCCGGGTGACGTTGATCGAGCCCGGCGCGACGACGTCCGAGCTGGTCGTCCACAACCGCCCCGAGGTGCTGGAGCAGCTGGCGGCCAACTTCTCGTCCACGGAGATCCTCCACGCCGAGGACATCGCCGACACCATCGCCTTCACGGTGACGCGGCCCCGCCGGATGGCGGTCAACGAGGTCCTCGTCCGGCCCACCGAACAGGAGCGCTGAGTGGCGTTCGGGGGCTACCCGCCCCCTGAGCACCTGCTCGGGGATCTCGGGATGGAGGCCGAACTCACGACCGCCGAGACGGCGTGGGTGCGCACCCGGGCCACCCCGTTCGTGGCCGCGCCCGACGGCGGTGTCCGCGCGGGCGTGCTGGCCACCCTCGTCGACATCGTGGGCGGTGCCATCGCAGCGAGGGTCCTGCAACCCGACTGGATGGCGACCGCCGACCTGACGGTGCAACGAGTGGGTCCGGTACTCGGCCCCTGCGTGGAGGCCCGGGGCTCGGTCCTGCGGCGCGGTCGGACCACGCTGGTCATCGAGGCGCTGGTGGTGGCCGTCCACGAGGACGGGCGCACCGTCGAGGTCGACGGCCGACCGGCCGACCCGGTGGCATGGGCATCGATGACGTTCGCCGTGCTGCCTGCCCGGGACCCGGTCCCGAAGGTGACGATGCCGGCCGGGCTGCCGTCGAGGTGGGCGTTCACGGGTGGTGGCCTCCAGGCGCCGATCCACGACACCGTGGGCATCGACGTGATCGACGCCGCCGCCGGCCGCCTTTCGGTGGCGGTCAGGCCCTATCTCCACAATTCCTTCGGCGCCGTCCAGGGCGGCGTCATCGGGATGCTGGTCGAGGCGGCCGGAGCCGAGGCGCTGGGCGCGGCACGCGGTGGTGACGGCTCGGGTGTCGTGGTCACCGACCTGCAGATCGCCTACCTGGCGCTCGGCCGCGTCGGACCCGTGGTGAGCTCCTCCCGGGTCCTGGAGGCGGGAGCCGACGGCCGGTGCTCCGCCGTGGTGGAGCTGCGCGACGCCGGCGCCGACGATCGGCTGATGACGGTGGCCAATGTGGTGGCGGTACCGACCGCGTCCCTGGTCGGAGCGACGTCATGAGCGCGGTGCGGTCGGACGCTGCGGACGTGCCCGATGTGGACCAGGAGCGGCGCCGTTACGTCAGCGACTACTTCCGGCTCGAGCGCTGGGAGGTGCCGTCGGACGACGTGGCCCGGCCGCCCGTGGTCAGGGGGCGAGCCCCGGTCGATGACCACACCCGCGGGCCCGGCGGCGGCCTCCGGACCGGGGGACTGCTGACAGACCTCGACTCGTTGTGTGGCTTCACGAGCGGACTGGCCGTGCTACCGGAGTGGATCGTGACCACCTCGCTGCTGGCGACGGTGTCCGAGTTGCGTCACGTCGGCCCGCTGGGATTCCGTGTCGACGTCGTCCGACGAGGCCGGTCCTCAGTGGTGACGGCCGTCGACGTCGTCGACGAGGGTGCCGCCGGCCGGCACGTGGCCGCTGCCACCATGACCTGCGCCGTGCTCGACCCCGGCTCGATGGCCCTCGAATTCAACCGTCCCGTCGTGGTGCCGATGCCGCCGCCGCAGTCGGACCCGGTCGGCCCGGAGGCGTTCTTCTCGATCGAGCCCGGAACCGGACCGGTGACGAGGCTGCTGCTCGACGACCGGCTCCGGAACCCGTGGGGGATCCTGCATGGTGGAGCCGTGGCCATGCTCGCGGACGAAGCCGCCTGTAGGGCCGCCCGCTCGGTGCTGGGTGCGTCAGGCCCGAACGGCGTGGCCGCGGCCGACGCGGTCCTCAACTACCTGCGTCCGGTCAGGGTGGGCCCGGTGGAGGCCCGCTGCACCGTGCTCGGGACCGTCGCCGGTCGGACCGTCGTCCGGGTGGCCATCCATGACATCGGTTCCGACGACCGCCTCACCAATCTCGGCACCATGGTCGTACTGGCCGTCTGACCGCCCCAGCGCGCCGGGACGGGGGACCGTCTGGTGGCCAGCCGCCCGATGGGGTGGGCCGGGGGCTTCGGCGCCTACCATTGCGCCGGTAACGGTCCTTCGGAAGAAACGGGTTGAGTACATGGCGACAGAATGGGGTCCCCTCGGGGCGTTGATCGGTGAGTGGGAAGGCGAGGGCGGTCTCGACAGCTCGTACTCGCACGCCAGGGGTGAGGTGATCGGGACGCCGTTCCGGGAGATCGCCACCTTCAAGCCGTTCGGTCCCGTCGACAACGGGAGCCAGCACCTCTACGGGCTGGACTACAAGTCCGCCATGTGGAAGAACGACGAGGAGAACCCTTTCCACACCGAGGTCGGCTACTGGCTGTGGGACGCGGCCACCGGCGAGGTGCTGCGGGCCGTCGCCATCCCCCGTGGGATCGCCTTCCTGGCCGGCGGCAACGCCGCAGCTGACGCGACCTCGTTCACACTGAACGCGGCGGTGGGCGACGCCCAGTACCCGATCGGCGAAGGCAAGTACCTGACCGCCAACGCCAGCTCGGTCACGTTCGAGACCACCATCACGCTGAACGACGACGGGTCGTGGACCTACGACGAGACGACGATGCTCCGGATGACGGAGTTCCCGGACCTGCTGCCGCACGTCGACCACAACACGTTGCACAAGGTGGCCTGAGGTCGTGGGCGCCGGCGTGAGCCGGCGCCCCGTCCCGCGGGGCCGGGGTGACGGCTCCGGCTCCGATGTCGTGTGGGGTTGACACGGCGTCAGAATTAGGTGAACCTAACTAAATGGTGTCGCCTTCCCTACCCGAAGGTCGGGCATGATCCCGACCTTCGTCATCTTCCTGCGCGAGGGCGTGGAGGCCAGCATGATCGTGGCCATTCTGTTGTCGTACCTGGATCAGATCGGGCAGCGGCGCCACTTCCGTGACGTCTTCCTCGGTGTGGGCGCCGCCCTGGTGCTGGTGCTCGGCGGTGGGATCGGTGCCTATCTGGCGATCCACCAGTACTCGGGCTCGACCGTCCAGACGGTGTTCGAGACGATCACCTACCTGCTGGCCGCCAGCGTGCTCACCTACATGACGTTCTGGATGCAGTCCCACAGCCGGTCCATGCGCGACGAGCTGCAACGACGTTCCGAAGAGGCGCTCGAGGGTCGGACCCGCTGGGGACTCGGCCTACTGGCCTTCCAGGCCGTCGGGCGTGAGGGACTCGAGACCATGGTGTTCACGCTGGCCATCGTGTTCGCCTCGTCGTCCCAGGCGCCGACGGTGGCCAAGGGCCACGGGCTCCTCCTCGGGGCCGTCCTCGGCCTGGCACTGGCGCTGGCCATCGCCTACGTGATCTTCAAGCTCGGCAGGCGCCTCAACCTCGGGTTGTTCTTCCGGATCATCGGCATCGTGCTGATGGTGTTCGCGGCGGGCCTGTTGGCCGACGCCGTCGAGAACATGCAGGAGCTCGGCTGGCTGCCGTTCGGGGAACACGTCCTGTGGAACACGACCACGTACCTCAGTGAGGGCAGTTCGCTCGGCGACGTCTTCCACAGCCTGCTCGGCTACGCGGACCAGCCCACCGTGCTCCAGTTTCTGGTGTGGGTCGGCTACCTGGGCTGTGCCACCACGGCCTTCATCGTCATGGGTCGGCGCCAGCGGAGGGCCACCCGGCCCGCAGCTGCTGCCGCACCGGTCGTGCAGTCGCCGGCCGGATCGGCGGCTCCCGGCGCCCGACCGCAACCACTGGCCTGAGCTCAGGACGTCCCCGAGGCGCTACCGTCGACCTCGACGCCCGAGGGACGGGTGCCGCCCGACCGTCAGGATCCCCATGAGCGCCACGTCAGCCGAGGTCCCGTCGATGGACGGCAAGACCGTCGTCATCACCGGGGGTAACTCCGGCATCGGCAAGGCCGCTGCGGTGGCACTGGCGGGTGCCGGCGCCCGGGTCGTCGTCACGGCGCGCAGCCGTCCGCGCGGCGAGTCGGCGGTGGTGGACATCGCCGCGGCCAGCGGCTCCGACGCTGTCGAGCTGTCGGTGTTCGACCTCGCCGATCTGGCGTCGGTGCGGACCGGTGCCGCCGACCTCCTCGAGCGGTGCGAACGGATCGACGTCCTGTTGAACAACGCCGGACTGATCCTGTCGGACCGGACGCTCAGCGCGGACGGGTACGAGTCCACGTTCGCCATCAACCATCTCGGTCCCTTCCTCCTGACCGAGCTCCTGCTCGACCGCCTGCGGGCGTCGGCACCGTCCCGCATCGTCAACGTGGCATCGACCGCCCACAACTTCGCTCGACGGGGGATGGTGTTCGACGACCTCATGGCCGAGCGGAGCTACAAGCCGATGGAGGTCTACGGACGGAGCAAGCTGGCCAACATCCTGTTCACCACGGAACTGGCGAAGCGGCTGGCCGGATCCGGTGTCACGGCCAACTCCCTCCACCCGGGCTCCGTGGCCACCGGCTATGCCCGCGATGGCGACACGACAGGCTTCATGGCCTGGGGAGTCAAGGTCTACGCCCACCTTCCGATCAGCCTCAGCCCCGAGCAGGGGGCCCGGACCTCGGTCTACCTGTGCTCGTCTCCGGAGGTCGAAGGGGTGACCGGCAAGTACTTCGCCAAGTGCAAGGAGAAGACCCCGTCGGCCAACGCCCGCGACGAGGAAGCCGCCTCCCGGCTGTGGGAGGTCAGCGAGGACCTGGTGGCGCGGGCGGCCACCGGGTCCTGAGGGTCCGACCGAGCCCTCCGGGTACCGCTCCGCAGCCGCCGATCACCGTGGCTCGCCCTCGTTCAGCTCGCTGATGGCCTCGGCCACCGCCTCCTCCCGGTCGGCGACGGACATCGGCTGCCCCCCTCCGTCGTCGGCCCACAGCTCGGGCACCCGCCACAGCAGGATCCCCACTCCGACGACGCAGGCCAGGCCGCCTGACCACACGGCGAACTCCGGCCCACCGATGGCCGCGGCCACACCGGTCTCGAGGTCGCCCAGACGGGGCCCGCCCGCCACCACCGCGAAGAACGTGCCCGACAACCGCCCCTGCAGGTGATCCGGCACCGCCCGCTGCTGGACGTTCTGTCGGAACACCGCCGAGATCACATCGGCTGCACCGGCCACGGCCAACAGAGCCAGCCCGACCCAGAGGATCCGCACGACCCCGAAGATGGCGATCGTGCCACCCCACACCACCACGCAGGCGGCGATCGCCCGCCCCTGGTGGCGGATCCTGGCCGTCCACCCGGTCACCAGCGACCCGACCAGGGCGCCCGCCCCCGGGGCGGCGTACAGGAGGCCGACGACGCCGGCCCCACCCCCGTAGAGGTGGACGGCCAGCGCCGGGAAGACCGCACGGGGCATGCCGAAGATCATGGCGTTGAGGTCGATGAGATAGGTGGCCGAGAGGAGGCGCTCGCCCTTCAGGTGCCGAAAGCCTTCGGCCATCGAGCGGAACCCCATCGGCGTCCCACCTCCGGACGGCACCAGGCGGGGCAGGAGCAGGACCACCGTGAGCGACACCGCGTAGGTCGCGACGTCGATCAGGTAGACGGTCGAGAGCCCCAGTCGGGCGATCAGGATGCCACCGACGGCCGGGCCGACCACCATCGACAACGCCATGGTGGTGGTCTGCAGCGTCACTGCGGCGGTCACGTCCTCTGCGGACACCAGGACCGGCAGTGCCGCCCGTCGTGCGGGCCAGTCCATGCCCTGGAACCCGGCGCTTGCCGCGGCGCACACGAACAGCACCCAGACCTCGGGATGGTCCAGGGCGGCGTTGACGGCAAGGCCGCCCACGGCGATGGCCATGGCGAACTGGGTCAGCGTCAGTACCCGCTTGCGGTCCCAGGCGTCGGCCAGCGTCCCACCCCACAGCGAGCCGGCCAGCAGGGGCACGAGCCCAACGAACCCGAGGAGGCCGACCATGAAGGTGGAGTGGGTGAGGTGGAAGGTCTGGTAGGCGAGGGCGACCAGGGTGAGCTGGCTGCCCATCGCCGAGATGGTCTGCCCCGCCCAGAGGCGGCGGAAGTTACGCGAGTGGCGGAGCGGCGAGACGTCGGCGAAGAGGGTGGCCACCAGCCAACGGTACCGGGGTCGACCGGCCGGTCCGTTCCGACCTGCGGCCGTTCTCGGGGAGTCGAGAGTTCACGGGCGCGAAACATCAATGACCACACCGCCGGTGCCGCGCTCGGTACACTGCTTGCTCATGGCAGCAGGGGAGCCCACCGGCACGAGGGACCTACGGGAGCACCGACCACTCGGCCTCGTCGAGTCCGGCGGTGCTGAGCAGCGGGGCGCTACAGACGCCGCAGTACCTTCGATGGCCGTGTCCATCGCCGGCGTCTCCACCGCCTGCAGCAAGGACGCACTGCGCTCGAGCGCCGAAGCCGTCCGCAAGACCCTCAGCTCCGAGTGAGACGGCGGCCCTCGGCCGCAACCCTCCCGGACACGCCGTAGCGCGCCGAATCCGGCGTGCCTACCAGTACTCCGCCATGAGCTCGGTCGACCAGGCCGGCTGGCGCACCTCGCCCCGTGGCCCGAACTCGGCAAGGTAGGGCTTGACGTCGAGCACGGGCGTCCCGTCGACCGCGTCGAGCCCGGTGACCGAGATCGAGCCGGGACCCACGCCGACGACCCGGCAGACGGTCACGCCGATGCGGTTGGGCCGGTCCTTGGCCCGCTGGGCGAGGATCCCGACCGACGGCCAGTCGGCGCGACCACGGGGGTGGCGGGTGCCCCGGCACACGGCGTCCTCGTCCACGCGGTCGAAGCAGAACACCACCTCGATGTGGGAGAAGTCGGCCAGTCCGTCGGTCGCCCCCGGCTCGAGCCGGTCGGGATCGAGTTCGATGGTGGACGCCACTGCGTCCCACCGGTCGTCGACTGCCTCGTCGCGACCCCCGACCACCCGGCCGATCGGTCGCACCTCGATGGTCACCGCACCCGGATCCGTCACCAGGCTCCTCCTCCGTCGTCGGGCCTGTCGCCCGGTTCGTCGTCCGTTCCACCGTTGTCGCCGTCCTGACCTTCGAACTGGATCCGGTAGAGCTCGGCGTACTGCCCGCCCGCCAGCAGCAGATCCTCGTGGCGCCCCTGCTCGACGATGTGGCCGTCGTCGAGCACGAGGATCCGGTCCGCTTCCCGCACGGTGGACAGCCGGTGGGCGATCACCAGTGAGGTCCGACCCTGGAGCGCGGTGGCCAGGGCCAGCTGCACCGCGGCCTCCGACTCGCTGTCGAGATGGGCGGTGGCCTCGTCGAGCACGACGATCTCCGGCGCCTTGAGCAGGAGACGGGCGATGGCGAGACGCTGCTTCTCGCCGCCCGACAGCCGGTAGCCCCGGTCGCCGACGACGGTGTCGAGCCCGTCGGGCAGCGAGTCGACCATGGTGGCGATCTGAGCGCCGGCCAAGGCCGAGGCGAGCTCGGCCTCGGTGGCGTCGGGGCGGGCGTACAGCAGGTTGGCCCGGATGGTCTCGTGGAAGAGGTGGGCGTCCTGGGTGACGACGCCGACCGTCGCGGCCAGCGACTCGAGCGTCGCCTTGCGGAGGTCCAGTCCGTTGATCCGGATGGCGCCGGCGGTCACGTCGTAGAGCCGCGGGAGGAGCTGACTGATGGTCGTCTTGCCGGCCCCGGACGGCCCGACCAGCGCCACCATCTGGCCCGGCTCCACGCAGAACGACACGTCGTAGAGCACCTGGTTCGACACGGTCGTGTCGAGGACGGCCACCGACTCGAGGGAGGCCAACGACACCTCGTCGGCGGTCGGGTACCGGAAGTCGACGTGGTCGTACTCGATGGTGGCGGGGCCGGTCGGCACCGGTCGGGCGTCGGGGTCGTCGACGATCATGGGTGGCAGGTCGAGGACCTCGAAGACCCGATCGAAGGAGACGAGTGCCGTCATCACGTCGATCTGGACGTTGGAGAGTGCCGTCAGCGGGGCGTAGAGCCGGGTGAGGTAGGCCGCCAGTGCCACGACGGTGCCGACGGTCAACGCCCCGTCGACGGCCTGGACGCCGCCCCAGCCGTAGACGACGGCGGTGGCGAGCGCGGCGGTCAGGCTCAGCGCGGCGATGAAGAAGCGTGCGTACATGGCCTGGGTGACGCCGATGTCGCGCACCCGTCCGGCCCGGGCCTCGAACGTCCCCCGCTCCTCCTTGGGACGACCGAACAGCTTGACCAGCAGTGCGCCGGACACGTTGAAGCGCTCGTTCATCGTGTTGTTCATTTCGGCGTTGATGGCGTACGACTCCCGGGTGATGACCGAGAGCTTGCGACCCACCCGCTTGGCCGGGATGACGAAGATCGGCAGGATCACCAGGCTGATGAGGGTGATCTGCCAGGACAGCAGGAACATGACCACCAGGACCAAAGTGACGCTGATGATGTTCGAGACCACCGAGGAGAGCGTGTCGGTGAACGCCTGCTGGGCGCCGATGACGTCGTTGTTCAACCGACTGATGAGGGCGCCGGTCTGGGTCCGGGTGAAGAAGGCGATCGGCATCTTCTGGATGTGGGCGAAGACCTGGGACCGCATGTCGTAGATCAGCCCCTCGCCCACCACCGCTGATACGTAGCGGATGCCGATGGACAGGCCGGTGTCGACGACCGCGACCAGCGCGGCGACGATCGACAGGACGATGATCAGGTGCTTGTCCGGGTGGGAGCCCGTGAGGCTGTTGATGATCGACCGGAAGAGCAGGGGGTTGACGATCCCGACGAACGCGTCCACGGTGACCAGGACCAGGAACCACGCCAGGATGGTCCGGTAGGGACGGGCGAAGTGGAACATCCTGCGTGCGGTGCCCTTGGTCACGTGCTGGCCCTTGACCGACTCGTCGCGCCGCATGGAGCGCATGACCGAGCCGAACTGGCCGCCCCCGCCGCCTCCGCCCATCCCGTGGCCCGCCATGCTCATGGACGAACGCCGCCAGGCAGGGTGTGGTCAACGGGGCACGGGGTCATCAGCCGGACCCTACCAACCCGGCCCTCCGGATCGATCTGCACGGTGCCCAGCCCCGTGGCCGTGGCCCGCGACGACTACGACGCGGCGCTCGCCCCGGCGACCTGGGTGGACAGGGGGTGGAGGCGGTCCGGGCCCTGCCACCCGGGAAGGGGTCAGCCGACGAGGCCCTTGCCGTAGATGGGGGGCAGGTCGAGCGCCGTCAGCAGGCCTGGGCGGCCAGCGACCACGGCGGGCACGGCGTTGACGAGACGCATGGCGGTGGCCTTGAGGCCCCCGGTGTTGTGGTCGCCGTCGCGGCCCATCAGCTGCATGTCCACGGTGTAGGTCGGCTCGCCGGTGATGGTGACGCGGTAGCAGCCCTGTCCGGCCGGCTGCGGCCATTCGGGCGCGAGGTCGTCACGGAGCCGGGTCACGTGCTCGAGCACGAGGACGGCCTTGCCGTCCTTCATCCCCCGGAGCTCGAAGTGCAGGGCCGCGGCGGTGCCCTCGGCGATCGTGCCGGCGTCCACCTCGAAGTCCTCGGGTGCCGGCACCCGCTCGTACCATTCGACGAGGTCACCGTCGAGCTCGACCTCCAGGCCGGCCGCCAACTGGCGGATGACACTGCCCCAGGCCATGGTCATGACACCGGGCTGGAGGATCATCGGGACGTCCTCCATCGGACGCCCGAAGCCCATGATGTCGAACAGCACCATGCCCTGGTTGTAGGTGGCGTAGTTGAGTACTTCGGCGACCCGCACCTCGTCGATCTGCTCGCACACCCCGGACAGCACCAGCGGCAACGCGTCGTTGGCGAACCCCGGATCGACACCGTTCACGAAGATCGAGACGCCGCCCGCCTCGGCCGCCTCGACGGTCGGCGTGATCATCCCGTCGTCGACGACGCCGAACGGGTACTGGAGGAACACCGGGCCCGAGGACAGCACGTTGATGCCGGCCCGGAGCATGCCCTGCATGTCCTCCAGCGCCTCGAACAGCCGGTCGTCGGCCATGGCCGAGTGGATGATGGCATCCGGTGCCAGGGCGTAGATGGCCTCGACGTCGTTGGTCGCCGCCACGCCGAGGGTGCGGTCGAGTCCGGCGAGCTCGCCGGCGTCCTTCCCCACCTTGTCGGGGTTGGAGACCCACAGCCCGACGAGCTCGAGGTCGGGTCGGGCGTCGATGCCGGCGATCACGTGGCGGCCGACGTTTCCGGTGCTCCAGGCGACGACTCGGTAGGGCGTGGGCATGATGGTTCCTCCGTCAGGGGTGCGGGTGGATGGTCGGTGCGAGGTCGAAGTGGATGGGCGGGCCGGTCCCGGTCCGAGCGTGGGGCGGGGCTCAGAGGTCGGGCAGTCCCAGCGGCAGGGTCGGGGCCTCGATGCCGCCGTCCACCTCCAGGATCTTGCCGGTCACGTAGGACCCGGCTCTCGAGGAGAGGTAGACGATGGCCGCCGCGATGTCCTCGGGGTCACCGATGCGACCGAGTGGCGTGGCGTCCTCCATCGTGGTGCGCATCTCGTCGACCTGCATCACGATGTCGAGCGCGGACGTGGCCACCGAGCCGACGGCGATGGCGTTGACGCGGATGCGCGGCGCGAGGTCCGTGGCGGCCAGGCGCGTGTAGTGGGCCAAGGCACCCTTGGCCGTGCCGTAGGCGACGAAGCCCCGGTCGGCCATCCGTCCCATGGCCGACGAGATGTTGACGGCCGAGCCGCCACCTCCTTCGAGCATCAGCGGCACGGCGGCCCGCAGGAGGGTGTGGGCGGTCGCCACGTTGAAGTGGAATGCGGCCTCGAGCGTCTTGGGTGACGTCTCCATGAACGCCTGGGGCATGGTGCCGCCGACGTTGTTCACCACCAGGTCGAGACGGCCGAACGACGAACGTGCGTGGTCGACCAGTGCGGCCACGGCGTCGAGGTCGTTGAGGTTGGCGGGCACCGCCACGGCCCGGCGCCCGGCGGCCGTGACCTTGGCGGCCACCTCGTCGAGCTGCTCGGACGTGCGGGCCGAGATGACGACGTCGGCACCTGCCTCGGCCAGGGCGATGGCGGTGGCGGCCCCGATGCCGCGACCGGCACCGGTCACCACGGCCACCTGGTCGTCCAGTCGGAAGCGATCGAGAATCATGTGGGTCCCCCTTCGGTGACCGCAGCGGTCGCGGTCCGGTGTAGTGCTACCAGTCCGGACGCCGTCTGCGCCACGCAGCCGACCGGAACTCAGGCCGGGCGCCACGAGGCGCCGTCCCACCGGAGGGGGTGGGTCCAGGTCCGCCCGTCCCACCAGCCCAGGTGGTGCGGGTCGCCGCCGACCACGTACCAGCCGGGTGGTGCCAGGGCGGTCAGGGGAGGTGCGAAGGTGCGCAGGAGCGGTGGCGACGAGGGTGGGGTCAGGTGTGGGACGGGCACCGGTGGTCGTGCCATGACCGGTGAGACGTCGCCCACCCGGGCAACGAGCGGGACCCCCAGCACCGGACTGGGCGCCGGCGCCGTCGGTCGGGCCTCGGCGTGCACCACGGCGGTGCGGCCCCAGGTCTTGATCTGGGGCCGCCACGGGGGCGGACAGGTGCCCACCGCCGACGGGGTCGTCAGCTCGCGTATGGCGTGCCGTCCGAGTAGGAACGCGGCGATCCCGATCCCCGTGGCGAAGAATGCCCCGGCGATGCCGGTGGCGAAGGCCTGGCCGATCGAGTGGGCGATGGAGGACGGCGACGGTCGGGGGGCAACGCCGAAGAGCGTGATGAAGCCGTCGTGCAGCGAGTGGACCGCCACGGCGATGAGGAAGGCGAAGGTGCCGGCGCCGGTGACGGCGCGATGGCTGCGCCATGCGGCCAGCCAGATGACCGCCCCGGCGAATCCGGTGACGAACACGTGGGGGAGCTCGGCCGCCGGCCGCACGAGGGCCAACTGCAGGTGGTACCAGGGGTACGGCGCCCGTGCCTGCCACTCCGTCCCCTCCACGGCGCCGGTCGTGGCCCCGCTCACCAGCACGAGGTACAGCCCGACCAGCGGGTCCTTGAAACGGGCCGATCCGAAGGCGAGCAGCAGGAAGGGGACGAGCAGTTTGCCACCCTCCTCGATCGGGCCGGTCAGCCACAGCGTGGTGACGTCGCCGAGGTAGCGCTCGGTCAGCGTCTCGAGGCTGAAGGCCAGGACGAACCCGATCAGTCCACAGCCGATGCCGATGCCCGTGAGGCCCCGGAGCCTGTCGAGCCGGCCCATCGGCAGATAGCGCACGACGACCTCGACGGTTCCGATCATGAAGGCCGTGTACCCGAGCAGCGATGTCCACGACCACCAGCCCGTGGCGGTGTAGCCGCTGACGATGCCCGGCACGATGACCAGTAGTTGGCCGACGAGCATCCACCACGGCCAGGCCTGGTGCAGGAAGGCGAACGGTCGCGGGGGCCCGGGCAACTCGGGCGTCAGGGCCGCCTCGTGGCTGCTCCCGGTCCATGCGGTGCCGTCCCATTCGGCCAGGGCGGCGACCGGACGGTAGACGTACCAGCCCGGCGGGTCGATCAATCCGCCACCCTCGCCGACGCGGTGATCCGGGTCGGCCGGAGCCGGACGAGTAGCTCGCCGGGCACGCCGTTGCGGGTGCCATAGGCCTCGGCCTGCTCGTCGCCCATGTAGTGGCCCCCGATCACCGCGGCCCAGTGGCGGAGCTCGGTCGGGTCCTCGCTGAGCGTCGCCGTCCCTTCGACGATCACGAAGGTGAACGGCGGGGTGTCGTCGTCGACGCACAGGGCGACGCGCGGGTCACGGGCCAGGTTGCGGCCCTTCACGGTGTCCGCCCCGGTGTTGAACACCAGGTCGCCGATGGCCGAGTCGGGGTCCGCCGTCGAGCGGTCCAGAACGAACCAGATCGGTGCGATGTGGGGACGTCCGTCGGCGCGGACGGTGGCGAGCTTGCCCGTCCGGGCCGGCCGGGCACCGAGGAAGGCCGCCACTTCCTCGTCGTCCATGGAGTGGGCCACGGGTCAGGCGGGCCGCGTCGACGGCAGGCCGAGCTTGCGGTGGTCCCAGGAGACGGTGCGCTCGACATTGATCTTGGCCACGATCCGCTTGTTGAGCATCGTCTCCACGAAGGGGCGTAGCTCCTCGGAGTAGCTGCCGTAGTAGCGCTCGAAGAGGTTGACGCCGAGCTCCCACATCTTGTCGGGGTCGTCGATGATCTCGGCGCGGCCGACGAGTTCGACGCCCCGCAGTTCCTCGTAGTACTCGCCGTCCTCCATCATGCAGGTGATCCGGCCGTCCCGCCCGAGGTTGACGGCCTTCTGCGCCTTGGCCTTCGTCTCGATGGCGATGGTGCCGTCGACGAAGCCGTACCACATGGCCACGGCGTGGATCGAGCCGTCGTGGTTGAGCGTGCACATGGTCATCGGCCGGCGCTCGTGGAGGAACGCATCGATCTCCTCGGGGGTCATCCGGATCACGTCCCGCTGCTTGATCCCGTGACCCATCTGCTGGGGCTCCGACGTCTCGCTCATGCGTCCCTCCGCGTCTCGTGCGCCGGGCCGGACCCGCCGCTCTCCGGCCACCGTACCGGGGAGCGGGCCACCGGGTCGTCGAACCGGCAGAATGACCTGGTGCCACCGACCACCCCCGATCGACCGGTCCCCATCCGTGTGGTGTTCGTCTGCACCGGCAACATCTGCCGGTCGCCCATGGCCGACGTGGTGCTCCGGCACCTGGCCCACGAGGTGACGGTGGAGGACGGGAGCCGGCTCGGCGACGTGCTCGAGGTGTCGAGTGCGGGCACCGGCGGATGGCATGCCGGCGAGCCGATGGACCCCCGGGCCCGCGCCGCCCTCGAGCGCCGCGGCTACGTCGACCACGGGCATCGGGCGCGCGCGTTCGAGACCGCCTGGCTCGACAGCGCCGACCTGGTGGTGTGCTTGGACCGGGGCCACCGCCAGACGTTGGCGAGCATGGCCCGCGCCCGGTCCGGTGACTACCGCCACGACGACCGGTTGGTGCTGCTGCGCAGCTACGACCGCCGGGCCGGCGGCGACGTCGACGTGCCCGATCCCTACTACGGCGACGACGCCGACTTCGACCGGTGCCTCGACCTGGTCGAGGCGGGGTGCCGGGGCCTGGTGGCCCACCTGGCCGAGTCCGCCGCCCTCCCGTGAGCGATGCAGCCGGCGGGCCGATCACCCGGGTCGCCGTGCACGGGGCCTCGGGCAGCGGCAAGACGACGTTGGCCAGGGCACTGGCCACCCGCCTCGGCGTGGAGCGGACCGAACTGGACGCGCTGTTCCACCAACCGGGTTGGACCGAGTTGCCGCCCGACGAGTTCCGCGCCGTGGTGGCCGAACGGGTGTCCGGCGAGGGATGGGTGGTCGACGGCAACTACCACGCCGTGCGGGACCTGGTGTGGGCCCGGGCCCAGTTGATCGTCGTCCTCGACCTGCCGCGCTCCCGCGTCATGGCCCAGCTGCTCCGACGGACGGTCCAACGGGGCACCGGCCGGACCGAACTGTGGAACGGGAACCGGGAGTCGCTCCGCAACCTGGTGTCCACCGACGACGGGCGCAACGTCGTGCTCTGGTCGTGGCGCACCCACCACCGCTACCACGACGCAGTGCCCGCCGAGGCCCGCGCCGCGGCGCCCCAGGCCCGTGTCGTGGTAGTGCGCGACCGGCGGTCGGCCGACGCGCTCCCGGACAAGGTGGCCGCGGGCTCGATCTGAGCGGGAACGGGGATGGGTCAAGCGATCGGCCGAGCCGTTCTCGTAACCTTGGTCGATGTCCTACTCGACGGCCATCTCGGTGTTCGCCATCGCGTTGGCGGTGGTCGTCGCGCCGCTCTGCTCGGAGGTCCTCCGGCGGTGGCGCATCCCGAGCGTCCTCTTCGAGCTCGTCCTCGGCATCCTGATCGGCCCGGAGGTACTGGGCTGGGCCAGCCTCGACCCGTTCGTGACCGGTCTCTCGACGCTCGGCATCTGCTTCCTGTTCTTCATGGCCGGCTACGAGATCGACTTCCGCAAGCTGTCGGGCCATCCGCTGAACCGGGGCATCGCGGGGTGGCTGGTGTCGCTCGCGCTCGGCCTGGGCGTGGGGGTGGTCCTCCTCCTGTCCGGCTATGTGATCTCGAGCCTCCTGGTCGGGCTGGCGTTGACGACCACGGCGATCGGCACCCTCCTGCCGATGCTGCGGGACCGGGACATGGTGGAATCGCCGTTCGGCAAGTTCCTGGTGGCGGCGGGCACCGCGGGCGAGTTCGGTCCGGTTCTGGCCGTGACCGTCCTGCTCGGAGTCTCGAGTCCCGAGGCGGAGCTCCTCCTGCTGGTCCTGTTCGTGGTCCTGACCGTCGGGGTGGCGTACGTCGCCTCACGACCCCAGCCGCCACGCGTCGTCGAGACGATGCAGCGCCACCTCGGCACCTCGAGCCAGCTGCCGGTCCGGATCGTCCTCCTGCTCATCACCGGGCTGACGCTGGTGGCCGCCTCACTCAGTCTCGAGGTGCTGCTCGGAGCCTTCGCGGCCGGGCTCATCGTCCGCATCGCCTTCAACCACGAGCAGGCGGCCGCCATGCAGCCCCGGCTCGAATCGATCGGCTTCGGATTCCTCATCCCCGTGTTCTTCGTGGTGAGCGGCATGAAGTTCCACGCCAACGCGCTGTTCCACAGCGCCGCCACCCTCGAGCGGGTGCCGATCTTCCTCGGGCTGTTCCTGGTGGTCCGGGGGCTTCCCGCCCTGATCGTCTACGCCCGGGTCCTGACACTCCGCCAGCGGAGCGCGCTGGCCGTCCTGCAGTCCACCGCCCTGCCGCTGCTGGTCGTCATCTCCGACATCGGTCTCTCCACCCACCGCATGCTGCCGGTCAACGCCACGGCCCTGGTCGGCGCCGGCATGGTGTCGGTACTCGTCTTCCCGCTGGTCGGCTTCGCCATCGCCGGCCCGGACGCCGGCCCCGTGCGCACCGATCTGGCCGACCGTTCGGACACGGCGCGCGACTTCCTCTGATGCGGTGCGCCATCCCGTGACGCGGCGCCCTACGGCTCGAAGGTGACGAACGAGGACTGCTCGTAGGCCAGCAGACGCTCGTACTGGTCCCGCAGTCCCGTGGACCGCGCCGGGTCGTTGGCGAGGTTGACGAGTTCGTGCGGGTCGGTGTCGTGGTCGTACCACTCGTGGTCGTTGTCGTCGAAGGCGCAGTCGACGTCGAAGAGCTTCCGTCCCGGTGACTTGCCCCACAACCCGGTACCCGGCTTGCCGCCGCCGACCCCGTAGTAGCGGGCGTACTTGTGCTGCCCGTCGAAGAAGCCGCGCAGCGCGTAGCGGACCCGGTTCAGGTTGATGGTCTGGGCCGAGTCCTGGGCGAACAGGATGTGGTCGCGGACGGTAGCCGACGGGTCGGCGAGGACCGGCGTGAGGTCCTCGCCCTGCACGGAGCCGGCCATCGTGGTGGGGTCGACCCCCGCCAGCGAGCAGATCGTGGTGGCCAGGTCGACGTGGGACCCGAGCGCCGAGGTCACGGTGCCGGGTGCGGTGATGCCGGGCACCTTCACGTAGAGCGGCACCCGCATGATCTCGTCGTACACGAACGGGCCCTTCGAGCGGAGGCCGTGCGAGCCGCACATGTCGCCGTGGTCGGAGGTGAAGATGACCACGGTGTCGTCCCATCCCCCGGCCGCCTCGAGGGCGCCGAGGACGGTGCCGAGGCTCCGGTCGGCCAGTTGGTGGAGGTGGGCGTAGTAGTCGAGGTGTCGCAGCCACGACGCCTTGTCGGACGGGTCGATGTACCCGTACAGGCCGTGCTGCTGGTCCCACCGCCACTGGCGGTGGGCCTCCGGCTTGGTGTGGAGCGGGTCGTCGAAGTTGGCCGGCAGTGTCTCGCACACCTCGGGGTAGGGCTCCCGGTAGACCGGCAGCGTCTCGTCGTCCTTCCAGGCGGCCGACTCCAGGACCCGCCGGATGCGGGCGACGTCCTCGGGGTGGCCCTCCTCGTAGCCGGGCTGGTCCACCGGGAACCACATGACGTCGTGGGGGTTCACTAGCGCCACCGTCAGGAACCACGGACGGCCGTCGGCGCTGTCCGGTCCCGCGTGCTCGGACAGCCAGTGGGCGGCATTCGAGGCGATGAGCGGGTCGAAGTGCACGCCGGTGCCGGCCCACCCCATGAAGTGCCGGTCGTTGCCGTCCCAGTCGGCGAACCCGTAGGCCTCCATGTCCGGTTGGGCGGCGTGGGACAGGTGCCACTTGCCGATGTACGACGACCGGTACCCGGCGCCGTCGAGCAGCGAGCCGATGGTGGGCGTCGTGGTCGGTAGCTCGTCGTGCTCGGGCATGATCACGTTGTCGAGCACCCCGTGTCCCGGCAGGTACCTCCCGGTGAAGAGGCTGGCCCGGCTGGGCGAGCAGGGCGACGAGTGGGTGAAGTAGTCGGTGAACTCGAGGCCCTCGGCCCGAAGGCGGTCGCGCCAGGGCAGGGACGTGCCCGGCGGGAGCCACGAGCGCTGACGCTCCTGGTCCGAGACGACGAGAAGGATGTTCGGACGCTTCGGTGCGGTGTCGGCCATGCCGAACGGTACCGCCCCCCGGTGGCGCTGTCCGGGTCGGAGGCGATCGCTCCGGCGTGCCCGGAGCGGGCGCGGTAGGCACAAAACTGAAATCTGTTCTAGATTTCGTCGGTCACGTTCGACGCACGCCAGGGGGAGGTCCGCATGGCCGACAGCGAGGTCCTGCACGCAGAGCACCGGCTCGAATACCCGTACTCACGTTCGACGGGCCCGATCATCGGTGCCTTCCTGACCGGCCTGCGCGACGGGCGGTTCCTGGGTGCCACGGGCACCGACGGCAAGATCATCGTGCCACCCACCGAGTACGACCCGTTGACCGGCGACGACGTCGGCGAGCTGGTCGAGGTGGGACCGGGCGGGGTGATCGAATCGTGGGCGTGGGTGTCGCAGCCGCTCCGCAAGCACCCGCTCCAGACGCCGTTCGCCTGGGCTCTGATCCGGCTCGACGGCGCCGACACCGCACTGCTCCACGCGGTGGCCGCCCCCGGACCGGACGCACTGGCGACCGGTGCACGGGTGACTGCCAAGTTCCGCGACGCCGACGAGCGCATCGGCTCCATGGCCGACCTCGAGGCGTTCGTCCTCGAGGGAGGTGCCTCCTGATGGCCGACGAGACGAGCGAGCAGGGGCCGGTCACGACCCTCGCCACCCCCATCCGGCTCGACTTCGAGTTCACCCCCGGCATCGCCCAGTCGAAGTTCCTGCGGGGGCTCGAGCGGGGTGAGTTCCTCGGTCAGCGATGCGGCACGTGCGGCAAGGTCTACGTGCCGAGCCGCGGCACGTGCCCCACGGACGGTGTGCTCACCACCGAGGACGTGCTGCTCGGCAACTCCGGCACGGTCACCACCTTCTGCGTGGTCAACGTGCCTTTCGCCGGCCAGTCCATCGAGATCCCCTACATCTGCGCCCAGATCCTCCTCGACGGGGCCAACCTCTCGTTCATGGGGCTGATCCAGGAGATCCCCACCGACCAGATCCGCATGGGTATGCGGGTGGAGGCCGTGTGGGTCGACGAGTCCGAGCTCATCCCGTCCCTCGCCTCGGTCAGGTACTTCCGGCCGAACGGCGAGCCGGACGCCGACTACGAGACCTACAAGGAGTACCTGTGAGCGCCGCCGGAAGGACCGTCCGACCTGTCTCCATCGCCTCGTTCGCCCAGTCCCGGAGCGTCCGCCGGGACAACGAGCGCAACGAGGCCGAGGGCCTGCACCCGGTCATCGCCGAGGTCTTCGGCAACATCGGGATCACCAAAGACGACGTCGACTTCATCTGCTCGGGCTCGACCGACTACCTGATCGGTGGTCCGTTCAGCTTCGTCATGGCCCTCGACGCCATCGGCGTGTGGCCGCCCCGCTCCGAGTCCCACGTGGAGATGGACGGCGCCTGGGCGATGTACGAGGCCTGGGTGCTCCTCCAGGAGGGCGAAATCGACGCCGCCCTGGTCTACTCGTTCGGTCGCTCGTCGCTCGGCGACCTCAACGAGATCCTGACGCTGCAGCTCGATCCGTACTACGAGGCGCCGCTGTGGCCGGACATCGTCAGCCTGAGTGCCCTGCAGGCCCGGGCGCTCATCGACTCGGGCAAGGCGACCGAGGCCGACTTCGCGGCGATCGCCTCGCGGTCCCGTCGCGACGCGCTGGGCAATCCCAATGCCCAGGTGGCCAAGGACGTGCCGGTCGAGGTGCTGCTCGAGGACGACTACGTGGTCGCGCCGCTCCGTCGGCACACCCTTCCGCCGATCACCGACGGGTCGGCGGCGATCGTGCTGGCCGCCGGCGACAAGGCGACGCAGTGGTCGGAACGCCCGGTGTGGATCACCGGGTTCGACCACCGGATGGAGACCCACTCGCTGGGGGCGCGGGACCTGACGTCGTCGCCCTCGGTGACCAAGGCCGCCGAGGTGGCGGGCGTGGCGGACGGCAAGATCGACATCGCCGAACTCCACACCCCGTTCGCCCATCAGGAGGTCATCGTCAAGGAGGCCCTCGGGCTCGACGACTCGGTGGTCATCAACCCCTCGGGCGGTCCGTTGGCCGCCAACCCCCTGATGTCGGCCGGCCTCATCCGCATCGGCGAGGCGGCCAGCCGGATCCGTGCCGGTCAGGCCGACCGGGCCGTGGCCCACGCCACGTCGGGCCCCTGTCTCCAACAGAATCTCGTGTGTGTCCTGGAAGGTGCGTGATGGCAGAGCGCTGTGCAGTCATCGGTGTGGGGCAGACCCACCACAAGGCCAAGCGGGACGACGTGTCCATCGCCGGGCTCGTGCGGGAGGCGGCCAAGATGGCCCTGGCCGACGCCGACCTCACCTGGTCGGACATCGACGCCGTGGTGATCGGCAAGGCCCCGGACATGTTCGAGGGCAACATGATGCCGGAGATCTACCTCGCGCCGGCCCTCGGCGCGGTCGGCAAGCCGATGATCCGGGTCCACACCGCCGGCTCGGTCGGTGGCTCGACGGCCCTGGTGGCGGCCCACCTGGTCAAGTCCGGCATCCACAAGCGCGTGCTGACGGTCGCCTACGAGAAGCAGTCCGACTCGGACGCCATGTGGGCCCTGTCGGTCCCCCAGCCGTTCGCCGCACCGCTGCTGGCCGGTGCCGGGGGCTACTTCGCCCCGCACATCCGTGCCTACATGCGCCGGTCCGGTGCGCCCGACTACATCGGTCGCATGGTGGCGGTCAAGGACCGCAAGAACGCCATGCGCAACCCGTATGCCCACCTGCACCTCGCCGACATCGACATGAAGATGGTCGAGGACTCGATGATGCTGTGGGACCCGCTGCGCTATCTCGAGGCGTGCCCGTCGTCCGACGGTGCGGCCGCCATGGTGCTCGCCTCGGAGGATGCCATCTCGGGCGCCTACCCGCCGGCCTGGATCCACGGTACGGCCATGCGCTCGGAGCCGACGATGTTTGCCGGGCGCGACCAGATCAACCCCCAGGCGGGGCGCGACTGCTCGGCCGACGTGTACGCCCAGGCCGGGGTCACGGACCCGCGGCGCCAGTTCGACTGTGCCGAGGTCTACGTGCCGTTCAGCTGGTACGAACCGATGTGGCTCGAGAACCTCGGGTTCTGCGACCTGGGCGACGGGTGGAAGCTGACCGAGTCGGGGGCCACGGCCTTCGACGGCGACATCCCGTGGAACGCCTCGGGCGGCGTGCTCTCCTCCAACCCGATCGGTGCCTCCGGCATGCTCCGCTTCCTCGAGGTGGCCATGCAGGTCCGCGGCCAGGCGGGCGAGCACCAGGTCGACGGGGCCCGGCTGGCGCTCGGCCAGGCCTACGGCGGCGGGTCCCAGTTCTTCGCCATGTGGATCGTCGGTAGCGACAAGCCGTAGCCGAGGGCGCGTGCCCCGGGCCGTCCGGGGCGCTAGGAAGTGGGCCATGGACGACCATGCCCATTCGCCCGATCCCACGGTGACCGCCGGTCACCTCGTCGAGGTCGGGGACGGCGTCGTCGCCTGGATGCAGCCCGACGGGACCTGGTGGCTTAACAACGCCGGGGCCGTGACCGGTCCCGACGGGACCCTGGTGGTCGACACGTGCGCCACCGAGGCCCGTACCCGACGGTTCCTCGATGCACTGGCGGAGGCGACGGACGGCGCCCCTCTCCGGTACGCCGTCAACACCCACGAGCACGGTGACCACACCTACGGCAACTCGCTCCTGCCCGAGGACACCGTCCTGATCGGTCACCCCGCCATGCGCGAGCATCTGCTGCGCGACCCGTTGCTCGACCGCGGTGCGGTCCACTGGGCCCCGGTGCCCGACTGGGGCGGGGTGACCCGGCGGGTGCCGGCCGTCACCGTCGGGTCCGAACTGACCCTGTACCTCGGTGGGCGCCGCATCGACGTGATCCACCCCGACGGTCCGGCGCACACGTCGGGTGACCTGGTCGTCTGGCTACCCGAGGAACGCGTGCTGTTCGCGGGGGACCTGCTGTTCGTCGGGCTCACGCCGCTCGTGTTCGGCGGTTCGGTCGAAGGGGCGCTCCGGTCGCTCGAGTGGCTCGCGGCCTTCGGGCCCGACACCGTGGTACCCGGCCACGGCCCGGTCACATCAGCAGCCGAACTACCGGCGGTGCTCGCCGATCACGAGCGGTACTACCGTTTCGTGCTCGGCCTGGCGTCGGCCGGCCGATCCGAGGGGATCGGCCCACTCGAGGTGGCGCGGAGCGCCGACCTCGGGCCGTTCGCCGACTGGCCCGACGCCGAGCGCCTGGTGCTCAACCTCCACCGGGCCTATGCGGAGGCCGACGGCGTCCCGCTGAACATGGTGGCGGCCCTGGACGACGCCGTGGCGTGGAACAGGGGCCCGCTCACCACCCACGTCTGCTGCGACGCCTGAGGGCCGGTCCGGGTCGGTCCCGGGGTGGTGGGTCCTGACGGGCGGCGCGCACCCGAGCGCGACCGGAACCCCGTGGGTACGATGTCCGGGTGAAGTGAATTCCGGTCGACCACGCCCTGTCACGTTCCCTGGTCCCGGAGGTCTGTCGTGCCCACGTCGCATTCGTCCCGTCCTTCACGTCGCGTCGGTCCGCCAACGGCGGCCACGCTCGTCGCCCGCTCCGTCTGCCACGACCGCGGTGGGCGGACCGTCCTGTCCGATGTCTCGCTGACCGTCGGGCCGGAGTCGTGCGTCGGTGTGACCGGCCCCAACGGCGTCGGCAAGACGACCCTCCTGCGCCTACTGGCCGAAATCGAGGGGCCGGATGCCGGCTCGGTCACGCTCGACCCACCGGGGGCCACCGTCGGATATCTGGCCCAGGAACACGAGCGCCTGCCGGGGGAGACCGTCCGGCAGCACCTCACGAGGCGGATCGGGACCCAGGGTGCCGAGGTGGAGCTCCAGGTCGCGGCGGCCGGGCTGGTGGCCGGGACCGCCGAGGCCGAGACGCGCTACGAGACGGCGTTGGAGCGTTTCACGTCGTTGGGCGCCGCAGACGTCGACGCCCGGATCGACGCCGTCCTGGACGACCTGGGGCTGGGCGCCGCACTCGCCGACCGGGAGACGTCGACCCTGTCGGGCGGCCAGGAGGCGAAGGTGGCCCTGGCCGCCATCGAGCTCTCGAATTTCTCGATCACCCTGCTCGACGAGCCGACGAACGACCTCGACTTCGACGGCCTGCAGCGACTGCAGTCCTGGATCGGGCGCCGTTCGGGCGGGATGGTCGTCGTCTCCCACGACCGGGCGTTCCTCGAGCAGACGGTCACCACGGTCCTCGAGCTCGACGAGCACGACCACACCGCCAGGGAGTTCGGTGGTGGATGGGCGGGGTTCCAGGCGGAGCGGGCGACGTCCCGCCGCCAGGCCGAGGAGGCGTTCGAGCTCTACCGGTCGACACGGTCCGGGCTCCAGGAACGGGCCAACCGCCAGCGACAGTGGGCGACGTCAGGGGTCGCGCGCGAGACCCGTTCGCCCCGCGACCACGACAAGGCCCAGCGCGACTTCCGGATCAACAGGACCGAGAAGCTGGCCTCCAAGGCACGGCAGACCGAGCGGGCGCTGGCCGCCCTCGACGAGGTGGCGAAACCTTGGGAGGGCTGGGACCTGCGCTTCAGCATCGAGGAGGCCGAGCGCTCCGGGGCGATCGTGGCCCGGCTCGACTCGGCCGTCGTCACACGCGGCCGGTTCGTCCTCGGGCCCCTCGATCTCGAGATCCCGTGGGGCGAGCGACTGGGGGTGACGGGACCCAACGGCTCGGGCAAGTCGACGCTGGTGGGTGCACTGCTCGGCGACCTGCCCCTGACGTCGGGCGAGCGGTGGATCGGTCCGAGTGTCGTCCCGGGGGTGCTCGGCCAGGACCGGCGGGCGCTCGGCGGTGACCGCGACCTGGTCCGGGAGGTGTGCGACCGCTGTCACCTGACCCTGTCCGAGGCGCGCTCGTTGCTGGCCAAGTTCGGCCTCGAGGCCGAGCAGGTGACCCGTCCGGCGGGCACGCTGTCGCCCGGCGAGCGCACGCGTGCCGAACTGGCCGTGTTCCAGGCGCTCGGGGTGAACCTGCTGGTGCTCGACGAGCCCACCAACCACCTGGACCTGCCGGCCATCGAGCAGCTCGAGTCGGCGCTCCGGTCCTTTGCCGGGACGCTCCTGCTGGTCACCCACGACCGCCGGATGCTCGAGTCGGTGGCGTTGACCAGGACCGTGCAGCTGGGCTGACCGGCCGGGTCGGTCGGATCCGCCGGTCAGGACGCGGTGGTGGCCCTCCGGCGGAGGGGCGGCTCCGTGGTCGGCGGTCGCCGGCGGGCCGGCAGCTCGGCCAGGAGGGTGGCGGTGGCGTCGGCGACCGCACGGACGGCGCGCTCGACGGCCTCCGTCGTGGCCGGCGACGTCGACTGCACGCCACCGACCTTGCGTACGTATTGGCGGGCGGCGGCCTCGACCTCCACGGGGGTGGCCGCGGGCTCGAGGCCCCGGAGGATGGTGATGTTCCGGCACATGGCCCGACCCTATGCCCCCACCCTGCCCGAAGGGGGCCGCCACCGATCGAACACTGTGCGTGGCCGTCCCACCGGGGTGGGTTGCGGTCGGACCGCCGGAGTGGTGTCATTGGGGATCCGCCGCAGCCAGACGGGACGCGCGACGGGCCCAGGGGGTGGGGGATGTTCGACAACAAGTTCGTGCGACGTGCCGGCGTGCTCGCGTTCGTCGCGGGGATCGTCGTGGCCGGTACCGGGCTCGGTGCGGGAGTGGCCGGTGCCGCCGGTTCCACGCCGGCACCGTTCACCATCGCGGTCAACGGCGCCAATTCGACCGCGGTGACCACGTCACCGACCTCGACCATGACGGTGGTCGGCCTGGCGGCCGGCGCCACCGGGACCGTCGAGTTCGACCAGGCCGGCAGTCCGCTCTGCACGGTCACCCTCCCGGCCACCTCGTGCACCACCGCCACCCTGGCCGTCGGGTCCTACCCCGGCATCACCGGGACCTACTCCGGTGACGGCAGCTTCGCGGGCTCGACCTCGACCAACGCGGTCAACCTGACGGTACTGGCGAGCGGCGGCCCCTCCCTCATCTGCAGCAAGGTGTCGGGCTACGTCACGAAGAAGATCACGTTCTCGTACTGTCGGGTCTCCCAGAAGGGTGGGCACATCCTCGGTGCGGACCTCCTGACCGGCGGCACGATGACCTGGAGCATCTCCAAGACCGTCACCACGTATGCGGGCACCGGGAGCTCGCCCGGGCAGGGCGCCTGCCACGCGGACCACACCGAGTTGGACTTCACCGGCACGGTGACGGCAGACAGCTCGACATTCGTCACGGTCGGTGGCCCCGTCAGCTACCAACTCTGTGAGAACACGGCCGGCGTGGTGAAGTTCGTACCCGGCACGAAGGCGACGTTCTGAGCCGGAGGCCCGGCTGACCGGTCCCGGTGGGTCACCGGTGGATCAGGCGGCCCCGGGTGCCTTGTAGCCGCTGAACACGTCCCGCCCGAACGTGGCGCTGACGGTAGCGGCCTGGCCGAGCTTGGGTAGGCCGAACAGGTCCTCGATGGTCCCCAGCGTCGAGAAGTGATTGTAGGGGACGATGCTCACCGTTCCCGGCCTGATGAACGGCGACACCAGCACGGTGCCCGTCCGACCCCCGCCGGGGCCCGTCAGTCCGGGACGCGCGGCGGCCGGCCCCGGCTGCTCGTTGCAGCATGCGGAGGCGTCCTCGTTCGGACCGTCCACGTCGGCTTCGTCGAAGGTGACGATGAGCAGACCGTTGCTGCGGAATGCCGGCGACTGGGTGATGCGCGGGACCCAGGTCGACAGGAAGGCATCGATGTTGGCGCCGGCCGTAGGGGCGCCGGCCTGGTTGACGCACGGCGCATCGTGACCGTCGGCACAGAGGTTCGGTGTGATGAAACTCAGGTTCGGCGTCGTCGACACCTTCTTCAGATCGGTCGCCAGCCCGGTGGTGCCGGAGGGAGCCGATGCGGGCAGCGCGCCCGAGGTCGTGCCGAGGGGAACCACCCGGGAGTCGCACAACGAGGTGTCGTCGATGATCGAGTGGAAGTAGACGAACGGGTCGTGCCGGGTGGCGTAGCCGTCACCGGGTACCGCCTTCTGGGTCTGATCGGCCGTTCCGACGGTCGGGTGGCCGCAGACCGCCGACTCCCGGGTCGGAACGTTCCCCATGTCCTGCATGTAGGCCTTCCACGTCAGGTGGGCCGTATCGAGCTGGTTGGCGACGGTCGGGACCGACGACGGGAACACGCAACCGGAGTCGCTGATCTGGCCGTTCGACGCCACGGTGGCCGTGGCCGGGAAGTCGTTGAACACCTGGCAGTCGGCCTGGTTGTCCGGGTTCGGGGCTTGCCCCGAGATCAGCGCGATGTAGTTGTCGTTCGAGAAGTGGCCGATGCCGTGGTACTCGCTGAGCAGTGCCCCGGACGCGGCCAGGGTGGTGGCCAGGTACGGGTCCGAGCTCGCGTCGGCGAAGGTGTCGGCGTAGCCCTCGTTCTCCAGGACGATCACGAACACGTGGCGGATCGGCGGCAGTCCGGTCGACGTGCTGACCGCCGGGGGCCTGGCCTTCCCGGTGGCGAGGGTGGTGGCGGTGGTGGCAGTGGAGGACGACCCGGACGAGCAGGCCGCCGCCAGTACGGCGAGGGCGCCCGTCAGGGCGAAGGCCAGTGTCCTGGGGGCCCGCCGCGGCGAGCGCCCCCGTGGTCGTGCAGCGTCCCGGGTGGCATCCATGCGGGTGTTCTAGCAGCCCGGAGCTGTCCCGGCAGGGGTCCGGCGGACCGGTACAGTGGGCGTCCTCGCCGATCTCCCGGAGGAACACCATGAAAATTGTTGTGGACTACGACGAGTGTGCCAGCAACGCCGTCTGCATGGGCATCGCACCCGAGGTCTTCGAGGTCCGTGACGACGGGTTCCTCTACGTGCTGAACGAAACCCCGGGCGAGGAACTCCGCGACAAGGTCCGCCAGGCCGCCAACGGCTGCCCCACGGGCGCCATCACCATCGTCGAGGACGAGTAAGGCACGGGTGGCACCAGACACCCCGAGGGTGCGGTTCGCACCCTCGCCGACCGGTTACTTCCATGTGGGGAGTGCCCGGACGGCGCTGTTCAACTGGCTCGTCGCGCGCAAGGACGGCGGCACGTTCGTGCTGCGCATCGAGGATACGGACGCGGAGCGGAACCGCGAGGAGTGGGTCGACGGCATCCTGTCCGCCCTGCACTGGCTGGGCATGGACGCCGACGAGGGCCCCTACCGCCAGTCGCTGCGTACCGACCGCTACCACGAGGCCATCGACGCGTTGTGGGACGCCGGCCTGCTGTACGCGTGTGGGTGCACCCACGACGAGGTGACGGCCCGCAACAAAGCTGCCGGCATCCCGACGCCGGGCTACGACGGCCACTGCCGGACCCTTGGCCTGGCCCGGGGCGAGGGTCGGGCGATGCGTTTCACCACGCCCGATCAGGGCACGGTCATCGTCCCCGACGTGATACGTGGGGACGTCGAGTTCCCCTGTCAGGCCATGGACGACTTCGTGGCCGTCAAGGGCAACGGCGCGCCACTGTTCGTGCTGGCCAACGTGGTCGACGACATCGACATGGTCATCACCCACGTCATCCGGGGCGAGGACCTCCTGCCCACCACGCCGAAGGGCATCCTCGTGTGGGACGCCCTGTCGGGCATCGGCTGGACCACCGACGGCACCGTCGGACCGGCGGGTGAGCCGACGCCGCCACTGCCCGTGTTCGCCCATCTGCCGATGCTGGTCAACGAGGCCCGTAAGAAGCTGTCCAAGCGCAAGGACCCGGTGGCGGTCGAGTCCTACCGGGACCAGGGCTACCTTCCCGATGCCTTCGTGAATTACCTCGGACTCCTGGGCTGGGGTCCTCCCAACGACCGGGGCGAAGTGTTCACCCGGGACCAGATGGTGGAGTGGTTCGCGCTGGCCGACGTGAACCACTCTCCGGCGTTCTTCGACGTGGCCAAGCTGACGCACATGAACGGCGAGTACATCCGGGCCATGGCGCCCGAGGGGTTCATCGCGGCGTGCCGGCCGTGGCTCGAGGGTGACGGTACGCCGTGGCCGGCGGACTCGTTCGACGAGGCGGCCTTCCGGGCCATGGCGCCGGTGGTCCAGGAGCGGGTCGCCGTCCTCGGTGAGGTGCCGGCCATGGTCGACTTCCTCTTCCTCGACGCCCCCGACATCGACCCCGACTCGTGGCAGAAGGCACTGGCCGGCGACGATGCCGCCCCGGCGATCCTTGCCGCCGCCACCACCGCCTACGAGGCACTCCGGGGCGACTGGACGGCCGGCGCGCTGCACGCAGCCACGCTGGAGGTGGCCGAGTCGGTCGGCCGCAAGCTCGGCAAGGCGCAGGCCCCGATCCGGGTGGCCGTGACCGGTCGCCGGGTGGGTCCGCCGCTGTTCGAGGCCCTCGAGGTCCTCGGCCCGGATCGCACGCTCACCCGGCTGGCCGACGCCGCCGCCCGGCTGTCCGACGGCGGTCCCGTCCCGAGATGACCCGCGGCCCGGTCGCTCCCGGCCCGGACCGCTGATCCCGGTCGACGCCGGCATCCCACTGCTCGTCCTGCGCATGCTCCGGCTCCTGTTCCGCCTGCTCAAGTACCTGCTCATCGCCGTACTCGTCTACCTCGGGGTGACGGCCTGGCAGGTGTGGCGCACGGGCCAGCAGTACGCGCCGCAGGCCGCCGGGGCGATCGTGGTGATGGGCGCCGCCCAGTACAACGGGGTGCCGTCACCCGACCTGCAGGCCCGGCTCGACCAGGCCGCCCTCCTGTGGCACCAGCACTACTCGTCCACCATCATGGTCACCGGGGGCAAGGAGCCACTCGACACGTACACCGAGGCGCAGGCGAGCGCCCGCTACCTCGAGTCGGTGGGGGTGCCGGAATCCGACATCCTCCAGGCGGGAGGACGTGACTCGTGGGAGAACCTGTCCGACGCCGCCCCGCAGCTCATCGCCCGGGGCGACACCGACGTGTTGATCGTCACGGACAAGTTCCACGTGGCCCGCAGCATGGCGATCGCCTCCTCGGTCGGGCTCACGCCCCACCCGACACCGACCCAGACCTCTCCCATCCACGGGCTGTCCGCCGTGCCCTACTACGCCAAGGAGACGGTAGGTGTGGCGCTCGGCCGCATCATCGGCTTCGACCACCTCGACGCGGTGCACTCGTTCGGCCTCGCCCCGCTGGGCGGACGGGCGAGCAGCGGACCTGGTCGAGACAACTAACCGAGGACCACCCCGGGCAGGTCGCCGATCGAGTCGAGCAGGTGGGTGTGCGGTGCCTCGGCCAGCTCCTCCGCCGAGTGGGCGCCGGTCAGCACCCCGGCCACCACCGACGCCCCGGATCGGGTGCCGGCCAGGAGGTCGGACGTCGTGTCGCCCGCCACGGCCACCTCGGCGACGTCGTCGATCCGCAGGCGGAGGACGGCGGTGAGGATCATGTCGGGCCAGGGCCTGCCCCGTCCGGCGTCGGCAGGGGAGAGGGCGAGGTCGATGTGGCCGGCCCAGTCCAGCGTGTCGATGATGCGGTCGCGTGTGGCGGGCGAGAACCCGGTGGTGAGGCAGAGGCGCACCCCGGCGGCGCGCAGGGAGGCGAACACCTCTTCCGCGCCGGGCAACGCCACGACCTCCCCGCGGTCGACGGCCTGGTCGAATGCGGCCTCGAAGGCGATGTTGGCCAGCTCGGCCCGGTGCCGGTCGCCGCCGAGGAGCTCGGTGAACACGGTGATCTTGGACTGGCCCATGGTGCGCCGGATGTAGGCGGCGGGATCGTCCATGAGGTCGCCGGCCACCAGTCCGACGGCGTCGAGGGCGGACTGGAAGGCCTCCTCGACCGCCCCCTCGTCGGCGACGGTGGTGCCGGCCATGTCGAGTGCGGCCAGTCGGATCGGTGGTGTCATCGGGTCAGTCCCTCCCAGGTCTCCTCGGCGATGGCGGGTGACAGGGTCATGCCCCGCCCGGCCGGTCCCGTCACCACCACGACCCCGGGGTCGGGACTGGCGCGGTAGTACAGGCGGTCGTCGGTCACCACGGTGTACATGCCCGCCCACCGTCGGACCACCGGGGGCAGGGGCCATCCGAGAACCGACTCGGCCCTGGCCCGCAGCTCGTCGTAGAGGTGTTCCTCGACCGCGAAGTCGAAGGGCTCGTCGTAGACGTGGGTGTCGCCGATGGTGAGGCCCCCGGCGGCCCGTTGGGAGATCAGGAGCTGCATGCCGAATTCGGCGGTGGGCGGCGCCGGATCGGGGAGCGCCTCCCGACCGGGCAGGTCGAAGGCGGGGTAGTAGCGCATCGAGTCGGCATCGGCAACGGCGGTGGTGAGTCGTTCGTAGGCGGGAGCCGTCTGCAGCATCTGGAGTCGACAGCGGCGGAGCGGGGCGGCGGCCAGCGTGGCCCCGATACGGCCCCCGAGCCCTGTCAGCCGGTCGCCGATGCAGAGGACCACGACGGAACCCTCGTGCCGCCCTCCGAGGTGGTCGATGGCTGTGGCGGTGCCACCGGGTGACGTCTCGACATCGACGACCTGGCGGCGGGGGAGCCACGTGTACCGGCCGGTGGCCTCCAAGGTGACCCGCAGCGCACCGAGGACCAGCCCGGGTTCGACGATTGCGTCCCGGCGGCACAGCAGTCCGCCGATGATGTCGCCGCGGATGGCGGGGTTGGTCGATCGGACACCGGCGGTGTCGAGGAGCTCGACGTCCCGCAGGGCGGCGTCCGGTAGGGAGGCCGCCTCGGCCATGAGGGCCAGTTCCGACTCGTGGTGCGCCACGGTGACCGAGCCGTCGGGTCGGAACCCGACAGCAGGGGAGTGGGCGGCCAACTGCTCCCACAGATCCCGGGCCCGGACAGCCAGGTCGAGCTCGGCGCCCTGGGCCCGACCACTGACCCAGACGAGTCCGAAGTTGCGGACCGACGCCCGCCGGGGGCCGGCGTCGGCCTCGAGGTGGATGACCTCCCAGCCCCGCCGACAGGCCTCCAGGGCGTGCATCGTGCCGAGGACGCCGCCGCCGACGATGATCACCCGTTGCGCGTCCACCGCACGATCGTAGTGAGGTCGGCGGGTCCGGCCCGACGGTCGCGGGCGGTGCTTGCGGGACCGGAGCGGGGACGGACCCCCGTGGCTCGGAAGGGTCGATTCGGGCCGTCGTCTCGTGGGCCCTCCAGGTCGGCTAAATTGGCCTCTCGCCCATTCGGGGGTGGCGCAACTGGCAGCGCGCGTGATTCTGGTTCATGAGGTTGGAGGTTCGAGCCCTCCCCCCCGAGCGCTTGCAATGGCCCTGATCGGGGCCGGAGTGGCCGATCGTTCCCTCGGGGCGATCGAGTGCAGTACCGAGGTATCGGGCCGCCTTCGGGCGGCCCGTCAGGGTCCCATCGTCTAGAGGCCTAGGACACCACCCTCTCAAGGTGGCGACACGGGTTCGAATCCCGTTGGGACTGCCAGTAGAATGGCCAGTTCAGAGGGTATTTCTCCTCTGAGCTGGTCTCGTTGCTATCCTCATAGCCAGAAGAACCCAACAGAAAACCCAACAAGGGGCGGGGGAGTTCGATGGCAGGAAGCATGCGACTGGTCGGTGATCCTGATGTCTGGGAACTCCGGGTGTATGTGGGCCGGGACAGCGAGGGCCGGGTGCGGCACGTCCACCGACGGTTCCGTGGAACTCGCCGGGCCGCAGAGCGGGAGCTCGCTCGCATGGTGACCGAACAGGAGGCGGCGCCGACTCCGGTGGCCGAGGCGTCCTCTCGGTGGGGACCGAGGACAACGGTCAACGACGCCATCACGGCGTGGAAGGCCAACGGCTGGTCCGATCTTTCGCCCAATACCGCCTCCGACTACCAGACGGTGTGGACCCTTCATATCGAGAAGTCGATTGGCCGGCGCCGCATCGCAGGGCTGACGCCATTCGACGTGGAGCAGTACCTCCGGACGCTCAAGGACTCGGGACTTTCCCAGGAACGGGTCCGCCGCATTCGGGCGATCCTCCATCGGGCCTGTCGGCTGGCTCGAAAGTGGAGTGGAAACACTCTCCCTAACCCCATCACCGACACCGAACTCCCGGTGTGGAGCCTCACTGAGGGAAGCGATGAAGTCCGTTCGCCGAGTGTCGACGAAGTCAAAGCGATCCTGAGGGTCGCTCGCACGGGGGATCCCCGGATCGCCGCATTCGTTCGACTGGTGACAGCGACGGGCCTCCGAAGGGGAGAGGCATGTGCACTTCGGTGGTCGGACGTGGACATGGATGGCCAGCGGATCCGTGTCGACAAGTCCGTCGTGATCGGTCGATCGGGGATCCAGGTCAAAGCTCCGAAGACAAGGGCGAGCATCCGAACCATCGCGGTCGACGGGGGCACGCTCGACCAACTGCGAACCCTCCGGAGACGCCAGGACGAGATCGCGGGAGCGTGCGGAGTGACCCTGGGACCAGAAGCCTTCATCTTTTCGCTCGAAGCCGATGGACTCGAGGCACCCCGACCTGACTCGCTCAGCCGCACCTTTGCCCGACTCCGGGACAAGGCCGGCGTGGCATCGGACATCCACTTGCATTCCCTCCGTCATTTCGTGGCCACCGAGCTCGATTCCGTGATCTCCGAGAGTCAGAAGCAGGCCAGGCTGGGCTGGTCGACGGTCCAGATGGCCCGGCACTACACCGACAGCGTCAGCGCAGAGGATCAGCGGGCGGCCGACCACATGGGCGACCTGTTTGGTGAATTAGGGAGCCGCGATGGCGGTGGCGATCAGCCGGTGACCAAGCCCATGGCCTCGTAGCGGGCTTGATCCATCGAAGGCGGAATCGCTCCGGTTGCGCACTCACCCAGACGGCGTCGATGGAGCCACATGCCCTGGAACGTTGCCGGCGATCAGGTTCTCGACGGCGAGCCGTGGAATCCGGATTCGGGACCCGATGCGAAACACCGGAAGTGGGAGCGTTCCGGCCTTAACCGCCCGGTAGAGGGTCGAGCGGGTCTCCCCCAAGAGCATCGCTGTTTCTTCGACGCTGAGCAATGGACTGGGGTTCACGTTCTTCCGATGGGTGGGCATGGCGCCTCCTCGATGCGTTGCCAGGACCGCGTGCACTGGACCTCCCCATTCGTCCTGACGGACGTCACCCCCAACGTCACCTGTCGGTACTGTGCCGGGAACTGAGAATCGTCCCGGACGTCACCCTGGCCCGGATTGGACGTCACCCGCTGGAGACGAACGTCACCCTGACAGCAACCGAACTTCTTGCGCTGACTGGTTGAACCCGCCACCCCTTAACGTCACCCTCCCTGGTGGAGGAGATGTTCGCCAAGAATCCGGCCAGACTGTGACAATCTCATCCGCGACGGACGCGCGCCGCCTCAGGTGTTCGGCAATCCGCTAGCAGGGGTCGCTGTAGGCCGTCGCCAAGTTGATGGTTGGCTGCGCCATCGACTTGCCCAGCTCGGCTCAGGTCGGCCCCTTGCACGCAGACGGTGACCCCCGATGGCCATGTCTTCATCGGAGCAAGTCGTTCCCGCACTTCACCCCGTGGATCGGGAACGGTCCGAGCGCCCAGGCGGGCATCGAGCCCGCTTGGGCGCCAGAACGGCTCATGCAGATCGGTTCTGCGAACCCTGGACGACAATGTCCACACCTGTGCATCATCGATGCGAACGTCACCCCCGCCCTTCGCGATGCTCGAGCCCGTGGCGGTGGCCGGGGCGGCAACCGACGTTGGCACTCCCTCGGGGCGGCGCCCCAGACCCGGCTACGCAATGACCATGCCCGGAAGGTGTACGGTAGGGAGCGCAGCACTGCTTCCGCCCGTCGAGTGTGGAGGGCACCCCGCCGTCGCTCCAGACCTCTGGTGACGCAATTTCGTCATGAGGTGTGGTCCGTGAGCCACAATTACCTGAGATCTTCGCCCCACCTGTCCAGTATCGCTACGAGCGGTGCGCCCTCACTTCGATGTAGTTCGGCGTCGACATGGCGATAGTGACCGAGGCGCCTGGATCCGAGGGCGTTGCGCCTCCTCCTCCCGCTTCCGAGGGTCCACCGCTCTCTCCCCGCAACGAGGCCAAGGCCCACAGCCTCGGCCTGACGTCGGCGACCGGCCTCGTGATCGGCAGCATCGTCGGGACAGGTGTCTTCACCATGCCGGCCGTCATCGCCGGGGCGGGCACCATGGGCATCATCGTGCTCGGCGTGATCGCCGTGGGCGCCATGCTGCTGGCCGTCCTGTTCGGCCAGCTCACCCGACGGATCCCCAACAGCGACGGCGGTCTCTATGCCTACAGCCGGCATGAGTTCGGCGACTTCGCCGGGTACCTGGTCGGCTGGTGCTACTGGATCCAGTCCTGGGCCGGCAACGCCGCAATCGTGTCGTCCTGGGTCTTCTACGTGGACGCGCTGTTCGGCTGGGCCCACCCCGCGGGCATGGCCAACTGGGGCATCGCCATGGTCGGACTGTGGGTGCCGGCATTGATCAACCTGGCCGGCGTCCGCCAGATGGCCTGGTTCCAGAACATCACCGTGGTCCTCAAGTTCCTGCCCCTGCTCTTCGTGGGGATCGTCGGCTGGTTCTTCGTAACCTCCGCCCACTTCGGCCCATTCAACGCCTCGGGCGGCAGCCTCTACAGCGCCATCGGGATCGCCGCGGGTGTCGCCCTGTTCTCCTTCATCGGCGTGGAGGCGGCGGCCATGACGGCCAAGCGGGTGCGCAATCCCCGAGTGAATGTCATGCGGGCCTCGATGCTCGGCACCGCGCTGAGTGCGGTGCTCTACGTGCTGGTGACCGCAGTGGTGATGGGCCTGGTGGCCCACCACACGCTGGTCAACACCGGATCGCCGTTCGTCAACGCCTTCGACTCGATGTTCCCCCACAGCTCCTGGGCCGGGAAGTTTATCGCCGCCGTCGCCGTCATCTCCGGCATCGGGGCGCTCAACGGGTGGACCCTGATCGTGACCGAGACGTCGCGGGCCATGGCCCAGGACGACATGTTCCCCAAGCCCTTCGCCTGGACCGACCGGAAGGGCACGGCCTGGTTCGGCATCCTGGTGGGGACGGCACTGCCGTCGCTCCTCATGCTGTGGCGCTACAACACCAGTGCCGGGCTCACCGTCTTCACCTACCTGGTGGATCTGACCGTGGTGACGGTGGCGATTCCCTACTTCATGTCGGCCATCGCCCAGCTCACCTTCCTGGTGTCCCGTCGCCGCAAGGTGCAGGGTTGGCAGTTGGCCCGCGACCTTTGCGTCGCCGGGGCAAGTGTCCTGTTCTCCATGTGGGTCACGTTCGCCTCCGGCTACCAGGTCGTCTACCAAGCGCTTGTGGTCATCCTCGCCGGACTCATTCTCTACGCCTTCCTCAACGCCCGTCGCCAGCGCCTGGGTGAGGCCACCGAGCCCGTGGACCTGCCCGATGACGTGAGCGTCGACGCGGCCGTCGAGGCTGTACCGACCTCATGATCTCCCTGACCACCTGACCCACGGTCCGCCCCGTGACCCCGGACAGACCCCCGTTCCATCCCTTCCATCGATTGGACACATTCCATGACGTTCTCCGTAGGGTCCGAGATCGGCCAGCTCCGCCAGGCCATCGTCCACCGACCCGGGCTCGAGCTGTCCCGGCTCACTCCCGACAACATCGAAGGCCTCCTCTTCGACGACGTGATGTGGGCGTCGAAGGCCAAGGAGGAGCACGACGGTTTCGCTGAGGCCCTGCGCGATAAGGGTGTCCTTGTCCACTACTACGGCCGATTGTTGGCCGAGACCCTCGAGCTCCCGGACGGGCGGGCGTTCGTGCTCGACCGGATGTGCACGGCCGAGAACCTCGGCCCATCGCTGGTCGGCCCGGTACGGCGCCTGCTCGAGGACCTGGACGGGACGGAGCTCTCGCAGTTCCTCATCGGTGGGATCCTGAAGGCCGACCTGCACCCGATGCGGGCCCACAGCCTCAAGTGGAACATGCTGGCCGCCGACGACTTCATCCTGTCGCCGCTTCCCAACCACCTGTTCCAGCGGGACAACTCGTGCTGGATCTATGGGGGCGTCACGATCAACCCGATGTCCATGCCGGCCCGTCGACGGGAGTCACTCCACACCCGGGCCATCTACCAGCACCACCCATTGTTCACCGGGGCCGAGTTCATCACCTATTACGGCGGCAACGACCACGACTACCAACCGGCGCACATCGAGGGCGGTGACGTCCATGTCATCGGACACGGTGCCGTCCTGATCGGCATGGGCGAGCGGACGAGTCCGATGGCCGTCGAGTCGGTGGCCCGGGCCCTGTTCGCGAACCACCAGGCGACCACGGTCGTTGCCATCGAGCTTCCGCACAGTCATGCCTTCATGCACCTCGACACCGTGATGTCCATGGTCGACGTAGCCACGTTCGTCCTCTACCCCTACTTCGACCGCCACCTGCGGAGCTGGACGCTGACGGCCAGCGACGATCCGGACGGATTCTCGGTCTCACGCAACCACAGTCTGTGGGACACCCTGGCCGAGGTCCTCGAGGTCGAGGCGATCACCGTGCTGACCACCGACGAGGACATCCGGGCCGCCGAACGCGAGCAGTGGGACGATGGCACCAACTACCTGGCCGTGGCGCCGGGGGTTGTCATGGGTTACGAGCGCAACGTGGCCACCAACACGATGCTGCGCAAGCACGGCATCGAGGTCATTGACATCGGTGGCAGCGAGCTCGGCCGAGGCCGGGGGGGACCCCGGTGCATGACCTGCCCGATCGTGCGGGACGCGGCATGACGGTGACGATCTCCGCCGAAGCCGTCGCCGTAGGCTCTCTTCGGGGCCGCAGTCTCCTGTCGGTCACCGACCTCTCGGCTGCAGAGTTCGAATCGCTCATCGATCTGGCCGCCGTACTCCGTGACGAGAAGCGGTCAGGAACCG
>Ga0302279_10000539_pt1 | contig 55036 bp, 49 predicted proteins | sample III_Bog_N3_3_FD_194541 | JGI IMG/M metagenome (GOLD analysis project Ga0302279, IMG submission 194541) | Peat permafrost microbial communities from Stordalen Mire near Abisko, Sweden - III_Bog_N3_3 | ecosystem: Environmental > Terrestrial > Soil > Wetlands > Peat | place: Sweden: Abisko... | reverse complement strand
AGCCGAAGCCATTCGTGTGGACGAAGAGCGCGGACGAGATCATCGCGAGCGTCGCGAGATTCTGCGCCCGCACCGTCGAGCAGGCCATTCCCCAACGTTCCACTGACTCAGGACACTAGTGGGTGGTCGGCAATTCTTCGCGTGGGCAGAGGCCAGGGCCGAGCTCCCAGCTGAGAGATACGATCTCGGACTCTAGCCGCTCGACTTGAGCCCGGATTCGATGAAGTGGGTGCCCGACCGATAGCGGCCCGTTTGGCTCGTTGAGTCGACCAAACAGCGGTTCGATGAAATCGGCCACGTACGCGGTGGCTGACCCGGCGATCTCGCATCGCCGCTCTTCCCGCGACTTGCTCGATCCGTGCTCTGCGAGCGCATGCAGGTCGTCGACGACGTCGCCACACCAGGCGTAGGCGGCCGACAGGTAGGCCATGAGCGAGGACGCCGTGCCCGCAGACGCCTCCAGGTCCGTGCCGAGGACGACGAGGTTCAAGGTGTGAAGAGCGTCGCGCACGGAACCGAGGGTCGCGAGGCACTCGCGATCGTACGCTCGGGCTTCGGCGTCGGCGCTCCGCATCACGATCAGCAAGTCGCAGAGGCGGGCATCGAGGGCATCGTACTCGTCCGTGCACCAGTGGTTGCCGGAGTACGGTTCGGCGATGGGGAACGTCGCGAGGGGGAAGTGGGCCGCTTGCGCGGTCGATCGAAGCGCGGTGGTGCCGGACATCTGGGATTGTGCCATGGACTCCTCCTACCAAGGTAAGCTGAAGCGTCGTGCGCGATGGGTGGCGTTCGCGCCATGCGCGATGTCTAGGCGGCCATATCGAACGCGCGATCGAGGCCAAGAAGCTTGAAGATGCAGAGCGGCTGGTTGGCCACGCCGGTGAAGCTCACCTTGCCGTGGTTTGCCCGGGCGCGCTTGTAGAGAGAGACGAGAAGGCCGACTCCGGAGCTGTCGAGGTGGTCGAGCCCCGCGAGGTTCACCATGATGTTGCAACCCGCGTCACGGGTGAGAACGTCCAGCGTCGGGCGCAGCTCCGGCGAGGAGAGCGCGTCGAGCGCGCCGTCGACGTTGAGGACCTGCGAGGTGGCGTTGCTCGTAATGGAGTGAGACATGGCGCTTCGTTTCCCTTGGCGGTGCCGCGACTTCGTGCACCCGCCAGGACCACGTCATTGCAGTCGCCGTACCACTCTAGGAATTGCGGATCCGCAGGCTTTCATCGGGCACATTTCTGACACTGCGCGCATAGGTGTCGCGCCGGTTTGGACGCGGAGGTCCATCGCCTCCCCGGTTCGGGGACAGAGCGACCTCACAGCGACGTTATCCAGCTAGCCACGACCGCGAGGTCGGCAGCGTCGACCACGTGGGTATCGTCCGGCGGCATCTGGATGCCCTCGCCGTCGGTGTCACGGTAGCCAGCGCGGAAAACGACGCAGCTTCCGGCGGGATCGCCGGGCGCGATGCGCGTCAGCGTACCGCCGTCCGGAGGAACGTACGTGGCCGGGACGCTCACCCCGGTCGTATAAGTGTCGGTCGTTTCGACCGTCGCCAGGTCTGCGACGTCGAGACGCATGAAGAAGCCCGTCGACCCCGCGAGAGCGTAGTTCGAGGCGTTGTGGCAGGCGGTTCCGCAGTTGGCGTGCAGCCAGCCGAGCGCCGCGCTCGTGGTGGCGTCGCCGGGAATCACGATGGGTGACCCCGGTGCATCCGTGACCCAGCCGGAGGCCACCAGCGCCTCCATCGTGAGCCCGGACGCCTGCGACGTGGAGAGCGCGACGGCCTCGAACCCGAGCACGAAGTCCAGGCGCCCCATGTGGCACGTCCGGCACTCGTCAAGGTAGGGTATCTCGTACCCCGTTCCGCCGACGTCGGTGGCGCCGGTGGTGAGCTCGGTGGCCGTGGTCTGGTCGGCCGACCACTGGTACGTCGTGTACACCCAGTCGCTGTTCCCGCGCTTGAACAGGTAGCGCGTCTCGACGCTCTTGCCGCCGAAGGCGAACTGCTTCCAGATCTTCGTTCCGACGGGGAACGTCCACTCGTCCATATCGCTGGTGTCGATCCGTGACCCCGCCGGCAGGGCGATGAAGCGCGTCTTGACGGCGCCGTCGGACCACAGGTGGATGCCGGGATCGTAAGCGACCGCGTCGGGCGAGATCGTGCGCGAGGACCAGTCCGAGTAGAGGCCCGTACAGCCGAGGAGGGCTGGGGCTCCGCTCGCGCCGATCGAACCGCCGGCGTCCGCCGAGCAGTCGAGCGTCGGCTCCGTGTCGGCCTCCGTCGCTCCGTCGGTGTCCGCTCCGACGGTCGTGCTGTCGGGCGCCGTCGTGGCGTCGATCGTGGCGCCGGCGTCGGTCGTCGAACCGACCTCGAGCGCGGAACGACCGTCTTCGACAGCTGCACCGTCGTCGGGGGAAGGGCCGGCGTCCATGGCGGCGTCGCGCGCACCGTCCACGGTAGCGTCTACGACTCCGGACTCGACGGCCACCGGATCGGGCTCGTCGGCCCCGTCGCCGGCAGGGACGTAGGCATCGCTGGATGAGTCGCTCGGTCCTTGGGGGATCGCTCCGGACTCGGTCGGATCGGCCGCCTCTGCGTTGGAGCTGTCCGACACGCCGTCCGGGGGAGTGCCTCCGTCGCTGCCCGAGGACCCAGCGGGCCTGCCGTCCGAACAGCCTCCACAAGCGCCCGCCGCCGCGAGCACGAGCGCTGCGTGGCAAGCAAGGTGGTACCGTGACCGGGCGAGCACCTCAGTTCGCAGGGGCCGCCCCGCTCCTCGCCTGTCTGGGAAGCTCGACGCGAAATGTCGTGCCCGACTCCTGCGACGAGGTCACGGCGATGGTCCCGCCGTGCGCCAGGACGATCTGCCGCACGATGTAGAGACCCAGACCGAGGCTGTCACGCGCTCGAGGCAGCGAGCTGTCTCGGAACGCCTCGAAGAGATGGGGCCGGATGGCCTCGGGAATCTCGCCGCCGTTGTGAACTTCGAAGGAGAGACTGTTCGGGCTGCCATCGACGATCAGGTCTACGGCCTCGCCCGGGGTGCCGTGCCGGATCGCATTCCCGACGAGGTTCGTCAGCACCTGCGCGAGCCGGAGCTCGTCCCACACGCCATCCATCGAGACAGAGACGTAGGCAATTTGCAGCCGCCGCTCGGGGTGAGCAAGTCGGAGCTCGTCGAGGACCTTGTCCGCGAGAATCCGAAAGCTTGCCACGCGTGGATCGATGGTGATGCCTCCGCCTAAGCGAGCGCGCGCGAGATCGTAGAGCTGCTCCAGCATCGAGAGGATGCGATCCGCGCTCGAACGCATGCGGTTGAGCGTGCGTCTCGCATCGGGATCGACGATCGAACGGTCGAGTACCTCTGCGCCCATCCTCAGCACCATGAGCGGCGAGCGCAGATCGTGGCTCACGGCGGCCACGAATAGCTCGTTCAGCCGCAGCGCCTCCCGCAGCTCGTCTGCGAGTCGCTCGCGCTCGAGCCGCTGGCGATGAAGATCGACGAACGTGCTCACCTTGTGGCGAAGCAGCACCGAATCGATCGGCTTGAAGAGAAAGTCGACGCCGCCGACGTCGTAGCCACGGAACATGCGCTGCGCGTCGTGCGATCCCGCAGTGATGAAGATGATGGGAACATGGCGCGTCCGTTCGGTGCCGCGCATCGATTCGGCGAGCTCGAAGCCATCCATGTCGGGCATCTGCACGTCGAGCAACGCGAGCGCAACGTCATGGATCAACAGAAGCTCGAGTGCCTCGCGCCCTGATCGCGCGCTCAGCAACTCGAGCCCGTCGCCACGGAGCATCGCGCTGAGGACCGCGAGGTTCTGGTCGCGGTCGTCGACCAGCAGCAGCTTGACGTCGCACGGGGCGTTCATCGCGTGCCTCGCGGTGACTCGTGCTGCCCCACCGGCGCGGGCGTCAGGCCGATGACGCGCGCCGCCGGTGGCGGCGTGCCAGCGAGCGTGCATCCACCCGCACCCGCCCGGAGGCGGAGGAGCTTATCCACTCGCGCCAGGAGCTCCGCATACTCCACCGGTTTGGCGAGATAGTCGTCGGCCCCCGCGCGCAACCCGATGGTCCGGGCGTCGGCGTCCGAGACGGCGCTGAACATCAGGATGGAAATATTTCTGGTGGCGGCGTTGCCCTTGATCTTGCTCGCGACCTCGTAGCCCGTCATGCCCGGCATCATGACGTCGAGTAGCATCAGGTCGGGAGGCGCCTCCGCTACGCTCACCAGCGCTTCCGCGCCGCTTGCGGCGCTGAGCACCTCGTAACCCTGCGACGCGAGGATGAGCTCCAGCAGCTCTCTGTTGTCGCGCTCGTCGTCGACGACCAGAATCCGCACTGGCCCGGCGACGTGGGGGAGCGTCGTGTTCACGTTCGGGCCAGCTGCGTCGCCACGGCTGCCAGAAACTCCTGGTAGCGCATCGGCTTCGCGATGTACGCGTCGCACCCTGCCGCGCGAATGCGCTCTTCATCACCCTTCATGGCCAACGCAGTCAAGGCGATGACCGGGATGGCGCGTGTGGCGTCTTCCCGTTTCAGCTGCGTTGTCGCCTCGAGGCCGTCGATGCCGGGAAGCTGGATATCCATGAGGATGAGGTCGGGGCGCTCGTCGCGAGCCAGCGCGAGCCCTGCCTCCGCGTCCGTGGCCATCAGCACGGAGTGACCTGCCGATTGCAACAGGAACACCGCGAGCGTCATGTTGGTGGGGTTGTCCTCGACGACCAGGATCTTCGCCATGTCAGGCGACCACCAGGCGACCCGACGTGACCCGTCGGACCTCGGCTACGAAGCCCTCTTCGCCGAGATCGACCTTCGTCACAATCGCCATCACCAGGCCATTGAGCCTCGTGCGGTCGTCGGCGCTGATGTGCTTCGCCGTGACGATGATAATTGGGATATGTGCCGTGTCGAGGTGGCCGCGGAGCGCCTTTACCACGTCGAAGCCGTCCACCTCCGGCATCATCAGATCGAGCACGATCAGATCTGGGCGCTCGAGCTGCGCGGTCTCGATCGCTTCGCCACCCCCGTACGCGCGCAAGACGGTTCCGGCGAGATCCCTGACGCGTACGGCAATCAGCTCGACGGCCTCGGGATCGTCGTCCACCACGAGAATCTTGAGACCCTGGCCCGCAGGGCGGGGAAACAGGCCGAGCGCGACGAGCGACCCGTAAAGGTCCTGCCTGGAGAGCGGCTTCTGCAGCACGGCCGCGGCCCCCAGCCCCAGTCCCTTCGTGCGGTCCGCCACGATCGAGATAATCACGACGGGGATGCTCGCGAGCGCTGCGACCTCCTTCAGGCGGTTCAAGAACTCCCAGCCGTCCATCTTGGGGAGCATGATGTCCAGCGTGATGAGCGCGAGCGGCTCGTGCTTCGCGATGATGAGCGCCGCCTCGGCCGAGGCGGCGTGGACCACGTTGAAACCCTCGGCCTCGAGATGTACCCGGATCAGCTCCGCCGACTTGAAGTCGTCTTCCACCACGAGGGCGGTGGGGGCCCCCAGCCGCGCTTCCGCGCGCGGCGCCAGCGCCTTGCGGCCCGCGCCGGCGTCCGCCCCACCGGCCCCCCGCAGCGGAAGCCACACCGTGAAGCACGAGCCCTCGCCAGCAGTGCTCTCGGCCGCGACCGCGCCCCCGTGCAGCTCGGCCAGGAGCTTCACCATGGCGAGGCCCAGTCCGGTGCCCTGGAATTTTCGCGCCAGGCCACTGTCTATCTGACTGAAAGGCTTGAACAGCGCCTCCAATCCCTCGGGCGAGATGCCTATCCCCGTGTCGGTGACGCTGATCTCGAGAAACTCGGCGAACTCGCTGTCGGCGAGCGGGAACGTCCGGTGTGTGCGGGAGCCGGACGGCTTACCGACGTCCTTGCGAGGGACCCGGCCTGCCCGCAGCGTCACCTCGCCGCGGTCGAGCGTGAACTTCACCGCATTGGAAAGCAGGTTGTACACAATCTGCTTCACCTTGCGCGCGTCGGCGTGGATCGAGCCCAGGTCGTCCGCGGAATCCATGGTGAGCCGGATGTGGCGGGCCGCCGCCTTCTCCCGGATGATGGAGAGGCTGTTCACGAGCGACGAGGACACCTCCACCGGCTCGAGGTCGAGCTCCATCTTGCCGGCCTCCACCTTGGACAGGTCGAGGATGTCGTTGATGAGCGAAAGCAGGTGCTTGCCGCTGTTGAAGATGTCACCGATGAACCCTCGCTGCTGGTCGGCCATCTCGCCGAGCATGCCGTCCTTGAGTACCTCGGAGAAGCCGATGATGGCGTTCAGCGGCGTCCGCAGCTCGTGGGACATGTTGGCGAGAAACTCGGACTTCATGCGACTGGCGTCCTCGAGCTCGGCGTTCTTCTGCTGGAGCGTTTGCTCGAAGCGCTTGAGCTCCGTCACGTCGCGCGCAGCGGCAAACACGCCCTGAAGCTTGCGGTCGCGGTCGTGGAACGTGGTCGCGTTGTAAGAAACGACGGTGAGCGTGCCGTCCCGGGCGCGCGCGGTGAGCTCGAAGTTGGTGACCTTGCCCTCGCTCAGCACGCGATTGATGGCCGACTCGGCCCGGCTGGAATCGGTGAAGTAGTTCTTGAAAGGAGCACCGATGAGCTCGTCGCGCGTGCAGCCCGTCAGCGCCTCCGTCTGCTTGTTGACGTCGGTGATGATTCCGCGCGGATCCGTGGTTATGAGCGCATCGATGTTGGATTCGACGAGCGAGCGTGTGTAGAAGTGCTGGTCGCGCAGGCGCTGATCCAGCTTCGTCCGCTCCTCCTCGACCTGCTTGCGCGCAGTGTTGTCCGTGCCGATGAGCAGGTAGCCGATGATGGCGTCGTGCGGGTCGCGAAGCGCCGTGACGGAGACGACGGCCGGGAACCGGGTGCCGTCCTTGCGGATGTACGTCAGCTCGTAGATGTCCTCGATCCCGCGCGACGCCTTGAAGACCAGGGCTTCGAACCCGGGCGCAATCGGCGTGGAGAACTCGACGCTGAGGGCGGTGGCGCGTGCGATCACCTCCTTTGGATCGGAGATGTGCGCGGGCGTGATCTGGTTCATCACCTCGGCCGCGGCGTAGCCGAGCATTCGCTCTGCGCCGACGTTGAAGATCTGAATGACGCCCTTCGCGTCGGTCGCGATGCTCGAGAAATTGGCGCTGTTGAAGATGGCGTTTTGTAACGCCGCCGCCTTGAGCAGCGCCTCCTCTGCCCGTTTGCGCGCCGTGTTGTCGGTGCCGATGAGCAGGTAGCCGATGATGACGTTCTGCGCGTCCCGCAGCGCCGTGACGGACACGACCGCCGGAAAGCGGCTCCCGTCCTTGCGGATGTAGGTGAGCTCGTAGATGTCCTCGATCCCACGCGATGCCTTGAATACGAGAGCTTCGAAGCCGGGCGTGATCGGCATTCCTGCCTCAGCGCTGAGGGTCTTTGCCCGGGCTATCAACTCCTGCGGATCGGAGATGTCGGCCGGCGTGATTTTGTTCATCACCTCGGCGGCCGCGTAGCCGAGCATTCGCTCAGCGCCTACGTTGAAGATCTGGATGACGCCCTTGGCGTCGGTCGCGATGCTCGAGAAGTTCGCGCTGTTGAAGATTGCGCTCTGCAAGGCACCGGCCTTCAGCTCGGTACCAATCAGCAGATAGCCGATGATTGCGCCCTGCGGGTCGCGCAGCGCCGTCACGGAGACGACGGCCGGGAACCGAGTCCCGTCCTTGCGAATGTAGGTCAGCTCGTAGATGTCTTCGATGCCACGCGACGCCTTGAAAACCAGGGCCTCGAAGCCCGGGGTGATCGGCGTCCCAGCTTCGACGCTGAGCGCCGTGGCGCGCGCGACGAGCTCCTGCGGATCCGATATGTCCGCCGGCGTGATCTTGTTCATCACGTCTGCCGCCGCGTAGCCGAGCATCCGCTCTGCGCCGACGTTGAAGATTTGGATGACGCCCTTGGCGTCGGTGGCGATGCTCGAGAAGTTGGCGCTGTCGAAGATCGCCTTCTGGAGCGCGCCAGTCTTGAGGAGCGCCTCCGCGTGGCGAATGTCCTGGTTGTGGACGTCGAGCACCTCGGCCGTGGCTTCGTGCGGGAGCTCTACAGTCGGCATCGGCTGCGATCAAGCAAGTCTCCAGCCAATGGCCCCGCGTGGCTGGCACAGGCCGGAGGCGCGCTATTGCGCCGAAATCGCAGCCTCCGCCGCGTTCGGGCACTCCTCCCGTCGACCAGGCCTCCCTGGATTCGCAACTTGCGAACCGGCAGTCTCCGTATTCGACGCAGTATGCCTCGAGCAGTCGACAGCGCACGATCGCGGCGCGGCGAGCGATGGCGTGGGGTGGATCGGCCGTGGGGCACTCCAGTGACGAGCGCCGAGGGGCTTGCCGCTGCGTTCTCATCGTCGCGCAGGCGAGGTCTCAGCTGTCAGGCCCGAAGTATGCTCGGTCCCCTCCGCCATGAGCAATGTAGCGCACGGCGTGGGTAGCTACGCAGGGCCGGACCGCCGCCGGCACAGAGTATTCGTCACCCGGAACAGCGAATACCACTGCCGCGACGGGGTCTGTCTCGCTGTCCTGAGCAAGGAGACCGGCGCCTTCGAGACGGGTCACGCCGCCATCGGCCGACAGCTGACCGCGGGAGTGAGGTTCGACGCGGACGGAGCGGTCGCATCGATCTCGCCTCCCGACGCGCCGCGGTTTGGGGACCAGCTCTGCTTCTCGATGATCGGGCCGGTCGACAGCCCGACGGACGTCATCACGAGCCCCGTGCGCTCCGTTGAACGCCCAGCCCGGGCGGTGGTGTTGCTGTACTCGCTTCCGCGGACGCTCCACTGAAACGAGACGAAAGCGCGACAGCGGTCCGGCGCCGTCGGCGCACGAGCGCCTGGATGATGAGCGCCGAAGCCAGCCAGAGCGGGCCGGACGTCGATGAGGACCCGCCGCCGTCGCACTGGCATCCACCCTTCGTCGGCGCTGCAGCCTTGCCCCCATCGGATCCCGAGGGCTCTGCGCCACCGTCGCCGATCGTGGCCCCGCCCTCGGCCATCCCACTCATGCCACTGTCCATCGAGGATGTCGCCCCAGCGTCGCCGGCGGTCGACGCGGCGTCCGTCGCGGGCCCGGCGTCCGTCGCGGGCACGCCGCCGTCCTGATCGATCATGATCATGTTCGTCTGCCCGGCGCCGGTGAGAACGGTTCCGTACTGGAATGCGCCCACGTCGAGCGTGCTGCCCATCGCGCGGGGGACACTCTCGATGGGCTGGACGTACTCGAACACGGGCGTGAGCGAGAAGGCTCCCGCCCCACCGGGGGCGACGCCCTGTCCGATCGCCGGAGAGCCCGACTGCAGGTGAAAGTCGTACGTGGTCGGATCGGCGAACAGGGGATTGCTCGGCGAAAGGTTGTCCGCCGAGAGCGAACCCGTGCTGCTCGGAGTGCCCGCCCCGTTGAACAGGTTGTTGTGAGCGGTGAGCGTCCCGCCGGATGCCACGGTGATGAACGTGACGCTGGAGCTGTAGTCGCTCACGAAGGTGTTGTTGACCACGTACAGCTGGGCGACCGGGTTCGATAGCCCCTCCTCGCCGTAGCTCAGGACGTTCGGGTTGTCGTCGCTGCTCGGTCCCTTCTCGAGGACATTTCCGACGACCACGCTGAGGCCGCCGTTCGGGATGTCCAGCTCGATGCTGTCGTGACCTGTTTCACCCAGAAGTGCGTTGTACAATATGTAATTATTCTGGGCGCGCGTCTTCAGGAGGTGGCCCTTGTCTGCCGTGTCGCTCGCGATGTCATGCGACCAGTTGAATGCGAATAGGAAGGTCTGGAACACGACGCCGTTGTTCGCGCCGAGGTAGATGTTGTGCGTACAGCCTCCGTTGTCGCAGCCGGCGCCGAGGCCGTTGCCGTCGAACTGCGTATATTCGACGGTGAGGCTGTAGCCAGGGGCCGCCGGGGTCGCCAGGATGCCGTCCTGGTTGCCGTGGATGTAGCAGTTGGTGACGGTCACGCCGTCTCCCTGAACGCGAAGAGCTGCGCCGTTCAGGCCGTTGTTGAGATCGACGTTCGCGCCCGTGAGCTCCATGTTGTCGATGGTCACGTTGCTGGCGTTGATGACATAGATGCCCTTGTCGTCCGCTGGGTCCTGGGTGCCCGACAGGTCGACCTTGGGCTGTCCTCCGACGCCCTGGATCGTCAAGCTTGCGACGTTGACCTCGCACGAGTCGGTGTAGGCCGAGGGCGCAGGCGAAACCGCCACGGTATCGCCCGGGGACGCGGCGGCGATCGCGGCGCATGGGGTCGCGTAGGTCTGGCCGGGGCCGACCGTGAGGGTAGCGGCCCACGCGGGCGAAGCAAGCAGCAGCCCGGTCGCGGAAACCACGCAGAGCGAGCACAAGATCTTGCCGGTCGCCATCGCCGCATGGTGGCGCATCGGGCTGGAGGGAGCACCTACTTTCCTTCGCCGCATGCCGCGCCTCACGAACCGCGTTTTAACAAGCTTTAACGTGCGCGTTTGCCGGCGGCGGATAGCTTCGCCGCCCATGAAGCTCCACCTCGCCCTTCCCCTTGTCGGTCTCTTTCTCGCCTGCAGCTCCACCTCGAGCCACGACACACCGTCCGACGCCGGCAGCCAGACGGACGCAACCTCCCCGCTCGACGCCGCCCCCGGCGACGCCCGGACCTCGGACGTGTCGAGCGACGCCCCCGACCCCTACGAAGAGGCGGTGATGGCGGCGCGGTGGCAGGCTGTCTCCGGCGCGCCCACGGCTCCGACGATGGCGAAAATGGATGACATCTACCTTCCATCGGCCCTGGTGGGCTACGCAGTGAGCGGCGCGGCCAGCACGATCTACAAGACCGTCGACGGCGGGGCGACCTGGACGACCTCGTACACGCATGCCGGAACGTACTTTCGTAGCCTCGACTTCATCGACGACAACCATGGCTTCGCGAGCAATCTCGGGGCAGGCCTTGCTTCGAGCATCACCGACACGAACGTCCTCTACGAGACGAAGGACGCCGGCACGACGTGGACGCCCGTGACGGCGATAACGGGGCCCATGCCGAGCGGGATCTGCAACCAGACGCAGATCGACGCGCAGCATCTGGTCGCGGTGGGACGCGTCGAAGGGCCTGCTTATTTCATGAAATCGAGCGATGGGGGCGCCTCGTGGACCTCGCAGGACATGAGCTCGGAGTTCACCATGCTCATTGACGCGCGCTTCACCTCCCCCACGGACGGCATCCTCATCGGCTCGGGACCCGGGAACATCAGCACGGGTAGTCCGGCCTTCCATTGCTCGATCGAGCACACGAGCGACGGTGGCAGCACCTGGCAGAACGTGTTCACGTCGAAGACGGCCAACACGCTCTGCTGGAAGATCAGCTTTCCGTCCGCCCAGGTCGGCTACGTCTCGGTGCAGGATGCCGGTCAGTCCGGCCCGCCCTCGTTCCTGAAGACGACGGATGGCGGGCAGACGTGGACCGAGAAGCCTCTGCCGAAGAACCCCTCCGGCTACTACCTCGGCATCGGCATGGGCTTCATCACGGAGAACATCGGGTGGGTCTCGGCAGACTACGACGGCACGTCGCCGTCACCCGAGCCCACGTACAGGACGATCGACGGCGGCGAGACCTGGACCATCGACGCGACGTTGAAGTCGCCGATAAACCGCTTCCGCTTCCTCGATCCGACGACCGCCTTCGCCATCGGAGGCACCGTGTGGAAGCTCTCGGTTCCGGCCACGGGCGGGGACATGTGACCAGCCCGGGGCTCACAGGTCCGGGATGACCGTCACCGTCACGCCCGGGTCCAGGAGGTAGCCGTCGTCGCGCGTGAGCAGGACCTCGCGCAGACCGAGGCCGCGGAGCGTGGCGATGGCCACGCGAAGCCTCGTGCTCGCCGCTTCCGTACGGAGGCGCTCCCCGGGCCAGCCGTGGGCGAGGAGCGCGGCCTGCGCGAGCGCGCTGCCCGGCGAAGCCGCACGGTGCTGGGCGAGCCCCCAGAGAATGCGCCTTATCGCCCCGCGGCGCATGAGGTCCACCCGTGCTGCAGAGGGCGACGACGGGCGGCGGCTTACCCCGAGCTCGAACCAGGCGCCTCCCGCGCCGACGCGGAGGGTGAGGGGCGAGCTCCCTGGGGCGCCCTTTCGCTCGCCGTCGAGAGCACGCACCAGCATGCGCACGGCAAAGCGCACGTCCATCGAGGACGCGATGTGCTCGTGCTCCGGCGCGTGGACATCGCGCAGCACGAGGAGCCGCGCGCCCAGCCGCTCCACATCGCGCTCCAGCTGAGCGCCGCCCCCGCGGTCGCGGCTGACGCGCAAGGACAGCGAGGCCTCCGCGAGCTCGACGATCAACCGGACGACGCCGCTGTCCCCCCGCCGCGCGCTTCGCCGAGCGCGCTCGAGGTGCGACGCAGCAACCGCTGCATCCCCGTGCTGCGCTTCGAGGGCCCCCCAGGAAGCGTACAGCATGGCCGTTCCGCGGAGGGCGACCCAGCCACTCAGGAACGGGGCGGCGCGCGCGTAGTGGCGGCGCGCCTCGTCCGGCTTCCCCCACTCGAAGTACAGATCGCCCAGCGTCGCCGAGTAAAGCGCCTCGTAGTGTGGCTCGCTGGCGCTGCGAAACCGTGCGAGCGCATCTGCGAGCAGCTCCGAGGCGGCGCCGAAGTCACCCTTCTCCTGCTCGAGCTGGGCGAGGTTCGCGAGCGGGAGCGCCTCGAGCCAGGCATCGCCGATCTCGGCCGCGATCGCACGGGCCCGCGCATTGTACCCGCGGCCCAGATTCTCGTCGCCGAAGTCGCACTGGAGGCGGCCCATGCACGCCGCGTTCATGGCGCGCACCCGGGGCAGATCGAGCGCCTCGAGCTCGCGCGCTGCCGCGACGTGACTCTCCCAGCCCCTGCGAGGTAGCGCCTGGTAGCGCAGCTGGATGCCCTGCATGACCCGCGCGTAGGCGTGCATGCCCGGCGAGAGATCCGGGATGGCCAGCAGCGTCTCCATGTCCGCGCGGCTCTCCGCGAAGCGGCCCATCGAGTTGCAGAGCGAGTGGCGTGACAGCAGGATCCGCGTGCGCAGCTCGGGCTGGGAGCTGCCAAGCCCGTCGAGGGCGGCGGCAAGCGATTCGAGGCAGAGGTCGGCCGCGGCGGTCTGGAGGAGCGTCAGCGCCATCGCCAGCTCCGCCAGGACCGCGGCGCGGTGCGGCCGCGGGCGCACCCAGGCGAGCGCCGCGAGGAGGTTGTCGCGATCGCGGGTCAGCTCCTCGCGGAGGTCGGAGTCCGGCGCGGTGCCCTGGAAGGTGCGCGCCTGGTTGAAGGCCCTCGCCCGCGCGGCGTAGTGGTCGGCGTGGCGCTCGCGCGCGGCCTCGGTGAAGGCCTCGCCTCGCATGGCGAGCTTGACGCTCGCGTACTCGCGGATGCTCACGTAGAGCGCGAGCCGGCGGTGGCCTTCAGTCGTATGGAGGAGCGACTTGTCCCGGAGGGCCGCGACGCGATCGACGACGGGCACCGCAGCGTCGTCGCCTCGCGAGAGGACGTGCTCCGCGGCTTCAACCGTGAACCCGCCGGCGAAGAGAGAGCACTCGGCGAGAGCGCTCTGCTCGTCGGGCGAGAGCAGGTTCCACGACCAGTCGACCGCCAGAGCCAGCGCCGCACCTCCGCCCGCGAGCACGCCATTCTGTTGCTGCATTCGCGCGACGAGCTCGCTCGGACGGAGGAGGCGAGTCCGCGCCGCGGCCAGCTCTATCGCGAGCGGTATGCCATCGAGCTGCCGCACGAGCGCGCCCAGCACCGTTGGATCCGCCCCGAGCTCTCCACCCACGGCGGCGGCACGTGCCGCGAGCAGTCGCACGGCCTCGCACGCGAGCACATCGGCAGGTGCGTCGTTCTCCCCCGGGCAGACGAGCGGGGCGAGCTCGATCACCACCTCTCCCTCGACGGCGAGACGCTCGCGCGATGTGGCTATGACCGTCAACCCCGGCGCTACCTGGCACCAGCGCCGCACGGTCTCTGGCGCCGCTCCGCCCACGAGTTGCTCGAAGTTGTCGAGCACGAGGAGCATCGGCCCTGCTGCTGCGAACTGCTCGGAGACGAGGGCATCGACGTCCTCGTCGGCGAGGCGCGCGGCCTCGAGAGCCGGCCAGAGCGACGCAGCCGCATGCGCGAGCCCGAGCGTGTCGCGTGCCTCGCGTAGATCGCAGAACCAGCCGCCGCCCCTCTTTGCGCCGTGAAGCTCGAGCAGGCGCTGGGCGATGCGCGTCTTGCCGATGCCGGGGGGGCCAAGCAGTGTGACGAGGCGCGCCCCCCCATCGAGCGTGCGCACGATGTCTTCCAGCAACTGCTCGCGTCCGATGAATGGGCCGAGGTGTGACCGGCGAACGCTCTTGCCCGGAGGCGTGGACGCGCGGATACGCGCTTCCGGAGGTGCGGATCCGCGGATGCGCGCCTCGGGTGGCAACGTAGGCGGGAGCGCGGTGTCGCCGGAGAACGGCGGCGTCGGCGTGCGCCCCAGGATGGCCTGCCCGGCTTCGCGGAGCGCGTCGCGCATCACCGCGGCGCTCGCCCACCGCCTGCTCCGGTCGAACGCGAGGGCTCGGTCGACGATGGAGACGATGGCCTCCGGCGCGTCCGGCATCACGAACGAGAGGGAGCGGGCGGGCGTCGTGGCGGCCTGGACCACGATGGCCTGGGCGGTCTCCCCCTCGTGAACGAGCTTTCCGCTGACGAGCCCGAACAAGGTGGCTCCGGTCGAGTAGATGTCGGTGGCGGCGTCGACCTCGCCCGCCCGCCCCGCGGCCTGCTCTGGCGCCATGAAGGCGGGGGTTCCCATCATGGCTCCCGCGGCGGTCGCGAAGTTCGTCGCGGCATCGCGGACGTGCGCGATGCCGAAGTCGAGCACCTTGAGGATTCCATCGCTCGTGAGAAAGAGGTTCGCGGGCTTGATGTCTCGATGAATGATGCCTCTGGCGTGCGTTGCCGCGAGCACATCGCAGAGCTGCTGACCGATCGCGAGAACGACCTCCGTGGAGAGGCACGGCCCTCGGCGCTCCCACAGCTCCTCCACCGTCTCCCCCTGCAGCAGGTCCATGACGAGGAAGGTCGCCCCGTCCTCGTCGACGTCGTCGTCGAGGACGGCGACGACCCCCTGGTGCTTCACCGCGTTGGTGGCCTGCGCCTCGCGAAGAAACCGGCTGCGCACGTCGGGCCGCAAAGACAGCTCGGGATGGAGCAGCTTGATCGCGACGTCGTGCCCGTTCCGGTGGCTTGCCGCGTACACGGCGGCCATGCCTCCCACGCCGAGCACCCTGTCGAGACGGTACTTGCCACGCAGGATCCGGCCGAGTCGGGTCCGCGCGCGCGCAAATCCTTCTTCGTGTGCGGCCGGCATCGGGTCCTCGATGATAGCTCACGCCAGCGAGCTGGGCTCCCAGCAGCGGCTCACACCTTGGAGATGCTGGCGACCGCATCCGACAGGAACCCCGCACCGGAAGGCCCTCTATGCGGTCGACATCGTGGCCGTGAAGATGGTGCCGCCCTTCGGCTCTCCGTTCAACTCCTACCACGGCGTCCTGGCCGCGCTCGACCGGCTCCAGGCGCTCGACTACACGACCATCATCCCGGGCCACGGGCAGTGTGGCACCAAGCAGGATGTCACGGACTTCGAGGCCCTCCTGCACGACATGGAGGCGGCCCTGTCGAAGGCCTCGCAGGACCAGGGCATGTGGCCCATGAGGGGCAACCCCGCCGCGCTCGCGCACCCCAAGGTCGGAGAGGTCCTGTTCGCCGCGATGGACGCGCTCAAGCCCAAGTATGGGGAGTGGCAGGGCTGGGACCACAACTCGCTGCAGGCGCTCCAGTGGGTGTTTCTGTATGGCATCTACATGAACGAATAGGCAGAAAGGATTCGCTATGAAAAATCCGTGGATCGCAGCCGTGTTGAACTTCTTTCTCTTCGGCGCAGGAACGCTCTACGTCGGCAAGCGGCCCGCGGCCCCGTGGGCGCTCGTCTCCGTGGGAGGCACGCTCGTGCAGGTCCTCGAGATCAAGGAGTCGCCACCATTCGACAACTGGAGCTACTGGCCCTGGTTCTTCCTCGGCCTCGTCGTCTTGAAGGTTGGCCTCGCCATCGACGGGTACAGCCAAGCCAAGGCCGGCGCGTAGCGGCCATGGTAGCCTTCCGCGGGTGAACCCGTACCTCGCTGCAGGGCTCCTCGTGGTCGCTGGTACTGGCGCCTGCTCGTCGTCCACGCTCGGTCCCGGGGCAGAGGACAGCGGCGCTGGCGCCACCGATTCGAGCGTAGGCGGTGACGCCGGCGAGGCTGGAGGCGTCGATTCGAGCAGCTCGTGCCTCCTCTGCTCGGACGCCTCGTTCGAGGACGTGCCGCTCGTCGTGCAGGTACGGGGCGAGATCGACGCCGTGTGCAGCAACATCGACGGCTGCCACGGAAGTAACTCCGGCGGGATGACTCTGCTCCCCGGGTCGGAGTTCAACGCGATGATCAACGTGACGTCGACGGAGAACCCCCCCATGAAGCGCGTCCTCCCCGGGGATCCCGCGCAGAGCTACGTGTACCTGAAGCTCGCGTGCGACGGAGGGATCAAGGACGCCTGCATGCCGCTCGGCGCGCCGAACGCGGGCACAGCGAAGATCTTCTGGGAGTGGATCGAAGCCGGAGCTCCGACGCAGTAAGCCGCCGTGGGGGGCCACGAAGCTTCTTCCTCGAAGGAAGGCCTGGAGAACGAGCAAGGTGGATACTTTGTCCCCCCGTGGCTGGGTCACGGCGGGAGGTTTCCCGGTACCCCACCCGTATGTTCTCACGCGAAAAGTGCAGTTTCACGGCCTTCGATGGACGGCATACGCGTTGCGTAGTCACGAGGTATGCATACCCGAGCGAAGGCCCTGTCGTGCATCTCGGCGGCCGCGATCGTCGGCTTGATCGCGTGCGGCGCATCCCGTAAGCCAGGCTTCGCCGCAGGCGAGCAGCCCGACGGATCCGCCCCCGCCGTGCAGCCCGACGGCGGTTCGTCGGGCACCACGATCGATCCGTCCTCCGGGGACGCGGGCTCGCTCGGGAGCCAGGGGGACGCGCCGCCCGGCGAGCCCTGCGCGAGCGGCTCCACGTCGATCAGCGGGACCATCTACGATCCCGCCGCGAGAAATCCCCTCTACAACGTCGTCGCGTACGTCCCATCGACCACGCCGTCGCCGCTGCCCACGGGGGCCTCCTGCGACAGCTGCAACGCGCTCTATACGGGCAGCCCGCTCGCGACTGCGCTGAGCGATGCCTCGGGGCACTTCGTGTTGACGGGCGTGCCGGCGGGCCCGAGCGTCCCGCTCGTCCTCCAGATCGGCAAGTGGCGCAAGCAGATGACGGTGGCTGTGACTGCGTGCCAGGACAACCCGCAGCCCGACAGGTCGCTGACCCTCCCCAAGAACCAGTCCGAGGGCGACCTGCCCAGGATCGCGGTCTCCACCGGCGAGGCGGACACGCTCGAGTGCTTGCTCCGCCGTGTCGGCGTAGACGCGAGCGAGTTCGTCCCGGGCGGGAGCACGGCTGGGCACGTCGCCATCTTCGCGGGCGGTGACCCGTCCATGCCGGGCGCGAAAGGAGGCCCAGGCTCCAACACGGTTCCCCCCGGCCCCGTGGCTTCGCAGGCGCTGTGGGACAGCCAGGCCGACCTCATGGGCTACGACATCGTCCTGCTCTCGTGCGAGGGCGCGCCGACGTTCCAGCCGGACGAGGACGCGCTCGCCGCGTACGCCAGCTCCGGCGGCCGGGTGTTCGCGTCCCACTTCCACTACGAGTGGCTACAGAACGGGCCGTGGGGCCAGGCGGACCTCGCGAACTGGGCCTCGAGCGGGGATTTCTCGGGCAACGTGAGCGGCGCCATCGTGACGACGCTGCCGAACGGGCAGGTCTTCCCGAAGGGAGTCGCCATGCAGCAGTGGCTCACGAACGTGGGGGCGCTCGCGGGAGGGGAGCTGCCCATCGCCTCTGCGAAGCACGACGTGAAGAACTCGAACGTGCCCTCGCAGTCGTGGATCGTGGCGGGCCCCGCGACGACGTACCCGGGGGCGAGCCAGTACTTCTCGTTCGATGCTCCCCTCGGCGCCGTGGCGGCGTGCGGGCGCGTCGTTTTCAGCGACATCCACGTGTCTGGCGCATCGAGCGACGACCCGAGCCAGCCCGTGCCCGAAGAGTGCTCGGCCGCCGCTCTCTCGCCGCAGGAGGATGCTCTCGAGTTCATGCTCTTCGATCTCTCGTCGTGCGTGATCCCGGTCAGTCAGCCGCCGGCGCCGCCTCCGCCCGTACCGCAGTGACGTTCCCTTCGCCGCCCGTCTCACGGCCCCTGGCGCCAGGAAACGAGCGATAGTACGAATGGCCGGAAGGCCCGTCGCACCCGCGAAACGGCGCGGGTGAACGGTGCATCGGAGACGTCCATGACCGCCACAATCGAGCAGATCGCGTTGAAGACCGCGGACGGAGTCGGAGCCACGATCGGCGACTACGCGGGGAAAGTCCGCCTGGTCGTCAACGTCGCCTCGAAATGCGGCCTCACGCCGCAGTACACTGCGCTCGAGGCGGTGTACCGCAGGTACAAGGCGCGCGGCTTCGAGGTGCTGGCATTTCCCGCCAACGAGTTCGGCGGTCAGGAGCCTGGCACGGAAGCCGAGATAAAGGCATTCTGCGCGACGACCTACGACGTGACATTTCCTCTCTTCGCGAAGATCGTGGTCAAAGGCTCCGGCCAGCACCCGCTCTACGCGGCCCTGACGCACGCGCGCCCGGAGGCCCGCGCGCAGCCCGGCAGCGACTTCCGCGCGAAGCTCGCCGGCTACGGCGTTCCGGTCGGCGCGCCGTCGGAGATCTTGTGGAACTTCGAGAAGTTCGTGCTCGACCGGAAGGGCGCGGTGGTCGAGCGGTTCGCGCCCGACGTGGCGCCGGACGATCCGATGGTGGTCGCGGTCATCGAGTCGGAGCTCGCGAAGCCGACGGCGTGAACGGGGGCGGGGTCGCGTGCCTGGTACGCGCGCGTGCACGGCGTTAGAATCGCCGGCATGCCGAAGCTGCGCGTCCACTCCTTCAGCGTTTCGCTCGATGGCTTCGGGGCCGGCCCCGCGCAGGACCTCGAGCACCCGCTCGGCGTCGGCGGGCCGGCCCTGCACGGCTGGTTCTACCCGACGCGTACGTTCCAGAAGCTGATCGGCAAAGACGGCGGGCAGACCGGGACGGATGACGACTTCGCCGCGCGCGGCTTCGCCGGCGTTGGGGCGTGGATTCTCGGCCGGAACATGTTCGGGCCCGTGCGCGGTCCGTGGCCGGACGAGGCCTGGAAGGGCTGGTGGGGCGAGTCGCCGCCGTACCACGCGCCGGTGTTCGTGCTGACGCATCACGCGCGCGCCTCGGTGCCGATGGGCGGCGGGACCACCTTTCACTTCGTCACGGGGGGAATCGACGAAGCGCTCGAGCGCGCGAGGAGAGCCGCAGGAGCGCTGGATGTCAGCGTCGGGGGCGGCGTCTCCACCGTCCGGCAGTACCTGGAGGCGAAGCTCATCGACGAGATGCACTTCGCCATCTCGCCGGTCCTCCTCGGCACCGGGGAATCGCTCCTCGGCGGGATCGATCTCCCAAGGCTCGGGTACCGGTGCGCGGAGCACGTGACGACGCCGGCGGCGACGCACGTGGTGCTCACGAGGGGCACCTGACGCGCGGCGTGCCCGCTCGCCAGCGACGGATCAGCCGTACTCGTCGAAATCGAAGTCCGCGCCTGCGCGGCGAGCGAAGTCCAGCACGCGGTAGCCGAGGTGGAAGCCCAGCAGCTGGTGTTGCCCCGTCAGGGTGACGAGGCCACCGGCGTCATCATGGGCTTCCGTTGCACCGTCGGCAGCGTCCAGGTAGCGGACGACGGCGATCGTCGCGTGCGCCGCTCCGCTCGCCACGAGCTGCCCGATCGCCGCCGCGTGCGCGTCCAGCCGCTCGACGAGAGCTTCCAGCAGCACGTCGACCCGGGCCGGGTCCGTCACGGGCGGTCGTATCTTCCACTGGTGGAGCTTGGGCACGGGCGGGTGGAGCCGGCGTGATCCCATCGGTCGCTCCTCGTCGGGCGCGAGGCCGAGCCGGGCCGTCATGTCGGCGGGCGTCAACACCTCGCTCGTGAGGCCCAGGTAAGCGTATTGGTTGATCCGCATTCCACGCCGAGCCTACCAAAGCAACGCCGGAGCGATACGCCACGATCCATGAGCGAAGGGAGAGCGCCGTGGCCCACCTTCCGCGCGGACGCGCGCGCTGCGCTCGCGAGGAGCTTGGCGCCGCTCGGCCTCGTCTTCGACCCGAAGGCAGACGAGGGCGCCGCCGCGCCGCGAGACGGACACGTGCGAGCGACCTTCTTCGGCCCCGGAGGTCAGGTCGAGCTCGCCTACGACCCGTGGGACGTCGATCTCGCGGTGAGGGTGAATGGGGTCTGGCTTGCCCTGCTCCTCGCGCAGCTGCTCCCCGGCGGCGAGAAGCCTCCGGCGTCGAAGAAGGGCCTCACGACGCTAGGCGCGCTCCTCGCGGAGCTCTTGCCGAAGCTCTCGAGCCCGAAGGGCCGGCGGGCCCTCCGGGAATCCTCCGCGTGGCAGGCGATTCTCTCGGGAAGCGATCCGGTCGCGATGCGACGCATGCTCGAAGGAGGAGCGACGGCGGCCCTCCGCGCCGCAGCCGCCCAGCGTCTCGGCTCGATGGAGCCGCCGACGGCCATCATGGCCAGGAGCCTCGCACGCGCTCTGGGAGACAAGGACCTCGCCGTGCGTCTGGCTGCCGCCGAGGCGCTCTACCATCGCGGGGCGAGCGCTCCTGCAGTGGCTGTGGCCGCTCTCTCCCGCGCCCTGGGCGACGCCCACGAGGCGCTCCGCATACAGGCGCTGCTGGCGCTTCGGCAGCTCGGTCGGCGCGCAGGCGGCGCACTGCCGGCCGTGCAAGAGCGGTGGAAGCGAGGTGGCGCCCGAGAGCGCCGCGTGGCCGCGGAGGTCGTGGTCGCCCTCGCGAGCAAGAACGAGAGGTAGGGTCGAGTGAAGCTCTGAGTTGCTACACGACGTGAAGGAGTTGCTGCAGGACGTGAAGGAGTTGCTCCAGGACGTGAAGGAGTTGCTCGATCACCTGAAGAAGTCATCACACGTACTGGAGCAAGCCGTCGCGGTACTGTCGGTTCTTCGACACGACGGATTTTGCTCCAAATCCGTCCTCGACGAGTCACTTCACGTCGTGTTGAAGTCCAGATCGGTCGTCTCGGGCTCACGAGACGACCGATTTGAGTCCAGAGCTTCAAGCACGGTGTCATTCGACGTACGCTCCTCCTTGTTTGCGGTGATCGAGGAGTTGGTTCCTTACCGCTCTGGGCGCAGAGCGTACCGATCTTGGCTGCAATCGTCGCTGTGATGATTGCTTCACGTACTGTGATGATTGCTTCACGTACGGAGATGACTTCTTCAGGTCGTCTGATGATTCCTCCACGTCATGTCGTAATTCCTTCACGCGATCAGGGAACTCCTTCAGGTGAGGAGAGGACTCCTCGACGTCCTCTCGAAGCTCGTCGAGGACGGGAGATGGCTGCGGAAGGCCGTCTCCGAGACCGTCGAAGACGTCTGCGAGCACGTCGACGTCGTCCACCTTCACGAGGCGGACGTCGAGAAGACCAACAAGGGAACCGAAGGACGAGCGCACGCTCCACACGAGACACTCCACACGCGAAACCTCACCCCACCCGGCCCCCTCTCCGCCGGGCGCACCATGCGGCGGCCGAAACGCCGAAGGGACCAGCGTTTGCCCCCCGAGCCCCGACTGGAGCGTCTACTCTCGACTCGCCCCTTCGGGCGACGCACGGCCTGACTCCGCAGCCATGACCGACACGTACGCAGCGCGCCGCGAGCGCATGGAGCGGGCAATCGAGCGCGTGAAGGCCTGGATGCAGGCCCACGGCGCCGCGGCTCTGGTCGAGAACCTGGAGAGCGGCGCCCTCCCCGAACGGCTCGATGCCTGCGAGACCGAAGTAGGCTTCCCGCTTACACCAGACCTCCGGGCTCTATGGTCGATCCACGCCGGCCAGAAGCTCGAGCTGGACGGCTTCGTTGGCGCCATGGACCTGCTCGGGCCCGAGGGTGCGGCGGGGGACAGCGAGCAGGTGACGCTGTCGGTCGCCTCGCTCCGCAAGGACCCGGCGACGTGGGACGAAGCGGGCGTCACGAAGGCCGAGATGGAATCCGACGCGTGGGTCTCGTTCGCCGGGCGTGGCTATGCCGATCTGCTGGTCGTGAGCGCTGCCACGGGGAGCGTCTTCTACTGTGGAAAGGACTCGCCGCCCCTGCGCTTCGTGGCGCTCTCCATCCTCGACTGGCTCGAGGCGTACGCGGACCGCGTGGAAGCGGGCGCGTACGCGGTGGAAGAAGGGTTCGGCCAGTGCTACCTCGCGCGCGATACCGCCATGTACTGACCGAAGTCCGGTCCTGACGATCACGCGTTTGTGGCGGCGGCGATGTCCTCGTTGAGCTTCGCCCAGTCCTCCTTGGGAAAGAGGCGACGGGGATCGTCCGGGTCGATGATGACCGCGATGACGGCGCCGGGTTGCACGCGCGGCGTCTGAATGGGATTGATCGACCACTTGCACGTCGTCTCGTACGGGGGAAACCCTGGCCGCTCGACGCTGACGCGAAGCCGAATGCTCGTCTCGTTCCGCTGCGCGAAGAGCACGGCCTGCAGGATCTCCTGGACGCGCGCCGACGCCGCGTGGCCGCGTTTGCGCTTGTCGGCCTCGAGCGCCAGTTGTGCGTTGCCGTTCCGGGCCGCCCAGACGATGAAAGCCACGAAGGCGCAAGCGACGACGATCCCGCTGATCAGTGTCGCGCTCATGGTTGCTCCCTACCTTTCCTTGCCAAGAACCATCCGCCGCGGACGACCCGCGCGGCGAACCTATCAGCGCGGGGGCTCGCGGAGGACGTCGTTCTGCTGGAGGTGAAGAAGCAGCGCGGGCGGCAGGTCCACCTCGCGTTCTGTTCGTAGTCGCTCGAGGACGGCAGGGACTGGATCGGTGCCCGCGAAGTACGCGAGGGCGTCGAAGAGAGCCTCGCTCAAGAACAGCGGGTCATAGTCGCTGTAGGTCGTGACGCCGACCCCGCCGTCAGCCCTCACCACCAGCATGTCGGGGTTCAGGGTGAGGTGCGGCGCGAGCTTCGGCGCCGTCGCGCCCTGGTACCGGGCGCGGACCTCCGCGAGCAGCTCGCTGCCAGCGCCGCCATCCACGCGGCCCATCTCGTCGCGGTCGAGCGCACGCACCCGGCGGGCGCACTCGATGTAGAACTCCTCCTCGCGTCCGGCCCACGCGCCCCAGTACCGGGCATACATCTCGTCGCTCGGCGCTCGGTCCTCGAGGTCCTCGCGCGTGAGGCGGTCGCGCGGCAGGGCCGGCTCGACCAGCTCCGGAGCGATGCTCCTCGCCGCGTGGCTCGCGAGGGCGCCCTCGAGGTGGCGCAGGTACGAAAGAAGGCTCGTCCAGAGCTTGTGCGCCGCCGCCCCGCCAGTGTGCTTGCAGAAGAAGGTGCTGCAGACCCCCTCGCGGTGACGCCAGATGGAGCAGGTGCCGCCCTCTCGCTCGTAGTAGGGACAGAGCAGCGCCTCGGATCTCCCGAAGCTCTTCTCGCGCGCAGCCTCGTACAGGGCGAGGTACTTCCGTGGCGCCGCGAGCCATTGTGGCGTCACGCCGATGCGACCTGCGATCTTCGCGCGGAGCCGCTGCCGGCCGACGGCGAGCGCCTCGTCGTCGAGTGCCGCGCCGACGAGGTAGTTGGGGAGCGTCGGATGGTACGAGCAGCACTTCACGCTCGGGAGAAAGCGGGTCGTCTTCAGGTCCGCGGGGGCCGGCTCGCACATCGCGCAATTGCCGCACGTGGCGCGTGTCTCGGCGATCGCGGGCTCGTCGAAGAAGTCGGGCAGGCACGCCCCGTAAATGGGCGGCAACAGATCCCGGAACTTGCCACTGGCGCCGTCGCTCATGTCGCTCCGCGTTACTCGAAGTGGCGACGAGGGCCAATACGCGTGGCTCTTGGACGCGACGCTCACCCGCGCTCAGGGGGCGACGTCGACGCCGTAGAGGCAGCTCGCGGCAGAGCCGGCTCCGGTGCACGAGGCGGCGATGCTGAGCGTGGTCGCCGACGCGCCGTCGGGAGTCGACGTCGTCGTGGTCGTCGCCCCGTTGCTCGTCAGGATCGACTGGACGCGCGCCAGCTCGGACGTGGCGATGGTGCCGTAGGTCGTCGATGAGCTCACCGGGTCAGGAGGGTTCGCCGCCCCATTGCCGACGAGCGCGACTACGGCTCCCCCCAGGACGAGTGAGGCGTCGTCGTTCGTCGCGAGCAGGATCAGGGCCGACGTCGGCGTGGACGGCACGCCCGCGGCGGAGAGCAAGTCGTTGATGAGCTCGTCGTCCGAGACGCTCGGAGGGCCCGTGTCGTCCCCTCCGGCATCACCCGCGTCGTAGCCGGCCGCATCGCCAGCGTCGTCGTTGCCCGATGCGGTCGGCACAGGCCCGTCCCCGGGGGTGGCCGTCGTCAGGCACGCCGACGCGTCGTTCGAGCCGCTGCACGACCACTGCGCCGAGAGGGTGATGGTCGTCGCCGCGCCGGGAGTCGACATCGTCGTGGTGACGGCTCCATTTGCGACGAGGACGGCCTGCACGCGCGCCAGATCCGACGAGGCAATGGCCCCGTACGTGGTCGACGACGTTCCATCGTATCCAGCCGCGACCACGGCAGCCCCGCTCGTGACGGTGCTGCCGTCCGGCGACATCGTCAGCACGACGAGCGCCTCCCGCGTGAGCGCGTTTCCGGAGCTGAACGGCACGGCCGCGCCGATGAGCACTCCGTTCATGAATTCGTCCGTCGAAACGCCCGCGTCGTCGCCGACGACCGCCGCCCCGGTCGCTCGCGTGGAGGACGACGCGCTGCAGCCAACGGCGAGAACGAGAGACATGGCACGAAGAGCGGACGTCCGGAAATCCATGGGGCAGCCTCCATTTCCCAACCCCTTCGCAATCGGCGTGCCGTGGCCGTTGCGGCGCACCGGACTCGGTAAATGCCGCAAGCTCGCGCGAACGTCTGCGCCGTTCGTGCTTCGCCGGATCCAGCTTCGTGATGGGACGGGGATCAGCGGCCCCCCACGATCTTCGCCCGAAACGTCAGGTATCGCCCCGGCAGGTAGGGCGCGATGCTAGCGCGGTGATCGCTGCGAGCTAGGCCGGGCCTCTTCGAGGAGCGCCTCCACCTCGGCGACGGACGCTGCCGCCAGCACCCGGGCCGCGAGCGCCTCTGCTTCCACCATCATGACGCTGCGGATGGCGCTCTTTACCTCGAGCATCTCACCCGGCGCGACGCTGAGCTCACGCAACCCGAGCCCGAGCAGGAGCGCGGTGTACCGGGGATCGCCGGCCATCTCTCCGCAGATCGAAACCGGCCGTCCGGCGCTCCGCGCGGCATCGGCCACCGAGCCGATGAGGCGAAGCACCGCGGGGTGGAGAGGCTGGTAGTAGTCCGCCACCGTCTCGTCCTCGCGATCGGCCGAGAGGACGTACTGCACGAGATCGTTGGTGCCGAGGCTGAGGAAGTCCACCTCCTTGAGCAGGGCCGCCGCCAGGATTGCCGCGGACGGAACCTCGATCATGGCTCCGAGGGCCACGTTGGGATTGAACCCCGTACGCTCGGCGCGCAGCTCCGCCATGACGTCGTTCAGGATGGCACGGGTCGCTCGTACCTCCTCGAGCCCGCCGACCACCGGCACGAGGATGGAGACCGGATGCTCGGCGCTGACGCGCAGAAATACGCGTAGCTGGCGACGGAGCACGTCCGGGTTCTTGAGGAGCAGGCGGATTCCCCGCTGGGCGAGCGAGGGGTTGCGCGAAGATGGCAACGGGAAGTACGGCAGCTCCTTGTCCCCCCCGACGTCGAGGAGCCGAAGCACGATCTTGCGCGGGTGGAACCGCGCGGCGGCCAGCTCGAGAAACTCGTACTGCTCTTCCTCGGTCGGGAAGGCGTTGCGAATCGAGAAGCCGAACTCGGTCCGGTAGAGCCCGATCCCGTCTGCCTTGTAGAGGAAGGCCGCTTCCACGTCGGCCAGCTTGCTCGCGTTCGCCAGGAGCGGCACCACGGTGCCGTCGAGGGTAACCGAAGGGAGGTCGACGACCTTCTGGAGCTCCGCCGTGCTGCCGCGCAGATCGTCGGCCGCGCGCTCGTACTGGCTCCGCACGGAGCCGTCCGGGTTGACGAAGACCACACCCGACACTCCGTCGACGATGACGTGGTCTCCGGTCTTGATCTTGAGCGCCGCCTCGGGAACGCCTGTCACTGCCGGCATGCGCATCGAGCGGGCGAGGATGGACGTGTGCGAGAACTTGCCGCCCCGCTCGGTCACGAACGCCCGCACGCGACCGAGCTCGAGGCCCGCGGTGACCGAGGGCAAGAGCTCGTTGGCAACCAGGATGGAGCCCTGCGGGATGTCGCCCGCGCTCGGCCGATCGCTGGCGATGAGGAGGGCGAAGACACGGCGGCCGACGTCGCGGATATCCGCGGTCCGTTCGCGAAGGTACGGGTCCGTGATCTGGTCGAACGCGCGAATGAACTTCTCCACTACCTCGGCCAGCGCGAATTCGACGTTCACGTTCTGCCGACGAACGAGGTCGACCACCTGGTCGTGCAACGCGGTGTCGCGGACCACGAGGGCCTGGGCCGCGAAGATGTCCCCCTCACCGGCCCCGATCCTCTCCGCAACGTCCTTCCTCAGCGCGACGAGCTCAGTCTCCGCCTTCGTGAGCGCAGTCTCGAAGCGGGCGAGCTCGCCCTCGACGTCGGCGGGGTCCACGACGCGCCTCGGCACCGCCGCGCGGTCGGCGCGAGTCATGACGTAGGCTGTTCCCTGCGCAATGCCGGTGGAGACCGAGGTCCCCCGGAGTAGCTGGCTCGTCGGCATGAATCGCTCCGTCTTTCCCCGCGCAGAGCGACCATCGTACGACGACCCGAGAATAATTCACACGGCGTCACTGCGTGCACACACCTCTCCCTTACGTCGAGGGCCGCGCACGCCCCGCGGCCTGCCGTGGTCGGCTCGTCGCGGTCGAACCTTCTCGATGAGGCCCGCTCTCGCCGGCGGTCAGGCGCGCACTTCCGGCGCCGCGCTGGTGCGACCCTCCCGGAGGCGGCGGAGCAGCGAGAACAGGTCCGCGCTGACCCAGACGCGCGCGACCTTTGGGCCGCGGAGCTCGTAGATGGTGATTCCCGTGTAGCTCACCGCTCGTCCGGTCGCGGGGATACCCAGATATTCGTCGTGGTGGGTACCCTGTGCCGTCCATCGCAGCACGATCTTGTCTCCGGCGGCGATCGCATCGTCGATCCGGTAACGGATGTCGGGAAACGCTCTGCGCAGTCGCGCAAGCACGGCCTTGAACTCGGCCAGGCCATGCGCCTTCTCCTCGTCGCGGATGAGCACGACGTCCTCCGTCAACAGATCGTCGAAGTCGTCCGGGGTGCGGCTGGCGTACGCATCGACGAGCCGCTGAATCAGCAATTTCAAATCCGGCATGACACGCCTCCACGGGGAGGTTTGGGCTCCGCGCCCTCCGGCGCAAGATCGCGTTCTGGCTCCTCTCACTCGAGCTCGCGAAGTGCGGCTGCCGGAGGGTGATCGGCCTGCTCGGGCGGCCTGTTCCTTCCGGCGTCCGGAGACAGGGCGCGGCAATCGCGACGGGCGATCGGGTCACTTGACCCCGCTCAGGGCAGCCTCCTGCCTGGGCGAAGGCGGGCCCACGCAGTCTTCCCGTCGGGCACGGCAGATGCAGCCTGCGCGGTGGTGAAGACGCGCTCACTCCTGTTGGTCCTCCTCGTGGCCATTTGCGCCTGCGAACCTGCGCGTTCGCCGCACACCGCTCGCACGGCGCCGGAGGAGATCGCGGTGGAGCGTCGTGCGGCTTACTTCCACGCGATCCGCGCCGCGGTCGCCGCTGATCTCCGCCCGGGGGGAAATCTCTCCGCCGCGAGCAACGCGAGCGCCGAGATACTAGCCAACGGCGCCCGCCTGGCCGTGCTGGCAGAGGGCGACGAAGCGCTCGAGCAGGAGATCGACCCGTGGATGATCGAGACGGTGACCTTCATGAGCCGCGTCTACGGCGGATGGACGCAGGTGCTGCGGCACGGCGGGCCCTCACCGGCCTGGGCGCCGCTCGAGCGCGACGTGGGACGGTGGCTGAACGAGCGGCTGCCGCTGCTCGATGCCGAACAGCGCGCGCAGGTGGCGCGGGCCGTCTTCGCCGTCGAGGAGTATTATCCGGACCGGATCGCGTACTCGAGGCGATGGCCCGGGTTCGACGCGTTCTGGTGGGGCCTCGGCCGCGCGGAGAGCTGGATGGCGGAGGGCGCGCTCGACTGGCCGGACGGTCGTTGCCAATCGGGCCGCGGTTGCGGTGGCGACTTCGATGCGATCTGCGTCCGCGACGACGAGATCATGGCCCACCGTGAGCAGGCCAGCCTCGGGCCCGGGCACCTGGCGTGCGGCTGGTTTCGTCAGGCTCTCAGCGACCCGCTCCTCCTGCCACGCCTCGCGGCTGCTCTCGGGCAGCGAGGGGCGTCGTGGGCGGAGACGTTCGTCCAGATGATCGAGCGACGACCCGGGGCGGTGCACCGGGAGCCGTTGCCGCTCGTTGCCCTCTGGACGGAGCTCGAGCCGTATCCGGATGCCTGGGCGGCCGCCACGCGGGCGCTCACCGAGGTCGCGCGCTGCGAGGATCTCGACGCCGTCGCCGCGGCCGCGGGCGGTCCCTGGGCCGCGCACCCCGAGCAACGCGGGCTTCTCCTGCACATGGTCCTCCAGGGGGAAGCCTTGTGCGGCGGAGGTGCCCGGGATCCGCAAGCGCTTCGGGCCCACCTCGACCGCCTCGGGATAGTCCCCGGCGAGACGGTCCTGCGTCAGATGCTGGACCAGGCGCCGTGGTCCCTCCCGGCTGCCGTCGAATCGTGGCCTGCGTTGAAGCCCGCGTTCTCGCCCACGCGGGTGCTACTCGATCACGTGGATGCATACCTCGGGCAGGCGCCGCTGGGCGCACGCCAGACATTGGTGACGCTCGCGGAGCGGCTGTGCGAGAGCCGCGACCGCCAGGGCCTCGCGCGGCTGCACGGCGACCTCCAGAAGCTCGCGGCCAAGTCGCCGGGCAAGGAGGCCGGCGGCCTGGGCGAGGTGCTCGCGGTCACGACGAAGGTCGGTGGCTGCATGGCGCGCTAGCCGACTCGGGGTCGCGCTGCGCCCGCAGGCTCCACACGAACCCCCGACACGGGAACGAACAGCCAGAGCGCGAAGACGCGATTCAAGTAACTTTCGGGCTCCTCGGGACCCGGCGACGAGAGCGGGCTCACCCGTGCAGAAGCCACCCGGCCGCGCCGCCGAGCGCGAGCCCAGAGGCGAACGCCACTGCCCACGCGCCCGTCCTCCGCTCCTCACCAGTCCTGCCTCTCTGCACGTCGACCCCGAGCTCCACGCTGGTGACGCGCTCGGCATCGGCGTCCACCAGCAAGACCCCGTCTACGCCGAAGGCGATCCGATACTCGAGTAGCTGCCGGCGCGTCGCGGCGTGGTCCAGACGCGGCGCGACTCTCCCCGTCTTCACCTCGGCGACGTACCGACGCCCCCCGCGCGCGACGAGCAGATCCGCCCGGAGACCTATCTCGAGCGGCTCGTCGTCGGCGTACACCGTCCACGTGCCGCGCACCTGGCGCTCGAGCACGTCGAACCCGGCCGCGCGGAGGACTCCTTCCGCTCGCATCTCGCCCTTCACTGCGTGCCGGGCGCGCGCCCGGAGCGTCCGTGTCCGGGAGAAGCGGGTCCACGCGATCCGTATCGTCTGTAAGAGCGCGACGAGCGACGCCAGGGTTATCCACCACACGGCGCCCGGCGCGGACCACGGCATCTGCCCACCAAACACAGGTGCGGTACATCGGACAAGTTTTCGGAGACCGACGACGCGCGTAGGTCCGCGCGGTCCTACGCAACGCACCGCCCAAGTTCGGATGGCGCCCACGCATGGCGATTCAGGGCTCGGACGCGTCGCCCGCCGAGAGGTCGGGCATCACTCCGTCGCACAGATCGATGGGGAAGCGGAAGATGCCGGCGGCGCAGGTCGCGTCTTCTCCGCCGAGGAGCTCGCGCGCGCCGACTCGCCGGGTCTCCTGGCCGGTCTTCGCGCTCACGATGCGCACGCCCGATGGAGCGGCCCAGGCGATCGACATCCCATCGTACGAGAGCTCGACCGGGCAAAACGAGGGCAAGCCCGCCCGTTCCCATGCCAACGTCGCTGCCGCTGGCGTGAGATCGTACGCGTGCCAAGTGCGGACCCCGTGCTGATCCGTCTCGAAGAGGATGGCATGGCCGTCTCGCGCCACGACAACGCGCTGTGCTGCCTCGCCGACCACGATGTGGCGTGACTTGCCGGAGCGGAGATCGGTGACGTCGAGCCTCGTCTCGCTGCTCTGGCTGCGCACGATCTCACGCTGGAGAACGAGCACCGACCCGTCCGCGGAGAAGGTTGCCGCCGAGATCTGGTCGCAGTCCACCGGCAGGACGCCGGTCTGCAGTTCGCCCGCGGGTGCTTCGCTTGGTCGGGACCCGCCCCCCTGCGCGCGCGCCTCGGTATCGGCAGGGATGGCCTGTCCCTGCGATCTGCATGGCAGCGTGGCGAGCTCGCGCGAGACCACGCCGCGGGCCCCGACTCGCCTGAGCGTCACGTGCTGGACCGCTCGCTCGACCGGGATCCGCACACGACGAGTGAACAGCTGACCGTCGTCCCTTCCGACGACCTGGCGCAATTCGACGCCCCGGGTCGTGCTGGTGCTCGATGTGACATAGACGGGCTCCGGACCCTCGAGAGTCGCACCGAGCAGGCTCTCGTGCTCCGACGCGAGCAGGCGCACGGGAGGGGCCTTGCCGACGACCAGCACGTCGCCCTCGAGGCGGCGCGAGCCGTCCTTGGACCACTGCACGCCGGGTTCGAGCGTCGCCCGCTCGCGAACCTTGCCGCTCGCGAGGTCCCACGTGACCCGTGACTCCGCGTCCGTGAGCGTCAGCGCGTCCGCCGTGAGCCGCGACACGCGCGCGCTCCCCGTCGTTGGAATCCGCGTTCGACGGCCATTGTCGTCGGCGAGGAGCACCGAGTCTCTCACGAGCACCGCCAAGGAATGTCCGTCGTCCGCCCACGCGACGTCCCGCACCGGGGTCGGATCGAAGGCCTCGACGTGAACAGGTGCGCCTTGCTCCTTCTCCAGCAGGAGCGATGCACGGTCGAAGAAGCGGTGGGCCGCCACCGAGTCTCCCGCCGACTTCGCGCGCTCGGCGAGGCGCTCGACCTCCACGCCGTCGCCGGCAATGCGCACGGCAGCGTCGAGCGCCGCGCGCACGGCCGCGACGCGCTCGGAGCGGCATGGCGACGGGACGTGGTCGAGCACCCGTCCCGCGCGCAAGAGGCGCCCCTCGGCCTCGAGGCTCTGCGCGCGTGCAAGCAGCGGGGCGGCCGCCGCGCACGAATCGACCTGGGTCGTCGGCGCACGCACCGCTGCATGGGTGGGCGGCGGCGGCTTCGCGGCGCACCCGCCGAGCGCCGCGACCATCGCCATCATCCAGGCAGCGTGGGGCGCGCCCAGCTGCTTGCCTTCGCGGTGTTTGCCAGTCAGGCCGCGCATGCGCTCATCGTATGCTGGGCGGGAGGCGAGTTGTGCGAGTACTCGTGCGGCGCCCCGCATCGTGCCGCGCGCTCAGCGCGCCAGTAGCGCCCTGATCTCGGCGGCCGCGGCATCCTTCCATGCGCGCCCCGAGGAGGCCCAGCCGAAGACGAGAACCTCCTCGTATCCGTCCACGACGAGGGCGAGGTTGTACGTATTGCGTTTGCCTCCCTCGCGCACGACGGCGTCGCGCACGTCTGCAAGCTCGAAGACGCGGCGCGCGGGGGGGAGCGGCCAGCGGACCGCGACCACGGTGCACGTCCCGTTGGCCCGGTCGATCTCGACGCGCGCGGATCTCGACATGGCCCACGCGGCGTAGAGCCACACCAGCGAGAGCGCGAGCAGCAGCATGCCCGTACGATCGGGCTCGTCGTAGTCGACGTCCAGCGAGCCGTTCTTCGGATTGGCGAGGAAGGTGTCGATGTCCGACTTCGCCCGCCCGCGCTGCGCCGAGTTGGACGAGGAGACCATCGAGAGGCGCGCGTCCCCGTCCGAGGTGACCAGCACGACCTCGTAGGTCGCTACCCCGTTCTTACCCCGACTCGTGTCGAGGCGCGTCTTCCGGATCGACTCGATAGGAACTGTCCGTGCGGTCGACACCGGCCCCCACGAGGAGACGATCGAGCACGTTCCCAAGCCGCGATCGCACAGGAGATGGACGGTGCGCAGCGAGAGCACGCCCCCAAACACGGTTCCGGCGAAGACGGCGAGGACCAGGAGGGGCACCGCCACCCGTCCGAAGCGACCGTTCGGGAGGTAGTGCACGACTGCGACGGCGCTAGCTTCGGACCCTTGCATCGGGGGCATCTCGCCTCTCGTTACGTTACCGGCCCGTGACGACCGGCAGCTCGACGAAGCTCGCCTCGTCGCCCGAGTGGTAGACGCGCTGCGTTGCCTTGCGGTAGTCGCCCGGCTTGGCCGTGAAGATGTTGTCCACGAAGGTCTGCGGATTGCGGTCGTAGAGAGGGAACCAGGTCGACTGAACCTGCACCATGATCCGATGGCCGGGCAAGAACACGTGGTTCACGTCCGGCAAGGCGAACTTGTAGAGGAGCGGCTCGCCTGACGCGATGGGCTTCGGCGTCTCGAGGCTCTCGCGGTAGCGACCGCGGAAGATGTCCATCGCCACCGGCAGCTCGTATCCACCCAGCTCCTGATGCGCTCGAACCTCGGGCGGGTAGACGTCGATGAGCTTCACGATCCAGTCGGAGTCGCTGCCCGACGTCGATGCGATCAGGTTGGCGATCGGCTCTCCCGCCACCGTGACGGGGGCGGTCAGCACGTCGGTCGTGAACACGAGCACGTCCGGGCGGGTAGCGACGTTGCGCTGATCGGTGACGAGCCACTCGCGCCAGGCCTGCCTTCCTTCGTCCATACGCAACGGAATCGAGGGGCGCGGGACGTACGGCACGGGCTTGGCGGGGTCGGAGACGTACTCGTCGTAGCCTCCCGACGTCGGCGCGGAGAAGTCAGCCCGCGCGCTCGCTTGCAGGTAGAGGCGCGTCGCGTTCTTGCCTGCCGGCCACGCGGGGAGGTGCTGCCACCGGTTCGTGCCCGTCTCGAACGCCGTCACCGGCGCGGTGTCGGCCTTGGGCGCGCCGTCCTTCAGGTACTGGGCCAAAAACGGCAAGAGAACGTCGCGGCGGAACGTGAGCGCGGTGTCGCTGTCGAAGCGGATGGCTCCGAGGGCGTTGCCGTCCCCGCTCCACCCGCCGTGACGCCAGGGCCCCATCACGAGGAAGACCTTGTCGTTGTCGTGGTCCAAGGGCTCGAGCGCCCTGTAGATGGCCGGGGCGCCGTAGATGTCCTCCTGATCCCACAGGCTGTGCACGAGCATCACGGGTACCTTCAGCGGCCGCGCGGCGAGGACCTGATCGACCGCTTGCTCCCGCCAGAACGTATCGTAGCTCGGATGGGCGACGAGCTTGTTCCAGAAGCCGAGCTGCTCCATTCCGCGCCGGTGCGCGAGCTCGCCAGCCGAGCCCGCCTCGAGGAACGTCTCGTATTCGTCGAAGGAGCTCGTCGACCACTTCTCCGAGGACTTGCGCGTCGCCTCCTGGTTGTAGATGTACGAGAGCATCGCCTCGCGGAACGCGCCGTTGTGGAACCAGTCGTCGCCCCGCCACCCGTCGCACATCGGGTTGATCGGCACTGCCACCTTGAGGGCCGGGTGCGGGTCGAAGAGGACGATTGCCGACGTGAATCCATCGTACGAGGTGCCGAGGATCCCCACGTTTCCGTTCGACTCGGGGGTGTTCTTCACGAGCCAGTCGATCGTGTCGTACGTGTCGGTCGCGTGGTCCACCGCGGTCGGGTTCTGAGGGCCGCGCACGGGCCGGTTCATCACGTAGTCGCCCTCGGAGCCGTGCTTGCCCCGGACGTCCTGCACCACGCGGATGTACCCGCGGTCGAGGAGCGCCTCGAGGGGGACGTCGGACGCTGCGGCCAGCTCCATGTGCGCGCTGTCGGCGGCGTGCGTGAACTTGTCGGCGTCGTAGGGAGTGCGCGTCAGCAGGATCGGCGCCCGACGCGCGCCCTTGGGGACGACGATCAGGGTGTGAAGCTTCACGCCGTCCCGCATGGGGATCTCCGCTTCGCGGCGGACGTAATCCCAGCCGTCGAAGGTCACGGTGAACTTCTCGGGAGTCTCGCTCGGGAGCGCTGCGGACGGCGCGGCGCCAGCGGGCGGGGCAGCCGACGCTCCGGCCTCGGGCGCGGCAGGTGCGGTCGGCGGCGCGTTGCTCGCGACCCCTTCGCCGCCATGGTCCAGCCGTGACAAGCCTGCCGCGAGCCCGACGAGAACCACCCCCAGACCCGTGAAAGCCGCAATCGTGCGTGACTCGGAGCTCATGGGCCGTGAGCTTCCCACGTTTGTGGCGCGTCGTTCACCCAACCCGGAAGTCGACGCGCCCTCCGGACGGACGCGATCGCGAGGGCGTGGCTTGGCGGCTCACGCGTCGAGGGCGAGGTCGTCCGCGTACTGCTCGGCCTCGGCCGCCTCGAGCAGCAGCTCGTGGACGCTGATGTCGATGGCCGGCGTCGCCATGACGCCTGCCTCGAGCAGCTCGAAGCTTCCGCGCCGCCATGCCAGCATCCGGAGCGCGGTGCTTCGGGGGGCCGCGTCTTCGCCGTCGATGGATGCAAACACCAGCTTGCCGTCCGACAGGTGGATCTGGCCCGTGCAACCAGGCGCGCGCACGAGCAAGACTCCCGTCTTGCCGTTGCTCGCCAAGAGCCGCAGGACCTCGGACAGGGCGACCGCGTCGAGGCTGCCGATGAGCCCCCGGACGGTCTCGCGGTCGTCGAGCCGCGAAGCGAGCCGCTCGCTGCTGATCGGCTTGCTCAGGTCGTCGTCGTCGCTGTCGTCGTTGGCGCTCGCGACGCGGAACCTCGTCGTGCCGACGACGAAGAGATCTCCCTCCGCCAGGGCCAAGGGACGCCGGAGCGGCGCGCCGTTCACGAGGGTGCCGTTGGAGGAGTGAAGATCCTCGATCCAGACGCGATCCTCGTGCCACCACAGCCGCGCGTGCAGGCGGCTCGCTGCGGAATCGACGAGGGGTACGTCTGCTTCCAGCGAACGGCCTATCATCAAGGCGCGCTCACGCCGCACCGTCAGCTGACGGCCGGCTTCGTCGCCCGAGACGATTCGCAGCACCATCCCGTCCTCCGACGGTCGATCCATCGACGGCGCGATGCCGCTGATCGGGTTCGTGCGCTTCCTCGTCCCCCCCGCCGTCTTCTTGCCGGCGGTCTTGCCCATGGTGCCTCCTTTGCGCGGCTCTTATAGCGCACGTGACGCGGTGCGCCATCCGATCGTGACGGCACGCGTGCAGAAGTACGCTCGCACTGTGGAGAGAGCGTTGCCAGGCGGTGGCAAACGGGTGTCAGAAGCCCGCGAACCCGAGATCAGGCTCTCTCGGCGGTTCTCAAGCCCTGCGTCGACGGCGTCGCGAAGCCACACCGACGGCCAGCATCCCGAGGGCGCCCCAGCCGCCCGCCGGCAGTGAGCTGCCGCCAGCAACAGCGACCGCGCAGCCGCCCGCCCCCGACGAAGTCGAGCCGAAGGCGCGCGTGGCAGTTCCGCCGCTGCTACTCGCTCTCGGGGTCGCGGGGCTGTCCGACGGCGCGCTTTGCGCGGAGAACGCGCCCGCATCGCTCGCCCCGCCGCCGACTCCCGGTCCACCAGAGTACACCTGCCCCGCCCCGGCATCCTCCTGCGCGCCCGCGCCGGGAGGCGTGCCGCCATCGGCGTAGACTCCCGGGCTCGGCTGGCCGACGATTCCGCCATCCGCCGAGACGGACGCGCAGGAGCCTCGGACGCAGGTGTCTCCCGCGGGGCTTGCGCTGCAATCGGCGTCGGACTGGCAGGCGGGCGAGCTGCCCGTGGGGGCGCAGGCCCCGACGACGCAGGCCTGGCCCGCGCCGCAGTCGCTGTCCGACAGGCACGTGGGGAGCGCCCAGGCGGGTATGCACGCCCCGATGACGCAATAGTCGCCGGAGGGGCAGTCGGCGTTCGACTGGCAGGCAGCCGATGCGATGCACGAGCCCTGGTTGCAGGTCTGCCACGCGCCGCAGTCGGAGTCCTGGCTGCACTGCGGGGCGCTCACCGCGACGCAGCTGCCCTGGCTGCACATCTGTCCGGCCCCGCAATCGGTGTCATAGACGCACTGGGGCGCGGCGCTGCTGGCTACGCAGGTGCCCTGATTGCACATCTGGCCGGCGGCGCAGTCGGTGTCGTAGACGCACTGGGGCGCGGCGCTGCTGGCTACGCAGGTGCCCTGATTGCACGTCTGGCCGGCGGCGCAGTCGGTGTCGTAGACGCACTGGGGCGCGGCGCTGCTGGCTACGCAGGTCCCCTGGTCGCACGTCTGGCCGGCGTTGCAATCGGTGTCGTAGACGCAGCCGGGCGCCGTGACTCCGCAGCCTGTCGCCGGGCTGCCGGCCGTGAGGGCGCCGTAGCGGATCGCCGTGAACGTCTCGCCGGTGGAGTTGAGGGTGACGCTGCTCCCGCTCAGGGTCACGTCCGCGTTCAGCTCGTGTGCGTAGGTGATCGCGGCGCTGCAGCCGGCCTCGTCGATGAAGGTCGCGGTCTGGCAGGGGACGACCCAGTTCTCGAACAGCATCATGTGCGTGCCGGGGATGTTGATGGCGTCGCCGGGCTGGAGCTGCGTCGCGTCGATCACGTAGGTGATGTCTGTCTCTTCGGGCGCAAACTCGCTGGTCGTTCGGCCGGGAGCCGGGAGCCCCCACGCGTACGAGACGATCCCCGAGCAGTCGGAGCGGTACGCATCCCAGTCCGGGTTCTCTTCGCGCTCGCACGTCGACGAACAGCTGGGGTCCGGGTCGGCGGCGCCGTTGGGGGACTGGCAGTACTGAAGCTGGGCGTCGACCCACTCCAGCGCGCGGGCGACGGCGTCGTCGGTGCTCAGCGCGGCGGCCGATGAGCGGACCATCTCACCCGATGAGGGAACGGGGCCGGCGCATCCGGCAGCTGCGAGCCCGATCAGCGCGAGCAGAGCAGCTCCGACCGACCAGGGATTCCGCGGGGGTTTCGCGTTCATGCGGACGCACGCATGAGCACGAACCGCGCCCGACGGCCGTCCACTCTAACTGCATAAAATTACTGACAGCGGATAGTGGTTGGACGGCGAAAAGTGGATCGGGATTAGCCCAGACCCGAGGAATCGAGGGGCCATGGCAGGTCGTGCGACGGGACGACCTTGACGCGTGTAACACGGGCCTTATGTATCACGGCGTGACACAAAGAGCCTCGCGGCTCCTGAGGAGAAGGCCATGAACCGGGACATCTGGGAAGGACGATGGCTCCAGCTGCGGGGTCGAGTCACGCGGGCCTGGGGAAGCCTGCTCGGAAACGAAGACGTCGCGGCGCGAGGAAATGCGGACGTGATAGCCGGCGCGATGCAGCAGTCGTTGGGGGTTGCTCGCACCAAGGCGGCGCGCGAAATCTCGCGCGGCGTGGACAGGCTCGCGGGCTTCGCCAAGAGGGCGGCAAACTCGCTCGGGCGCTAGTTGCAGCCCGCCGGACCTCGGTGGCCTGTCAGTTCCACAGCTTCGGATCGACGGCCACGGCGTCCTGAGCGCCTGCAGTCTCCTCGGGCGCGCCTCGCTCGGGCGCGCCTCCCTCGGCGCGCGCGCGTGCGCGCGTGGCGCTCGCCTCGTACTCGACACGGCGCTTGCCTGGCGGCTCGCGCTCGGCGGCGCGGTCCCACTGGTGGGCGGCGTCGCGGAGAGCGCGGGCGCGCGTGTCGTCGTCCGAGGCGTCCTCGGCCTTTTGCTCGGCGGCTTGCGCCTTGGCGACGTGGGGGTTCTTGCCAAAAGCCATGACCCTCTCTAGCGCAGGCGCACCGCTGGCGCGACATCGATGGAAACGCCGCGGGAATGAACGCAGCCCGCGAGCCCGCCGTCCCGGACCGGGCTGCTACGGCGACGCCTCGGGCTCCTTGAACGACCGGCAGTAGCGATTGTAGGGCGCACCGCCGAGCCCCGGCGCCAGGGAACAGAGCTGGTGCAGGGCGATGGCTCGCGCCTCCGGGGCGACCATCTTCGCGTCCTTCTCGGCGATCTCCGCGACGAACTTGCAGGCGCCCGCGTTGCCGCGAACGCACGTCTCCTCGAAGGACGGCGCGGCCCTCGCGGCGTCCGCCCCGACGAACGCCGTGCACGCGTCCACCCCGGAAACGCCTGGATGGTCGCTGGTCGTCGCGGTCGTCGGGCCGGTCGTCAGGGCCGGATCGCAGGCGAGCTCGTAGTACTGGCCTGCGCGTCTCGGGTCCTTCGTCTGGCCGAGCTGTCCCTGGAAGTACACGTCCCCGAGCTCCTTGCACGCCCTCCCGCCGCCGAGCTCGCAGCTCTTCATCTCGTTCATGCCGTCGGAGAGCGGGTTGTGCGCGGTCTGCGGATCGTCGACGACCGGGCAGGTGCGCCGCCCGCCGAGGTCGCAGGCGCGCCGCAGCAGCTGGACGGCGTTCTCTGGATCTTTCGTCAGGCCGCGGGCGCCTTCGGCGTTCAGGTGCGCGAGGGACCGGCAGCCCTCCGCGTTGCCTGCGTCGCACGCCGCCTCGCAGTCCTGCGCGCTCCTTTCGCGGCAGACCCGCTGCCCGAAGCTCTCGCACGCCGCCGCGTCGCCGCCCGCGCAAGCCGCCCTGCAGGTATCGAGGGTCCCGTGAAAGCAGGGGTAGATCTCGCAGAGCTTCGGATCAGGCTGCTGCGCGCAGCTCTCCGCGAGGGTGGGACCGGACCGGGGCGCGGAGCTCACGGGTGGCAGGGTAGCTTCCGACGCGCACCCGGCGACCGCCAGGGCCGCGAAGAGCGCCCGGGAGACGTGTCGCCTCCACGGGAAGGCACCACGTTCGTCCCGGGAGCGCATGGCCGGGAACGTTTGCAAGGCGTGGTCCGTCCCGGTCACCGCTTGATTTGTCGGCTTGCCAACGCGATCGCTGACGGAGACGGGACACGCTGCCCGAGGCCCTGGGGCAGACGGGCCGCGATGGGCGGATTACTTCGCCATGACCTGCACGGTGCCTGCCGTGACGTCCTGGCTGGCGCCAGCGCCCGCGAAGGCCGCGCCGACGCTGGCGTCGCCGAGCAGCTGCCGGGCGAAGAACGCCGTCAGGTACCGAACCGCGGTGGCGAGCACGAGCGGCTGACTCGCCGTACCGGCCGTGCACAGAGTGCAAAAAGAGCAGCTCGCCGGATCCTCGAACATCGTGTGGTCGGCGTTGACCGCCGTGATCGCCACCGCGGGCGACGCCGCGGCCTGGTAGAGCACGAGGAAGTCGTCCGCGGCCGGCGCGCAGCCCGATGCCGCCGAGTCCGTCGTCTCACCGATGAAAGCGAGCGGAACGCCTATCGTGGCGATGGTCGTCCGCGCCTCGGGGTCGCCGCTCATCGAGGTGTCCACGGGGTCGAGCCCGAAGACTCCCTGGATGAGCCCCCTGGCGCCGCCTTCCGCCGCGAGCAGCGCGATCTGACCGCCGCGCGAGTGGCCAGCCAGGCCCACCTTGCCCGCGGCGATCTTGCCGTGAAGCATGCTCGACGCATCGGCGTTCGTCGCCGACAGCCACGTCGCCACCGTGTACGAGACGTCCGCAGCGACGGCGGGCGTACCCTCCGCCAGGTTCGGGTCGTCACGGAGGAAGGTCAGGATTCCCCAGCTTGCGAGGCGCTGCGCGTACGGAGCGTAAGCGACGCCGTCCTGGAAGAAGCCCGAGGAGAGGATGACGACCGGAAACGGACCCGCCCCGCTCGGGATGTAGGCGGTCGTCGTGAACGTCCCGTTGGTAGACGGGACCATGAACGCGGCCGTCGTCACAGTGCTCGGGCCATCAGCCCCGTACGGCCCCACGCTGCCAGTCCCGGCATCGCCGGCCTCGCCATCGCCCGAGGCGTCGCCCGCGCTCTGGCCGGAGTCGGCCGGCGCGTCGAAGGAGGGCGCATCGAGCGGCGCAGCCGAGTCGGCCGGCGTTCCGGTGTCGATGGTGCTCGTATCGGCTCCGCCGTCCGCCACGATGGTGCCTGTGTCGGTCGACGCGGTCCCCGAGTCCTGGGGGCCGGGCGAAGGGGACGCGCTGCCGCCGCTCCCACAGCCGGCCGACGCGAGGAGACTTACCGAGACCGCGATCCAACGCTTGAACTGCATGGTGCCTCGAGGTGCAGCGAAAGAGCGCGCGCACCGGACCACGCCCCGCGCCGGTCGTCCACCCAGCGAAGCCGGTTCGTCCAGGGCCGGGTCCATTTTGTCGCGTATGGAGAAGCGGCCGTCGGCGCGTATCCTTACCGCCACCGATGCCGCCCGAGGCTGGACTCTCCCTGGTCATTCTGAAGCCCGTTGCGCGAGCGCTCGGGGCGCTCGGCGTCGACGGTGACGAGTTCCTGCGCCTTCTCGGCGTCGACGAAGGCGCGGATCCTGATTTCGAAGCCTTCGTGCCAGGGTCGCTCGCTGGCCGCGTTCTCCGTGACATCGCCGTACGGCTCGGCAACAGGGCTCTGGGCTTGGCGCTCGCTCGCGGGATGCCCGTGGGCAGCTTCGGCGCGTTCGACTACGCCGTCTGGACCGGGGGAACGCTGCGGGACGCGATCGCTCGGTCGTCTCATTTCTACGCGCTCGTCACGGAAGGCGTCTCGCTCTCGATCGAAGAGCGCGAGGGCGTCGCCCACGTGACGATGCACGCGCCCAACGCGGCTCGTCATGGCACCGTCCTCACGGACCTGGCGATAGCGCTCAACGTGCTTCGTGCGAGGGAGGCGACGGGCGACCGGCTGCGCCTTCGGAGCGTGACCTTTCGGCACCGCGCCGACGACGGCAAGCCCTACGACGCGTTTTTCGCAACGAGCGCAGGCTTCAGCCAGCGCACGGATGGTGTCTCCTTCGACCGGGCGATGCTCGACCTCCGGGTTCGAACCCCCGATGCGGCTGGCGCAACGCGCGTCGAAGCCCGCGCCGCCCGCATGCTCGCCCACCTCCAGTCGGACGACCCCTTCCTGAACGGCGTGCGGGCGGCCGTGCTGCGGGGCGTCTGGGCAAGGGACGCGGGCCTCGCCCGGGTGGCGCGCGAGCTCGGGCTCGGAGGTCGCACCTTGCAGCGCGAGCTTCGCGCGCGCGACCGATCGCACCGCGCGATCGTGGACGAGGTGCGGCGCGAGCTGTCGATGCAGCTCCTGGCGCAGGACGACACGAGCATCATGGAGGTCGCCTACGAGGTGGGCTTCGCGCGCCTGCAGGCCTTCTACCGCGCGTTCTCGCGCTGGACCGGGACGACCCCTGCCTCGTTCCGCGCGAGCTCGAGGAGGCTCGCGACGAGCGCCCGCCTCCCCTGAGCAGACATCGGTGCCGCCCGGGCGAGTGACACGGTCCCGCCCCGGCTGGAGGTCGACATCTATCTACCCGAGGTCGATAGAACCCTCTCTCCCCTCCGCTCCGCCGGGCGGACGTGTCGCAGGAAGTCGGATGCTCGTGGTATCGAGCACGTGCCCCATGAAACTCCTCGACCAGCTTCTCGACCGGGCCACATCGGCGATCCCTGCGCACCTCCACGGCGGCGTGGTCGTCTTCGGGAGCGCACCGATGGTCTTCGATGGGCTCAAGCCGGACGTCACGTTCGACCTCGATCTGTTCGTGTCCGACCAGACGTACGCGGCGCTCCTCGGCGCGGGTTTCACGGAGGACCTGGACGAGCGTGGGCTCCCTCGGGTGATGGTGGCGGAGGCCGTCGAGGTCGTGCGGGTGTGGACCGGCGTCTCGTTCGAGCAGCTCTTTCGCGCTTCCCAGACGCGCGAAGGCAGCCGAGGCCTCCGCGTGGCGGCGCTGGAGCACGTCCTCGCGTTCAAGGCGCTGAGCGGCAGGGAGAAAGATCAGCGCGAGGCAGAGGTAATCCGCAAGGCGCTTCGACGGCACGCCGTGCGGATCCGGGACCTCACCGCCGCCGACCTCCCCTCGATTCACGCTCTCAACGAGGCCGGCGCGCCCGGCGTCCACCCCGAGCCACCCGAGCAGCTCGCCGCCATCACGCGCGAGTCCTGCATCGCGCTCGCTGCCGAGATCGACGGAGTCGTCGTGGGCTTCTGCCAGGTCCTTCCGCCCGGCGCCGACTACCGGAGCGTGAACTACGCGTGGTTCTCGGCGCGCTACGACGATTTCGTCTACCTCGATCGCGTCGCGGTCGCCGAGGAGCTTCGCGGCGGGGGCATCGGGGCCCTCCTTTACGCCGAGGTCGAGCGACGCACCAAGGCTCCCTGGTTCACGCTCGAGGTGAACCTGCGCCCTCGCAACGAAGGATCGCTGCGATTTCACGCCCGGCACGGGTTCCTGGAGGTAGGCCAGCAAGAGACGGACTACGGCGCCCTCGTCAGCTTGATGGCAAAGCGGCTCCGATGACGCTCGCCGGCCTGGCGCCGAACGCCGTCGGCGTCGAGGTCACTCCGCGCCGGGCACCATCATCTCGAGCGTAGGCTCGGTCGCGGAGGCCTTTCGCGGGCGGCCGCGGGGGCGCGGCGACGGCTTCACGTCCGCCGACAGGACGAGCACTTCCTCCGCGCTAGGTCGGCGTGTCGCCCGCGGCAACGTGACCGCCTCGAGCCGCTTGCTCAGGGCCTCGTCGCTCTCCGCGTACACGCGCGCGTACGCGAGGGCGCGCTGCGCCTCGCGCAGGAGCACGTCCTGCTTGTCGCGCAGGGCTTCGCGCGCGACGTCTAGCGCCGCTTGCGCCGCGGCCACCGCGTCGGCCGTCGCCTCTACGCCCGCGGCGCAGCGCGCCAAGGTCTGCCCGTCGACGTCCGCGAAGCGCACGTCAGCGAGGGTCGTCGTGAACAGGTCGAGCAACGTCTGGATGGGAGGGGGAATCGCGCTCATGTACTGAACATATAGGCAGTGCGTGGCCCTGCCAAGAGCGTCGCGGGTCGGGATCACAGTTTCGTTGCGCTTTAGCGAGGTAATGCAAGGAACTGCCATGCGCTACGACGACTCCCACAACAGCCCCGACCTCATCGACCGGCGTGGCGAAGGCCCCGTCCAGGGCGGCGGGGGTGGCGGTAACCTCGGCCTCTTCTACCTGATCCTCTGGCTCCTCCGGAGGCCCTGGGGCTGGGCTGTGCTCCTCGTCGGCGGGATCGGCTACCTCGTCTTGCGCGGCACGGGTGCGCTCGATCAGGGGTCGCGGCCACTGCACGACGGCACCGGCACGGGCACATCGGCGTCCGACAAGGACGCTCCGGAGGTCCACTTCGTCTCGTTCGTGCTCGACGACGTGCAGGGCACCTGGAGCGACGTCTTCGCGCAGCGAAAGCAGACCTACCGCCACGCGAAGCTCGTCCTCTACACGGACGTCACGCACACGGCCTGCGGCATCGGCAGCGCGACGACGGGACCCTTCTACTGCCCCGAGGACGAGCGGGTATACCTGGACCTCGGCTTCTTCCACGAGCTGTCGGGCAAGCTCGGGGCACGCGGCCAGTTCGCGCAGGCGTACGTCATCGCGCACGAGGTCGGCCATCACATCCAGAAGCTCCTCGGCACCCTCGACGGCACTTCCTCCGCCGCCAAGGGCGCGACCGGTCACTCCGTGCGCACCGAGCTCCAGGCGGACTGCTACGCGGGCGTGTGGGCGCATTCGGCGGGCCAGCGTGGACAGCTCGAGGCGGGCGACATCGACTCGGCGCTCAGCGCCGCGGCCGCCGTCGGGGACGACCGGCTGCAGCGCATGGCGACCGGTACGGTCAGCCCCGAGTCGTGGACCCACGGGTCGTCCGCGGAGCGCAAGCGATGGTTCACCCGCGGCTACGACGACGGCAAGCTCGAGAGCTGTGACACGTTCGGCAATAACCCGCTCTGACCGCGCTCGGCGTCCTAGAGCTGATCTTCGAGCTGCCGGATGTCCGTCTTGAGGTCGCGCGCCCTCGGGGCAGCCATGGGGGCCGCCGGGCTCGGGGTCTCGCTGGGCTTCGTCTCCAGCACGAGCGTCGGGGGGTACTCGATCTCGTAGTGGATCTCGAACCTGCGCGTCTCCTTCGGCTGCAACGTGAGCGGCCAGCGGAGGATGCCCTTGGTGTCCGCCTTCACGTCGGGCGTGACCTTGACCCCGCTGATCACGATGTCCTTCTCCTCGGACACCGGAATGCGGTCGGCGAGCTTGAGCGAGACCGCCTTCGAGGACAGGTTCTCGACCGTGACGACGAACGAGAGCTGCATCTGGGTGCGCTGCTTGCGGACGACCGAGCTGTGCTTCTTGTCGAGCGCCCTCGTGAGCTTGAGCTGATCGGCGACGCTCAGGAACACGGCGAACTGCTCTCCGTCGGCCACGAAGTCGAGGTTGGTCATCCCGAGGAACGCGCCCGACTGGTAGAGCGCGACGCTCCCTGGCAGTAGCGGCTTGCCGCTCTCGTTCAGCATCTCGAGCGTCTGCGCCGCGTTGAGCGAGCGCTCGGGCGCGGCGACGATGGCCTGCTTGGCCTTCAGCTGGGCGCGCCCGATCGGCACCCGGACGGAGCGGCCGTCCGCCCGCACCTTGGTCGTGCTCATCGCCTTGAACTGGGCCGTGGTCCCGCGCTGCTGGAGGCTCTGGAAGATCTGGACCGTCTTACCCTGCACGACCTGCAGGTACTCGAAGTTCGTCTGGTAGCTCTCCTCGAAGTTCGTGCTGGTGTCGGAGCTCTCCACGCGCTTGTTCCAGAGGCGGTTCTGCCCCTTGAACGCCGCCTCCGCGCGGCTGAACGAGGCCGACTGCCGCTCGAGGGTCTGCGTCGCCGCGCGGGTCTCGCCGAGGGTCAGCGCCTCGAGCTCGGGGATGCGCGCGGCCGCGGTGGATGACTGCGTCGAGAACGTCAGCTCTGCGTGGTCCCAGTCTTCCCCGCTCGCCTGCGTGACGACCGCGAACGAGGTCATCTCTACGGTAGTGGGATCGCTGTCGGCCGCGCGCAGCTCGTGCACGGTCTCCCAGGTGGCGCCGGGGAGCATGTAGCTGAGCGACAGCTGGGCATCGGCCGCTGTCGTGCCCTGCACGGTGACGTAGACGCGCGTCTCTTCGAGCTGGGTCAGACCCCGCAGGTCGTCGAAGCGCCGCTTGCTGCTCGCGATCTCCGGCGTGAGCTTCTCGCGCTGTTGCTGGACGGCGCGGCGGGCCTTCGCCGTCTCGCGCAGCGTCCTCGAGATGAAATCGACGACGCTCGCGTAGGTGTTCACGCCGACGTTGCCGGCGACGACGTCCTTGTTCAGCTTGTCGAGCGAGAACGCCTTGATGTCCTCGACCTGCTTGGCCTGGGCGTCGAGCACCTTGAGCTCGTCGTCGAGCGCGCCCATGCGATTCGCCAGATCGCGGGCCTCGGCCTCGGCATCGCGGTAGCTCTGCTGGGTGGCCTCGGCGAGGTAGCTCCGCGTGACGCGCACGTCCACGATGCGTCCGGCGCTCGTGGACGCCCGCACGGAGCTGTCGTCCACCCAGCCGGGAAGCTGTTTGAAGACGTAGACCGTGGGCGCGGTCGTGAGCTTGACCAAAGCCTCCCGCGTCACGAGCGCCCGGTCCGAATAGACCGTCACCTTCCGGATCGCCGACGCGAGGGCCTCTCCCTGGGGATCGTCCGGGCCGGGGGAGACCAGGCTCGCCAGCGGGGCGGAAGGGTCGAACGCTGCTGCGCTGGGGCTGGGTGAGGGGGCGGCGGCAACCCTGGGCGTGGCCGCGCAGCCCATCGCCAAGGCGAGCCACGCACCGACGAGCACGGAAGCCATTTGTGTGGTGTTTCGCGTCGTCGACATATTTTTCTCCCGGGGCGCGCGCAGCGTCAGCGCGCGGGACTGCGAAGGGCAGTCCTCTGCAGCCCGCTCCTACGTGCGACACGCGAGAAAGTTCTGTCCCAGCTGCTTTTGGCCCCAGCGCCTCGCAGGCCTCTACCGAGTCTTCTCCCGGGGGGCCTCGAGTCGATCGAGGACGGCCGTCTCGTAGTCTTGAGTGGAAAGTCCCGTTCAACGAGCTCTCTCGCGTCAATAACCTCGACGGGCTGGGCGGCGGACCTCTTCGACTTCTCGTGTACCCAGCCAGCGACTCCCGCTGGCTCGCCGTACACCGTAGTCCCGTAGCGCCAGAGCTCGCGGCGCGGGAGGCTCAGCGGCGGTAGCGGCTCGGGTCGATGCTCAGTCGCTTCATCCAGCGGTGCAGCTGCATGCGGGCCTTGCCGAGCGCGCGTGCGACCTCCGCCACGTTGCCCTCGTGGGTGGCGAGGAGGGCCTCGAGCTGCGCCTTGAGGCGCGCGTCTTCGCTCGGCGCGACCGTCGCGCCGCTCGCCGCGTCGGGGGCGGCATCCAGGAGGCCCGCCGCCTGCGGCGGAAGGTGGTGCCGCTCGATGAGGCCGTCGGCTCCCGCCAGGGCAGCTCCCCGCGCGAGCCAGTGTCCCAGCTCGCGAATGTTGGCGGGCCATGTGTATCGGAGTAGGGCCCTCCCTACCTCGGGCGTCAGCTTGAGCCTGCCCGCGTCAGCAATCCTGCCGAGCAGGTTGGCGATGATGAGGCCGATGTCTTCGCGCCGCTCGCGGAGAGGCGCCAGCGCATACGTGAAGCCCTCGAGACGCGCGAGCAGATCGGCGCGAAACGCGCCCCGGGCGACGAGCGCCTCCAGCGGTTGGTGCGTCGCTGCCACCACCCGGAGGTCGACCGGGATGGCGCGCGTCGCTCCGACCGGGATGACCTCACCCTCCTGGAGCACGCGGAGCAACGCCGCTTGAGATGCTGCGGGAAGGTCTCCTATCTCGTCGAGGAAGAGCGTGCCGCCGGCTGACGCGCGCACGAACCCCAACTCTTCGCGCACTGCGCCGGAGAAGGCACCCTTCGCGTGTCCGAAGAGCTGGCTCTCGACGAGCGCTTCGGGAATGGCGCCCGAGTTGACCGCGACGAACGCGCCGTCGCGCCCGGAGGAGGCATGGACCGCGTGCGCGACGAGCTCCTTTCCGGTCCCCGTCTCGCCTCGCAGAAGGACAGGAACCTTCGAGCCGGCGATCTTGACCAGCGCGTCGACCTCGCTTGCGAGCGCCGGGAGGATGGTGCCGAGACCCGGTGCCGCGAGCTCCGCCTCCCGAGTGTCGAAGTCGAGCGGCGTCCCGGGTGGCGCGTGGAGGGCCCCGCGAAATAGGATGAGGGTGTGACCCGCCTCGATGAGGTCGCCGTCCTCGAGGACGAGATGCACCGCGGGTCTGCCGTTCACCGAGGTGCCGTTCCGGGAGCCGAGATCCTCGAGATGGAATCGTTCTCTTTCGCGACGGATGCGGGCGTGCGAGCCGGACATGAAGCCGCCCGGAACCGTCAGCGCGAGGCGGCCGGCGTTGCGCACGACCCCCCGTGGTTCGCCGCGACCGATGGAGATCTCCGTGATGCCGTGGAGCGAATGCCGCGCGGATCCGGACAGAGGCCGATCGCACTCGAGCACGATGATGAGATGTGGCTCCGGCCGCGCGAGCGTGAGCCGCCCGTCGGGCGACTCGGTCAAGGTCTCGTCGCGCGAGGCAGGCACGTCAAACGCTATCGCGGAGCAGGCGGGGTGCACAAGCTACGGGCGTCGTTCATAATGCCGCTGGATCATGGTTGCCGTAGCGGAGCAAGGGCGCGTAGGTCGGTACGCCTTGTTACGCGAGATCGGCAAGGGCGCGATGGCGACCGTCTACGAGGCGGAGCACCTCGGGCTCGGCAAGCGCGTCGCGGTCAAGAAGTTACACTCGCATCTTGCCGTCGACGCGACGGCTTCCGCCCGTTTCTTGCGCGAAGGAAGGGCCGCGTCGCAGATCAAGAGCCCTCACGTGGTCGACGTGTTCGACGTCGGCGTCGAGCAAGGCATCCCGTACCTGGTCATGGAGCTCCTGGAGGGCGCCGATCTCGCCGCGGTGCTCCGCGAACGAAGGAAGCTCCCAGTGTCCGAGCTCGTGGACCTGATGCTGCCCGTCGTCTCCGCGGTTCACGCGGCGCACGACGTGGGCGTGATTCACCGCGATCTGAAACCGAGCAACGTCTTTCTCGGCAAGGGTGACTCGGGGGAAGTGTTCCCTACGATTCTCGACTTCGGCATCTCGAAGGTGACAACGGGCGTCGAACACGACCTAACCCTCTCCGAGGTACTGCTCGGTACGGTTCATTACATGTCCCCCGAGCAGACGCGGGGCGGGCGCAATGCGAGCGCCGAGAGCGATCAGTACGCCCTGGGCGTGATGCTCTACGAGTGCTCGACCGGGACCAAACCCTTCGCCGGGAACAGCCCGTACGCGCTGATGCACGCCATCGTCTCGTCCAAGGTGCCGCCTCCGAGCACGATAGACCCCGACCTCTCGCCGGAGTTCAACCAGGTCGTGTTGCGCGCGATGCATCGCGATCCCCAGAAGCGTTTCTCGTCCGTGCAGGCGCTGGGCGTGGCGCTCCTGCCGTGGGCGAGCGAGGCGCAGAAGCAGCGGTGGGCCCCGGCGCTGGGAGTCTCGGCGAAGCAGCGCGTCGCGCCCGCTCCGTCGGCTCGTTCGCGTAGGCGTGCGGCCTTTGCAACGCTGGCTCTGTTTGTCGCCATCGGCGCGTTCTCGGTGCGGGCGTCGCGTGGGCGCAGCGTCTTGCCGTCGCCGAGCGCCGAGCCCGTCCAGGAGGCGGCCGCGCTCCAGCCCCCGTCCGCCGTGCCGAGCGCGTCGGCTGTTCCGTCGATCCACGAGCCCCCGTTGCCGGCGCCCGCGCAGGTACCGCGCCTTCCTGCGTCGACGTCCCACGTGAGCACGAGATCCGGTACGACCGCGCCGGCGGGCTCCGGGGGAGACGGGGTTCCTTCGCGCGGAAACTCACCCGAACGAGGCACAAACGGGGCGCTCATCGTAGAGTGAGCCATGCGTGGCTCTGTGGCGGTCGGAACCGCGCTCGTCTTGTTGGGCATGGGGACCCACGCTGCCGCGCAGGGCCAAGGCCTCCCAGCACCAGACGGTGGGCGCCCGGACGGCGCGGGCGATGCAGAGACGCTCACCAAACGAGGCCTCGAGCTGCGGCGCGAGCGGCGCGACGCAGAGGCGCTTCAGCAGTTCCGGCACGCCTACACACTCCAGCCCTCGCCGCGACTGCTCGCGCAGATTGCCCTCGCCGAGCAGGCCCTCGGGCGATGGATCGATGCCGCATCGCACCTGCATGAGTCGCTGGGCGCCACCGACCCCTGGATCGACAGGAATCGAGGCCTGCTGGAGAGCGGCCTAGCCGCCATCGAAGGTCACCTCGGCCGCCTCGAGGTCGTCGCGGATGCGCCCGGTGCAGAGCTCTGGGTCAACGATGCCCGCGTAGAAGGGCTACCGACGGCGAGCGTGCGGGTGGAAGCCGGGACGGTGGTCATCGAGGTTCGCGCGCCGGGCTACGCGACTTCGCGGCGAATCACGTCGGTCGAACCGGGAGGCACCGCGCGGGAGAATGTTCACCTCATCCGCGTTGCACCTGCCGATCCGCCGCCGCCGCGTTTGCCGCTCCGCAGGCCCGAAGACGAAGCCACGCATGCCTCCATCGTGCTGCCAAGCGCCGCCGGCCTCGCCTCCACCGACTTCGCGATGCGCAACGGATACGTCGTCGGGGCCGCCGGGGTGGTGGGGCTCGCCGCCGGTGCGTACTTCGGCGCCCGCACGTTCTCCGTGAAGAGCGAGCGCGACGGCCATTGCACGGGCCTGGCGTGCGACCCGACCGGACTCGCTCTCGACCAGGAGGCGCGCTCGCTGGCCCTCCGGTCCACAGTGTGGTTCTCCTTCGGCGCGGTCGGAGGCGTTGCTGGGGCGCTGTTCCTTTGGAGATCGCACGCGTCGCGAGCGCCCGCGAGGCTTCACGTCGATCCGGAGCTCGGCCCGAATCATGCTGGTGCCGTCGTCGGAGGTTCGTTTTGAGGTGCTATTCCGCCCATGCTGTCCTGGTCGCAGCGTTCGGATTCGTGGCCGGAGGGTGCGGTCTCGTTGCGGGCCTGGGCGCGCCGAAGGTGCTCGAGGATCCCGGCGCGGAAGGCGTGGACGACGGAGGGGGCTCGACGCAGGCGGTTCGAATCGCCGTCGGACAGACCCACGCGTGCGCGATCGTGCAGGTTGGGCCGGGTAGCCCGGAGAACGGAACGGTTCGGTGCTGGGGCTCCAACGGCGAGGGCGAGCTCGGGACGGATCCAACTGCGCTCGCGCTGTCGCTCGAACCACGCCCCGTGGACACCGGCGATGCCTCGACGACCACAGCCACGGGGCTCGCCCTCGGGGCCGAGTCTTCGTGCGCCATCACAACCGACGGCTACCTACAGTGCTGGGGCGACGTTCCCGGCGAGAGCACGACCGGTGTTCACCGCGAGGACGGCGAGGGCGCGCGGCCGTACGAGGCGACGACGATGTACATCGGGACGGTGCCGCTCGTGTCGGTAACGACGGCGTCGGTGGGTCTCACCGGGGGATGTGCGATCGCGGACTCGCACCTCGTATGCTGGGGCGATACGGAGTATGCGCCCGGAAGCGCAGTCGATGCGGGTCTCGGCGGCCTCGACGGCGGCGTCGTCATCGGGGACGACACCTTCACGTCCGCAGCCGTTGGCACGTCGCACGTGTGCGCCATCGCCACGCGGAGCGGCGTCACGGATGTCGAGTGCTGGGGCGGGAATGAGTACGGCCAGACGGGCGTGTCCGAGGACGAGAACCCCGGCACAGTCACCCGGCCAACGCCGGTTGGGCTCGCGACGCTTGGCGAGGGCATACGGCAGGTTGCCGTTGGCGGAGACGAATCGTGCGCCCTACTCGCCAACGGCGCGGTCTACTGCTGGGGGCGGAACAACCGCGGCCAGGTGGGCAATCCCGCCGCGGGCAGCAGCACGAGCGTTGCCATGCAGGTCGTATTTCCAGCGGGCGAAGGCATCGGGACGCCGCAGGAGCTCGCCGTCGCCGAGAGCCACGTGTGCACGGTGACGGATGCGACGACCGTGTGGTGCTGGGGGGACAACTCCGCCGGGCAGCTCGGTACGGGGTCCACGTCCCCGCCGTTTAGCGTGACGCCCACGCAGGTTCAGAAGCGAGTCGGGTCGCTGCCCACGATCCAGGGGGTGACGCACATCGCAGCGGGAGGCGAGACGTCCTGCGCGATCCGCGTGAACGATGCGCGGGTCTGGTGCTGGGGCGCCAACGACAGCGGGCAGGTAGGGCAGGCGCCAAGCCGGGCGGTGGCCTACGCAACCCCGGTCGCCTGGTAGCGCAACAGCGCAACCGGCCACGCGCAACACCGCAACCTGGAACAGCAACACTCCTTTGCCAGGTGCGCTCGGACGGCGCTGCAGACTCGTAACTACGCCGTGGCACACGACTGGCAAAGCCGCTGGCTCGATGAACCTCGCGCCCGCTATCCGTCGATCGCTCCCCATCGTACCCACCGCCGCCCCGTTGCGCCGCCGCCTTCCCCTCGCCGGCGATGCTCGTGCCGTCGATCGCCAGACGAGACCCATCTACGCCGTCTGGGAGGTGACGCTTCGCTGCGACCTTGCGTGCAACCACTGTAGCTCGCGCGCCGGCCGTGCCCGCCCGGACGAGCTCACGACCGCAGAGGCGCTGCGACTCGTGGACGAGATGGCGGCCCTCGGCGTGCTCGAGGTGACCCTGATCGGTGGGGAGGTCTATCTGCGTGACGACTGGACCGACCTCGTCCGGGCTATTCGCGCGCACGGCATGGAATGCACCATCGTCAGCGGCGGGCGTGGTTTCACCCCCGTCAGGGCGCGCGCGGCGAAGGACGCCGGCGTCATGAGTGTATCCGTATCGATCGACGGTGCGCGAGAGACCCACGACAGGCTGCGCGGGCTCCACGGAAGTCACGCCGCTGCGCTCCAGGCGATGAGGAATCTCGCTGACGAGGGGGTGCAGGTCTCCGCGAACACCCAGATTGGCCGCCACAACCGGCGGGAGCTCGGAACCGTATTCGAGGAGATCCGCGCGGTCGACGCGGCGTCCTGGCAGCTGCAGCTGACAGTTGCTGCGGGACGTGTGGCCGATGATCCTTCAATCCTGCTCGAGCCTTACCATCTGCTCGAGGTCTTGCCGGAGGTGGCCCGCCTGAAGGCGCGCGCCGACCTAGCCGACGTGCGCATCTGGCCTGGCAACAACCTCGGCTACTACGGGCCGTTCGAGTCGCAGCTCCGGGGCAGCCTTCCCAGAAAGCGGAAGGGATCGTGCGGGGCAGGTCGGTTCATCGTGGGCGTCGAGTCAAACGGTGCCATCAAGGGGTGCCCTTCGCTTCCGAGCGAGGCCTACGTCGGAGGCAACGTGAGGGAAGACCGGCTCGTCGACATCTGGGAGCGAGCCGACGCGTTGCGGTTCACGCGTGACGACGACGAGCGCATGCGAGGCCTCTGGGGACAGTGCGGCACCTGTTATTACGCCGACGACTGCCTCGGGGGGTGCTCCTGGACTGCCCACGCGCTCTTCGGCCGCCGCGGTAACAATCCCTTCTGCCATCACCGGGCGCTCGAGTTGCTGCGCCATGGGCGCCGCGAGCGGCTCGTACGCATCGAAGCTCCTCCGGGTGTGCCCTTTGATCACGGGCGCTTCGAGCTCGTCGAAGAGGACTGGCCGGCGCTCGATCTCGCGCGAGCCCGCGAAGTGGCGGCCGGGAAGGCGAGCTGGCTCCTCGACTGATGCTTGCTGTCGGCAACACGTACGAAGCTCTGGTCAACGGCAAAGGAGAAGGACATGGATGCTTATCGAGTCTGCGCGTCATGCGCGCACTTCATCAAACGTCACGAGCTAGAGTGCCCGTTCTGCGGTACGTCGTGCCCGCACGTGCTTCGCACGCCATCGCCTGGAGGGCGTCGACAGAGGGGCATGAGTCGCGGCCAGTGGCTCGCCCTCGGCGGGGCGCTAAGTCTCGCCGGCTGCTCGGGAGCCGTCGCGCCCTCCGAGCCCAAGGGGGATGGAGGCGCTGTCTCGCCTTCCCCCTCCGCGTCGGCGCCAGTCGATCCAGAGGACTCGGGTGCACAACCCGGCCTTCCGGACGGATCGACGAGCTGCGCGGTCACGGCCGGGTCCTTTGCGTGTGCAGACGGTATCACGTGCGACCGGGCCACCGAGTTCTGCGTCCTGTCGCCCTCCGGGCAAGGCGAGAGTTGCGCCCGCGCCAAGTCGCCGACGGAGAGCAATTATCCGTCGCAGTGCGCGGAATGTCCGACGTGCGAGTGCGTGGCGCAGTACATCAGCGCACCGTGTCGATGTGTTTCCCTGGACGATGGCGGAGGTATCGGGATCGAATGCGCGGGCTGCTACGGCTCGCCCCCCACGAGGCGCGACGGGGGAGCATCTCTCCGGGCGAGACGGTCCCGTGCGCGGCGCTCCTGGTAACGGCAGCGAACGGTCGTCTACTCGGTCGCGGGTGGCGTGGTGACGCGGAGGTAATAGCCGTGCGGGGTAACGATCCGATAATCGGTCATTCCCCACTCCTGCACGACGACATCGCTGACGACACACCCTGGCAGCCGTTTGGCTTGCTCCCACGTCTCCTGCAGGTAGTCGGTGACGATGCCGATCTCGACGCCGATGCCGCGCCGTGACGCCGCCCGATAGTGCTCGAAGGGGTGACCTGGATCCGGCTCCGTGAAGGCATTCAGGAGGATCATCCCGCGCTTGGAGCGCAGCTGAACGAAATCGCCTTCGTCCCGGACCACCTCGAACCGGAGCGCGTCCCGGAAGAGCCTGACGTAGTAGGCGGGGTCTTCGACGTAGAGCTCGACGAAGACGAAGCCGTCGGCACGTAGGGGCATGTCAATCCACGCTCACGTCTCTTGGGCAGCGTCGGCCGACGTCTTGTGCCACAGCATCCGGCCCGTCGCCGCGTCGATCGCGGACACGATGCCGTCGAACGAGCAGGAGTAGACCCTCCCGGCGTGGCAGCGCACGCAGGAGATCCCTGAATTGGCGAGACGAATCGGCGGCAGACGCACGGAGAGGTCGTCCGCCGACCAGATCAGAATCGTGCGATCGTAGGAGCCGGTCGCGATGTACCGCCCGCACGCGGAGGCGTGAACCGTCTTGACTCCGCGCACGTGGGCAATTCCGGTTCCGACCGGATTGCCGGATGCCAGATCGAAGGCTCGGAGGGTCTGATCGCGGGAGACGACGTAGGCCGTCCGCCCGTCCGGCGAGACGGTGACCCCGTTCGCCAGCTCCATGTGCGGCGTGCCGCGGATGGTCTTGGACGCCACGAAGCGATGACCGACGCGATCGTGAACGACCAGCGTGCCGTCTCCGGAAGCCACCAGCAGTCGATCCGAGCCCGCAAAAGCGAGGCTCTTGAGAACGCCTTTGTTGGGCGCGTCGAGCTCGACGACAGCGAGGGGAATACCGTCCTCGCCGATTTGCAACATCCGCCCTTTCCACTGGTAACCGCCCACGGCAAGGTGACGGCCATCGGGGCTCCAATCGACCGAGATCCCGGGACCGAGCCCCAGGTCCTTGCGCCAGAGCACACGGCCAGACTCGTAGTCGTACAGGAAGAGCTCACCGTAGAAGTCGACCGTTGCGAGGATCGGTCGGCTCGGATGGAAGGCGGCTCCCATGTAGAGGGAGTCGGAGTCCGGACCCAACGTTCGGAGGAGGCGTCCGTCTGCCATCTCCCTGACGCGGATGCGGCCGTCGTCGTGCGTGACCGCGATCTCTTCTCTGGTCCGGTGCACGGCGACCCAGTTGCAGCCGTAGGTCGGGCGAGGCTCGGGGCCTATGTCGACCCCTGCCTTGCCCTGCGTGTCGCGCTCGAGCAGGTACGCCCGATCGAAGAAGCTCGGAATGGATAGGCGCGTGGCGGTTGCGGCGATGTTGAT
>Ga0302279_10000538_pt1 | contig 55136 bp, 48 predicted proteins | sample III_Bog_N3_3_FD_194541 | JGI IMG/M metagenome (GOLD analysis project Ga0302279, IMG submission 194541) | Peat permafrost microbial communities from Stordalen Mire near Abisko, Sweden - III_Bog_N3_3 | ecosystem: Environmental > Terrestrial > Soil > Wetlands > Peat | place: Sweden: Abisko... | reverse complement strand
TCGCCGGCCACCGTCAGCCGCGTCCTGCGCCGCTTGGGCTTGAACCGGATACGTGATCTGGAGCCGGCCGAACCGGAGCGCCGCTATGAGCGCGAGAACCCAGGCGAGATCATTCACATCGACATCAAAAAGCTCGGGCGTTTCGAGCGTGTCGGCCACCGCATCACCGGCGATCGGACGGGTCCGAACAAGAGCCGCGGCGCTGGCTGGGATTTCGTCCACGTCTGCATTGACGACCATTCCCGCGTCGCCTTCTCCGAGATCAAGCCCGACGAAACCGCCGACAGCGCCGTGCCCTTTCTCAGAGCGGCCGTGGCTTATTACAAAGCCCTCGGCGTCACCGTCACCCGCGTCATGACCGACAATGGGAGCTGCTATCAGTCGTTCGCCTTCCGCGACGCTTGCCGCGACCTCGGCATCAAGCACATCCGCACCAAGCCTTACACGCCCAGAACAAACGGCAAGGCGGAACGCTTCATTCAGACCGCGCTTCGGGAATGGGCTTACGCCCAGGCCTACCCAACATCAGATCGGCGGGCCCAACAGCTGCCGGTCTGGCTGCATCAATACAACTGGCACCGACCCCATGCTGGTATAGACTGTCAAACGCCGATCAGCAGGCTCGGTTTGACCCGGGACAACCTCTTGAGGCTCCACACCTAGCCCGGCGCCGCGCCCGGATATTTGGTCAGGTCGATCTTGAACAGATTGGGGTCGAGCTTCTTGGAAGAATCCAGATTGTAGACCGCAACCGTGGTGTCATAGCCCTGCGGATCGGTCACCGTCCACTGCTTGAGCTGGCCGTCCTTGGCGCCGATCATCAGCATCAGGCGGCTGGTGCCGATCAGCGCCTGCTTTTCCTCGATGGTGACGCTGATGAACAGGTCATCGGCCGTCACGCTGACGACGTTGGTGTCCTTCATGAGGTCGATGCGGTCGGACAGCAGGTAGCGCAGCGGTGTCTGCGACAGCGGATAGACGTCCTGGGTCGCAAGCTTGCGGTCGCGCACCACCAGCGACGATCCGTCCGAGACGATCGCGATGGTGCTCGGATCGTCATATTCGAACCGCACCTTGCCCGGCTTCTGGATGTAAAAATCGCCCTTGGTCTTGCTGCCGTCGGGTCCGACCTGGACGAAGTTTCCCACCAGCGTCTGCAGCGACGACAGATAAGTACTCACCCTGGCGGCTTCGGCCTTCTGGTTGGCGTCGAAAGTCGAGAAAATATTGACGGGCAGATTGCGGCGCGGATCCGGTATCACCGGATCCGGCGCCGGCGTGGTTCCTGTGGTCATCGGGCCCGACGCACTCAGCTGCATGCCACGGGCTTTTGGCGCGGGTTTGGGGATCGGGACGCTCTGGGCGCCAGACGGCGTCGCGAGGCAGATCGCGGCGACCGCGAGCAGCCCGCTCCACCCGCGGCGGCGGGCCGCCGCTGGAAATTTCGGATTTCTATTCAACGAGTCGCCCTGCCTGTTTCCGCCATTTTATCGCGCTTTCCGTCAAAGGAGGTATCGTTTTTCCGTGAAAATAAAATTTCAATTCCGGCAGTTCCTTGTCCGGTCGCGATCAGAACCGGCCTTGTTCCTCTTCTTCCACCAGGATTTCGCGCTTGCCGGCGTGATTCGGCTGTCCGACGATGCCTTCGAGTTCCATTCGCTCCATCAGCGAGGCGGCGCGGTTGTAGCCGATCTGCAGCCTGCGCTGGATGTAGCTGGTGGAGGCCTTGCGGTCGCGCTTGACGATCTGCACCGCCTGGGCAAACAGGTCGACGCCCTCGCCGCCGCCCATGCCGGTGGAATCGAACACCGCGCCGTCTTCGTCGGTCGGCTCTTCCGCGGTGACCGCTTCGAGATATTCCGGCTGGCCCTGCGACTTCAGATGGCGCACCACTTTCTCGACTTCCTCGTCCGAGACGAACGGCCCGTGCACGCGGCTGATGCGTCCGCCGCCGGCCATGTACAGCATGTCGCCCTGTCCGAGCAGCTGCTCGGCGCCCATTTCGCCGAGGATGGTGCGGCTGTCGATCTTCGAGGTGACCTGAAACGAAATGCGGGTCGGGAAGTTCGCCTTGATGGTGCCGGTGATGACATCGACCGACGGCCGCTGGGTGGCCAGGATCACATGCAGGCCGGCGGCGCGCGCCATCTGCGCCAGGCGCTGCACCGCGCCTTCGATGTCCTTGCCCGCCACCATCATCAGGTCCGCCATCTCGTCGACGATGATGACGATGTAGGGCAACGGCTCGAGGTCGAGCTTTTCGTTTTCGTAGATCGCCTTGCCGGTCTCCTTGTCGAAGCCGGTATGCACCGTGCGGGTCAGTTCCTCGCCCTTCGATCTGGCTTCCACCAGGCGCGAATTGTAGCCGTCGATGTTGCGCACGCCGAGCTTGGACATTTTCTTGTAGCGCTCTTCCATCTCGCGCACCGCCCATTTCAGCGCGACCACGGCCTTCTTCGGATCGGTCACCACCGGCGTCAGCAGATGCGGGATGCCGTCATAGACCGAGAGTTCGAGCATCTTGGGATCGACCATGATCAGCCGGCATTGATCCGGGCGCAGCCGATACAGCAGGCTGAGGATCATGGTGTTGATGGCGACCGATTTGCCGGAGCCGGTGGTGCCGGCGATCAAGAGATGCGGCATCCGCGCCAGATCGACGATGATGGATTCGCCGCCGATATTCTTGCCGAGGCAAAGCGGAAGCTTTGCCACCGATTCGTTGCCGTCCTTGACCGCGAGCAATTCGCGCAAATAAACCTTTTCGCGATGCGGGTTCGGCAATTCGATGCCGATCGCGTTGCGGCCGGGGACCACGGCGACGCGCGCCGACAGCGCGCTCATCGAACGCGCGATGTCGTCGGCGAGGCCGATCACGCGCGACGATTTGATGCCGGGTGCGGGCTCCAGTTCGTACAGCGTCACCACCGGGCCGGGATGGGCCTTGACGATTTCACCACGGACGCCGAAGTCGCTGAGCACCCCTTCGAGCGCGCGCGAGTTGGTGTCGAGGTCCGATTTGCTGAGCGGCTGGCGATCGGTCGCCTTCGGCGCGGTAAGCACGGAAACCGGCGGCAGCTCGAACTTGTCGGATGATTTGCGCTGCGGTGCCCGCGGCGCCGCCTTCTTGCGCGGCACGCGGGCGGCCGGAACTTCCGCCTCGTCGGCTTCGGTCTCGTGGACGTCCTCGTCCTCGTCCTCGTCCTGGTCCTCGCCCTGCGGCGCCAGCGCCGGGCTGACGCCGCCGCCCAGGCTGGGCTCCTGGCGTTCAAACAAGGGGCCGCGCGGCGCAGGCCCGCTGGCGACCAGCCAGCGATAGGCCGAGGTCAGCCATCGCCACAGTCGCGCCTTGGCGCTCATCGCGGCGTGGAACGCCCAGCCGAGCGAGACCGAACCGCGATCATCCTGTTCCACGAACGGCGCGTCGTCGTCGGGCGCCAGCTCATCCTGCGGCGGCCGCGAACCGATTCCGCTCGCGATCAGGAAGCTCGCCGCCATCGCGGCGCCAAGGACGATACCGAGCACCAGCCGATCGATGATTCCAGGCGGCCCGAACAGCATGGCGGGGGCGCGCACCAGTGCGTCGCCGACCACGCCGCCGAGCCCGGTCGGCAACGGCCAAGCTCCGCCATGCGGCCAGCAGCTTGCAAAACCGGCCGAGATCACCGTGCACAGCAGCCAGCAGGCGATCCGCAGCGCCTCGCGGTCGAAGTTGCGATGGGTCAGCATGCGCCAGCCCCACACCGCCAAAGGCAGCACCAGCATGATGGCGCCGAGGCCGAGAATCTGCATCAACAGGTCGGCGGTGATCGCTCCAGGATAGCCCAGGATGTTGCGGATCGCGCGCGAGGTGGCGTGGCTGTAGCTTGGATCCTGCACCGACCAGGTCATCAGCGCCGCCGCCGCCACGCCGGACAGCGCGATCATGCTCAGTCCGGCGAGTTCGCGCAGCCGTCGCGCCAGCGCCTCGCGGATCGACGCCGGCAATTGGCCGACCAGGGGAATGACGCGCTCGAGCGTTGCCATGCTCATGGCGCCCCGCGGGCGAAGCCGGGAGCGACCGGCCCAAGCCGCCGCGGCGAACGCGCGCGCTTTCTCTCCGGGAAAGATTGGAAATTTGTGCCGCGCACCGCTAGCCGATCCATCAAGCCGACCCTAATCCAGAATGTTTACCAGCCGGTGCAACGCCTCGGCGGTTGTTTCACTGTCCTGCACCAGCGCCAGACGGATATAGCCGGCGCCGGGATTGCTGCCGTCGGGTTGCGGACGCGCCAGATAGCTTCCGGGCACCACGCGCACGCCGCCGTCCCTGTAGAGCTTGACCGTCGCCGCTTCGTCGCCGCCATGGGCCGAGACGTCGAGCCAGACGCAGAAGCCGCCGGCGGGCCTGGCATAGCCATAGCGGTTGCCGAGAATCCGGTCGGCGAGATCGAATTTGAGCCGGTAGAGCCGGCGGTTCTCCTCGACATGGGCCTCGTCGCCATAGGCCGATATCGCGACATGCTGCAGCGGCACCGGCACCTGCGGAGCGGCGACATTGCGCAGTTCGTGAAACAGGCTGAGAAAGTTGCGGTCGCCGGCGGCAAAGCCGACCCGCATGCCCGGCAGGTTCGAGCGTTTCGACAGCGACTGGAATGCGACCACGTTGGTGAAATCGGGCCCGGCGCATTCCAGCATGCTGCCGGGCGCCCGCTGGGTGTAGATTTCCGAATAGCACTCGTCGCTCAGGATCATGAAGCCGAAACGGTCGGCGAGTTTTTTCAGGCGGCTGAAATAATCCCGCGAGGCCACCGCGCCTTGCGGATTGGCGGGCGAGGCGAGGTAGATCGCGACCGTGCGGGCGAGCGTGGCGTCGTCGAGCGCATCGAGGTCCGGCAGGAATCCGTTGCCGCGCGTGGCCGGCAGAAAGATGGTCTCGCAGCCTGCGGCGCGTGCGCCGGCGCCATAGGCCGGATAGAACGGATTGGGCACCAGGATCGCCGGCCGACCCTGCCGCTCGCCGACATGGCGGACCGCGGTGATGGCCGCAAAAAACAGGCCTTCGCGGCTGCCGTTGAGGACCAGAAGCTCGGTCTCGGGATCGATGGCCCGCGGCAGCTCGAACCGGGTGGAGAGCCAGCTCGCCGCGGCCCGGCGGAACGGCTCGATGCCCTTGGCGATGGGATAGCGGCCGAATTCGGCGATGTGCTGGGCCAGAACCGGGCCGACAAAGCCGGGCACCGGATGCTGCGGTTCGCCCAACGATAGCGTAATCAACGGCTTACCCGGCTGGTAGGGGGCCAAAAGCTCGGCCAGCCGGGCAAAGGGCGAGCGTTCGCTTTCCTGACTGCCGGCGCCGAGCGGGGCGCGGGATGAAGCGGTCATAGCCATAGTTGAAGCGCCAGCACTGTTGGAGTGGCCGATCGCACCACGAAACCAGCCGGAAATCGATCCAATCACCATAGATACGGCGAGGTTAAGACGCGATTAACCATCGGCCGCTCTGGAGATCCCGGCCGGTTTTGCCAGATTGAAATCCGGTAGCCGCGCCGATCGCCCGGGTTTCCTGCAAAAAGAAAGGGGCCCCAGCTTGCGCTGGAGCCCCTCAACGGTCGGAGCATTGCCGGGTATGTGCCCTGACCGTAGTTCTGGGCGCGATCGCGTGCGATCGCGCCCCGGGAGAGCCTTACATGTTGTAGGCGCGCTCGGTGTGCTCGGTGACGTCGAGGCCTTCGCGCTCCACTTCAACGCTGGCGCGCAGGCCGACGATAACATCGACGACCTTGTAGAGGATCGCCGAACCGATGCCCGACCACACCAGCGTGGTGCAGACGCCCCAGATCTGCGAGATCATCTGCGCCGAGAAGTCGTAGTCGGCGATCTTGCCGGTGGTGTAGTCCATGATTCCGGCGCCGCCGAGCGCCGGATTGACCAGGATGCCGGTGCCGAGCGCGCCGACGATGCCGCCGATGCAGTGCACGCCGAACACGTCGAGCGAGTCGTCGTAGCCGAGCGCGTTCTTGACCACCGTCACCATGAACAGGCAGACCACGCCGACCACCAGGCCGAGCACGATCGCCCCCATCGGACCGGCGTAACCGGCCGCGGGCGTGACCGCCACCAGTCCCGCCACCGCGCCCGACAATGCGCCGAGCACCGAGGGATGGCCCTTGACGATCCATTCGGCGAACATCCATGACAGCGCCGCCGCCGCCGTCGCGACGAACGAGTTGGTCATGGCGAGCGCCGCGCCGCCATTGGCTTCGAGGTTCGATCCGGCGTTGAAGCCGAACCAGCCGACCCAGAGCAGCGAGGCGCCGATCATGGTCATGGTCAGCGAATGCGGGGCCATCAGATCCTTGCCGTAGCCGGTCCGCTTGCCGATGATCAGCGCACCGACCAGGCCGGCGATGCCGGCGTTGATGTGCACCACGGTGCCGCCCGCGAAGTCGATCGCACCCTTCTTGAAGACCCAGCCGGCGTCGGCGTTGACCTCATCGAGCTTGGCCTGCGCCGCCGTCTTGGCCGCCGCGTCACCCGCCGCCGCCAGCGCCTTGACCGCATCCGAAATCGCGTCCGGTCCGGCCCAGTACCAAACCATGTGCGCGATCGGGAAATAGATCAGCGTGACCCAGAGCGGGATGAACAGCGCCACCGCGGCAAACTTCATGCGCTCGGCGAACGCGCCGACGATGAGCGCGGGGGTGATCGCCGCGAAGGTCATCTGGAAGCAGACATAGACCAGTTCCGAGATGTTGGCGTCGACACTGAATGTCGCGGCCTTGGAATCCGGCGTCACGCCCATCAGGAAGGCTTTCGAGAAGCCGCCGATGAAGTCGGATCCGCCGGTAAAGGCCAGGCTGTAACCGTATAGCGCCCAGAGAATGGTAACGACGCAAACGGTGTAGAACACCTGCATCAGCACCGAGAGCATGTTCTTGGAACGGACCAGGCCGCCGTAGAACAGCGCAAGGCCGGGGATCGTCATCAACAGCACCAGCACCGTCGACGTCAGCATCCAGGCATTGTCGCCCTTGTTGACGGTTGGCTCGGCGTAAGCCGCGGTCGCAGCGAACAGGCCGACTGCGAGGGCCGCCAGTCCCGCGCTATAGGGACGTTTGAACGTCATTTCGTTGTACTCCTGATTGGAAAAGTAGGGTTGAGCGCGAAATCAGAGGGCCGCCGCATCAGCCTCGCCGGTGCGGATGCGAACCGCATGGTCGAGATTGATGACAAAGATCTTGCCGTCGCCGATCTGTCCGGTCTTGGCCGCAGACGTGATGGCTTCGATGGTCTTGTCGACCTGGTCGGAGGCGACAGCGACCTCGATCTTGATCTTGGGCAGGAAGCTCACCGCATATTCAGCCCCGCGATAGATTTCCGTATGGCCTTTCTGCCGGCCGTATCCCTTGACTTCCGTCACGGTCAGACCGTGAACGCCGATGGCGGTCAGGGCGTCACGCACTTCTTCCAGCTTGAATGGCTTGATGATCGCCATAACAATTTTCATGGGTCCTATCCCCGCTTGGGCTCGGTCCAGACTCGACCGGGCGTTCTCGACTGAGGTTCACCACGCGGAGAAGTTCACTACGCGGGCACAGCCAGCGCAGATAGAATCAAATGCCGTGCCAGAACGGCGGCAATGCCTAACGGACTATGAACGCGGGTGTTTTCGGGGTTTGCCGGTTTCGTCCCGGGTGATGCTTTGCCGCTCCGCACAAAATATAGCCAGATCGGTCCGAAAAGTAGGCACGCCAGACTCCTGACATAATTCTGCTCACATGACGGGCAGAAAAACGGTATCGGGATGACGTTTTACTGCAATGCCTCGCCGTGTTGCGAAATATCGAGGCCTTCCAGCTCGCGCTCCCGGGATACCCGCAGCGGCACGAACAGGCTCACCAGCCTGAGCAGGATGAAGGTCACGCCACCTGACCATGCCAGGGTGACAGCGACACCGTAGAACTGGATCAGGAATTGTTGCGGATTGCCCTCGATCAGGCCCGAGATTCCGCCAATCGAGGCGGTCGCGAACACCCCGGCGAGCAGGGTTCCGGTCAGTCCGCCGACGCCGTGGACCCCGAACACATCGAGCGAATCGTCATAGTCGAAACGGTGCTTCAGCCAGGTACAGGCCCAGAAGCACACCAGGCCCGCGATCACCCCGATGACGATGCCGTGCCACGGCGCGACGAAGCCGGAGGCCGGCGTGATCGTGCCAAGGCCGGCGACGGCGCCGGAAATCATCCCCAGCACCGACGGCTTGCGCCGGATCGTCCATTCCATCGCGCCCCAGGTCAGCGCGCCGGCACAGGCCGCGAGATGGGTGGCGACGATGGCCATCACCGCGCGGGAATTCGCTCCCAGCGCCGATCCGCCGTTGAAGCCGAACCAGCCGACCCACAGCAGCCCGGTGCCGATCATGGCCAGCGACAGGTCGAACGGCGACAGATTCTCGGTGCCATAGCCGAGGCGGCGGCCCATCACCTTGGCCGCGACCAGGCCGCCTATTCCGGCGCTGAGATGCACCACCAGGCCGCCGGCAAAATCGATCACCCCGACGGTCGCAAGCAGGCCGCCGCCCCAGACCCAATGGGCGAGCGGAACGTAGACGAACATGAACCAGCCGATCGAGAACACCAGATAGGCCGAGAATCGCATCCGCTCGGCGACCGAGCCGGCCACCAGCGCCACGGTGATCACCGCAAACGTCATCTGGTAGAGCATGAACAGGGCTTCCGGAATCGTCTTCGCTGCCGGATTGACGCTGTCCATGGTCATGCCGGCCAGGAATCCGCGATCCAGCGTCCCCAGCCACGGCCCGTCGCCGACGAACGCCAGCGAATACCCGAACGCCACCCAGAGAATGGAAATAACGGCCACGGCCGTGAGGCTTTGCGCCATGGTCGCCAGCACGTTCTTCTTGCGCACCATGCCGGAATAGAACAACGCCAGGCCCGGTATCGTCATCATCAGCACCAGCGCCGTCGCCACGATCATCCACGCGGTGTCGGCTCCGCTGATGGTCGAGGCTTGCGCAAACGCCGGTGTCGCGAACGACAAGGTCGTCGCCAGTCCGACCGGCGCAGCCAGCCGCACGGCACGACGCGAGAGTGCCTCCATGGTATTTCCCCAGCCCGTTATGATTTTATCGGTCGCGCTCCAGGCTTCGCTGCCGGGCGCGACAAGTCGCGGAAGTTCAGAGCGCGTCGCTGTCGGTTTCGCCGGTCCGGATCCGCAGGGCGTGATCGATCGGCGTCACGAAGATCTTGCCGTCGCCGATCTGGCCGGTGCGGGCGCTGGAGGTGATGACTTCGACCGCCTGGTCGGCGAGGCTGGACGCGACCGCGATTTCGATCCGCAGCTTGGGCAGAAAATTGACGACATATTCGGCGCCGCGATAGATTTCGGTGTGGCCCTTCTGGCGGCCGTAACCCTTGACCTCGGTCACGGTCATGCCGGTGACCCCGATCGCGGTGAGCGCCTGGCGCACCTCGTCAAGCTTGAAGGGTTTGATAATGGCAACGACGAGCTTCATGGTAAGGCCTTATGTTCCGCATTCCGAAGGTCGATGACGCCTTGATTTGCGTCCCGCGCAAGTCTGGCATCTTTCTGGGCGAATGGCACAAAAACTTTGGGAAAACCTCGCAAGTCTGGCCCGAAAAATAGATTCGGTCCCCGGGCCGGCGGCTTTCCGGTACAGCAGTGCCGATCATCCGCCAAGAGCCGGTTTGCCGCCATGGGTCGCCGCGGGCAGACAAGGCCTTGGAAGCTCCATCGGCCTCGCCGCCGCTATTTGCGCTCGCGAAGCGAGCCTTCCTGGGCCACCGAGGCGACCAGCGTGCCGTCCTGCTTGAAGATCATGCCGCGGGTCAGGCCGCGGCCGCCCTGCGCGCTCGGCGAGTCCTGGGCATATAGAAGCCATTCGTCGGCCCGGAACGGCCGGTGAAACCACATCGCATGGTCGAGGCTTGCCGGCATCATGCGCTTGTCGAACAAGGTGCGGCCGTAGCGCGCCATCGCCGCATCGAGCAGCGAGAAGTCCGACGCATAGGCCAGCGCGCACATATGCAGGGCCGGATCGTCCGGCAGCTTCGCCGCGGTGCGGATCCAGACATGGATGCGGCCGTCGTCGATCTTCTGGCCGAAGTAACGGCCGAGTTCGACCGGGCGCAACTCGATCGGGCGGTCGGATTCGTAGTAGCGGCGGATGAATTCCGGCATCTCGCGGAACATCGGCTGCTTGGCGACTTCCTCGGCGGTAAGCTTCTCCGGCGGCGGCACGTCCGGCATCTTGTCCTGGTGGTCGAAGGCGCCGGCCTCCTCGACATGAAACGACACCATGATGGAGAAGATGGCGTTGCCGTGCTGGATCGCGGTGACCCGCCGGGTCGAATAGCTCTTGCCGTCGCGCAGCCGCTCGACCTCGTAAATGATCGGAATCTGCGGATCGCCGGGCAGGATGAAATAGCAATGCAGCGAATGCGGCAGCCGGCCTTCGACGGTGCGGCATGCCGCCACCATCGCCTGCCCGATCACCTGCCCGCCGAACACCCGCTGCCAACTCGTCTTCGGGCTGTTGCCGCGAAACAGGTTTACCTCGAGCGGCTCGAGATCGAGCACCGAAATCAGGTCAATCAGGCCTTTGGACATGGCAACGCCTTCAATTTGAATTGCTTGGTGATTCCCGGCTGCGCCCCTGGGCGCAGCCGAGGGCGCGAGCAACGGGTCAGGCCTGTGGCACAGGCCCTTGTTTCGCCATCCGCTTGGCCCAGCTATAGCCAGGTATCGAGCATATCAGGTATCAAGCATACATGTCCTGAGTGAGTAAGGTAGCGAATGTCGGCACAGCGAAGCATCGTCATCGGCGGCGGCGCGGTTACCGGACTGGCGCTGGCGCTGGCGCTGCGCCAGGGCCTCGGCGCCGACATTCCCGTGGTTGTCGCCGACCCGGCGCTGGCGACGCGGCCAAGCCGCGATTCGCGCGCCACCGCCATCGTCGCGGCCTGTCGCCGGCTGTTCGATGCCCTCGGGGTATGGCAGGAGGTCGCCACCCGGGCGCAGCCGATCCTCGACATGGTCGTCACCGATTCCAGGCTGGAAGACGCCACCCGTCCGGTGTTCCTGACTTTCGCCGGCCAGGTCGAGCCGGGCGAGCCGTTCGCCCATATGATCGAAAACCGCTATCTGATCGATGCGCTGGTTGCGCGGGCGGAAGCCGGCGGCATCGGCCTCAGCGCCGCCTCGGTGACGGATTTCGCCGCGCGCTCCGATGGCGTCGATGTGACGCTGAGCGACGGCCGCGTCATCGCGGCGAGCGTGCTGGTGGCGGCCGATGGCGCGCGCTCGAAATTGCGCGAGCGTGCCGGCATTGCCACCCATGGCTGGGATTACGATCAGTCCGCCATCGTGGTCACGGTCGGCCATCAGCGCGATCATCACGGCCGCGCCGAGGAACATTTCCTGCCCGCCGGCCCGTTCGCGATCCTGCCGCTGACCGGCCTGCGCTCGTCGCTGGTGTGGACCGAGAAGCGCGCCGAGGCCGCGCGCATCGCCGCACTCGGCGCCGACCAATTTCACCGCGAACTCGAACAGCGCTTTGGACTGCATCTCGGCGAGATCACCGCGCTGGACCAGCCGCGCAGCTTTCCGCTCGGCTATTTCGTCGCCCGCTCGTTCATCGGCGAGCGACTGGCGCTGGTCGGCGACGCCGCGCATGTGATTCACCCGATCGCTGGCCAGGGCCTCAACATGGGGCTCAAGGACGTCGCGGCCCTGGCCGAGGTGATCGTCGATGCGGCGCGGCTCGGCATCGACCTCGGCCAGGCCGACGTGCTCGATCGCTACCAGCGCTGGCGGCGGTTCGACACCATGGCGATGGGGCTCGCCACCAATTCGCTCAACCTGCTGTTCTCGAACCGGTCGACGCTGCTGCGCACGGTGCGCGATATCGGGCTCGGCCTGGTCGACCGGGCGCCGCCGCTGAAGAGCCTGTTCATCCGCCAGGCGGCCGGGCTTGCCGGCGAGATGCCGCGGCTGCTGCGCGGCGAAGCGCTGTAGCGGCCGCTTTTTTCACCCGGCTTGCGCGTCGCGCAAAGGATTCAACGGGCGCCGGCCAGGATGAAAGCCGCGACCGCATCGACCATCGCAGGGTCGAGCGGCCGATCCGACTGGCTGTAGGCCTGCAGATCGTCGGCGTCGTCGGAGACATCGACCAGGACATGATTCATGTCGGGAAGCCAAAGCGTCTTTGCGACCTGTGACGCGGCGGAGAGCGCGGCGAAATCGACCCGCGCCACCTGGCGGTCGCGGCCGCCGCCGACGATCAGGGTCGGCTGTTCGATCAGTTTCAGGGGATCGACCGGGTCTTCGGTGAAAGCCGAGGCGATGCCCGGCTGCATCGAGGGTGGAATCGCCAGCCCCTGCGGCGGCGGATCGACGATCTGTCCAGCCATGATCGCGTCGATCGCCTTGACGATCGGCTGCAATATGTCGGGAGGGATCTGCTTCTTTTCGAGCTGGGCCTTCAGCAGGTCACCCTGCCGGCGCGCGGCGGTGACCAACAGCACCAGGCGGTCGATCGGAACCTGCCGCGCCGTCAGAATCGCGACCAGGCCGCCCTCGCTGTGCCCGACCAGGTCCACCTTGGAGAATTTCCCGCTGCTGCGCAGGTAATTCACCAGCGCCGTCGCATCGCCGACGTAATCCCTGAAGCGGAAATCCTCCGGCCGTCCGAATTCCGGCTTCCATCCGCCGGCGCCGCGCTTGTCGTAGCGCAGCGTCGCGATGTTGCGCGCCACCAGCTGCTCGGAGAGTTTCTTCAAGGTCGCGGGCTTGGCCTGCGGACCATTGCCGTCATGGTCGGTCGATCCCGATCCGGCGATCAGCAGCGCCACCGGCGGCCGTTCGACACCGGCCGGCACCGTCAGCACGGCGTCGATGGCGCCGACGCGAATCATGGTTTCATCGGCGCGGGCGCTCGCGGTCGTGGCGGAAGCGAGGGCGAGCATGGCGAGCGCACGCAGGATCGCGGCAATACCCATCGGTCAGTCGATCTTCCGGGCTTCTTCCGGCAGCATGATCGGGATGCCGTCGCGGATCGGATAAGCGAGTTTCGCCGACCGCGAAATCAGCTCCTGTCGCACCGAATCGAATTCCAGCGGTCCCTTGGTCATCGGACAGACCAGGATTTCCAGAAGTTTTGGATCGACGGTGCCTTCAATGCGTTCGGGCGGGATTGTCATGCGTGGTCTCCGGCTGGGTCCTGCGACGCTGTAGCATATTCGATGCAAAGCTGTCGCCGGGCGGTCGTCATGGTGTGTCGATCCGCGAGCTGTTGGTCGAGCAGAACGGGATCGGCCAGCCGGCGCGCGACCGCGATTCGCCGTCACTGCAGCGGCGGGTCGCCGCTGGTGCGCTTTTTGGCGAGATCCATTTCGGTGACCGCGATCAGGATCTCGGCGCGGGTCTTGAGATCGGGCGCCTCGAGCATCGCCTGTTTCTCGGGCGGGCCATAGGGCGACATCATCGCCAGCGCATTGACCAGCGCCTCGTTGGGCGCGCTCTCGACGCCCTCCCAGTCGACCTTGAGATTATTGGCCTTGAGAAAATCGGTCAGCACCGCGAGCAGCGCCTCGCGATCGACCGCCTCCTCGCCCTTGCGCGCCGTGAAATCGTCGACATAGGGGAAATAGTCCACCCTGCATTGCCGGTAGGGTGTCAGCACGACTACTTCCTCGATCACCTTGAAGCGCGCGATGCCGGTGAGCTCGAGGATATAGCGGCCGTCGCCGGCCTCGGCGAGCTGGGTGATGCGCCCGACGCAACCGACCCGAAACAGCTCCGGCCTCGCCGCGTCATGCGAATGCGAAACGTCCGGCTGGATCATCCCGATCAGCCGATGGCCGTCGCGCAGCGCATCGTCCACCATCGCCAGATAGCGCGGCTCGAAAATGTTGAGCGGCATCTGGCCGCGCGGCAGCAGCAGCGCGCCGGGCAGCGGAAACACCGGAATCACCTCGGGAAGGTCGGCGGGCCCGCGATAATCGGCGTTGATCGGCATTGCTGGTCCCGGTGTTGGCCTCAGGCGCATCCGGCGGTGCGCCTGCGAGCGTAGATCAATCCACGCGTGAGCCCGATGGCCACGCAAAACCGGCGCCGATGGTCGCCGAATCCGAACGCCGCGAGAACAAAACGCTACGAAAACAAGATGGTCGACAGCCGCTTGCGGCCATCGACGGTGGCTTCATCGGTCGGTCCCCACGCCTCGAAGAACTGCACCAGCTGCTTGCGCGCGCCGTCCTCGTTCCATTTGCGGTCGCGTTTGACGATCTCGAGCAGCTGATGGGTGGCCTCGCTGCGCTTGCCGCTGGCATTGAGCGCGGTCGCCAGATCGAATCGGGCCTGATGATCGAGCGGGTTTGCGGCGACTTTCTGTTCCAGCTCGGTCACCGGGCCGAGCGCCTTGGCCTGTTCGGCGAGATCGATCGAGGCCTGCACCGCCTTGACCGCCGGGTCGCTGCGCTTTGATTCGGGCACCAGGGCCAGGGTTTGCCGGGCCTGCTCGATGGCGCCGGTCGTCATGTAGCATTTCGCGAGCCCGGCCAGCGCGGCGATATTGGTGGCGTCCGCCGCCAATACCTCGGCATAGATCGAAGCCGCGGTGGCGGGATCGCCCTCGGTCAGCACCGCTTCGGCCTCGGCCAGGATTTCGGCGATATTGGGCTCGCCCGCCCCCGGCATGCCGGCGGTCAGCTTGTCGATGAAGGCCGTGACCTGGCTTTCCGGCACCGCGCCCATGAAGCCGTCGGCGGGCTGGCCGTTGACGAAGGCGATCACCGCCGGAATCGACTGGATCCCCATTTGGCCGGGAATCGCCGGATGCTCGTCGATGTTCATCTTGACCAGCCTGACCTTGCCCTTGGCGGCGCGCACCGCCTTTTCGAGGATCGGCGTGAGCTGGCGGCAGGGGCCGCACCACGGCGCCCAGAAGTCGATCAGCACCGGCTGGCGCTTCGATTCCTCGATGACGTCCTTCACGAAGCTCTGGGTGGTCGTTTCCTTGATCAGATCGGCAGCCGCCTGCGGCGCCGCTCCGCTACCCTGCTCAATTATCGTCACGGTATCCTCGCCTGATGTCTTGCCGGATTGAGGCTGTTCTAGCACGGCCCGAGCCCTTAATTGGCGCTTGAAGGCCCAATTTGCAATCGGTGGAACCCGGTCGGGCCGGATTTGGGCCGATTTTGCCCGGGCGCCCGGGGCCAACCCTCGGGGCGCCCCGGGGTGGCCCCGCCCGGCCTGCCGGTCTGACCGCCGCCCGGCTGTTGCATTCGAGGGCGGCATTTGGCATAGCTCTGCCCGTTGCCGGCGCGCGGTTGCCGTCGGTCGCTCGGATGCGGGTGTAGCTCAGTGGTAGAGCACGACCTTGCCAAGGTCGGGGTCGAGGGTTCGAATCCCTTCGCCCGCTCCAAGATTTTTCTGTCCGGCCCGGACAGATAGGTAACACCACGTACCTAAGACATGGGTGACAACCTCGTGCCGAACGGGTTGTCGAGGGGTTGCAAGGTTTTTTGCTCCAGGTCGAAGTATCCGAGATCATATTGCATGAAGCTCACAAGCCAAATGCCGTCGTCGACCTCCTTGATGCCGAGTCTCTGACCGGCCAGCACGGTAGAGACGTTGATCCTTTTGCGATGCAGGCAGAGGCGTCCGCAAGCGGTGACGAGCACGTCGCGGTCGTGGAACGGATAGGTCAGTTCCGGCAAGCCGGCATAGCAGCGTGGAGAGGCGGTGTAGAGCTCGGCAGGGCACTTCATGTCGAGAGCCTCGTGGGGGCGTTCGGCATTGAACTCGCAGACGAAGGCATCGAAGCGGCCCTGCTGCTGGAGGCTATTGAAGCCCGGCGGTCGGGTGGCTTCCTTTTTGAGGGTGAGATGCATGCGCTCGTGGCGGCCATGTTGTTGCGGCCGGCCGGGCTTGATTCGTTCGATGGCGATCCCGAGACGGAGCCACCAGACCGAGAGTTTCGAGAGATTGAACAGGGCATTGGGACTGGCGAAGGGCACGCCGTTGTCGGAGCGGATGGCGAGCGGCAGGCCACGCTCGCGGAACAGCTGCTCGAAGGCGGTGCAGGCGGTGTCTTCGCGGGTCGAATCGAGGGCTTCGCACAGCAGCAGGAAGCGCGAGGCATGGTCGGTGACGGTCAGCGGATAGCAATACCGCCCGTTGCCGAGTTTGAACTCGCCCTTGAAGTCGGCGCACCACAGCTCGTTGGGAGCAGTCCCCGCGGAAAGCGGCGTGCCGCGCGCGCGGTGGCGCGGCCCGCCGCCGCGCTTGACCAGGCCGTGACGATCGAGCACCGCATGGATGGTGCTTTTGGCCGGGATTCTGACGTCCCCATCAAGCCGCCTGACCAGGAGCTCGCGGATCTTGCGGGCTCCCCAGTGCGGCTTCTCGGCTTTTAGGCGGACGATCAGGCCCTCGATCTGCTGCGGCAACTGATTAGCATAGCGCACCGGCCGCCTTGAGCGGTCGCTCAGAGCCTCCAGGCCATGTTCCTTGTAGCGGTCGAAAATCTTGTAGCCGGTCTTGCGGGATACGCCGAAATCCCGGCAAACGTCCGTCATGGCCTCTCCGTCGAGCAGGCGGGCAACAAAGCGCAGGCGTTCTTCCATAACCGAACTCGCTTTCCACGGCATCCACACCTCCCGCCCCCAAAAAGGCGAAAAGTGTAACCCATGTGTCCGGTACGAAATGTCACCTATGTCTCGGGCCGCTCATTCGATTGGCAGATTTTGACAAAGGCCCGCTGACACAGCGGGCCTTTTGTTTTGCGCTAAGCCGCGGCTGCGACGCCCTCGAGCCGCGGCGGAACTGTCGGCCATGCATCAGCGCTCGGTTGCGATAAGTGCATGATGCACGCGGGCGCCGGAGCGCAATCTGTCGCGACGTTTCGGCGAGGACCTTTGGCTCGCGCTGAAATTCGACGAGTAGCGGCGTCGGCAAATACTGCATTGCAGCGCCGTGGCGCGGAAAATCATCTCCAGCGCGAGCTGTCGGAAGAAATTCCTTCTCATTTTATTTTCGCATGGCCGCGCAATGCGGCCCCCCTTCTCTCCTGCCGCGGATGTGATAGCCTTTTGCGGTCTGATCCATCTCACCAGACCAAAAGTTCGTTCTCTCGAAACGTTCAAAATAAATAACAGACGCGGCCGCACTGGCTGCACAGGGGAGTCATTCGATGAAATCGGCCTTCAATCGATCCGTTCTTGCGCTTGCAGCCGTGCTGGTTGTCGCGGGCGCGGGCCAGGTCAGCGCCCAGCAAAAGCCGCTCAAGAGCTACCAGTCCGGCAACAAGGAATTCTGGACCCATCCGCCGGACGACTGGTTCCTCGGCGACGAGACCGAGGCCCAGAAGGGCCTGGCACCGCCGTCGGGTCCGCCGACCGGCGCTTCTGACGCCGAACTGGCTTCGACGATCAAGAAAATCAAGCTGCCGCCGGGCTTCAAGATCGACGTCTACGCATCGGGCGTGCTGGCCGCGCGGCAGATGGCCTGGGGTGACAAGGGCACCCTGTTCGTCGGCTCGTTCGGCCTCGGCAACGTCTATGCCATCACCGACAAGGACGGCAAGAAGGAGGTCAAGACCGTTCTCAAGGGCCTCAACATGCCGACCGGCATCGCCTTCAAGGATGGCGCGCTCTACGTCATCGCAGTCAACCAGCTGCTCAGGTATGACAACGCCGAAGCCAATCTCGACAAGCTCGGCGACGGCAAGGTGGTTTATGACGACATGCCGTCCTACGCCGCCCACGGCTGGAAGTACCTGGTCGCCGACAAGGATGGCTGGTTCTACATTCCGTTCGGACCTCCCTTCAACATCGGGATTCCTCCGACCAGCGTGTCGCAGATCCGCCGCGTCGATCCCAAGACCGGCAATGCCGAAATCGTCGCCCTCGGCGTCCGCAACAGCGTCGGCGGCGATGTCGATCCGCGCAGCGGCAGATACTGGTTCACCGAAAACGCCCGCGACTGGTTGAGCGACGACCTGCCGAGCGACAAGCTGAACATGATCACCAAAATCGGTGATAATTTCGGCTATCCGCACTGCCACCAGGGCGACCTGCCGGATCCGAAGTTCGCGATGGGTCACAAATGTTCGGAATTCGTGCCGCCGGTTCTCAATCTCGGCGCGCATGTGGCTCCGCTCGGCATGAAGTTCTATACCGGCAATCAGTTCCCCGCCGACTATAAGGACAACATCCTGATCGCCGAACATGGCTCCTGGAACCGGCATAAATACCAGGGCGGCCGGATCGTGCGCGTGATCGTCGGCCCCGACGGCAAGAACCCGAAGCAGGAAGTGTTCGCTTCCGGCTGGATCGAAGGCGACCAGGGCTATCTCGGCCGTCCCGACGACATCATCCTCGACAAGGACGGTTCGATCCTCGTCGCCGACGACTGGGCCGGTGCGATCTACCGCATCAGCTACAAGAAGTAACGACCGACTGATCAGAGGCTGCGGCTGCCCGGCAACGGGTGGCCGCAGCTTTTTGCTGCGGCGTTCGGAACCGGATCGATGCGGGCAATGCCGTTCGCTCGGCAGTGAACCCGCCAAAATCAAAACTTCTTGTAAATAATGGATGGCTTCAAGCGCAGACAGGCTCACCTCGTCTGCGCGAAGCGGATTATCATGCCGGCAATGACAGCAACAGGAGCGGTGATGCGGAGTGCGTTGATCGGGATATTGTCGGCCGCCATCGCCGGCGCATCGCTGGCGCAGGCCGCCGACCTCGCCGCAGGCAAGCAAAAGGCCGAACTATGCGCCGGCTGCCACGGCGAGAACGGCATCTCGCAGACCGAGAACATTCCTTCGCTGGCGGGCGAGCCCGACCAGTTCATTCAGTGGCAACTGGTTTTCTTCCGCAGCGGGGCGCGCAAGAACGCGCTGATGCAGCCGATCGTCGAGCAGATCAACAATGAGGATATCCGCAATCTCGGCGCCTATTTCGCGTCGCTGACCCCGCCCAAGGCTTCGACGCCGGACGACAATCCGGATCTTTCCAGCAAGGGTGCGCAGGCTGCCGCGGGACGGCGCTGCGCCTCGTGCCACACCGATACGTTTGCCGGCACCAAGGCCGTCGCCCGCATCGCCGGGCAGCGCGAGGAGTATCTGGTCAAGGCGCTGCACGACTACAAGTCGGGGGTCCGATCCGGCGGCGCCGGTGCCGCGATGTCGGATGTCGCCTACCCCCTGAGCGACGAGGAGATCACCGCGCTCGCGCACTATCTTTCGCATCTTTGAGGGCGCGATCCGGCAAAGGCGGCCCGCCAGGCGAGCTACTTGCGGCGCTTGATCGCCCGGCGGATCGCCACGCCGGCCTCGACGGCTGACCTGCCGCCCGAGGTCTTGGCTCGGGCAGCGGCTGTTGCTGCTCCGGTCAACAGCCGCGGGAACCTAAAGGCCATTGCCGGGTTCGCAAGACATCCAGCCCCGAGGATCGCATGATCGCTCCCAACCGAAGAACGCTTCTCGCCGCCGCCGCCGCGATGGGCGCAAGCGCTGCGGCGGCCAAGGATGCAAGCCAGCCTATTGTCGGCGACAAGGGGGCCTCGATCCTGGGCCCGCGCAACGAGCCACGCGCGCTTCAGAATCCGGACCTGCTGCGCCCTCCGGCCACCGACCATGGCTCGATGCCCAATTTGCGGTTCTCCTTCGCGGACGCGCATGTCAAGCTGCGCCAGGGCGGATGGTCGCGCGAGGTTACGCAACGCGAGCTTGCGGTCTCCACCAGCATGGCCGGCGTCAACATGCGCCTGACGTCCGGCGGCGTGCGGGCAATGCACTGGCACAAGCAGGCCGAATGGTCGTTCATGCTGGCGGGCCGCGCCCGGATCACCGCGGTCGACAATGACGGCCACAACTTCATCGCCGACGTCGGCCCTCGCGATCTCTGGTATTTTCCCGCCGGAATTCCGCACGCGATTCAGGGGCTACCGGCAGAGGGCTGTCCGCGCAAAGGTTGAATCAACGAGGAACGATCGGCGGCTTGCGCCATTGCCGGGGCGGGGGCGTCAGTCCTGGAGAAGACCCATGCAGCTCGATAACAAGAAGATAGCAATCCTCGCCACCAACGGCTTCGAACAGGCCGAACTCGAGGTTCCACGCGACAAACTGAAAGCGGCGGGAGCTTTGGTCCACGTCGTTTCGATCGAAGCCGGTGAAATCAAGGGATGGGACAAGAAGGATTGGGGACGATCGGTCAAGGTCGACAGGACCTTGAGCGACGTTTCAGCCGACGACTATGACGCGGTGGTGCTGCCGGGCGGCCAGATCAACCCCGACCTGCTGCGGGTGGAACCCAAGGCGCTCTCCTTCATCAAGGACATCTTCAACCAGAAGAAGGTCGTCGCCGCGGTTTGTCATGCGCCCTGGCTGCTGATCGAAACCGGCATCGCCAAAGGCCGGAAGATGACCTCCTACAAGTCGATCAAGACCGACGTCGCCAACGCCGGCGCCAAGTGGGAGGATTCCGAAGTCGTGGTCGACAACGGGGTCATCACGTCCCGCAACCCGGGCGACCTCGAAGCCTTCAGTGCCAAGATCATCGAAGAGGTCGCCGAAGGCAGACACAGCAGGCGCAGCGCCGCCTGAGATCCCCTGGCTTTTCAGGAGGCTTTGTCGGATGGGCGCCGCATCACCGCGGTGCCCTCCGCGGCCTACCGTTCGCTGGAAAGCGGGCTGGCGATATCTTCCAGCGATTTTCCCTCGGCGTCGATCCCGAGCTTCCATTCCGTCCCACCCGCGACCAGCAGCAGCAGGGCGGACAGCGCGTAGCCGGCGCTGACCCGCCAGCTCGACCCGGATCCGATCAGCCAGCCGAACAGCAGCGGCGAAAGACTGCCGCCGATCGCGGTTCCCAGCGCGTAAAAGCAGGCGATCGCCAGGGCGCGCGTTTCCAGCGGGAATATCTCGCTGGCGGTGAGATAGGCCGAGCTCGCCGCCGCCGAGGCGAAAAAGAAGATCGTCAGCCAGGCGGCGGTCTGGGTGACTTCGCTGAGCAATCCCGCGCCGAACAACAACGCGGTGAATGCCAGAAGCGCGCCGCTGATGGCGAACGTGCCTGCGATCATCTTGCGGCGGCCGACGGTATCGAACAGCGTGCCGAGCAGCAGCGGGCCGCAAAAATTGCCGAGCGCCAGCGGCAGCAGATAGAAGCCGATATTCTGTTCCGGCACATGATAAAAATGCGACAGAATGAGCCCGTAGCTGAAAAACACCGAATTGTAGAGGAATGCCTGCGCCACCATCAGCGTCAGCGCCAACACGCTTCGGCCGCGGTTCTTTCCCAGCATCGACCCGAAGATCATGCCGAGCCCGAACGATTTTCGGGGGTGAACGGTGAGACTGCCGTTCGCCGCCGTGAGCCTTTGACCGGTGGAAGCCTCGACATTCCGTTCTATTTCGCGGACCGTCTGCTCGGCCTCTGCGGCCCTGCAATGGGTCACCAGCCATCTCGGGCTTTCCGGAACGAAGCGCCGCAGCAGCAGAATCGAAAGTCCGAGCACGCCGCCGATGCCGAAGCCCAGCCGCCAGCCGACGTCGACCGCGAACAGGCTTTGATCGAGCAAAAGCGGCGTCACCGCGGCCCCGGCCGCCGCCCCGACCCAGAAACTGCCGTTGACGATGAGATCGATGCGGCCACGATATTTTGCCGGGATGAGTTCGTCGATGGCCGAATTGACGGCGGCGTATTCGCCTCCGATGCCCATGCCGGTCAGCATCCGAAAACAGGCAAAGCTCAGGAAATCCCAGGCCAGCGCGCTCAACAGCACGCCGGCGAGATAAACGATCAGGGTGGCGTAGAACACCAGGCGGCGGCCGAAACGGTCGGTTACCCAACCCGAAAAAAGCGCGCCTGCCACCGCTCCGATGACATAGCACGAGGCCACCGCCCCCAGATTTGCAGCCGACAGATGCAGCGTCTGGGCGCTCTGCAGCGCGGGCCCGAGCGCGCCGACAATGGTGACTTCGAGTCCATCGAGGATCCAGGTGACGCCGAGGCCGACAACGATCAGCAGGTGAAACCGGCTCCATGGCAGGCGGTTAAGCCGGGCTGGAATATCGGTTTTGACCGGCGCGCCGCGCGGCGACGATGGTTGTGCGACAGCCATGCGGCAAGCGAGCTCCCTGCTGCAGCTAACCTGCGCATGATGGAGAGGTTCCCGGACTTGCGTCCGGCTTTCGATAAGGGGCAGCCAGCGAGAACGGCCGGAACAAATTTCGGAATCGTCCGTTTTTCCGATCCACAACATCGGAGACGACCAATGGCGACGGAAGAGAGAGAGACAGGCAACCTGATCGGAAGCGACAAGGTTGAAGGCACCGCGGTCTATGGCGCCGACAGTCAGAAGATCGGTTCCATCGAGCGAGTCATGATCGACAAGATAAGCGGCAAAGTGTCTTACGCGGTTCTCAGCTTCGGCGGATTCCTTGGGATCGGCGACGACCATTATCCGCTTCCCTGGCAGTCCCTGAAATACGACACCAGCCTCGGCGGCTACATCACCGGCATCACGCTCAAACAGCTCGAGGGCGCTCCCAGATACGGCAACGACAATGCCTGGAACTGGTCCGACGCCTCCAGGACGCGGTCCGTGAATGACTATTACGGCATTCCCTTCGTGGCCTGAATGCTTTGCTTCGGAATCGATGTCCCCCTGCGGTCTGGCATTCTCAAGGCCGGGGCCGTCGGGGGACGACCGATGCTGCAGGGGACGGACCCTGGCCGTCCGACTTTGCGCCGCCGGAACTGGCTCCCGCGATCGATGAGTACCAGTCCGAGGGTAGCCTGCCGTGGGGACGGATAAAGGCGTGACGACGGACGGAGCCAATCCATTCGCAGCATTCGATCTCGTCAAGGCCATCGCATTGCGCTGGACTCTGCGCGATATCAGCGCAAACCGTCTCAAGCTGAGCCCTGTCTCTGCCGCGGACCTGAACCTGCTGATCGAACTGGGCCTGGTCGAAATACGAAACGACACCCCGGTTCTCACGCCGGCAGGGATGGCGGTCCTGGATTGACGGTGGCGGACTGTCGCGGGCAACCGCTGGTCGCCGCGTCGGGCTACCGGAACCGGTCGTTCAGAAAGCACAATCCGTCGTAGGTCAGGCGAGCCTCGCTGGTTTTGCCATCCGCGACCTCGGCCTCGAGGAAATTCTCGAGGTCGGGCAGCGCCCTATTGAATTTCTCCTCGACACCCATCATGGCGCATGTCTGTTTTATGCGCTCGATCGGCTTTTCAAGGATGTCGATTTCGTCAGCCATTTCCCAAAAACAGCCACGCCAAACTTTCGTTCCATCGCGATCCGCCTGCTCCGGGCGCGCGCCATAGGCCGCCTGTCGCCAAACTCCGGTTCCCGCCTGGCCTTGCGGTATGACATTGCCGGTTCGACGGCTGCAGTTCATCTGCCGCCCTTCACCGGATCGCGCAGATCGGTGAGAATGGTCCGCCACAACGGGAATCCGACGGCGCGATTTGTTCCAGCCATTCAAAATAATATTCCCCGCCGAGAGAGTCGGCGACCGGACAGTTTGATGGTTATTTTTTGGCTACAATATTTCGCGGGATGGCTATGGAGCATGCACAGCCGTCCTGACGAATGGTGTGCAGAAGATGAGGCCGACACCATGCCCTTGTCCCTGACCGATGTCCTGCTTTCGCCCGTCGAGCGACCGCGTTGCGCCAGATGTCGAACCGCCATGAATCTGACGAGCATCACGCCTCGCCCCGATCACTGCGAGAAGCGGATCTTCGAGTGTCCGAAATGCAGATTCATCGAAACGCGGCTCGCCACCGACCCGCTCCAATCAAAAGAGATCAAACGTTTAGCTCACAATGTCCGACCGCCCGCTTGACCTCGACCTCGTCCGGATCGGGATGGGAATCGGGATGGCCTGTGTCATCGCCGCGGTGGTGACGGTCGGAGCATTTTTCGTTATCCGGATTTTAGCCGAGGCTGGCTGATGATATCTGCGGTTTTCACCATCGACGTCGGCGGAAAGCCGACCCTGAGCTTCGAGGCCAGGAACTTGCGCGAATCCTGGCAGCTGTGTCACGAGGAGTGGTTGCGCGATGACATCGCGCGGCTCAAATCCGGCGGCGTTCCGCTCTGGGACGGCAAGGCGCACCTGAAGAGCAGGTATGCCACCGAAGCCGAAAGGTCGGTTTTTCTCGAAGCCGCGGGCGAACCCTCGCCCGACGATATGGTGTTGGCCTATCTGGTCGAGATCGACGCTGATTAAGCTCCCGAAAACCCTTTTTGGCCGGGAAACGCCGCATCTCCAGGAGGCCGGCGAGACGAAGCTCCATCTCGGCGGTGAGATCGGCGGCAATCCGATTGCCGCCGCCGGTCAACGGCTGGTCCAGGATATCCGCGAGCTCGAAGACTGCCTTTCTTCGGCACGAAATCGAATCAGCGCGGCGCCGTCAGCTCGGGCAACAGCGCGCCAGCGGCGTCCGGCTCAAGGCGCGGCGCGCTGCTTCTCATAGGCCTTGAGATGGGTATAGGCCGTACGCAGCCTTGGAACCGGCACCTTGCCGGCATCGCCGCGCCGGACCAGATCGCCGATCACGTGATCGGCCTCGACCGCTGCGCCGGCCTTGATGTCGCGGAACATCGACGCCGTCATCGGCGAGCCTTCCGCGGTCAGCATCCCGTGCGTGCGTTCCAGGAACGGCGCGCGCGGCGCGTGGCCTTCGGCAGCGGCCACCGCGCTGCATTCGTCGAGCATGCCGAGAATGAAGTCCTTGCCGCCCGGGGCCGCCAGGATATTGCCGACCGACGTGCGCATCAGGCAGGTGGAGGCCGCGAGCGAGGCCAGGAACACCCATTTCTCCCACATCTCCTGCACAATATGTTCACTCGCCACCGAGCCGAACCTGCCGCTTGCCATGGTCTCCGCGATGGCGCGAACCCGGTCCGTCATGCGGCCGTCGCGTTCGCCGAAATTGAGCGACTGCATCGGCGCGAGGTGGACCACCTCGCGGGCTTCATTGAGCGTCACCGCGATCGCGCAGAGGCCGCCGAGCACCCGCTCGGCGCCGAATTGCCTGTCGAGCTCGTCCAGATGCAGCATGCCGTTGAGCAGCGGGATGATCGCGGTCTGCGGTCCCACCGCCGGCGCAAACGATTTGATCGCGTCGGCAAGATCGAACGCCTTGCAGCTCAACAGCACGACGTCGAACGTTTCGCCGAGAGTGTCGGCCTGCACCGTCGGCGGGTTCTTCAGTGTGACGTCGCCATTGGGGCTTTTGATCACCAGCCCCGCGCCGGCCAGTTCGGCTGCGCGCCGCGGGCGGACCAGAAAGGTCACATCGCGGCCGGCCTGGAGCATCCTGCCGCCGAAATATCCGCCGATCGCACCGGCGCCGACCACGAGCATGCGCATTGCTGGATTCCTTGTTGTTTCGTTTGGGAAGTGGCGAATGGCGAATGGCGAATAACGAATAGTGAGTAGTGAAAGTAAGCTGGGAAGCGGGGAAATTTCCTCTATTCGCTATTCGCCACCATCTCCTCTACCTCGCGCAGCTGCTCCTTGCCGAAAAACATTTCGTTACCGACAAAGAAGGTAGGCGAGCCGAACGCGCCGCGCTCGACCGCCATTTGCGTGTTCTCGATCAGCCTCGCCTTGACCTCGGGCTGCTGGGCGCGAGCCAACAACCTGGCCGCGTCGAGGCCGGAGGCCGTCAAGGCCTCGGTCGCCACTTCGGGATCGTCCATTTTCTTCGGCTCGACCCACATGTGATGAAATGCGGCGTCGATATAGCGCTCGAACACGCCCTCGAGCTGGGCGGCAACGGCGGCGCGCATCAGGTTGAGGGTGTTGACCGGGAAGAACGGGTTCCAGTGATAGGGCCTGACCCCGAATCGCCTGACAAACCGCTCGGTCTCCAGCGCCAGAAACGCGGGCTTGTTCTTGACGCCGGCGAGGGTTTCGGCCGGAGACCGGTTGTTGGTGGCCTTGAAGATGCCGCCGAGCAGCACCGGAATATATTCGAACTTGACGCCGGTGCGTCGTTCGATGGCCGGGATCGCCTCGTGACTGAGGAACGCATTGGGGCTGCCGAAATCGAACATGAATTGCGGGCTGGTCCGGGTCAATGCCGCCTCCTGATGCCATGGGCCGGCGCATTGTGGCGCAGCGCGGCCGGCGCGTCCACCGTTCTATGATGACCGTAATATTGTGAATTGAAGGTGACGGAATTGTCGGGGTGCCGAACTGGCGATGCCAAAGACATCGCGCAGCATCATGTCTGCGCGGAAGCCGATCAAAGCCTGCGCGGCGCGGCGTCGGCGACGAGGGTGGCGGCCCGCCATCACGCGGTGAATTCGACCCGATCGCCGAAGGCGAGCCTGACGACGTGGGTGCGGATGTCGGCCGGCCATCCAGCGACCAGGCCGGCAAACCGCCGCCGGTCGTCGGCGAACAGGGCTCGTGAGGCTTCCTCGAAGCCCGGCAGGTTGCCGGCCATGGTCGACATGAAATGATAGGCCGCGTCCCTGGCGGCGCGGCTGCGGTCGCGATCCGCGCCGGCGCGGCGCGCCTCTTCCACCAGCTTGCGCAGCGCCACCGATGCGCCGCCGGGCTGGCTGCCGAGCCATTCCCAGTGCCGCGGCAACAGCGTCACCTCGCGGGCCACGACCCCAAGCCTGGGCCGCCCGCGTCCGCGCGCCTCCGGGGCGGCGGGTCCGGCTGCCGGGCTCGCCGAATCGGGATCGGGCTGCGGCAGCCGCGCCGCGACGTCCTGCGCGGTGCCGCGCAGATCGACATCGACGGCGTGGCCGGTCGAATCGTCGAAGATCAGGATGGGCTCGGCGGCGCCGCTTCTGGACGCCTTGAGCACGGCCATCGCAACCTCGGCCAGCGGGCCAGAAGCCAGCCATCGCTGGCCGGCAAAAGCAGTGAATGAGGGGTGATTGGCCTTGACCATCCGATAACCCGATCCCGATTGCCCGCCAAATTTACCCGGATAAATTAGAGTGTCAATATCGTCCGGGTAATAAGCGGGCGGTCCTCCCGCCGCGATCGCTCGGCGCGCAGGCCGGCCAATCGCCAAGTCTGTCGTCCGCTGCTACGAGATGAGCCGGTCAACCCCGGGGATTGCCATGCTCACGGTCCACCATCTCAACAATTCCCGCTCCCAGCGCGTGCTCTGGCTGCTGGAGGAACTTGGAATTGCTTACGAGATCATCCGCTATCAGCGGCAGCCGGACATGCGTGCGCCGGCCAGCCTGCGGGCTATTCATCCGCTCGGAAAATCGCCCGTCATCACCGACGGCGGCAACACCATCGCGGAATCCGGCGCGATCATCGAATACATCATCGACCGTTATGGCGAGGGCCGCCTGATACCGCCGCCGCGCACGCCGGAGCGGCTGCGCTATGTCTATTGGCTGCACTATGCGGAAGGCTCGGCGATGCCGCCGCTGCTGCTGAAATTGCTGTTCGGGCTGATGCCGAAGCGCGCCCCGGCGCTGCTGCGTCCCTTGGTGCGCAAGGTCTGCAATCAGGCGCTGACCACGCTGGTCAATCCGCAGCTCAAGCAGCACATGGCGTTCTGGGAGGACGAACTCGGCAACAGCGAGTGGTTTGCCGGCGGTGAATTTACCGCCGCCGACATCCAGATGAGTTTTCCGCTGGAAGCGGCCGCGGCGCGCGCCGGGCTCGACCAGGGTCACCCCAAGGCGATGGCATTCCTGGACCGCATTCACGCCCGCCCGGCCTACGCCCGCGCGCTGGAAAAGGGCGGGCCTTATACGGTGGGACGCTAGCCTGGCGCGCCATGACGGTCACCGCCGCGTCGCGGCGATCACCTCGCTGACCAGCCGTCCGAGGCCCCTGATGTCACCGGTGGGATCGACGGAGTCGCCGAGCCGGACGATAACCAGGTCCTGCGAGGGCAGCACGACGATGCGCTGCCCGAGATCGCCGGAGGCAAAAAACGCGTCACGGGGAATTCCGATCCTGACCCGCCCCCTGGCATATTCGTGTTCGCTGCGATTGGTCCAGAAGCCGGCGCCGTAGTCGGAATCGAGCGTGGCGCGGGCCGAGAAATCCACCCATCCATCCGGCAGGATGCGGCGATCGCCGATCATGCCGTCATGCAGATAGAGCAAGCCGAACCGCGCCCAGTCCCTGGCGCTTGCCAGCATGTAGGTCGATCCCTGCAGCGTGCCGGCGCCATCGAATTCCAGCGTGACGGTGCGCATTCCCAGCGGACCGAACAGCTCCTGCCAGGCAAATGCCAGCGTCTGTTCGGGGCCGCCGACGCTGTCGCGGACGATCCGCGCCAACAGCTGGGTGGTGGGACTGCTGTAGGCCCAGCGCGTTCCCGGCGGCGCGGTGACGGCGGCCTTTGCGGCGAATCCGGCCATGTCGTCGTGCAGGTAAATCATCTGGCTGGCAGCATCGAAGCCGGAATTGGTTTCATCGAGCGCCAGGCCCGAGGTCATGCGCAGGAGATGCTCGATGGCGATCGCGCCGCGCGGGTCGTCCGCCGTGCGCCATTCCGGAACCGGCGCGGGCTGCGATAGGGAAAGGCGGCCCTGGCGGGCGAGAATCCCGACCAGGGCGTTGACCACGGACTTGGTCATGGAAAAACCGAGGAGCGGCGTATCGACCCCGATGCCGTCGGCATAGCGCTCGGCAATCACGCTGCCATGATGCACCGCCACGACTGCCTTGGTCCTGCGGAACGGCGGTGCGGCGGGCTCCTCGAAGGCATGATCGAGCGCGGCCTTCAATCCGGCGTCGGCGGGCTCGACCACGGCGGCGCCGGCAATCCCGGCCAGCAGCGGAGCAGCTTTCGGCGCCTTCAGCGCGGCGATGTCGCCCGTGAGCAGGTAGGGCTGCCTGGCGCCATGCAGCAGGACGCAGCCCAGCCCATCATGAAACTCCGCGCGGCTGCCGAACCATCCGGCCAGCGACGCATCGACGGTTCGGTCACTGCGGTCGACAGTGTACCGGAGCAGCGATTTGAACCGCCGAATACCGGCACGGTCGGTGGTTTCCGCAAACACCCGTTGCGGGTCGAGCCCGGAGACGAAGGTCTTGGAACAGATATTGTGGGCCACATATCCGGTGACGACGCCCATCACACGTTCGGGGCGGAAAATCATCACCGCCACCAGCACCGCGGCCGCGACCAATCCTCCGGCTAAGGGTTTTCGCAATCGCACCGATGTCACCCCGCGCTTATACCAGGCGTGTCGCTAGCCCCGCTTGCCGGCATCGCCGACCGAGGGCAGCGCCGTCACCGTGACACCCGGCGGCGGCAAATCGTCGTCGGGCACGAAGAAATCCGACATCAGGGCAACCGACGGATCGACCCGGTAGCGCTCGAAATCGCGCACCCCGCTGGCATAGAGCAGCTTGTCGTCGATGCAGAACTGTCCGGTGAATTCGCGCGACGGTTTCGTAAAAATCACATAGGCGGCGTCGCCCAGGATCTCCGGGGTGCGGCTGGCGCGCATCATGGCGTCGCCGCCCAGCAGGTTGCCGACCGCGGCGGTGGCAATGGTGGTGCGCGGCCACAGCGCGTTGACCGCAACGCCCGCGGCCTTCAGTTCGGCCGAAAGACCCAGCACGCACATGCTCATGCCGAACTTCGCCATGGTGTAGGCGGTGGAATGCGCGAACCATTTCGGCTTCATGTCGAGTGGCGGCGACAGCATCAGGATGTGCGGATTGGCGGCCTTCTTCAGCTGCGGGATGCAGTATTTCGAGACCATGAAGGTGCCGCGAGTATTGATGCCCATCATCAGGTCGAACCGCTTCATGTCGGTGGCTTGCGAATCGGTCAGGCTGATGGCGCTGGCATTGTTGACGCAGATATCGATGCCGCCGAATTCGGCGACGGTCTGGTCCACCGCCGCCATCACCTGGGCCTCGTCGCGGATATCGCAGAGGATCGGCAGCGCCCGGCCGCCGGCGGCGCGGACCTCGTCGGCGGCGGTGTAGATGGTGCCCTTGAGTTTCGGGTGCGGCTCCGCGGTCTTGGCGGCGATCGCGATATTGGCGCCGTCACGCGCGGCGCGCAACGCGATCGCGAGCCCGATGCCGCGGCTGCCGCCGGACAGGAACATGGTCTTGCCCTTGAGGGACGTCATCGGGTGAGCTCCTGTTGATTTGTCCGTTTCATTTCGGTTGCGCGCCCGCTCCGCTACGCATCGGCGTGCAGGATTCTGCCGCGGGTTTCCGGCAGGGCGAACGCCGCCAGGAAGAACAAGCCGTAGGCCAGCACCGCGAACACCGCGATGGCGTTGCCGAGCGAGGTTTCGGTGGACAATGCGCCGACCAGGAACGGAAACAGCGCCCCGATGCCGCGGCCGAAATTATAGCAGAAGCCCTGGCCCGACCCGCGCAGCCGGGTCGGATAGAGCTCGGTGAGGAAGGCGCCGATCCCCGAGAAATACGCCGAGGCGAAAAAGCCGAGCGGGAAGCCCAGCACCCACATCACTTCGTTGGTCAGCGGCAATTGCGTATACGCGATGATGATGGCGATGGCGCCGAGCGAGAAATACAGGAACAGCTTGCGACGCCCGATCTTGTCGGCGAGCCATGCCCCGACCAGATAGCCGACGAACGAACCGATGATCAGCGCCGCCAGATAGCCGGTGGAACTGACGATCGACAGCTTGCGCTCGGTGGTCAGAAACCGCGGCACCCAGAAGGTGATCGCGTAATAGCCGCCCTGACAACCGGTCACCGCCAGCGAGGCCAGGATGGTGGTCTTGAGAATCGGCCGGGCAAAAATCTCGCCGATTCCCGGCCGTTCGCCGCTGGCATTCTGCCTGGCGAGCGTCGCGGCGGCAATCGCCGGCTCCTCGACATAGCGCCGCAGAAAGAACACCAGCAGCGCCGGCACCGCGCCGACCGCGAACATCCAGCGCCACGCCAGTTCCGGCGGCAGCCAGGAAAACAGCACGGCCTGCGACAGCACCGCAAGGCCCCAGCCGACCGCCCAGCCGGACTGCACCGAGCCGACCGCGCGACCGCGATATTGCGCGCGGATCGATTCGCCCATCAGCACCGCGCCGGCGGCCCATTCGCCGCCGAAGCCGAGGCCCAGCAGCGCGCGGGCGATCAACAACTGGTCGAAATTCTGCACGAAGGCGCAAAGCAGCGAGAACACCGAGAACCACAGGATGGTCAGCTGCAGGGTTTTGACGCGGCCGATGCGGTCGGCGAGATAACCGCCGAGCCAGCCGCCGACCGCCGAAGCCAGCAAGGTCACGGTGCCGGCGAGGCCGGCGGTGCCGGGATCGACCTTCCACAGCGCGATGATGGTGCCGATCACCAGCGGATAGATCATGAAGTCCATGCCGTCGAGCGCCCAGCCGGACGCGCAGGCCCAGAACGTCCGCCGCTCCGGCAGGTTCATGTCGCGATAGAAGGCCAGAAGGCTGGAATCCTCGATCGGCGCGACTTCGATCGGCGCCGACGGTTCGACTAGGCTGCTCATGACGGTTAGTCCCCCCGGTAGATTTCTGACCGGCCCGTGCCTGCTCCCCGCCGCCGGCTTGCACGGGGTTTTGGCAAATCCTACGCCGATCCCTGATGCTGTCATCAGGCAAAGCCGCGTCGTCTATTCGCCGGCGGCTTCGGCTCCACGGGTACGCGGATCGGGGGCGCCCTGCAATCCATTCCCGGTCACCGCGATTGAATTGGCCGAGGTCTGGCCGAGCTGCTCGATCACGCGATCGCCCCTGGCGCGCAGCGCCGCCAGCGTCTCGCCGGAAAAGCCGCGCTCGACCCGGACCTCGTCCGGCAGCCATTGATTGTGCAGCCGCGGCGCCGCCACCGCCGTCGCGACATCCATCCGATAGTCGATCACGTTGACGATCACCTGGAGCACCGCCGAGATGATGCGGCTGCCGCCCGGCGAGCCGGTCACCAGCACCGGTTGATTGTCCTTCAGCACGATGGTCGGCGTCATCGACGACAGCGGCCGTTTGCCGGGACCGGGCAGGTTAGGCTCGAAGCCGACCAGGCCGAAGGCGTTGGCCGCGCCGGGCGCGGCGGTGAAATCGTCCAGTTCGTTGTTGAGCAGCACGCCGGTGCCGGCCGCGACCATGCCGACGCCGTAGGGAAAATTCAGCGTGTAGGTGTTGCTGACCGCGTTGCCGGAACCATCGACCACCGAAAAATGCGTGGTGTTGCTGCCTTCGCGCGGCGGCGGCCGCGGCGAGAACACCTCGGCTGCCGGGGTGGCGCGATCGGGATCGATGCTGGCGCGCTGCCTCGCCGCATAGTCCTTGGCGATCAGGGTGGCAATCGGGGCGTTGACGAAGGCCGGATCGCCGAGATAGTGCGCGCGATCGGCATAGGCGCGCTTCATCGCTTCGATCATCAGATGCAGCGAGGCCGCCGAGCCCTGCTTCAGCCCGGGCATCGCAAAGCCTTCCAGGATGTTGAGCATCTCCAGCAGGACCACGCCGCCGGACGAGGGCAGCGGCATCGAGACGACGTCATAGCCGCGATAACTGCCGCGCACTGGCTCGCGGATCGCGGGCGCATAGGATTTGAGATCGTCCAGCGTCATGATGCCGCCGGCATCGTCGATCGCCTTCACCAGCCTTGCCGCGGTCGGTCCCTGGTAAAATCCGCGCGGTCCCTGTTCGGCGATCGCCTGCAGCGTGGCCGCCAGGTCGGTCTGCACCAGGCGGTCGCCTTCGCGCAGCGAGCTGCCATCGGCGCGGGAAAAAATCGCCGCCGAAGCCGGCCAGCGCGCCAGCCGGTCATGCGCGTCCGGCAGCGTGTCGGCCATGTCGTCGGCCAGCACGATGCCGTCACGCGCGAGATCAATCGCCGGCCGCATCAGGTCCGCCAGCGTGAACCTGCCCGAGCCATATTGCGCCAGTGCCAGCGCCAGGCCCGCCGGCGTGCCGGGCACGCCGATGCCGAGCGCGGAATCGCGCGACCGCGCATTGTCCGGTTTGCCGTCGGGGCCCAGGAATATCCGCGGCGTGGTCGAAGCCGGCGCGGTCTCGCGATAATCGATCGCGACGTCCTGATGGCGCTCTGCCAGATGGATGATCATGAAACCGCCGCCGCCGATATTTCCCGCGCGCGGATAGGTCACCGCCATCGCGAAGCCGGTGGCGACCGCGGCATCCACCGCATTGCCTCCGCGCTTGAGCACGTCGGCGCCGATCCGGGCCGCGATCTTTTCCTGCGCCACCACCATGCCGTGCTCGGCTGCGACGGCATGAATCGCGCCGGGTGCCGGCGGCGTGTAGACGCCGCGGCCCGGCTCCTGGGCCGCGGCGGGCAGCCAGCAGGCGCTCACCAGCAGGATTGCGGCAAACAGGGGGCGCCGTCGCGCTGCAGGAAAATTCATCGGGATTCCGCCGTGGGTTGGAGCCAATCAAGGTCGCGAAAACGTCACGCGCCTTCGCCTTTTCCGATGCTATAGGGTTTTGCGGCGTGGCAGGCAAAACGCCTCCGCGTGATGGGTCGGGGCATTCTGGGCATGGCGATAACGGCTTCGGGCGCGCGCATGGCGGATGTGCAGCATTATCCGCCACGCTCCGCGGTCGTCAGCTGGATCATGTTCGACTGGGCGGCGCAGCCTTATTTCACCCTGATCACGACCTTCGTGTTCGCGCCCTATTTCGCCACCCATGTGGCTTCCGATCCCGCCAGCGGTCAATCGCTGTGGGGATTCGCCACTGCGGCGGCGGGGCTGTTGATCGCGCTGCTGTCGCCGGTGCTGGGCGCCATCGCCGATGCCAGCGGCCGCCGCAAGCCGTGGATCGCGGCGTTCGGCGCGCTGCTGGTGATCGGCTCCTGCCTGATGTGGTTCGGCAGGCCCGGCGACAGCAGCGTGATTGTGCCGCTGCTGCTGGCTTACGGCATCGCCACCGTCGGCGTCGAATTCGCCACCGTGTTCAACAATGCGATGATGCCGACCCTGGTGCCGCCGGACCGCATCGGGCGGCTGTCCGGCACCGGCTGGGCCACCGGCTATGTCGGCGGCATCCTGAGCCTGATCCTGGTGCTTGGCTTTCTCGCCGCCAATCCAGACACCGGACGCACGCTGTTCGGCTACCGGCCGCTGTTCGGCCTCGATCCCGTGATGCATCAGGGCGACCGCCTCACCGGCCCCCTGACCGGCATCTGGTTCGTCATCTTCGTGCTGCCGATGTTCCTGCTGACGCCGGATTATCCGGCCAAACGAAAATGGCGCGAGGCGCTGCGCCAGGGCTTGCGCGAATTGAAGCAGACGCTCGGCGAATTGCCGAAGCGGAAATCGATGGCGGCGTTTCTGCTCGCCAACATGATCTACACCGACGGGCTGGTGTCGCTGTTCGCGTTCGGCGGCATCTACGCCGCCGGCACGTTCGGCTGGCAGACCATCCAGATCGGCAGCTTCGGCATCCTGCTGGCGATCGCCGGCACCTTCGGCGCCTGGCTCGGCGGCCGGCTCGACGATACGCTCGGACCCAGGCGCGTGATTGCCGGCAGCATGACGATCCTGCTGGTTGCGATCATCGCCATTCTGCTGGTCGACAAGGATCGGGTCCTGTTCGTCAGGGTGGCGGCGCCGGTGCCGGGCGGCGCGCTGTTCGCCAGCGCGGCCGAGCGCGCCTATCTGGTGCTGGGGTGCCTGATCGGCGCGGCCGGCGGCCCGCTGCAGGCGGCGTCGCGCACGCTGCTGATCCGGATGGCGCCGAAGGACCGCATCGCGCAATATTTCGGACTGTTCGCGCTGACCGGCAAGGTCACCTCGTTCGTCGGGCCGCTGCTGATCGGCCTGATCACGGCGCTGACCGAAAGCCAGAAGGCCGGCATGGCGGTGCTGGCGGCGTTCTTCGTGGCCGGACTGGTATTGCTGGCACGGGTGAAGGATTAGTCCAGCCCGGCCCGTGTCCCGGATGCGGTGCCGGGTCCTTCACGCTGCTCCGCAGAGCCGGGGCACGATGCGGGTGCCGCGGCGACTTGAGGCAAACATGCGTTCGGCGTCATAACCTTCGGACGGATGCCGGGCCATGACGGTGCGTCGTCAGTGCCTGAAGTGCCGCACGCCGGTCAACACCATGGCGATGCCGGCGTCGTCGGCGGCCTTGATCACTTCGTCGTCGCGGATCGATCCGCCGGGCTGGATCACCGCGGTGGCGCCGGCTTCGATCGCGACCAGAAGGCCGTCGGCGAACGGAAAGAACGCATCGGAGGCCACCACCGAACCCATCGTCATCGGCTGCGCCAGCCTGGCATCGGAGGCCGCGTCCTGCGCCTTGCGCGCGGCGATACGCGCCGAATCCACCCGGCTCATCTGGCCGGCGCCGATCCCGACGGTGGCAAGATCCCTGGCATAGACGATGGTATTGGACTTGACGTGCTTGGCAACGCGGAACGCGAATTTGAGATCGCGCATCTCGGCGTCGGTGGGCGCGCGCTTGGTCGCGACCATCAGCTTCATGTCGTCGACCACGGCGTTGTCGCGGCTTTGCACGAGGAGTCCGCCGGCCACGGTTTTCGCGGTCAGGCCCGGGCTGCGGGGGTCGGGCAGGCTGCCCGCCAGCAACAGCCGCAGATTTTTCTTGGCGGCGACGATGGCGATGGCCTCGTCGGTGGCATCGGGCGCGATGATCACCTCGGTGAAGATCTCGGTGATGGCGCGCGCGGCCTCCGCATCCAGTGTCCGGTTGAGCGCGACGATGCCGCCGAAGGCGGAGGTGGAATCGCAGGCCAGCGCCCGGCGATAGGCGCCGACCAGATCGGCGCCCTCGGCGACGCCGCAGGGATTGGCGTGCTTGACGATGACGCAGGCCGCGGTGCGCTTGGAATCGAATTCGGCGAGGCATTCATAGGCCGCGTCGGTGTCGTTGATGTTGTTGTAGGACAGTTCCTTGCCCTGCAGCTGTCGCGTGGAGGCAACGCCCGGACGTCGATCGGGCGTGCGATAGAACGCGGCATGCTGGTGCGGGTTCTCGCCATAGCGCAGCGCCTGGATCAGCCGTCCGCCGAAGGCGCGGAAATCCGGCGCCGTGGTGTCGAGCTCGGCCGCGAACCAGTTCGAGATCGCCGCGTCATAGGCCGCGGTGCGGGCATAGGCCTTGGCCGCCAGCCGGCGGCGCAACGCCAGCGTGGTCGCGCCCTTGTTGGCGGCCAGTTCGTCGAGCACGGCCTGATAATCCTGCGCTTCGACCACGACCGCGACATCGTCGTGATTCTTCGCCGCGGCGCGGATCATCGCGGGACCGCCGATGTCGATGTTCTCGACGCATTCGGCGAAATCGGCGCCCTTCTCTACCGTCGCCTCGAACGGATAGAGATTGACCACCAAGAGATCGATCGGCGCGATGCCGTGTTGTTTCATGGCGGCCGCATGCTCGCCGCTGTCACGGATCGCGAGCAGCCCGCCATGCACCTTGGGGTGCAGGGTCTTGACCCGGCCGTCCATCATTTCCGGAAAACCAGTGAGTTCCGAGACGTCGGACACCTTCAATCCGGCGGCGGCGAGCGCCTTGGCGGTGCCGCCGGTGGAGACGAGGTGGATGCCGTGCCCGGCCAGCGCGCGGGCAAATTCGATCAGGCCGGATTTGTCCGATACGGACAACAATGCGCGGGTCACGCGGCGCGGATGGTCGGTCATGGGCAAGATCCTCAGTTAAAAGGGTGCTTTTTGCCCAGGCGCGCGGCAGAAACGCTCGCGCTTCCCGATGGTGCTCCATCCAAGGTCGCCAGTCGCGCGAGTGACCGACAGCTAGCAGCTTTCGGCGCCCCTCACAACGGCCGGCTGCGGCTGCTCCCCATCTTGTGCGACGCTTTCTACAGCGGCAATTCCGGCTCGCGGCGCGCATTGCGCCGCGCCGTGGTCGCCGAGGCCGTGGTGGTGGAACGCACGAAGCTCCAGCGGATGCTGGAAACCTGGCGGGAATCCTGCCGGATCACGATCTGGGCGGTGCGGCGGGCGCCGTCATTTCCGGCCAGGAACACGCTGTCCTCCAGCTCGACCTTGTCGTCGAGCGCCTCGAAGGTCCAGACGTCGCGGTTGGGCAGCACCAGCATCACGCCGCGGGCGTCGCTGAGACGGCTAGCCTTGACCGAGGGGTGCAGATGAAACCGCAGCGCATAGTCGGTCTCCGAGCCCTTGATCCGCGCGCCGGGCGCCGCCGACAGGGTGTCTTCGCCGTCGAGCCGCGATCCGTCATGCGCGGCCATCAGCACCCGGCGATGCACCACGCCGAAGCGCGGCAGATAGCCGTCATGCGAGGTGGTCAAAAGCTCGCCATTGCCGACCGACTCGCGGTAGCTCTCCACATTGCTCGGGCCGCTGACCACGGGCGCGCCCTGCAGCAGCCGCTTCATCGCCGACAGCTCGACGAACTGGCACGACGAGGTCTCGTGATAGGTCAGGGTCGAATGCGCCGGCGTGCCGCGCGCAAAGCTGCGCCAGTTGTCGCGGCCGGTGGTCGGCATGCCGCAATTGATCACGATCCGGCTCGGCCCGGACGACAATTCGAACGAAAGACATCCGGCATGGGCGTCGTGGCTGACATTGGCCGGCGGCGGCGGGCCGGTGTCCATGATCACCGTCATGGCGCCGGCATCGAGCCGCTGGTAGCCGGTGTGCGGCATGTTGGCCATCGGCGCGCCGCGGGTGTCGTCATAGGCGAGCAGGGTCGCCAGCAGGTCGGACGGCGCGCTGCTCATGCCGTTGAACAGCGCAAAGCTGCCGTCGCCGTGGCGGAAGAAGCGCAGCATCGGCATCATGCGGTCGATCGCGTTCAACAGCGCCGGCGGCGGCGCGATGTTGCGCGCGGCAAAGGTCTGCCGCAGCGGCAACAGGTCGATCAACAGCTCGATCAGCGCGCCCGGATTGCGCGAGATGTGACCGCCATCGGGCAGGATCTGGCGCTGCAATTCGTCGGACAATCTGCGGGTGGCGGTGCGGATGTGGCGCGCCTGGTTGGCCAGGCACAGCGAGGCGTAGCACAGCGCGATCAGCACCTGCAGGCGCGGCACGCCGTCGGGAATGTCGAGCATGGTGTAGCGCAGATAGCGGATCTCGCGGGTCAGACCGCGCAGATAACGCCGATAGAATTTGCCGTCGGTGTCGCCGAGCACCAGCGGCGCCTGCGACAACAGCGAGATGACCCGGCGCGCCAGCACGTCGGCGCGGCGGCCGACGGTGCGCTTCTGCGCCTGATTCGACAGCCAGTCGTCGACCAGCGAGCGGGCGTTGGCGCGGGTCAGCGCGGTATCGGCCGCGCGCAGATGCCGCAGCCAGCCGAAACCGAGCAGCGCCACTTCCCAGTCTTCCGACGGCGGCTCCAGATCGAAGATCGAGCGGCCGTGGCAGGTCACGATCTTGCCGGCGAACACGAAGCGGCCGGCATAGATTTCGGCGGCGCGGGTGGCGTCGGCGGTGCGCAGGTCGTGCGGGGCGATGATCAGCCGGTCGGTGCGGCCCGGCCACAGCCGCGACAGCGCCACCGAGCCGCCGCTGGCGCGCGACATCATGTTCCGCGCGAAGCGGCCCATGATCAGTGTCGAAATGCGTCTGCGCTGAGCGACCGACACGCCTTGCCTTGATTGGGAGGATCCTGCTGCGAATCCTTTTAATCCGGAAACGCCGTCAAGACACCATCTTGAAACCCCGCGAATCAATGGGGCGGAGCGAAAATGCGGTGCAAAATCAGGATTTAACCAGCCGCGCGGCGTAAAACCCGTCGAGCCCGGCGAGCCGGGGGTCGGCGTGAGGCAGATGGCAGGGCAGGGTGCGCAGGTCGCCGTCCGCGGTCACGATCTCGCCGAGGCCGGCGACCTCGGCCGGGTCGATCGGCACCCGCCGCACGCCCGATTCGGCGGCGAGCAGGGCCGCGACGGCCTGCTCGCCTTCTTCCGGCTCCAGCGAGCAGGTGCAATAGACCAGCGTGCCGCCCGGCCTGAGCAGCGCCACCGCTCTTTGCAGCAGCCGCTTCTGCAGCGCGGTCAGGGCGCCGATATCGGCCTCCTGCCGCAGCCAGGCGACGTCGGGGTGGCGCCGGATGGTGCCGGTCGAGGAACAGGGGGCATCGACCAGGATGCCGTCGAAGCCGCCGCCGGTTTCGCCGCCCGGCCATTCGGCGGCGTCGGCCACCACCGTCCCGGCCTGCAGCGCCAGCCGCGCCAGATTGTCGCGCAGCCGGGTCATGCGGCCCGGCGAGCGGTCGACCGCGGTGACCTGCGCGCCGGCCTGCACCAGTTGCGCGGTCTTGCCGCCGGGAGCGGCGCAGAGATCGGCGATGGTCTTGCCGGCGACGTCGCCGAACAGCCGCGCCGGCAGCGCGGCGGCGGCGTCCTGCACCCACCATTGGCCTTCGGCGAAGCCCGGCAGCATGGTCACCGAGCCCTGCAGCAGCGTGCGCACCGAGCCGGTCGGCAGGATTTCGCCGTGCAGCCGCGTCGCCCACTGCGCCGCATCGGACTTCACGGTGATATCGAGCGACGGTTCGTGGCCGAGCGCGACGGCGATGTCGTGCGCCGTCGCCTCGCCGTAATGGGCGATCCAGCGCGCCAACAGCCAGGGCGGGACGTCCAGCGTCTGCGACTTGATCTCGTCGATCAGCGGCTGGCCCTCGCGCGCGCAGCGGCGCAGCACCGCATTGACCAGCCCGGCATATTTCGCGGCCCGCCGGTCGGATTGCACCAGCCGCACCGAGAGGTCGACCGCGGCATGGTCGGGGACCTCCATCCACAGAATCTGCGCGGCGCCGATCAGCAGCGCGCTTTGCGCGCGCGGCGCGTCGGTCGGGATGCCGCGATCGAGCAGCCGCGACAGCACATGGCCGAGCGTGCCGAGCCGGCGCAGAATCGTCGCCACCAGGCGCCGCATCAGGGCGCGGTCGCGATCCGACAATGTCTTCAGCCCGGGATGGGCGGCGCCGCCGTCGAGCTGCTCGTCGAGCGTCCGGTGCTTGTGCAGCACGCCGTCAAGAATATCGGCTGCGATCCGCCGCGCCGCGAGACCAGGCACTTCGGACGGCAGAGCGAATCTTTGAGGAGGCATGGAGCGGGAACATCTCGGGAAAAGCGATGGCGGTGCGGCGGTTTAGGCGCCTGCCAGCGGATGGAAAAACACCTCTGGCATGCGAATATGCCAAATATAAGAATCGCCTTGATGATTTCACGATTGGGGTGTGATTTTGCGGTCGGAGCGGGCGACCGCCGCGACAGGAAGCTGCTGAGATGACCGACGATTCCACCGATTCCTCGACCGCGGCCGCCGCATCGGCCCCGGAACGCAAGACGCTGCCGCCGGCGGCACAGCGCGCGCTGGCCGAGGCCGAGGCGCGAAGGCGTGCGGCCGCGGTCAATGCCCGGCCGGCGGCCAAGGAATTCCAAGGCCCGAAGGGCCCGGAACCGACCCGTTTCGGGGATTGGGAGAACAAGGGCATCGCCTCGGATTTTTGAAGGGGCGCTGGTGGCTACCAGCTCCGCGTCATTCCGGGCCTGCGCCAGGGGACGCATCCCGCAATGACAAGCGCAAACAAAAGCCGCGCTCGCGGCGCGGCTTTTCGGATCGCAAATACGACGGATCGGTTCAGCGCGCGACCACCACCGTGGTGCCGACCGAGACGCGCTGATAGAGGTCGGTAATGTCGTCGTTCAGCATCCGGATGCATCCATAGGAGACGAAGCCGCCGACCGATCCCGGCATGTTGGTGCCGTGGATGGCGTATTCGCCGCCCGCCAGGGTCATCGCCGCGACGCCCATCGGATTGTGCGGCGAGCCGCCGGGAATCACGTCCGGCATCGACGGCTTGTCGTGCTTGACCTCGGCCGGCGGCGACCAGGCCGGATTGCGGTACTTGCCGTCGATCCGGGTGACGCCGGCCCATTGCTTGCCGGATTTGCCGACGCCGACCGGATAGCGGACGGCGTGGCCGGGGTCGAGCACCAGATAGAGCCGGCGCTCGTTGGTCTTCACGACAATGGTGCCCGGCGAATAGTCGCCCCGGAATCCGACCATGTCGGGCCGCGCCTCGGCCACCGACGACATCAACATCCCAGCCCCGAAGGTGGCGGCCACCGCCACCGCAATCTTCAACGACATCACATTCTCCACATTCGTTCGGTGTCCGCTTTGCGGGCGCCTGAATTCCGCGCCAGCCCGGCAAATCGCCGGGCCTTGCCCACGCATTTTTAACCGCGTGCATTAACCAGGTGGTTTCCACGCCGGGCTCCAGGCCCGCTCACTGCGCGAAACAAAGGAAATGTTGCAAACAAAGTAAATGACTTGAAAACAACACCCGGCAGGAAACGTGCGCCGCGGCCGACTTGTCCCTGACGATTGCGTGAGCGGGCAGGCTTTGAGAACTCGTGTCCCGGACGCAGTGCCGCGCTATCGGCGCGGCTCCGCTGAGCCGGGACCAGGACGACATACCGTCCGTGCAACAAGGGCCCCGGATCTGCAGCGGACCGCGCCGCCAGGGCGGCGTGCTGCGCTTGGTCCGGGGAACGGGACTGCCGCATGGGCCGCGGCAGCGCGGATAATTGCGTGAGCGGCGCGGCGGCCTATATCCATCGCGGGCGTGCGGATCCCCGCGGCGGAGATTTCTGATGGGCGTCATGGTCGATGGCATCTGGCGCCAGGAAGACGGCTTTCCGGCCGACACCGCCGGGCATTTCACCCGCCCGGCCTCGCCGCTGCGCAACTGGGTCACAACGGATGGTTCGCCGGGGCCGAGCGGCCGCGGCGGTTTTGCCGCCGAGCCCGGCCGCTATCATCTCTACGTGTCGCTGGCCTGCCCGTGGGCGCACCGCACCCTGATCTTCCGCGCCCTGAAGGGCCTGGAAGATGCCATCGGCCTGTCGGTGGTGCATTGGTTCATGGGCGCCGACGGCTGGACTTTCGCGCCGGGTCCGGGGGTCATTGCCGACCCGATCCACCATGCGCAGCTGCTGCACCAGGTCTACGCCGCCGGCGATCCGTCCTATACCGGGCGCGTCACCGTCCCGGTGCTGTGGGATCGCAAGACCGCGCAGATCGTCAACAACGAATCCTCCGAGATCATCCGGATGCTGAACTCGGCCTTCGACGGTGTCGGCGCCTTGCCCGGCGATTTCTATCCGGCCGACCTGCGCCACGACATCGATGCGCTCAATGCGCGGATCTACGAGACCGTCAACAACGGCGTCTACCGCGCCGGATTTGCGCGCAGCCAGTCAGCCTATGACGAAGCCGTCACCGCCCTGTTCGCGTCGCTCGACTGGCTCGAGCAGATGCTGTCCGGCCGGCGCTGGTTGCTGGGCGAACGGCTGACCGAAGCCGACTGGCGGCTGTTCACCACCCTGGTCCGGTTCGACACCGTCTATGTCGGGCACTTCAAATGCAACATCCGGCGCATCGCCGACTACCGGCATCTGTCGCGCTACCTGAAGGAGCTCTACCGGCGGCCGTTGATCAAGGAGACCGTGAACCTGTTTCACATCAAGCATCATTATTACGAAAGCCATCGCCACCTTAACCCCAGCGGCATCGTGCCGGCCGGCCCGCTGCTGGATTTGTGAGGCGTGTCTCGCCTCTGCCATGGACCCCGGATCAGCAGCGCATCACGCCGCCCGTGCGGCGCGATGCGCTTCGTCCGGGGAACGGGGCTGGATTTGGGGGCTAAGCGGTCGGCCCCTTCTTGTTCTGGCGGTGCTGCACCAGATCGTCGACCACGGCGGGATCCGCCAGGGTCGAGGTGTCGCCGAGGCTGCCCGGTTCGTCCTCGGCGATCTTGCGCAGGATGCGGCGCATGATCTTGCCGGAGCGGGTCTTCGGCAGCCCCGGCGCGAACTGGATCTGGTCGGGGGAGGCGATCGGACCGATGTCCTTGCGCACCCACGCCACCAGCTCCTTGCGCAGTTCCTCGCTGGGCTCGGTGCCGGTCATCAGCGTCACATAGGCATAGATGCCCTGGCCCTTGATGTCGTGGGGATAGCCGACCACGGCGGCTTCCGACACCTTGGCATGCGCCACCAGCGAACTTTCGACCTCGGCGGTGCCCATGCGGTGGCCGGAGACGTTGATGACGTCGTCGACCCGCCCGGTGATCCAGTAATAGCCGTCGGCGTCGCGGCGGCAGCCGTCGCCGGTAAAATATTTGCCCGGATAGGTCGAGAAATAGGTCTGCTCGAAGCGGGCGTGGTCGCCATAGACCGTGCGCATCTGCCCAGGCCATGACTTTGCAATGCACAGATTGCCCTGGCATTCGCCCGTCAGCACCTTGCCGTCGGCGTCGACGATCTCGGGCACCACGCCGAAGAACGGCGTGGTCGCCGATCCGGGCTTCAGTTTGGTGGCGCCGGGCAGCGGCGTGATCAGGATGCCGCCGGTCTCGGTCTGCCACCAGGTGTCGACGATCGGGCAGCGCTCTTCACCGACCACCCGGTAATACCATTCCCAGGCTTCCGGATTGATCGGCTCGCCGACGCTGCCGAGCAGCCGCAGGCTCTTGCGCGAGGTCTTCCTGACCGGCTCGTCGCCGCCCTGCATCAGCGCCCGGATCGCGGTCGGCGCGGTGTAGAAGATGTTGACCTTGTGCTTGTCGATGACGTTCCAGAACCGCGAATTGTCCGGATAGTTCGGCACGCCCTCGAACATCAGCGTGGTCGCGCCATTGGCCAGCGGGCCATACAGAATGTAGCTGTGGCCGGTGACCCAGCCGACATCGGCGGTGCACCAGTAGATGTCGCCGTCGTGGTAGTCGAATACATATTGGTGCGTCATCGACGCGAACACCAGGTAGCCGGCGCTGGTGTGCAGCACGCCCTTGGGCTGCCCGGTGGAGCCCGAGGTGTAGAGGATGAACAGCGGATCCTCGGCATTCATATGCTCGCACGGGCATTCCGTGGTCACCATCTCGGCGGCCTCGTGGTGCCAGAAGTCGCGCACCGGATCCATGTTGACGGCGCCGCCGGTGCGCTTGACCACCACCACCCAGTCGACCCCGCCGCATTTGGCGATGGCGGCATCGACATTGGCCTTGAGCGGCACCTTCTTGCCGCCGCGCAGGCCCTCGTCGGCGGTGATCACCACCTTGGACTGGCAGTCGGTGATGCGCTGGGCAAGGCTGTCGGGCGAGAAGCCGGCGAACACCACCGAATGGATGGCGCCGATCCGCGCGCAGGCCAGCATCGCATAGGCCGCTTCCGGGATCATCGGAAGATAGATGGTGACGCGGTCGCCCTTGCCGACATTGCGGGTGCGCAGGATGTTGGCGAACTTGCAGACCTCGTCATGCAGCTGCCGATAGGTGATGTGCCTGGACTCCGAGGGGCTGTCGCCCTCCCAGATGATGGCGGTCTGGTCGCCGCGGCTGTGCAGGTGCCGGTCGATGCAGTTCCAGGCGACGTTGAGGACACCATCCTCGAACCATTTGATCGAGATCCTGCCGGGCGCGAACGAGGTGTCGTCGACCTTGCTGAAGGGTTTTATCCAGTCGATGCGCTTGGCCTGCTCGGCCCAGAATCCGGCGGGGTCGCTGACCGAGCGCGCATACATCTCGGTATATTTGGCGTGGTCGACAAAGGCGCGCTTGGCCCATTCGGCAGGTACGTCATAAATCTTCTCGGACATCTCTCAACCCTCCACCATGCGGCCAGTGAACGCGAGCACTGCAAGCCGTCTTCGTTGTTGCCATGAGTATGCGTCGGCCCGCCGGGCGCCGACAAGCCAGCAAATAGGAGCGATCCGGCGGGCCGCCGCCTTGCGCGGGATCAAGCCGCCGGCGAAATCAGCCAGCGGCGCGGCCGGGGGCGGTCCTCGGCCATCACGTTCGCGTTTTTCCGGCCCTGAATCCTGGCCAGGAGCAGCCGTCCGGCGATTGGACGGTAACCAGAAACCACATCTTCCGGACGGCGGGCTGGCGCTGGAGGTGATTACGCCCTAAATGGCCCCCTCGAAGGCGGACGGCGAGGCCGGAACCAAACCTCGATTGCCCGCATTGCCAAGACGAAACCCGGTGAGTTCAGAGGCAGGACGTCCAACACCATGATGGATCAGCAGAATTTCGAGGCTGCGCGGCCCGAAGCCGCCGATCCCACGGTTGTCGGCTCCGGATCCCATAGCGTCGAGAGCCTGGCCCGTGGGCTCGGCCTGAAGCTCGGCGACCAGAACGAGCTGACCATCCGCCGCATCAAGCGCGGCAAGAGCTATTCCTTCGTGCGCGCCAACGGCACCGCGATCCGCCATAGCGGCACCCTCAAGCGGCTGCATTCGATGGCGGTGCCGCCGGCCTATGCCGAGGTCCGCTACGCCCCCGATCCCACCTCGCACCTGCAGGCGGTCGGCCGCGATGCCGCGGGCCGGCTGCAATACCGCTATCATTCGGATTGGGAAAAGGTCCGCGAGCACCGCAAGGCGCACCGGCTGGCGCGGCTGGTGGCGGCGCTGCCGAAGATCCGCCGCCACGTCTCGCTGCACCTGTCCGGCGACGCCCCGACCCGCGAATTCGCGCTGTCGGCGGTGATCGAACTGATCGCGCGCACCGCGATCCGGCCGGGCAACGAATCCTATGCCCGCCTCAACGGCACCCGCGGCGCCACCACGCTGCTGAAATCCAATGTGGTGCTGGAAGACGACTGCGTGGTGCTGACCTTCAAGGCCAAGGGCGGCAAGGCGGTGCGCAAGGAATGCGACGCCGCCAAGCTGGTGCGCGCCATCGGCATCCTGCGCGGCGTGCCGGGCAAGCGGATGTTCCAGTACCGCGACAATTCCGGCAATGTGCGCGGCGTCTCCACAACTTCGGTCAACGCGTTCCTGCGCGAGATCGCCGGCATCAAGATCTCGCTGAAGGATTTTCGCACCCTGATGGCGTCCGCCGTGGTGCTGGAATCGCTGTCGCGGATTTCGCCGGCGGCCAGCGCCCGCGGCCGCCGCAAGCAGGTGCTGGACGCGGTCCGCGCCGCCGCCGACGAACTGTCCAATACGCCGGCGATCTGCCGCAAGAGCTACGTTCACGATACCATCGTCACCGCGTTCGAGGACGGCATCCTGGAGCGCTTTGCCGCCACCATGAAGGGCTACCGTTCGCAGTCGAAACGCGAACAGCTCTTGGCGCAAGTGGTTGCGACCGCCGCGGCGGCTTAAGACTTCTTCCTTCTCCCCTTGTGGGAGAAGGAAAGTGAGCGCTAAACCCCGCCCATCTTGCAGACGATCTTCCATTCCTCCGCCGTCACCGGCTGCACCGACAGCCTTGAATATTTCACCAGCGCCATCTCGCCGAGGCGCTTGTCGGCCTTGATGGCGGCCATGGTCACCGGCTTCGGCAACGGTTTCTCGGCCTTGATGTCGACGCAGACGAACTTGCCGGTCTTGTCGCTCGGATCCGGATAGGCCTCCTTGATGACCTCGGCGATGCCGACGATCTCCTTGCCCTCGTTGGAATGATAGAAGAAGGCGCGGTCGCCCTTCTTCATCTTCACCAGATTCTGCCGCGCGGTGAAATTGCGCACGCCGGTCCAGGCCTCGCCCTTGGCGCCTTTTGCCACCTGCTGGTCCCACGACCAGGTCGAAGGTTCCGATTTCACCAGCCAGTAGGCCATGGTCATTGCTCCGCCTTGAAGGGTCGCGTCAGCAGGCTTTCGATCGCCGCATCGATGGTGACGGCCCCGCTCAGGATCGCCGCGACCGCTTGTGATACCGGCATATCGACCTGTTGCGAAGCCGCCAGTTCCATCAATACCGGGGCGGTGAATTCGCCCTCGGCGAGTTTTCCGGGCGGCGCCGGCTCGCCGCGCCCCAGCGCCACGCCGAGCGCGAAATTGCGTGATTGCGGGCTGGAGCAGGTCAGGATCAGGTCGCCGAGCCCCGACAGTCCCGTCATGGTCTCGGGATCCGCGCCCAGGGCGCGCCCAAGCCGGACCAGTTCGCTGAAGCCGCGCGTGGTCAGCGCGGCCTGTGCCGAGGCGCCGAGTTTTTTTCCGACCACGATGCCGGCGGCGATCGCCAGCACGTTCTTCGCCGCCCCGCCGATCTCGACGCCGCGGACATCGCAGCTGTGATAGGGTCTGAAGGTCGCCGAGCCGAGCGCATGCACCAGCGCCGCCGCCAACGCTTCATCGCGCGCCGCCAGCGTCACCGCGGTCGGCAGGCCGCGCGCCACGTCGTCGGCAAAGCTTGGCCCGGACAGGATCGCCGGGATCGCAGCCGGCGCGGCTTCCGTGATCACCTCGGTCATGAAGCGGTGGCTGCCGCGCTCGATGCCCTTGGCGCAGGCGATCACCGGCGTGGCGCCGGCCAGATGCGGCATCAGCGCGGCGACAGCCTGGCGCAAATTCTGCGCCGGCGTCGCGACCAGGATGACGTCGGCGCCGGCGGCCAGCGCGATATCGCCGGTCAGCCTGACATTTGCATCCAGCGACACGCCGGGCAGTTTCGGATTTTGGCGGCTTGCCGCGATCCGCGCCGCATTGTCCGGGCTGCGCGCAAACAGCACGACCTCGCGTCCGGCCCGCGCCGCGACACTGGCCAGCGCCGTCCCCCAGGCGCCGGCGCCGATCACCGCGACCGAGTTGAAGGACGGCATCCTGGGCTATCCCTGTAATGGCCGGGTGGCCGAGTCCGCGGCCGCGGCTTTCCCCCACCCCAACCATCCCGCGCAAGCGGGAGAGGGGGTCCTCAGTGCTTGCCGTCCTGTCGTTGCCGAACTCTTGCGCGAAGAGGTAACCCGGATTTCTGTTCCGGGCGCCGCCCATCCCCCCACGAGGCGCGCTGCCTCTCCCGCTTGCGGGGCAGGGTTGGGGTGGGGGCGCTTCGTGCGGCGCGCGCGGCGCAATTGCATCTCCATCGGCGTCCCTAAAATCCGGCGCGGGTGTTGGCGAAGCCTTCGGGGGCGCGGGCGGTTTCGTCGAGCAGCCAGCGCGCGCGGGGCGCGGCGTCCATGTCGTCGACCAGGCCGAGCGCCAGCCGTTCGGCCCCGGCCCAGGCGATCATGGCGCCGTTGTCGGTGCACAACGCCGGCGGCGGGATGATCAGCGTGGTCTGGGCTTTCGCCGCGACATCCTGCAGTGCGCCGCGGATCGCCTGGTTGGCGGCGACGCCGCCGGCGGCGACCAGCGCGCGCGGCGGGCCGAACCGTTCGTGAAACAATCGGAGCCCGACGCCGAGCCGGTCGGCGGTGGATTCCAGCACCGCGGCCTGGAAGCCGGCGCAGAGGTCGCTGATGTCCTGCGGCTGCAACGCGCCGAGCCGGCTCGCCTCGTTGCGCACCGCGGTCTTCAGTCCCGACAGCGAGAAATTGGCGTCGGCGCGCCCCAGCATCGGCCGCGGCAGCGCAAAGCGCCTGGCGTCGCCGCCGCGCGCGGCACGCTCGACCTCCGGCCCGCCCGGATAGGGCAGCCCGAGCATTTTCGCCACCTTGTCGAAGGCTTCTCCCATGGCGTCGTCGACGGTGGTGCCGAGCCGGACATACTGGCCGACGCCGACCACGGCGACGATCTGGGTGTGGCCGCCGGAGGCCAGGAACAGGCAATAGGGAAATGCCAGCGCGCAGCACAGCCGCGGCGTCAGCGCGTGGGCCTCCAGATGGTTGACCGCGATCAGCGGCGTGTCGTGCACCATCGCGATCGCCTTGGCCGTGGTCAGGCCGACGATGACGCCGCCGATCAGACCGGGCCCGGCGGCGGCGGCGACTGCCGAAAGCTGCGCAAAGCCGAGCCCGGCCTCCCGCATCGCGCCGGCGACGATGCCGTCGAGCACATCGACATGGGCGCGCGCGGCAATCTCCGGCACCACGCCGCCGAACCTGGCGTGTTCCTCGGTCTGCGAGCGTACGATATTGGACAGGATCCGGCCCGAGCCGTCGGCCTGGCGCTCGACCACGGCGGCGGCGGTTTCATCGCAGGTGGTTTCGATCCCGAGAACCAGTACAGGTTGCCGCATCCGCGTCTCGTTCCCCAATGGGAGCCCTTGTGCTGTCGGCCGAAACAGCGTTTCGGTATTTCGGGTAGCATTGCGGGGTCGCAGAGTGCAATCGTCGTTGCGATTGCCGTCCCGAGTCGAAAGTCCAAAGAGTTTTCGAGCATGGCCGTTCTTGTCACCCGACCGCAGCCCGACGACGAGGCCACCGCGGCCGCCCTGCGCGGCAGGGGGTTCGAGGCGCTGCTGGCGCCGATGCTGCGGTTCGAGCCGGTGGCGTTCCACGACGACACCGATGCAAGCTACGGCGCGGTCATCGTCACCAGCGCCAATGCACTGCGCGGCATCGCGCCGCATCTGGCCGGCAGTCGGCTGCTGCAATTGCCGCTGTTCGCGGTCGGAGAGCATACCGCGGCGGCGGCGCGCCGCGCCGGCTTCGCCAGGGTGATCCCGGCCGGGGGCGATGCCGCGGCCTTGCGCGAACTGGTGCTCGCCAGCGTGCGGAACAAGGAGCTGAAGAAGGCCAGCACGCTGTTGTATCTGGCCGGCGCAGATCTGGCGCGCGACCTGGCCGGCGAGCTCGGCGAACGCGGTTTCAGCGTCGTCACCCACACCACCTACCGGATGAACCCGGTGAGCGGCCTGCCGCGCGAGGTTTCCAAGGCCTTCGCAGCCAACCGGATCGAGGCGGTGCTGCATTATTCGCGGCGCAGCGCGCGGGCCTTCCTGGAGGCGGCGCGGGCGGCCGGCGTCGAAATCTCGGCGCTTTCGATCCCGCAAATCTGCATTTCCGACGGCGTCGCCGCGGTGGTCCGCGACGCCGGGGCCTCACAGGTCGCGGCCGCGCGCAGCCCGGATGAAAATGCCGTGTTCGAGCTGCTGGACCGTGCGTTGCGCCCGGGATCGCGCTAAAGGACGGTCCGAATCTGGTAGCGTCAGCCCTGCAGCAACCAAGGAACCGTCGCGATGGCCGATGACAGTCCCGAACCCGCGCCGCCGCCGCCGCCGGATTCCGGCCGCGCCAGGCGCGAAGGCCCCACCATCGATCTCGAAGCCACCGAGGTGTCCGGCGGGACGCAGAATGCCGGCTCCGGCGCGGAACCCGGGCCATCTCCCAAAAAAACCTCGGCCGGCGCGATGGCGGCGTGGATCGTGGCCATGGTGTCGGGTGGCGTCAGCGCCGCCGCGGTGATCGCGCTGAGCTGGTATCTCGGCTGGCCGGCCGAGACGAGTGTGACGGCGCCGCCGCCGCAGGCCAGTTCCGCCGCGGTCGACGCGCTGGCATCCCGGGTCGCTGAACTCGAGGCCAAGGAAGCGAGCAAGCAAACCGCCAGTCCGGCCGCCGTACCCGATCCGGCGCTATCTTCCCGGCTCGAAGCGCTGGAGCAATCGGTCGGCGCGTTGCGCGGTGAAGTGACACAGGCGCGGGAAAACTCCGAAAAGCTCGCCGCCGAGGTCACCGCGCTGAAAGCGGCGCCGCCGCCGGCGGCGGCAGTCCCGGATCTTTCCGCGATCAATGACCGCCTGGCCCAGCTCGAGCGCACCGACCGCGCCCAGACCGCCGAAATCGCGCAGGACAATGCAAAACCGGTCGACGACGTCGCGCTGCGCCGGATCGTGGCCGCCGCCTTGCTCGACGTGCTGGTCCGCATCGGCGACCCCTATCCGGCGGCGCTGGCGGCGGCAAAGGCGCTGGCGCCGGATCCGCAAGTCCTGAAGCCGCTCGATGAATTCGCTGCTACGGGCGTGCCGACCCCCGCCAGCTTGAGCCGCGAGCTGCTGACGCTGGTGCCAAAACTGCAGCCGCCGGCCCCGGACAATGCCGCCACCGCGGCTTCCGGCGGCGTCATCGACCGGCTGGAAGCCGGCGCGGCGCGGCTGGTCCGCATCGAGCGGACCGACGCCGCCGGCACCGATCGCGGCGCCGTGGTGGCCCGGATCACGGCCGCGGCGCTGCGCAACGATTCCAACGAGGCGCGGCGCGAACTCAACACGCTGTCGCCCGCCGATCGCGCCGCGGCGCAGGCCTGGATCGACAAGGCCGATGCGCGCGACGCCGCGCTGGCCGCATCCCGTCAATTCGCGGCCGAGGCCATGGCCGCGCTCGCCAAACCGGCGCCATAGGATTCCAATGTTCCGGATCGTGCTGTTTCTGGTGTTGATTGCGCTCGCGGCCGCGGGCGCGGCCTGGGTTGCCGATCAGAGCGGCGAGGTCGTGCTGTCCTGGAGCGGCTGGCGGATCGAGACCACGCTGCCGGTCTTCGCGCTGGCGCTCGGCATAGCCATCGTCGCCGCGGTGGTGGCCTGGACGATCCTGCGCGCGTTGTGGCGGACGCCGGAAAAGATCCGGCGCCGCCGCCATGAACGCCGTCACGCCCGCGGCCGTCACGCCATCACCCAGGGCCTGCTTGCGATCGGCCACGGCGATGCCACGGCGGCCCGCGGCCATGCCGAGGTGGCGCGCCGCCATGCCGCGCAGGATCCGCTGGCGCTGTTGCTGCATGCGCAATCCGCGCAGCTCGACGGCGACCGCGCCGGCGCGCGCGCCGCGTTCCACGCCATGACCGAGCGCGACGACACCCGGCTTCTGGGCCTGCGCGGATTGTTCATCGAGGCCCAGCGCGCCGACGATCCCGCCGCCGCCGTCAGCATCGCCGAACAGGCGCTGCAGCTGGCGCCGGCATCGACCTGGGCATCGCAGGCCGTGCTTGGATTCCGCTGCGCCAGGGGCGACTGGAGCGGGGCGCTGGCCATCCTCGACAACAATCTCGCCTCCGGGCTGATCGACAAGGCGGTTTGGCGCAGGCAGCGCGGCGTGCTGCTGACGGCGCGGGCACTCGAGCTCGAAAAGATCGACCGCGACCGCTCGCGCGACAGCGTGATGGAAGCGATCAAGCTGGCGCCGACCCTGGTGCCCGCGGCGGTGCTGGCCAGCAAATACCAGAGCGAGGCGCATCAGGTGCGCCGCTCGATGCGGATCGTGGAAGCCGCCTGGCTGGCGCATCCGCATCCCGATCTCGCCGACGCCTATGCCCATGTGAAGCTCGGCGATTCCGCGCGGCAGCGGCTGGTGCGGGTGGAGACCCTGGCGGCCAAGGCGCCCGGCCATATCGAGGGGGCGCTGGCGGTGGCGCGCGCCGCCATCGACGCGTCGGAATTTTCCCGCGCCCGCGAGGCGCTGGCGCCATTCATAGCAGCGCCGACCCAGCGGGTGGCGCTGCTGATGGCGGACATCGAGCGCACCGAGCATGGCGACAGCGGAAGGGCGCGGGCCTGGACCCTGCGCGCGGTGCGGGCGCTGCCCGACCCGGTATGGACCGCGGACGGCTATGTTTCCGCGGTCTGGCGGCCGGTGTCGCCGGTGTCGGGCCGACTTGACGCCTTCCAGTGGCAGATGCCGCTGGCGGCGCTGCCCTCCCAGGGCAACACCACCATCGAAGCCTCCCCGTTCGAGCAGGCGATGCTGGCGCCGCGCCGCCCCGAACCGCCGGCCCCGACGCCCGGCGACGCAGGCAACGAGCCTGGCCGCCCGCCGGCGCAGGACAATGCTCCCGCGGCCAACGCCGCCGCAGCGCCGCCCGCCGAAACCGCCGCCACTCCGGCAGCGGCCCCGTTCCGCGCCCGCCAGGATCTCCCCAGGGATACCGTCAGGGAGGCCGGCAGCAGCGCCGCGCCGGCCATTCCCCCGGTGATTCCGATCGTCCGGGCGCCCGACGATCCCGGCATCGACGACGAGGCTTTGGGCGACGAATTCACCGAGCCGGCCAGCCCGGTTCCGGCCCAGGCCGGCGGCTGGCGCGGCTTTCTGTCCCGCTGGGGCAACTGACGCGCGCCGCCCGCCAATTTTTCCGATTTTGCGTTGTGTTTCAACGAGTCGTCCCTGCGTTGGCAGCGACGACTCGCCGAGAGCTTGTGCGAGGCCACGGGCGCATCAACGCGCGGCAAATTCGGCGATGGGCGACAGCCCCGTTTTTCTTGCCAAGCAGGGCGCTGCCCGATATCAGGGGCAGGCGTTTTCAGGCCTGCTTTTCTGAACGCGCCGCATGGTCCGCCGCAATAGCTCAGTTGGTAGAGCACGTCATTCGTAATGACGGGGTCACAGGTTCGAGTCCTGTTTGCGGCACCACGTAACCGGCTGATCTCAAAGGAAAAAAGTGCGAGGCCCGGTGAGATAAGGGTTGGACTACGCCTTTGTGGAACCACCGAGGAACCACCCGGCAACGATACGGCTGCGGGCGCTGAAAAACACGATCGGCATCAAAAAGCGGAGACGCTTGTATGAGCGACCGTTTTCGTCTGGGGAGCCGGTGGAATGTCTCTTCATCATTTGGCGCCGATCGCGGCATTGGTTGTCACGGATGGATGCGCGCCGCGTAGGTAATTTCCGAGTCTTCCCTGATTGCGCCACTGCTGCAAAATGCGACGATCAACTGATGGGACTTCCGACATGACTGAAGCGGCAAAGCTCGAGAAATGGGACGAAGAGGCTGACGTCATCGTCGTTGGCTTCGGGTTTGCCGGGGCTTCCGCTGCTATCGCCGCGCAGCATGCGGGCGCCCAGGTACTGCTCCTTGAGAAAGCGCCTGAGGAGAACAAGGGCGGCAATAGCCGCGTCTCCGCCAATCTTGTGTTCTGGCCAAACGATATTGGAAAGGCCAAGCTCTACTTCAAGGCCCTGGCAGGACCCTATATGGACGATATCCCCGAAGAGATGATTGATGTGTGGGCGACGGAAATGCATGCCAACCGGGCTTGGTTGGAACACCTTGGCATGCAGCCAGCGGAATATGACCTCGTGGAATTCCCTGAACTCGAGGGCGCCGACTGCGTTCGCGTTTTAATGCATGGCGCAGGAGAAATCGGTGAGGCGCGACTTTGGAAAATGATCGAGCAGGTCGTGAAGACGCGCAATATCCGGACCTTATACGCGACTGGAGCGACCAATTTGATCAAGGAACATGGTCAAATAGTCGGCGTCATCGCGGAGCAGCGCGGCAAACGCCTTGCCATCAAGGCGAGGAGCGGCGTCGTGCTGACCTGCGGCGGCTTCGAGAACAACCCGGCCATGGCACGCAACTATCTTGATGGCTTGCCCCATATCTTTCCTCTGGGCACCCCCTACAACACAGGCGATGGCGTCCGAATGGGCCTTGAGGTAGGCGCCGAGCTCTGGCACATGGCCAATGTGTCCGGACCGCTGCTGTCCTTCAAGGCTCCGGATGTTCCGACCGCCATGTGGCTCAACCTGCCGCATGCCAATAGCTATATCGTAGTCGGTGCCGATGGTACCCGCTTTACCATGGAAGGCCAGGCCTGCGTGGTCAGCGACCGCCACGGTAAGGTGAAGCGTCACGGTGAATGGATCCAGCAACAGATGCCGGTGCCGATCCACATGATCTTCGACGAGGACTATCGTAAGGCTGGTTCGCTTGGCACGACCTCGGACAGCTGGGAACATCTCACCACGCATCGCTACGACTGGAGCGACGACAATTTGCGGGAAGTCGGCAAGGGTTGGATCAAAAAGGCTGGCACGATCCGTGAGCTGGCGGGTTTGATCGGTCAAAACGCCGACGCCCTGGAAGCTTCGGTAACTCGGTACAACACCTATGCCGCACAACGCCAGGACCCGGACTGGCACCGTGCCGGCGACCGGTTGTCGCCAATCCAGGCGCCCCCCTACTATGCGATGCAGCTGACCCCTGCTTTCGTCAACACCCAGGGCGGACCGCGCCGGGATAAGGACGCGCAAGTCATGGGCGTCAATGGCAAGCCGATTCTTGGGCTCTATTCGGCGGGCGAACTCGGCTCCATCTACAGCTTTCTCTACCAGGGTGGCGGCAACATCGGCGAATGTTTTGCGTTTGGCCGTATCGCCGGGAGGAACGCCGCAAACAAGCCCAGGCCTTCAAACGCTTGAAATAGCGTGGCGCGTAGCCGACGGGCTGGCGTCGACGGGTGGTGCTCGCACCTTGAAATAGGATGCTGGGTCAGCCGCTATCGAAGCGCGCGAGCTAGACTAGGGAGGCCACGCAGATCGAATGATATGGCACCCGCCGGCACTGGTCCGGCGAATACCTTTCAATTGCGATTTCCGCCTTGTCCGCCCGATTATTCGTGTCGGTCAGAAGCCTAACAATGCATCGGTCGCAATTACTATTCTGATCTAGAGCAGGCGACGCGGAACAACGCGCAGGATGATGGATGTGGAAGGGGCCGGCTCTCGAAATCTTCGCTTCATTTCAACAGTAACTGTT
>Ga0302279_10000537_pt1 | contig 55138 bp, 48 predicted proteins | sample III_Bog_N3_3_FD_194541 | JGI IMG/M metagenome (GOLD analysis project Ga0302279, IMG submission 194541) | Peat permafrost microbial communities from Stordalen Mire near Abisko, Sweden - III_Bog_N3_3 | ecosystem: Environmental > Terrestrial > Soil > Wetlands > Peat | place: Sweden: Abisko... | reverse complement strand
CTCGATCGACTGCGCGACGGCGCTGTCATCTTCTATCAGCAATACGCGCATGCCAGTCCCCTATAGTCGCCGCTCCGGGCGTCAGGTCGGCCGCACTTGCGGCACTCAAAACGCCTTTGAACAACTGATTCGGATCCTGACGACATATGGTTAACAAAATCTGATTCGGGTCCGCAAGCTCTAACCGTGCAATTTTTGTCGAATCGCCCTAAGATATTGCGTCGAAGCAGTTTTTTGTAGCCGTTTCCGTTCAAGTTCCACATTAAGAGGCGGGTCTAACCGACTCTTGCGACTCGCCCTTCATTCTGACGGTCGAGCGTCCTCAGTCACCAAAGACAGTGACGTAATGATTAACGATGCGGGTAAACACCAAGTTAAGGACCGGGCCGCAAAGCGCGGAAACTTAAGGTTTTCGCAATGAAGGCACTCGCCGAGCAGATCAGCGACATCGACGGCGTCAACATTTATGGCCGCGTGGTCGGCGTGCGCGGCCTGATGGTGGAGATCGCGGGCCCGATTCACGCGATGTCGGTCGGCGCCCGCATCGTGATCGAGACCGGCGGCAACCGCGTGATCCCCGCCGAGGTGATCGGCTTTTCCGGCAACAATGCCGTGGTGATGCCGTTCGCCGGGCTCGAAGGGGTCAGGCGCGGCTGCCGGGCCGTCATTGCCAACGCCGCAAGCCAGGTGCGGCCCTCGCCGTCGTGGCTCGGCCGCGTCCTCAACGCGATGGGCGAGCCGATCGACGGCAAGGGGCCCCTGGCCCATGGTCCGTCGCCGATGCCCTATCGGAACTCGCCGCCGCCGGCGCATTCGCGCAAGCGGGTCGGCGCGCCGCTCGATCTCGGCATCCGGGCGCTCAACACCTTTCTGACCTGCTGCCGCGGCCAGCGGCTCGGCATCTTCGCCGGTTCCGGCGTCGGCAAGTCGGTGCTGTTGTCGATGCTGGCGCGCAATGTCGACGCCGACATCACGGTGATCGGCCTGGTCGGCGAACGCGGACGCGAGGTGCAGGAATTCCTGCAGGACGACCTCGGGGAGAAGGGGCTGGCGCGGTCGGTGGTGGTGGTGGCGACCTCGGACGAGCCGGCCCTGATGCGGCGGCAGGCGGCCTACCTGACGCTGGCGATCGCCGAATACTTCCGCGATGAAGGCAAGAACGTGCTGTGCCTGATGGATTCGGTGACCCGCTTTGCGATGGCCCAGCGCGAGATCGGGCTGTCGGCGGGCGAGCCGCCGACCGCCAAGGGCTATACGCCGACCGTGTTCACCGAATTGCCGAAATTGCTGGAGCGCGCCGGTCCAGGCGTCGGCGCCGGCGCCATCACCGGCATCTTCACGGTGCTGGTGGACGGCGACGATCACAACGAGCCGATCGCGGATGCGGTCCGCGGCATCCTGGACGGCCATGTGGTGATGCAACGGGCGATCGCCGAGCGCGGCCGGTTCCCTGCCATCAACATTCTCAAATCGGTGTCGCGGACCATGCCGAAGGCGGCCGACCCGGTCTATCTGCCGACCATCACCCGGGCTCGCCAGGTGATGGCGACCTATGCCGACATGGAGGAACTGATCCGGCTTGGCGCCTACCGCGCCGGATCCAGCGCCGAGGTCGACGAGGCGATCCGGCTGCATGAGCCCCTGGAGGGCTTTCTGCGCCAGGCCAAGGACGAGGTGGCCAGCCTCAAGGACGGTTATCGGCGGCTGGAGAAAATCCTCGGAAGTTTGGAAACGGAACGCTAACTTTGTCAGGCCATGATCCGCGCCACACAAGTCGTGATGCCGGCTGGGCCCCTGGGGGAAGCCGGTCCTGTCCCGCGTTGAGATTGGGACTTCTGGGGAGTACGAGTCGATGAAGTCGCGTGAAACGCTGATCCGCCTGAAGAAGTTTCAGGTCGATGAAAAACGCCGAAGGGTCGCCCAGATCGAAGGCATGATCGCCGATTTCCAGCGCATGTCCGTCGACCTGGAGCGCGAAATCCATAGTGAGCAGGAGCGCGCCGGGATCAACGATCCCTCGCATTTCGCCTATCCGACCTATGCCAAGGCCGCGATCCAGCGGCGGGAAAACCTGACCCGGTCCGCCGACGAACTGCGCATTCAGCTGGAAGACGCCAAGAGCCTGCTGACCGAAGCATTCGAGGAACTCAAGAAGGTCGAACTGCTGGACGAGCGCGACCAGGCGCGCGAGCGCGCCGAAGAAAACGCCCGCGAGCAGGCCGATCTCGACAGTATCGGCCTGATGCGCAGCCGCATCGGGGCGGTTGCCTGACGCCTTCGACCCGCTGCCTCGACATCATTGAAAACCGGGCCGCAAGGTCCGGTTTTTTTGCATCAACGGATGCCGGCCATCGGAAACGTGGCGGGCCGGCGCGACGCAGCTATGATACGCCCAGCGCCGGACCGCCGCGCGCCAGATGCGAACAGGATATTGCGATGACCTCCTCCGATAGTGCCGCAAGCGCCGGTTCCCGCGAATTGTCGCGGCTGCCGACCGAAGCCCTGCGCCAGTTCCGGGATCGCGAGCGGACCCGGTACCAGGCGATCAAGGCCCGCGCCACGCCGTTCAATCTGGCGCGCGGCAAGCCCGCGACCGAACAGGTGGCGCTTGCCGACCGGTTGCTGACCGCGCTCGCCACGGCGGAGCAATGCTGGGCCGAAGACGGCAATGACTGCCGGAATTATTACGGCAGCCCGCAGGGACTGATCGAAGCCCGCCGGCTGTTTGCGCCGATGCTCGGCGCGCCGCCGCAACAGGTGCTGGTCGCCAACAATTCCAGCCTGGCGCTGATGCACGACGCGATCGTCTATGCCCTGCTGACCGGGGCGCATGACGGCGCCACGCCATGGCGCGATCAGCACCGCCCGGTCCGCTTTCTGTGTCCTTCGCCCGGCTACGACCGCCATTTCCAGCTCTGCGAGCAATACGGGATCGAGATGATCCCGGTGTCGATGACCGGGGCCGGGCCGGACATGGATGAGACCGAGCGGCTGGCGGCCGACCCGGCGGTCAAGGGCATGTGGTGCGTCCCGATGTACAGCAACCCGACGGCGGAGACCTATTCGTCCGAGACCGTCGCCCGGCTGGCCCGGATGGCCGCCGCCGCCGACTTCCGGCTGTTCTGGGACAATGCCTATGCGGTTCATCACCTGACGGATGTGCCCGATCGGCTCGACAATATCCTTGAAGCCTGCGCCGCCGCCGGCAATCCCGACCGGGTGCTGGTGTTCGGCTCGACCTCGAAGATCACTTTCGCGCAGGCCGGCCTCGGCATGTTCGCAGCATCGGCCGCCAACATGCGGTGGTTCGTCTCGCGCCTGTCGACGCGCACCATCGGGCCCGACAAGCTCAACCAGATGCGCCATGTCCGGGTGCTGCGTGACCATGCCGGGATCGCCGCGCATATGGAGCAGCATCGCCGCCTGCTCGCGCCGAAATTCGCGGCGGTGCAGCAGGTGTTGGAGACCCGGCTTGGCGGCACCGGGGTGGCGACCTGGACCCGGCCGCGCGGCGGCTATTTCGTCAGCCTTGACGTGCGCGACAGCTGCGCCCAGCGCGTGGTGGCGCTGGCCAGGGAAGCCGGCATCGAGATGGTTCCGGCGGGCCGCACCTTTCCCTATGGCCGTGATCCGCATGACCGCAATATCAGGATCGCCCCCTCGTTTCCGCCGGCGGACGAGGTCCGAGCGGCGGTCGACGCGCTTGCCACCTGCGTCCTCGTCGCCACCACCGAACGCTTGCTCGCCGAGCGCGGCATCAATGCGTGATGGCTCGACCTGGTCAGGGTCGTCTCTCGAACCAAAACTTCCTACCCGGGCCGAAAGATCCGGGCTCGAAGGTCTTGGATGTCCACAGGCCGGTCGCCCGCGACGGTCCGGCGACGTGGTGGACCGGTTTGCCGCAAGGTATGATACGACAGCTGCAGACCGCCGCTCCGGTGTGTACAAAAGCGATGGGCATCGCGATTGGGGACCCTGAATGCTGACGCCAGCTGAGCTGGTCTGGCTGCTTGCCGCCGTTGCGAAGGGGGATGAGGCCGCCTTTGAGCGGCTTTACGCCGCCACGCGGGCGAAACTCTTTGGCGTGGTGCTGCGTATCTTGCGGCGACAGGAACTCGCGGAAGAGGTGATTCAGGAAGCCTACGTCAAGATCTGGAAAAGCGCGGGGCAGTTCAATCCCGGCCTGTCGTCGCCGATTACGTGGATGGCATCGATCGCCCGGAACCGGGCCATCGACGTCATGCGCAAGAAGAGCGAAGTCTCGATCGAAGAGGAGCCGACGGCGATGGAAATCGCCGCCGACACCCCCGATCCGCTGGCGCGCCGGGAGATGACGGAAGAGTTGAAGCGACTGCTGGAATGCGTCGGACGTCTGGAGCCGGAACGGCAGAAGTTGGTGCTGCTGGCCTATTATAACGGCTGGAGCCGTGAGCAGCTGGCGGCGAAGTTCGAGACGCCGGTGAATACGGTGAAGACCTGGCTGCGCCGCAGCATGATGGATATCCGGGAGTGCCTTGGACTTTAGATGATGGCCTATAGCGAAGATCATATCGCGCTCGCCGCGGAATATGCCCTCGGCACGCTCGATGCCGACGAGCGGGCGCAGGTCGAGGCCATGATGTCGATCGACGCGGAATTCGCCGCGATGGTCGAGGCGTGGGAGCAGAAGCTCGGTGTCCTGAACCAGATGGTCGGATCGGTCGAGCCGCGGCCCGAGCTCTGGGACCGGATCCGGACGGCCGCCGGACTTTCCGAACCGCAGGCGCCGCTGGTACTGCCGCCGGCTCCGCCGCCGCCGGTTCCGGAGGCCGGCGCCACCGCCGGCGAGACCGACAGTTCCAACGTCGTCCGGCTCTCGGCCAACGCGCGGCGCTGGCGCAGTGTCGCAGCCTTGACGTCCGCGATCGCAGCCGCGCTGGTCGCCATGATCGCGGTTCAGGCCTATCAGCCGGACCTGCTTCCGGCCGGTCTCCGGCCCAGGCCGAGGTCGCAAATCGTCGAGGCGAAGGCGCCATCGGCTCCGGCGCCGTCGTCCGCCCAATACGTCGCCGTGCTGCAGAAGGAAGGCGGCGCGCCTGCCTTCATTCTCACGGTTGACGGGGCCACCAAGGACTTCACGGTTCGCAAGGTCGGCGCCGCCGCCGAACCCGGCAAGAGTTTCGAGCTTTGGCTGATCTCGGACAAGCTGCAGCGGCCTCGCTCGCTGGGCGTGATCGGCGGTTCCGAGTTCACCACGCGGCCGGTGCTGGCGTCCTACGATACCGACACCATCCGCGCCGCGACCTATGCGGTGACGGTCGAGCAGGCCGGCGGATCGCCCGACGGCAAGCCGACATCCGCGCCGGTGTTTGCCGGCAAGCTGATCGAGACCGTGCCGCCGTCGGCAGCCCCGGCCCGATAGACGAAACGCTGCCTGTGCAGCAAAAGAAAACGCCCGTGGGGAGCGGGCGTTTTCGGTCGTCTCAGTCAACTTGGGGGTAGTTGGGTCTTCTACATACTCACGTGGCGACTTTGGGGGGCTGCTAAAGAGCCGCGTGAATTCACAAAATTCTTAGCGCACCATCGAGGTGTTGGAACTGGTGATGGTGACGGGCTTGCCGGCCTTGATGACGCGGGCGGTCTGGTAGCTCTCGTCAGGATAGCTGCGCGCCGAGATCCCGAAGGCCGCCACCGCGATGCCAGCAACCAGGGCGACCACCACGATCTTGAGGTGGGTCATGCGATCTGCGCTGTAAATCGAATGGTTCATGAAAGCCTCCTGCCGTGTCCCTGGCTTTGCGAATTGGTCTGCCGCATTCGCCGTCGGGTTCAACACCGCATGGCAGTAAACGTAGGAATTCGCCTTCCGGTTCCTCAGGGGGGATCACAAGGCAGTGATCAGACTTGAATTTCCGCGAGCAGAGCGCTCTCCCAAGACAATCAAACTTGATATAGCTTAATTTTTACAATGGGTTGCTCGCCTATGGCGTGGCGACCTGCCGAGTCCGGCCCGATCGACGCCAGGCCGACAAAACGTTTGCCTGTGACCGAAAAGCCCCGGCCAGCTGCATCCGGCCTAGACGCTGCCGACGGTCTTGAGCCGGGCGCGGGGATGGATTTCCGCCTGGGAAAGCACGGTGGTTTGGGACCTGAAGCGCTCGACCAATGAACGCACGAACGGCCGGATCGCTGCCGACGTCACCAGCACCGGCGCTTCGCCCTCGCGGGCCGCCTGTTCGAACCGTTCGCGCACCACGGTCATGAATTCGGATAGTTTCGAAGGCTGCATCGCCAGGCTGCGTTCTTCTCCCTGGCCGATCAGGGATTCGGCGAACGACTGCTCCCACTTCGCCGACAGCGCGATCAGCGGCAGGTAGCCGTTGCCGGTGGTGTTCTGCGCGCAGATCTGCCGCGCCAGCCGCGCGCGGACGTGCTCGACCATGGTGGCCGGGTTGCGCGAAAACGCCAGCGCGTCGGCGATGCCTTCGAGGATGGTCGACAGATCGCGGATCGAGATGCGCTCGGCCAGCAACAGCTGCAGCACGCGCTGGATGCCCGAAATGGTGACCAGGCTCGGCACGATGTCCTTGATCAGTTCGCCCTGCTCCTTGGGCAGGTCCTTGAGGAGCTTCTGCACCTCGCCATAGGACAACAGGTCCGACATGTTGTTCTTGAGCAGCTCGGTGAGATGGGTCGAAAGCACGGTCGCGGCGTCGACCACGGTATAGCCCTTCAGCGAGGCTTCCTCCTTCAGGCTGGCGTCGACCCATGTCGCCGGCAGCCCGAAAGTCGGCTCGATGGTGTGAATGCCGGGGACGCCGACCTGGCCTCCGGCGGGGTCCATGACCATGAACTGGTTCGGCCAGATCCGGCCGGTGCCGGCGTCGACTTCCTTGATCTTGATGATGTAGGTGTTGGCCTCCAGCTGCACATTGTCGAGAATGCGCACCGCCGGCATCACAAATCCCATCTCGACGGCGAGCGAACGGCGCAGCGCCTTGATCTGCTCGGTCAGCCGGTCGGTGCCATCAGGGCCGTTCACCAGCGGCAGCAGCGCGTAGCCGAGTTCGATCTTGAGGTCGTCGATCTTCAGCGCGGTGGCGATCGGCTCTTCGGCCGCGGCACTTGCCGCCGCGGCTGCGGCCGGAGCGGCGGCCGCGACGGCCTCGGCGGCCTTGGTGGCGCGATTGCGCTTTTGCGCGGTGAACGCCAGCGCCGCCGCCCCGCTGCCCAGCAGCAGGAACGGCAGCATCGGAATGCCGGGCAGCGTCGCCAGCACCAGCATCACGCCGGCCGACATGCCGAGCGCCTGCGGATAGCCGGACAATTGCTTCATCAGCGCCTTGTCGGCGGCGCCGCTGACGCCGGCCTTGGAAACCAGCAGACCCGCCGCGGTGGAGACGATCAGCGCCGGCACCTGGGTGACCAGGCCGTCGCCGACGGTCAGCAGCGTATAGCTGCGCGCCGCCTCGCCGAAGCCGAGGCCCTGCTGGGCCACGCCGATGATGATGCCGCCGATGATGTTGATGAAGACCACCAGGAGCCCGGCGACGGCGTCGCCGCGGACGAATTTCGAGGCGCCGTCCATTGCACCGAAGAAGCCGCTTTCGTCCTCCAGCGCCTTGCGACGCTCCTTGGCGATTTTCTCGTCGATCAGCCCGGCGGAGAGATCGGCATCGATCGCCATCTGCTTGCCCGGCATGGCGTCGAGATGGAACCGGGCCGCGACCTCCGCGATGCGCCCCGAACCCTTGGTGATGACGACGAAATTGACGATCACCAGGATGGCGAAAACGATGATTCCGATGACGAAATTGCCGCCCATCACGAAATTGCCGAACGCCTCGATGACGTGGCCGGCGGCGGCGCTGCCCTCATGGCCGTGCGACAGGATCAGCCGCGTCGAAGCCAGGTTGAGCGACAGCCGCAGCATGGTCGAGATCAGCAGGATGGTCGGGAACGACGAAAATTCCAGCGGCGCCTGGATGAACAGCGAGGTCATCAGGATCAGGATCGACAGCGTGATCGAGATCGCCAGAAACAGGTCCAGCACGATCGAGGGCAGCGGCAGGATCAGCACCACCAGGATGGTGAGGATGCCGAACGCCAGCGCCAGATCGCCGCGCTTGAGGATGTTGCCGATTTCGCCGAGACTGGGAATTCCGGTCCTCGGCGCCGCCGCGCCCTGACCTGCCGTGATGTCGACCATCGTTGCTGCTTCCCCCCGCTTATGCCGTTCGCGGGCGCCAAACGTCTGCACGGCGGCCGAAGGACCGCCGTTTCGAAGATGAGGCACCGCACTGGCGTCCACGGGAAGTCCCCCGTCTTACGCGATCGACGACACTCGACTTCACCCGGCAATTTTTGCCCGGTTTATGGTTAGGAAAGTGTTAACGGCGCGCGCGCCTGCCGTGCCGGCGCGCCGGCGGGTCCGCGCCAAGCGCGGCCCATGACAGTCCGCGAACCTCGGAAGTGCCGTTGCATATCGGGGAGCGTGGGCGGCGTGCCAATCGCCCTCCACGGCGGCGGTGGAATTCAGGCGAGCTTCATTTCGGTCAAATATCGGATCACGCCGCGGGACCGCTCGGGGAGGCCTTGCTCGATGGCCGGCCGGAGCGCTTTTTCAGCCGGCCCGCGGTCGCATGGCCTTTCGCAACGGCGGTTGCCGGATCAAATGGCTGTTCAATCGTGATGGTCTGGCAATCGAACTGCGCCGAGACGCGCTCGGCGCTGGCGGCGACCGCGGCGTCGATTTGGGATCCCGGCAGGTGCGCGACGATCAGATTGGCAATGCAGAGGCGCTTGCGGATGCGCAGGTCGCGCTCGACCCGGTAGCTGAACAGCGCATGGACGATACCGCGGCTGTCGCGGATGGCGATCAGGCCGGCTTGCTCCGAACCGGTCCGGCATCGCCGGCGCACGAAACCCAGCCATTTTTCCAGCGAGATACTGGCGTCGTGCAGGTAGACCAGCGGGTAGGCCGCGCTGGCGTGCTGCCGGTCGATCGGAAGTGCCTGAAATTGCTCGTCCATTGCCAAATTCCCGATGATTGCTGAAATTGGCGCAGAGCGGCTGTCGCCGGCATTGATCTGGCGCAACGCGCCGATCTTTGATCCACGTCAAATGACTTCAATTTATGCAATGATCGAACCCAGGCTGGAGCCGCCATGACATCCGCCGAGCCACTGGTAAATTCCTGCATCGGGCCGGCAAAGTGCGACGGCAAGCCCGAATGCGGCAGCAATGACTGCCGCGATTGCAAGGTCCGGCAATTCAGCGTGTGCGGAGCGCTGGCGCCGGACGAACTGGATGAGCTGGACCGCATCAGCCAGGTCAAGAACTTCCCGGCCAGGACCATCCTGTTCGATCAGGGCGCGCCGGCGGCCAGCGTGTTCAACGTCACCGAGGGCATCGTGCGGCTGTATAAATCCTTGCCGGACGGGCGCCGGCAGATCGTGGGCTTCGCGCTGCCCGGGGATTTCCTCGGCCTGGCGCTGATGGATCGATACGGGGTGGCGGCGGAAGCCGTCACCCCGGTCAGGGCGTGCCGGTTCGCGCGCCCGGCGTTTCTCGCCTATGTCGACGACAAGCCGCATCTGTTGCGGCGCCTGCATGAATTCACCGGCCACGAACTGAGCCTGGCGCAGGATCAGATGCTGCTCCTGGGGCGACGAACCGCGGCGGAGAAGGTCGCAGCCTTCCTGCTCAATCTGCAGACGCGCTACAGCCGGATCGGCACGCCTTCGGTCACGGTGCCGCTGCCGATGAGCCGGCAGGATATCGCCGACTATCTCGGTCTCACCATCGAGACGATCAGCCGCACCCTGACCAGGCTCGCCAGGGAAAAGATCATCGTCATCGTGCCCGACGGGGTGAGGCTGCTGCACCCCGAGCGCCTGGATCAGCTCGCCGCGGCGTGACCGGCGAAAACGGTCTTGATCCGGAGCGCCGACAGCCCCGCCGCGCTGAAGATCTCTCCAGGCTCCGGGGTTGCCGCGCCTTAAGGGGGCATCTGTCCGGAATTCTGCCGGACTTCGGCGGTGCCCAGCGCGGCTTCGGTCGCGGGCTTGCCGGCGAAATAGAAGTTGCCCGCGATCGCCGACGACGACACCCAGGGCAATTGCCGGCCGTGGGTGGCCTCGTCCACCGCCAGCCCGACGTCGTTGAAGGTCCTGAACAGCCCCGAACCGGGCCGCTGCATCGCGGCGACCAGCGCGCGGGTATAGGGACTGTGCCCGTCGGCGCCGTCCAGCGACACGCTGCGCGGCTGGGTCGCAAACGAGATCAGGGTTCCGACCGGCGCCGCCATCTGCGCCAGGCCGCCGGCGGTCGAGCGCACGCCGCGATCCCTGAACGGGTTGTCGCGGCAGGCGTCGAGCAGCACCAGTTTGATGCCGGCGCCGGATTTTTCCAGAAGGTCGAGGATTTCAGAAGTGCCGACCATCTGCGCGAACACATCGGCTTCGTCGCGCGGGTTGGCGTCGACCGGAACCAGATAATCGAGGCCGTGGGTCTCCACGCCGTGGCCGGCATAGTAGATCAGCGCGACGTCGGCCCCGCTCAGCTCGCTGGCGAATTCCTGCAGGACGTCGTCGAACCCGGCCTTGTCGAGGTCGAGCCGGGCGTCGCCGCCGACCACGACAAAGCCGAGCGACGACAGCGTATCCGACATCAGCCGGGCGTCGGCGGCGGAATTCGGCAGCGCCGGGGCGGCGCGGTAGCCCGAATTGCCGATCACCAGCGCCACCCGCTTCTCCGCCTGCGCCGCCGAGCCGCCGCCGGCCCACAGCAAGAATGCCGCGCACATCAATCGCGACACGATGCCGAGGTGACCCGTCATGACCACGCTTCCCGCCGCGGAACAATTCCCGCTGCAGGTTTGGTGTCGACGGCGCGACGACAGGTTCGACGCCGCCGGCATCCGGCCTGGTGGTTGAGGCAAATGCGACGACCGGCGGGCGGGCAGGCGATACGGGCGCGGAAGCAGACCGGGGCCGTTTGCCGATAAATCGAGATCAGTGCGGCTGGAGCGATGTCCGCTCCCCGGCGTTTTGCGGACCCAAACCGGTCATTGCCTCAGGTCCGATAAGTGCCTTGCAACGGACTCATGCACCCCAGCGATCAGAAGCCTCCGCTCACTCGGGCACGACAGCTTTCGCATTGTCGTCGAAAAAAAGTGCCGGCACGTCGAACTTGCTGGTCTGCAGATCATATCTGCAGCGCCAGTTGTGCACCACGCTGGTCTGAATGGGTGTGCGCCCCTTGATGTCGGCTTCCCCCCACAGAGTGATCAGAAGATAGCGGTTCGCCGGCCAATCGACGCCGAGCGAGCGATAGTTCTCTTCAATTCCCTCCAGTAGACCAGAGTTTATGTGATACTCCGGCTCCTTCTTGATCTTTCGCCAATCGGGACCAGTCTTCATGTAGGCCCACGCCAGGTCGCCGAGCGGTTTCTTGCTCGCGGGAACGAAGCCATGCGGATCGAGGCGGTACAGATAGAACGTCGATGCGCCCGAGCCGAGCTTTTGACCGCGGACAATCCATTTTAGATTGTTGGTGAAGAGAAATCCGGCGGGATAGCCGGCTGGCTTCGGATCAAGCAGCTTGAATGTGCCCTGCCAACGCACCCAGAACTGAAATTTCCAATCGTCGGTATCCTTGTTCACATATTGCTCGATCGTTATCGCGCCATCCGGCGATCTCATGGTGTATTTCTCTTCGATCTTGTAACCCGCGGGTGGTCCCGCCGGCTGCGCGGCGGCCGCCCCGCCGCAGACGCCGATACTGCAGGCAATGAGCAGTCGGATCCAAGATGTCCTGCCCTTCATTGTCTGGCTCCTTTGATCGGGTCATGCGATTCGTTGCGCGTTTCCCGATCGAGTTCATTGGGTCGGTGACTTCGTTTCCTGCCAGCAGCCGTCGCATGGCTGCGCTGTTTGCCCCGGCTGCACTGAACCTGTCCGGCCTCTGAAAGCACAAAAAGCGGGTACCTCCGGAAGAACCGTGAGGAAGCAATGCGCGATGAAGGCCCTGAAAGCATCGATCCGTGTTGCGGTCGCCGCGCTCGCCCAGAGCCTGGCGCGCGAGTTGTTCGTTTCGGCGTGAAGGTCAAATGGCTCGGTTTCAACCGGACGCTACAGAGCGGCTTCAACCAAGCGCGGCTTCAATGGCGGCCTTGACTCGCTCTGGTAATGGAACAGAATATCGAGGTCTGCGTATTGGCTTATGAACGGCGGGGCAAGGGGCCAGACAAATTTATGAGCATTCTCGGGAAACAGCATGGGTTCCTGGTTCCGATCCATGCGGACAACGCCAATTCAAAAGACTGGCTCGTCCTGCTGGAGGCGGCGACCATTGTCGGTCAGCAACGCGACAAACTGAGAGTTGCGCTGACGACCAAGGAGCGGAAGCTCGTCAAGAAGCGAAGGCTGTTCCGCGCGCCCGAATATTTCCTGGTCATCGACGGATACGATCCTCGAATACACGCGATTTATTTTTGTCCGCAACTTTACAGGAAAAATGAGGACGGTGAACTCGTCGCCTTGAGCGGACCGGAAATCGGACGGTTGATGGCACAGGCGCTCGAGGGCGGGGCGATCGAGAAACCGCCATGGTACGAACCTCTCGACAGCGCGCCCGAGGAGCCCGTCATCAGTGCAAGCCCCGGAATGGAGCTTGACAGCCTGGTCGTCGATACCCCGAGGTTGCAGGAAAACAGACCTGCAGCGTTGGTATCAGTTGCCGTCGCCGACCGGAAAAACGCCAAAACCTGAGGCGCTCTGCCGGCCCATTCCTGACGTCCGCCCCCGCGTGGGCTTTCCGTGGTCGCAGGTCGGCAAAAGTCCTATGAACACCCTTCCACGAGAACGAGTTTGCTCGTTGTCGTCTTGTGGCGCAGGCGGAAAAGGTCCTGACAATCTGGATCGTTCAGAAAAGCCATTGCATTTTCTCGCGCAGGAAACTCGATTACGACCAGCCGCTCCGGACTCCAGTCGCCCTCCATTGTAGTCGGCACGACGCCCTGAACGATGTATTTTCCAAAGTGTTTCCCGATGAACGCCGGAATACCCGCGATGTATGGTTTGAACCCCGCGAAATCGTGAACGGTTAGGTCAAGAACCAAGTAGGCCTTCATTATTCAAGGCTCCAGTTCGAACCAGACAACCAGAGCCGCAATGTCTCCCGTCCACCCAATAGCGTCAATCCCGCCCCCGCTGTCAGGAAGCCTGACGACGTGAGACGCTCGCGGTCGGTTCGGATCGAAAATTTCCCAATGTTGTTTCCGCTATCCCGCTCGTCTCGGACCTGCGAGTTGATGTGCGTTTTCCGAATGGGTGTGAGTTGAAGCTCCCGAACCGGAGCCTCGAATCATGAGATATGACCTCACGGAGGTTGAGCGGATTGCCGTCAGGCCTTGTCTGCCGCACCAGCCCGAGGCGTGCCGGAGGTCAACGATCGACGTGACGCCATTTTCCGGGTACGGCGCAGCCGGGCGCGAATTGCGGCGCTCTCACGCCACGTGGGGCCGCCATGCGACGACGCCTTCGGTCCGCGCCCGCACTGCCGGCGAGGCCAGGCAAGTGGCGACAGCCTCATATCCCGGCGCGCCGGGATATGGAGCGACGCGGCTCGGAGGGCTGTGATTGGCGGGACAGAGGATGATCGCTTCTTCGGCGCCGACCGCGGCGAGGTCCAAAATCGCGCAGGAACGCGTCAGCAGGAAAAGCGGCCGCTGGCCGGGTCCGCGGCGCCGCAGATGGGCGATCACGGCTTGCTGGGCGGCTTGCTCCATCCCCTGTTCCACCATGTCGACGACCACGACGGACGCGCCATCGGATTCCAGTCCGGCGAGCAGGGCAATGAGGGCCTCAGAGGCAGCCGCGCCGTCTTCGACGAGCCAGGCCAGGGCCCGCTCGACCCTGGACTTCAGTGCGGGGTCGGCCTCCAGTTGCGCCCGAGCCGCGGCGCCGCCCTGTTCCAGCCGATCGAGGCCCAGAAAGGCGGCGTTGGGCAGGGTCTCCGCCAGGCGCCTGGCCAGTCGTGTTTTGCCGCTCCCCAACGGACCGATGATATAATTCAGCGGCCTGATGTCGCTCAGTTCGAAACGTTCGCCGCCCCAGGGCCAGGGCAGAGCGAAGGCGACGCTCATCCCGGCAGTCGGTGCGAGCAGGCGCACCGGTTCTGAAGCTGTCGGGGACTCGCCCTGCGAGAGACTGGCCCGAAGCTCGCGAACTTTCCCGACAGCGCCTTCCAACTGGCGGATTCGGCTTTCCAGGGTTGCCTGGTGCGCGGCCATGGCCGGCTCCAGGCCTTGCGGGTCATCGCCGAGCACCCGCGCGATTTGGGCGAGGCTCAGTCCGAGTCTGCGCAGCGCGATGATTTCGGCGGCGCGGGCCATCTCGTCGGGACCATAGGCCCGCCATCCGGCGGGGGTCCGGCTCGGGGATACGAGGCCACGCTGCTCATAGAGCCGCAGCGCCTTTGCGGAGACCCCGAGCCGCAGAGCGGCCGCGGAGGGACGGAGGAATCGAACCGAATTGCTCACGAATCACCTTGCCGTTTCTCGACCGCCGTCCTTATCGGGGCGGCCCCAGGGGACAGGTCAAGTGGCTGTTCGCAGCGTTCGCTGCTGCGCTTGCACCAAAGTCGGATTCCAGGGCATTCCGCTCATTCGCCCTTCAGGCGCTGGTCCTCGCGGACCCGCACGACTTCCAGGCCGCGCGATCCCGACGGCGACAATCGCAGCATGCTGAGCGCCGCAGCCAGCACCGCGATCGCCGCGCCGGTGGCCAGCGAAATCTGCGTGCCCTCGGCCGGGTAGCGCGCCAGGAACAGCGCCACCAGGGAAGCGCCGAGCGTCTGCCCCAGCAGCCGCGCGGTGCCGAGCATGCCGCTGGCGCCGCCGCTGCGCTCGCGCGGTGCCGCGGCGATCATGGTGCGGTTGTTGGGCGTCTGGAACAGGCCGAAGCCGGCGCCGCTGAGCGCCATCCGCCACACCACGTCCGCCATCGAGGGATGGTCGGGCAACAGCGCCAGCGCGCCGAGGCCGGCTGCGAACAGCAACAGCCCGACGCCGCCGAGCAGTCCGGCCGGATAGCGTTCGACCAGCCTTGCCGCCAGCGGCGCGGCAAAGGCGATGGCGATCGGCCAGGGCGTGATCAGAAGCCCCATCTCTACCGCCGAATAGCCGAACCGGGTCTCGAGATAAAACGGCATCGCCACGAATGCCAGCATCTGGGCACAGAACGAGGCGACCGAGGTGCAGATCGACAGCGCGAAGATCGGAATGCGCAGCAGGTCCAGCGGCAGCAATGGCGAAGCCATTTCGGTCTGGCGCCGAACCAGCAGCAGGCAGGCGATGGCCGCGATCGCGAATTCCGCCAGCCAGAAGGCCGGCGCCTCGCCATGGCCGGCGCTGTCGATGGCCGCGATGCCCAGGCCAAAGGTGAGGGCGCTGAGCACCGCGCTCTGCCAGTCGAAGGCATGGCCGCCGCGAAGCGTATGCGGCAGGGCGCGCCAGCCCAGCGCCAGCGCCACAAGGCCCAGCGGGATGTTGATCGCGAACAGATAGGGCCAGGTCCCGACCGCCAGGATCGCCGCCGCCACCGTCGGGCCGACCGCGGCGGAGAAGGCGACCACCAGGGCATTGAAGCCGATGCCGCGAGTCAGCAGCGCCCGCGGGTAGGTGTAGCGGACCAGCGCGGCGTTGACGCTCATGATTCCGGCCGCGCCGAAGCCTTGCACGATGCGCGCCACCGTCAACAGCAGCAGCGTGTCCGACAGCGCGCAGAGCAGCGACGCCGCGGTGAACACCAGCAGTCCGGCCAGATAGACGCGGCGATAGCCGATGATCTCGCCCAGCGAGGCCAGCGGCAGCAGCGAGATGGTGATCGCCAGCTGGTAGCCGTTGACGATCCAGATCGAAAACGCCGGGCTGGCGTTCAGATCGTGCGCGATCGTCGGCAGCGCCACATTGGCGATGGCGCCGTCCATCACCGCCAGGATCAGGCCCAGCGCGATGGTCAGGATGGCCCAGTTGCGCTGCGGCTGCGGCAGGCCGTCGGGATGCTCGACGATGGTGCTCGGCATCTGGCGCCGCCTCACCGGCGCATGGCCGGCGGCGTGCCGCAGCCGGGATGGCCGATTTTGCGCGTTGGCGGGATGCCGGCCTGGTTTCGGCCCATCTTCATCGGCTGTAGCCCTTGTTCTGGGGACGAGGTGCCGCGCGGATCGAGCCGGCTTTCGCATGTCATTGCGGTGCGCGACCGGCGAGGGTGGCGCGGCGTGCCGCATATTCTTCCTGCAGCCGGCGCTTGAATATCTTGCCGGTGTCCTCCCTGGGCAGCGCGTCCCTGAATTCGATCACCCGCGGCACCTTGAAGTTGGCAAGCTTGCCGGCGAGGAAATCGCGGACCTGTTGCGCCGTCGGCGCGGCCTCGCCGTGGGTCTGCACCGCGGCCACCAGCGACTGGCCGAATTCGTCGTCCGGCACCCCGAACACCGCGCAATCGGCCACCCCGGGCAGGCCGATCAATACCTGTTCGATTTCGGCCGGATAGATGTTCACCCCGCCCGAAAGCACCAGATCGGTTCTCCGGTCGCTGACATAGAGATATCCCTCCTCGTCGAGATAGCCGATATCGCCGACGGTGACGTAACCGTCATGGTCGATCGCCTTGCGGTCGCTTTCGCGGTTGATGTAGGTGAATAGCGGGGTGGCGAGGTGCCGCGCGCAGATTTTCCCGGTGACACCGGCCGGCACTTGCCGGCCGTCATCGTCCACGATCCGGATCGACACGCCTTCGATCGGCCGCCCGGCCGAGCCGGGTCGCCGGCGCGACTCGGCGGACGATATCGCCGTCAGATAGCCGGTTTCGCTGGAGGCGTAGGTCTCGTTGATGACGTCGCCCCACCAGTCGATCATGGCGCGCTTGACGTCCGGCGCGCATGGCGCGCCGGTCGAACTGACGAACTGCACCGATCCGAGATCGTAGCGGTTGCGCACCTCCTCGGGAAGCCGCAACAGCCGGACATACATGGTCGGAACCAGATAGGGATGGGTGATGCGCATCCGCTCGATCGTCGCCAGCGTCGCCTCGGCGTCGAACCGCGGCTCGAGCCGCAGCCAGGCGCCGAACTGCGCCGCCATCAGCGCAAAAGAGCACGGCGCGCTGTGATAGAGCGGCGCCGAAACCAGGCAGCGCGCCTCGGGCGTAATGCCCAGGCCGCGCTGGAACATCTGCGCCATTCGTTCGCCGAGGCCGGCTGCTTCCTGCGGCGCAGGCGGCAGCCTGCGCACGCCCTTCGGCCGGCCGGTGGTGCCCGAGGTGTAGGCGATCATCCCGCGCGGGATCGTCGCGTTCCCCGTGCACGGCTCGGCCTCGGCGACCCGCGCCGCCCAGTCAAGGGTGGCGACGGGGATGCGGGTCGCCGGTTCCGATATCCGATAGCTGGCAATCGTCAGCGGGTGCGGCCGCAGCGCGAAAACCGCGAGCTCCCCCGGCAAGCCGTCGGCGATCTGCGCCAGCAGGTCGGTGTGGGCGAACAGGGCCCTGGCACCGCAGTCGCGCAGGATGTAGGCGGCTTCCTCGCTCTTGAAGTGCCAGTTGAGCGGCGTGAAATAGACCCCGAGCTGCCGTGCCGCCAGCATGAGTTCGATCAGCGCCGGTTCGTTGCGCAACATCAGCGCGATGGTGTCGCCCTCCCTGAGTCCGGCAGCGGCCATCGCGCCGGCAACCCGGGCGGATCGCGCGCTCATCTCCTCCGGCGAAAATTCCTGGTCGGCAAATGACAATGTCGGGAACATCAACAAAACCTCGGCGGTTCGGCGCAACAAGCGATCATAGGCGAGACGAAAATGGCCGACAACAAGCAGAACTCGAAAAGCCGCTGCCGGCAGGGGACCGCGAATCCGAAAGCGGCGAATCTGCCCTAATAGCTCTCGACGAGGGCGCGGCAAGGTTGTTTGATCGGTCAAAAGCGGAGCCGAGGACTTGCGATCGCATCCTGCGGCGTCGATAGCCGCACCACGCGATGGGAGGTTGCAACATGGCGACGAACAGGCGTGAACTGCTCGGGGGCGGAGCCGCGGCGGCTCTGGGTTTGCTGGGCCTCGATCGCGCGACTTCCGCGGCGGAGCAAACCGCGCCGGCCGCGGGCGCTGCGGCGCAGGACTGGGATGAGGGCGAACTGGCCCACCTGCTGCCGACCAGCAGCCATGACCGCATTCTCATCAAGGCGTCGTTCAGCAAACCGCTGCAGGCGACGCCTGCCATGCAGATCGGCGATCAGCGCGTTGCCGGGGAGCGCTCGGACAGCCGCGGCGCATTCTGGCAGTTCCAGGCCGCCGGGTTGAAGCCCGCAACCGCCTACCAGGTTTCGCTGCTCGCCTCCGATGGCCGCGCCCTGTGCCAGCCGTGGCGCCTGTCCACCATGCCGGCGCCGGATGCGTTGCCCGCCAGGCTGCGCTTGCTGGTTTATTCCTGCGCCGGCGGCCATGATCTGTTTCGCGCCGCCCATACCGGCGTCGAATTTCTTCCGGTCGCGGTTCGGCAAAGGCTGCTGCAGCGGGGGCTGTCCTACGCGCCGGACGCGCTGATCGCCAATGGCGATCATGTCTATTGGGATCTGCTGGCCCCGCGAGCCGCGCCCCGGCTCGGCGCCTCCAGGGCGGCGCTGGAATATGCGCGATTCGATCGCGGCGCGCCGATTCTGGGCGGCGCCAACGAAGCTTCCCTGCTGCGCGCGGCCGGCGAACAGATCAGCCCGCTCTACGGCACGCTGTGCCGCTCGACGCCGGTGTTCTTCCTGCAGGACGACCACGACCATTTCGACAATGACGAGGCGACCGATGAGGCCGTCACTTTTCCGCCGGACAATTTCATGCTGCAGGCCGCCCGCGCCACCCAGCGCTTCTGGTATCCGGAATTCCTGCCCGATCCAAACCGGCCGCCGGGCCTTCCCGGGTCGGACACTCCGGACCAGCCGTCGTCGCGGCCTTCCGGACTTTCCGAGAGTTTCGGCACGCTGCGCTACGGGCGGCTGGCCGAGGTGCTGCTGTATGATGTGAGGCGGACCGTCACGCTGGCCGGCCCGACCGGCGTGTTCGTCGCGCCCGACGTCGAAGCCTGGCTGAAGGCCCGCGCCGCCGCCAGGGAAGTGATTCATCTGGTCAATGTTCCTTCCAACCCGCCGGGATGGAGCGCCGGCAAGTGGGGCGAATGGTATCCCGACCTGCTGGGGCCCGACGGCAAGCTCTCGGAGGCCAAACCCAAGCCCTACTGGCAGCGGGGCTGGCTGTCGCAGCATGACCGGCTGATGCAGGCGCTGTCGGAAATGCCCGGGCGCATCCCGCTGGTCGTCAGCGGCGATCTGCACGCCACCGGCGAAGGCCGGATGATGCGCAGCGGCCAGCTCGACTTCTCGCGCAATCCTGTCATTGCGGTGTTGCCGGGAACGCTGGGCACCGGCACCGGCGGCTGGGCGTCCGAGTTCAGGGGCGTGGGACCGCAACCGCCGCAGCATCTCGACCTGCAGGAAACCATCAAGCCGATCGAGCAGAACGGTTTCCTGCTGATGGACTTCACCCCGGAAACCATCACCTTGCGCTATTTCAAGTGGGATCAAAAAAGCCAGGCGGTCGGCGACATCGACACGCTGGAGCCGTTTCATACCACCGAGCTGAAACGCGCCTGATCGCCGCGCCAAGGAATCCGATGGATGCGCTCAATCCGTCCTGCGAAATTGTGCCGGTCGTGGCTGTTTCTGGAAGGCGCCGACGAGCGCGGATTGCTGCGCGCCCCGGACAGCGGCGCCGATGTGCTGATCCAGGAACTGGAGGATTTCACGCCGCAGTCTTTGCGGCCAAAGGCCCGTTCGCTGGCGCCGGAGATCTACCAGTCATGGCGGGAGGCCGGAGCCGTCGCTGCCGTGCGCATCAATCCGCTCGACGGTGATGGCCTGGAGGATCTGGCGCAGGTCATGCGTGGCAGGCCCGATATCGTGGCACTGCCGAAAGTCGCCGAGCCGCAGCAGATCGCACGGCTCGACCAGGCGGTCGCCCGTTTCGAACGCGAATATGGCATTGCCGAAGGCTCTACCGCGCTGTTGCCGAACATCGAATTCGCCCGCGGGCTGGTGCAGACCGCGGCGATCGCCGGGAGCAGCCGCCGCATCGCGGCCTGCCTGCTGGCGTCGGAAGATCTGGCGGCCGATCTCGGCGCCGAACGCGGCCAGGACGGCGTGGAACTGGCTTATTGCCGCCAGCGCTTTCTGGTGGAATGCGTGGCGGCCGGCGTCGTTGCCGTCGATTGCCCCTACACCTGGAGCGATGCCGAGGGCGTCGAGCGCGATACGCGCTGGGCGCGGCGGCTGGGTTATGTCGCAAAAAGCCTGGTGGATCCGGCACATGCCGCCATCGTCAATGGCCTGCTGGATCCCGGCGTCGAGGATCTTCGCCGCGCCCGCGGCATCGTGGCGGCGTTTGAAGCCGCGCGCGCCAAAGGCGAGGCGAGGGCGGTCAGCGACGGATCGCTGGTCGAACTCCCGACCTACCTTACGGCCAGACGCCTGATTGCCCGAAGCGAAGAGCTGCGGCGCTTCGGCATCGCATCGCCGTCGCCCAAGACCGGATAACGCCGGTTAGCAGAACCGGTGCGGTCGTCGCGCCGCGGATGTTGCGGCTGGCGCACGCGAGGATCATGAATCGGCGGTGGCTCGCGGCGCGGCATCCCGGCTGCATCGCTTTTAGCCGCCCCCTGCCTCAAAAGCTGCCTTGACAGCGTTCCGCCTCCCTGCTGTTCTTGACTAACTGGTTAGTCAGACAGGAGATCGCGCAGCGTGACGATGGATGCGGGCAGCAGGTTCAGGGTCGCGGTGGACATCGGTGGCACCTTTACCGATATCGCCGTGCTGACCGACGCCGGCCTGATCCATCAGAGCAAGGTTTCCTCGACGCCGGACGATCCCAGTGTCGCGGTGATCGACGGCGTCGGTCAGCTCCTGGCCGAACTGTCGATCGCCCCCGCGGCGATCGCCGAGGTGCTGCACGGCACCACGGTCGGCTCCAACACCATCCTGCAGCGCAAGGGCGCCCGGACCGGATTGCTCACCACGCGCGGGTTCCGCGACGTGCTGGAGATCGGGCGGATCCGGATGCCCGACATGTTCGACCTGACCTGGGAAAAGCCGAAACCGCTGGTGCCGCGGCGGCATCGCATGGAAGTCACCGAGCGTATCGCGGCCGACGGTTCGGTGGTCGAGCCGCTGTCGGAAGCCGGCGTGATTGCGGCCGGCCAGGCCCTGGTCGCCGAGGATATCGAGGCGGTCGCGATCGCCTTCATCAACAGCTATCGCAACCCGGCGCATGAGCTGCAGGCCGAAGCGATCCTGCGCGCCAGTTTTCCGCATCTGCTGGTCACCACGTCGTGCGCGGTGCTGCCGGAAATGAAGGAATATGAGCGCACCAGCACCACGGTGGTGAACGCCTATCTGCTGGCGGCGATGCGCAGCTATCTGCGGCGGCTGGAATCGGGACTGCATGAAATCGGCGTCAGAGCGCCGATCCTGGTGATGACCTCGAACGGCGGCATGCTGGCGGCCAGCGTAACCTGCGAAAAGCCGGTGCTGGTGGTGGCCTCCGGTCCGGCCGGCGGCGTCATCGGCGCGGCCCGGCTCGGCATCGCCCGCAATGATCGCGATGTCATCGTGTTCGACATGGGCGGCACCACGGCCAAGGCCGTGATCATCGAGGACGGCCGACCCACCATGACCTCAGAATATGAATTTCGCGACGGGATCTCGACCTCGAGCCGCTTCATCAAGGCGGGCGGCTACATGCTGAAGGTGCCGGCGATCGATATCGCGGAGGTCGGCGCCGGCGGGGGCTCGATGGCCGGCATCGACAAGGGCGGTCTGTTGGTGGTCGGGCCGCAATCCGCCGGCGCGGTGCCGGGACCGGCGTGCTATGGCCTCGGCAATCAAAGGCCGACCGTGACCGACGCCAATGTGGTGCTGGGCTTCATCAATGCCACCTCGCTGGCCGGCGGCAAGCTCAACATCGACCGCGCCCTGAGCGAGAAGGCGATCGCGGTCCATGTCGGCGATCCCTTGGGGCTCCCGCTGCAGGATGCGGCGCACGGCATCCGCGCGGTCGCCAACGCGGCGATGGCGCGGGCGGTGCGTGCGGTGACGGTCGAGCGCGGGCGCGATCCCCGCGATCTGACGCTGATGGCCTTCGGAGGCAATGGCGGCGTGCATGCGCCGGACCTGGCGCGGCAGCTCGGGATTCCGCGCGTCGTGGTGCCGCCGATGTCGGGCATCTTCAGCGCGCTCGGCATGCTCGCCTCCGATATCGAACATACCGCGCTGAAGACGGTGAGCCGGCGGCTCGACCGCATGACGGTCGCCGATCTCGTGGCGGTCAAGACCGAACTGCAGACGCAGGTCGCCGCCCGGCTCGCCGCCGACGGCTACCTCGCCGGGCGCACCGCGTTCGTCTGGGAAGCCGACCTGCGCCACGAGGGGCAGGCCACCGAGCTCACCGTGCCGTTCGAGGGCGAGGATTTCGGCCAGATCCGCCAGCGCTTCGTCGCCGAATATTTCAAGACCTACGGCTATCGCGACGATACCGCGATCGAGCTGATGAAACTGCGGGTCGCCGGCCGTGGCCTGCGCGACAACCGGCTCGACTTCGCCAACATGAAGATCGCGCCACGCGCGGGCTCGTCGCGCGGCGGCAGCCGCCAGGTTTGCTTTGCCCGCGGCGAGGCCGCCATCGCGGTCGCCATCGTCGACCGCGGCGCGGTTGGCGCCTCGCCGCGCCAGGGGCCGCTGATCATCGAGGAATTCGATGCCACCATCGTGGTGCCGCCGGACGCCATGGTGCACCAGGATGCGATCGGCTGCATCGTGCTGGAGTTCCAATCATGAAGGTCGATCCGATCACCTTTGCGGTCATCAAGAGCGGGCTGGATTCGATCGCCGACGACATGGCCTATACCGTGGTGCGGATCGCGCGTTCCGAGATCGTCAAGGACGTGATGGACTTTTCCGCGGCCCTGTGCGCCGGCGACGGCCAGATGGTGGCGCAGGCCAAGACCATCGCCCAGCATCTCGGCGCGATTCCGGAAGCGATGGCCTCGGTGCTGGCGAAATTCGAGGGCGACCTGCACGACGGCGACGTCGTCATCATGAACGATCCCTATCACGGCGGCATGCACCTGCCGGATATCTTCATGTTCGTGCCGATCTTCTTTGCCGGCCGGCGCCGCGCCTTCGCGGTGGTGATCTGCCATCACACCGATGTCGGCGGCCGGGTGCCCGGTTCGAATGCCTCGGATTCGACCGAGATCTACCAGGAGGGGCTGCGGATTCCGCCGCTGAAACTCTACGATCGCGGCGTGCTCAACACCACGCTGGAGGCCCTGATCAAGATCAACGTCCGGGTGCCGGACCGGGTGTGGGGCGACCTTTCGGCGCAGTTCGCCGCCGCCCAGGTCGGCAAGCGCGGCCTGGAAAAGCTGCTGCAGCGCTACGGCGCCGACGAGGTCGAATCCTACATGCAGGAACTGCTCGACTATGCCGAGCGGCTCACCCGAGCGGAAATCGGGACCTGGCCGAAGGGGACCTACCGCTTCGTCGACCATATCGACGACGACGGTTTCTCCGACGCGCCGATTCCGATCAAGGTCGCGATCACGGTCAACGGCGACGGCACGCTTTTGGTCGACTACACCGGCTCTTCGCCGCAGGTGAGGGGGGCGCTGAACTCGACGCTGAGTTTCACCCATTCGCTGACCTATCTCAGCGTGCGCTGCGTGCTGGCCAGGGACGTACCCAACAATGTCGGGCTGTTTCGCTGCATCACGGTCAAGGCGCCGGAGGCCTCGGTGCTCAACCCGGTGATGCCCGGCCCCTGCGCGGCGCGGGCGCTGACCGGCTATCGGGTGTTCGACACCATGCTCGGCGCGTTGGCGCAGATCGTCCCCGACAAAGTGCCGGCGGCCGGCGAGGGCGGCAACAGCGTGATCTGCATCAGCGGGCTGCGGCCCAACCGCCAGCCCTTCATCATTGTCGACATGATCTGCGGCGCCTGGGGTGGCCGTCCCGACAAGGACGGGCTCGAGGCCGTCACCAACGCCTCGCAGAACCTGTCCAACATGCCGGTGGAGGTGATGGAGGCCGAACACCCGGTTCGCATCGAGGAGTATGGCTTCGTGGCCGACAGCTGCGGCGCCGGCCGGTACCGCGGCGGCGTCGGCATCCGGCGCAGCTACCGCATCCTGGCGCCGGAGGCGCTGCTGCAGCTGCGCACCGACCGCGTCAAGTTCCAGCCCTATGGCCTCGATGGCGGCGAACCCGGCGGATCGTCGCGCAATTTCATCGAGACCGGCAATGAACGCCGCGCGCTGCCGGGCAAGATCACCACCACGGTGGCGCGCGATACGCTGATCATCCACGAACAGGCCGGCGCCGGCGGGTTCGGCGATCCGCTGCTGCGTGATCCCGAACGGGTGCGCGAGGATTACCTCGACGGCAAGATCACGGCGGCCTTCGCCGAACGGCACTACGCGGTGATGTTCGGCCCGCGCGGCGCGCTGGACGCGCAGGCGACCGCGCGGCTACGCTGCGAGCGCGCCGGCCGGCCCGAGCCTGTGGCGGCGCGTCATGGAGCCTAGCGTGGCTGCATCACCGCCCAGGGTCAGCCGCAATCCGCAGGCCAGCCGCGCCAGGATCCTGGACGCGGCGCGGATCGAATTCGTGACCCATGGGCTGAGCGGCGGACGCGTCGACCGCATCGCCGCCCAGAGCGGCGTCAACAAGAACCTGATCTATCACTATTTCGGATCCAAGGACGCGCTCTACCTGGCGGTACTGGAACGGATCTATGCCGATCTGCGCGCCCGCCAGCAGGATGACGATCTGCGCGGATTGCCGGCGGTGGAAGGCATGCAGCGGCTGGTCAGCAACACGTTCGACCATTTCGTCGCGACCCCCGATCTGATCCGGCTGATGAGCATCGAGAACATTCACTATGCCGAGCACCTGAAGAGCTCGGCGTCCACCAAGTCGCTGTATGCCGGCCTGCTCGACACCATCCGCGTGCTGCTGAAGCGCGGCCAGGACGAGGGCGTGTTTCGCGCCAATGTCGATGCGGTCGACCTCTATCTGTCGATTTCGGGGCTCGCCTACTTCTTCCTGTCCAACCAGCACACGCTGTCCTGGCTGCTCGACCGCGATCTGGCGGCGCGCCGGCGCGTGCTCAAGCGCCGCCAGCACGTCGTCGAGATGGTGCTGGGCTATTTGACGCAGGCTTCGCCGGCGCAAGCCGCCGCTGCCGACACCAGGGTGCTCAAACCGGAGAGTGGGACATGACAAGGATCTTGCTGGCAACGCTGATGTTTCTTTGCCTCGCCTGCGGCGGCGTTTCGCCGGCGTGGGCGCAGGACAAGCTGTCGGTTCGGCTGGATTTCTCGCCATGGGGCGTGCAGGCGGCGATGCACCTGGCGCAGAACCAGGGCTGGTTCAAGCAGGCCAATCTCGACGTCGATATCCAGGACGGCCGCGGCTCCGGCAACACCATCCAGCTCGTCAATGCCGGCCAGGCCGATGTCGGGCAGGTCCAGGTCGGGCTGGTCGGTTCGGCGCGCGCCAAGGGCGCCACCATCCGCGCCATCGCGACGTTCCAGCACCGCACCGATCTTTGCATCCTGGTCGACCGCGATTCGCCGATCAGCCGCGCCGCCGACCTGCGCGGCAAGACCGTGGTGGTGTTCGCCGCGAGCCCCTGGGCGCCGTTCATCGACGACTACCTGAAATCCGGCGGCCTGACCCGCGACGACCTCAAGATCGATGTCGTCGATGCCGCGGCGCTGTTCGGCACCTATATCGCCCGGCGCGCCGACGGCATGATGTCGACCACGGGTTCGGCGCTGCCGATCGCCGAAGCCGCGCGGCCCTCGAAATGCCTGCTGGCCTCCGACGCCGGCATCGCGTTCCCGAGCTATGGCCTGGTCGCCCGCGAGGATACCATCGCCAGCAAGGGCGCCGCGCTGCGGCGGCTGATCGCGGTGGAGCAGCGCGCCTGGCAGCAGCTGCGCAAGAGTCCGGAAGACGGCGTCAAGGCGATGATCGCAGAGCGTCCGGATGCGCGGCTGGATCCGGTGATCCTGCTCAACCAGATCAAGCTGACGCTGGACTATTTCGACACCCCGGCGACCCAGGGCAAGCCGATCGGCTGGCAGGCCCGCGAGGATTGGGAGGCGGCGCTGAAGTCGATGCAGGATGCCGGCGTCGTCGCTGCCGGCTGGAACGTGACCGACTATTACACCAATGCGCTCATCGAGTGACATGACCACGCCAGCGACGACTTCGACGCCAGCCGCCGCGCCCTACGTGTCGCTGCGCGGCGTCGGCAAGACCTATGCCTCGCCGCGCGGTCCGGTCGCCGCCCTGGCCAATATCGATCTCGCGATCCGGCCGCGTGAATTCGTCAGCGTGGTCGGTCCCTCCGGTTGCGGCAAGAGCACGCTGTTGAAGCTGGTCGCCGGTCTGGAGACGGTGACATCGGGCGACATCGTCGTCGACGGCAAGCCGCTGGATGGGCCGCCCGATCGGCTGGGCGTGGTGTTTCAGCGCGACGTGCTCTTGGACTGGCGCAGCATCCTCGACAACGTGCTGCTGTCGATCGAATTCACCCGCAAGCCGCGCGCCGCCGAACGGGAGCGGGCGGCCGCGCTGCTCGACCGGTTCGGGCTCGCCGGCTTCGAGCACCGCTTTCCCTGGGAATTGTCGGGCGGCATGCGCCAGCGCGCCTCGATCTGCCGGGCGCTGCTGGCCGATCCCGAACTGATGCTGATGGACGAGCCGTTCGGCGCGCTCGATGCCATGACCCGCGACGACCTCAATGTCGAACTGGCCCAGATCTGGCAGGATACCCGCAAGACCCTGCTGTTCATCACCCATTCGATCGTCGAGGCGGTTTTCCTGTCCGACCGGGTGGTGATGATGGGCAGGGCGCCGGGCATGATCGTGGAGACCATCGTCATCGATCTGCCGCGACCGCGCCGGCTGGCGGTGCGCGACAGCGCGGAATTCGCCGCCTATGTGCACCGCATTCGCCACCACTTCGCCGAACTCGGGATCGTCAAGGAATGACCGGCTTGATGCGAAAATGGCTCGGAGGCGACAGCGAAGCCCGAGACGTCGTCGTGGTGCTGGCGGCGGCGTTGCTGTTGTGGGAAACCGGCGTTCGGCTGTTGCACCCGTCGCCGCTGATCCTGCCGGCGCCCTCGGCCATCTTCGCAGCCTTCCTGGAGACGCCCGGGCTGTTCCTGCGCAATCTCGGTTTCACCCTCGGCATGACCTGCATCGGCTTCGTGCTCGCCGTCGTGATCGGGGTCGCGCTGGCGGTCGGCATCGTCTATTCGCGATTTCTCGAGCGCACGGTCTACACCCTGCTGGTCGCGCTCAACTCCATACCGAAAGTGGCGCTGGCGCCGCTGTTCGTGATCTGGATGGGCACCGGTCCGGAGCCGAAGATCGCGATCGCATTGATGCTGGCGATCTTTCCGATCGTCATCGACATGGTGCTGGGCCTGCGCTCGGTCGATCCGGACATGCTGCACCTGGCGCGGGTGTCCAGGGCCTCCCCCTGGGCCGTGCTGACCAAGATCAGGTTTCCCTGCGCGCTGCCGAGCCTGTTCGCCGGCATGAAGGTGGCGGTCTCGTTCGCGCTGGTCGGCGCCATCGTCGGCGAATTCGTCGCCGGCAGCCGCGGCATCGGCTTCCAGATCCTGGTCGCGCAGGGCCAGTTCGACACGGTCCGGGTGTTCGTGTCGCTGCTGCTGCTCGGTTTCGTCGGAACGGTGCTGTTCTTTCTGGTCGACTATGCCGAGCGCCTGTCGCTGCCGTGGCACGTCTCGCAGCGCGCCCGCCGGCAACGCTCCACCGACCGCGCGTGAAGGAGCGGGCGATCTCGTCCGGGACGCTGGCGCTGATCGCCACCGCGGCGCTGTGGGGCAGCAACCACGCGGTGGCGCGGGCGGCGCGCGACGCGGTGCCGCTGCCGGCGCTGGTGTTCTGGCGCTGGCTTCCGGCGGCGATCATTCTCACGCTGGTGGCCTGGCCGGCGTTGCGGCAGGGCTGGCCGGCGATCCGCCCCCGGCTCGGCGGCCTGATCGTCGGCGGCGCGGTCGGGGTCGGGATGTTTTCGTATCTGCTGCTCGGCGGGGCCTATCGGAGCCTCGCCATCGAAGTCGGATTCATCAACGCCACCACGCCGGTCTGGGTGCTGCTGCTCGGGCTCGCCATGGGGGGAGCGCGGCTCACCGTCGGGATGAAATCCGGCATCGCGCTGGCCTTTGCCGGCACGCTGCTGATCATCGCCAAGGGCCGGCTGCAGGCGTTGACCGGGCTTCAGTTCAACCTCGGCAATCTGTTGTCCTTGCTGGCGGCGATGACGTTTGCCTGGTTCACGATCCGGGTTCGCGACTGGAGCCGCACCATCGCGCCGCTGCCGCTGATGGTGGTGACCGGCTGGTCGGGGCTGCTCGTGGTGATGCTGCCGGTCTATCTGATCTGGATCGCCGGCGGCGGGCCGTGGCTCGCCTGGCGCGACGCCGATATCGGCTTTGCGCTGGCGGCGACCGCCTACACCGGATTGGCGCCGACCATGCTCGGCAATCTGTTCTATCTTTACGGCGTCGCGGTGCAGGGCCCGGCGCGGGCGGCGGCGTTTCTCTATCTCAGCCCGCTGTTCTCGGCGGCGTTCTCGATTGCGTGGCTGGGCGAGCGGCTGTCCTGGTACCATCTCTTCGGAATAGCCGGGATACTGGCCGGTTTGATGCTGCTCGGCAGATCAGCTTCCGGGCCGGAGCGCGTCGGCCCGGAGCCGGCGTAACCGTATTTTACGTTCCAAGCCGGATCGAGCACGCGCCACTTCCCGCTGCGTGCATGCTTTCTGGCCTTGCCGACCATGCCGATGCCCGCTGTAATGTGCGCCTTGACCCTCCGCCGCCTCACGGCCCGGTTCTGGCCGGCGCGGCCGCTGCCTCGCGTGAAGGAGTTAGACCCATGAGGACCGGCTTTTCGTCGCGCGCGGCGTTATTCGCGGTGATGCTGGTGGGCGGTCTGACGGGTATCTTCCTCGGCGAGACCGCGCTGGCGCAGGCGCCGGCTTCGACCATTGCGGCCCAAGTGGCGGCGCCACCGGCCTGCGATGCCAACGTGCTGGAAAACTGCGCGCCCAGCTCCGGCGACACCGCCTGGATGCTGACTTCGGTGGCGCTGGTGCTGATGATGACGATCCCGGGTCTCGGCCTGTTCTATGGCGGCATGGTCCGCAAGAAGAACGTCGGCAACACCCTGATGATGATCTTCGCCATCACCTGCCTGGTGACGATATTGTGGACCGTCTGCACCTACAGCCTGGCGTTCCGGGCCGGCACGCCGCTGATCGGCGGCCTCGATCGCGCCCTGCTGCGCGGCGTCCTCAGCGACGCCGCCAAGGGCATCGGTAATCCCAATCCGCTGGCGCCGACCATTCCGGAATCGGTCTATTTCTGCTTCCAGATGACCTTCGCCATCATCACCCCGGCGCTGATTGTCGGCGCGTTCGCCGAGCGGATGAAATTTTCCGCGATGCTGTGGTTCATCGGCCTGTGGGCAGTGCTGGTCTACGCGCCGGTCGCGCATTGGGTCTGGGGACCGGACGGCTTCCTCAATTCGGCCAACCCGCATGGCTGGATCAAGGTGCTGGACTTTGCCGGGGGCACGGTGGTGCACATCAATGCGGGTGTCGCCGGCCTTATCGCCAGCGTTGTGCTCGGCAGGCGCATCGATGCGGCGCCGCCCCACAATATCGTTCTGACCTTTATCGGCGCCTCGCTGCTGTGGGTTGGCTGGTTCGGCTTCAACGCCGGCTCGGCGGTGACCGCCGGGATGCAGGCCGGGATGGCGATGACGGTGACGCAGGTTGCAACCGCAACCGCGGCGCTGGCCTGGATGTTTGCCGAATGGCTCACCCACGGCAAGCCGACGCTGATCGGCATCGGGTCGGGCGCGGTCGCCGGGCTCGTCGCCATCACGCCGGCCTCCGGTTTCGTCGACCCGGTCGGGGCGCTGGCGATCGGCGCCGCGGCCGGCGTGTCGTGCTACTGGGGCACCACCGGCCTGAAACGCATCATGGGCGTCGATGACGCGCTGGATTGTTTCGGGATGCATGCGGTCGGCGGCGTGGTCGGCGCCTTGCTGACCGGCGTGTTCGCGGTCGAGCAATATGGCGGCTCCGCCGGCCTGATCGAGGGCAATGCCGTTCAGGTCGTCAACCAGTTCGCCGGCATCGTGATCGTGATGGCCTACGACGCCGTCGTCTCCTACGCCATCGTCAAGATCCTCGATCTCACCATCGGGCTGCGGGTCGATGCGGAAGACGAACGCCAGGGACTCGACATTACCTTGCACGGCGAAGCCGTGCAGTGATGTCGGCGCATCGCCGCCGGTTTCCGCAGGGCCTCGTCCAGCGCAGTCGATTCGATCAGCTTGGGAACTGGCTTTGGTCGCCTGGGGTTGCCGCCGGATCGTTTGCCGAACCAACATCTCGTTCCGCCGGCAACTCGAGAACACCCAGCAGGAAAGAGCTGAAGGCCAGCTGGACGGCCGACACCAGCGTCGTCAGCGACAGCGCGAGGATGCGGGTTACAAGCGGGTCGTCCAGCGTTCCGAAGTCCACGTTACTCCACTTTGCGAGCGACCATGCCAGGCCGCCCAGGCCGGCCAAGGCGACAAGCGCGGCAAGAACAAGCCCCTGTTCGACCGTCAGGGCGGCGAGGGGGCCCGAGAACCGCAGGGGTTCCGGCAGGATCCGGTAGGTCACGGCAAAACGGCGAACCAGAATCCCGAAACTCAGGGTCTGCAGGCCGAGCAGCAGGATGGCGTTCGCGGCCAGAAAGCTGCGGATGTCGAAGGTCAGCCCGTGCCCGATGGTGACGGGACCGGGCAGCAGCGCGACAATGGCGGCCGCCGCCAGCAGCGCCAGCAGCAGGCCTGGATAGATGAACAGCCATCGTGGACTCAGCAGCAGCATCAGGCGGAGGTGTCGCCAGCCGTCGCGCCACGTATTGAGATGCGGCGGACGGCCCCTGCCGGCCTTGCCGAGCCTGGTCGGGACTTCGATGATCCGGTAATGCCGGAGCGCCGCGCAGATCACCATCTCGCTGGCGTATTCCATTCCGGTGCTGTGCAGGTCCAGCGCAATGATGCGGTCGCGGTTGACGCCGCGCAGGCCGCAATGGAAATCGCCGACATGCGTGCCGAAAAACAGCCGGCCGACAAAGCTCAGCACATGGTTGCCGAAAAGGTGCAGCAACGACATTGCCCCCGGCGCGATGCCGCCGCGGAACCGGTTGCCGATCACCAGGTCATGGCCGGCGCGCAGGTTGGACCAGAAGGCGTCGAGTTGCGAAAAATCGTAGCTGTCGTCCGCATCTGCAAAGATGACACAGGATCCGCGCGCCGCGCGAATTCCGGATCGCAGCGCCGCGCCATAACCGCGCGTGCCGACCGGGACAACGCGTGCGCCCCTTGCGCGAGCCAGGGCCTGCGAGCCGTCGGTCGAGCCGTTATCGGCAATCAGCACCTCGCCGCGCACGCCTGCGCGCGCCAGAAATGACGCGGCCTTGGCGATGCAGGTTCCGATGGTTTCGGCCTCGTTCAGGCACGGCATCAGGATGGTGAGCTCGATGTCATCCCTGTGCTGCGGCTTTCCGCTGTCCATTGCGCCGACCGGCATCTTCTTCCTCACATGGATCATGGTGGCTGCAGTTGCCCGGCTCGCGGCTCAAGAAATCAGGGATCGGTCATGCACGGCCGACAGGGCGATCGGCCCTTGCCCGGGCGTGGCGCCGGCTTCGCGGCGGCCGTGACGCCGCGCGGATGCCAGCGCCAGGATACAGCCGAACGGCGCCAGCCAGGCAAGCCGGGCCTGGTAGCGCGCGATCGGGCCGGAGAAGATGCCGCAGACCGCGGCGTTGATGACGAGCGCAAGCAACAGGATTGCCGGCAGCATCGCCCCGCGGTAATTGCCGCGCCGCCACAAGAGCACGGCGACAACGGGAAGACCGCACAGGCCGGCAATCGAGACCGGCGTGACGATCCACGCACTCATCCGCGTCACGTCGAAATCGCCGCGCTGCTGGCGGTTGGCATTGAACGCCCGGGCCATCCGGGGTGCGTACCGATCGACGACTTGCGCGGCGCGCGGCGATGAATTCCTCATCGTGAGTTCGTCGAGACCGACGGCGACAAGTTGCCGGGCGGCAAGAACGATCGCATCCGTCAGATGATCGAGCGGATGAGCGCGGACCGAATAGGCAATGATCGACGAGATTTCCCGCTTCGCCCGCGGATCATCCCAGCCACCGATCCTGTACAGCGGACTGTCGGCGCCCCACAGCAGATAATCCGCCGTGGATGGCAGCTCGTTCTTGAAATCGCACAACTGCCAATCCGGCCGCGGACATTGTTCGGCGAGCGATTGGCCGATCCGGCCGCTTTCGACCAGCCGCCCGAACAGGAACACCTGGCCGCCCGGCGTGACCGCGAACCGGCCCGCCACCGCGTCGTCGACGGCAACCAGCGCCACCAGGCCAAACCAGGCGGCGCCGGCGGCAAACAGGATCCCTGCCGGGCCGACTCGCGTCCTGGCGGCGAATGGCCATAGAGCCGCCTGGACCAGCGAGAGCGCTGCGAGGACCGCCAGAGTCGCCATGTGGGACGCCCCGGCGAAGATGACGATGGCGGCCAGCAGACTGCGCTCGATCCCGGTCAATCTGTCCCACTGCCACGCCAACAGATAGAGCGACAGCACCGCCGGGGCCGCCCAGGCGTCGGGCATCACCCTGGAGACGAAAAATGCGGCCCCGCTTGTCAGGCTGATCAGGGCGACGCCAAGGGCGACTGTCCAGGGCGATCGGCGCAGTTCGAACATCTTCATGGCGCGGTCGATGCTCCAGACGGTCACAACCGACTGCAGCACGACCGCCGGAATCCACTGATCTGTCCTGGTGATCCAGAGCAGCAGCCCATAGGCCACGGACCGGCCATCTTCGAGGCTTCCGGCCGGCCAGCGTGCCAGGTATCCCCCGACATCGTCGTGGACCAGCGGAAAACCATTCCAGATGGCCGGCCAGCACAACAGCGCGACAGCCAGTCCATATGCAAGGGCCGGGCTCAGAACAGCCCGCGATTTGGAGGGGCCGTCAGCAAACGGCGACATCAAACCAGCGCGTGCTTTGGCCGGCCATGCAGGCAGTCGAGCCATCTTGGTCAAGGCAAAAATGCCTCATGTCGAGCTTCCGGTTCGAGGTCCAGTCCGAGCTGGTTCATGGCGCCGATCGAATCTACCAAGGGTGTGCCGTCGCGTCGACGCATATCCGGTTGGATATGTCCTGTCTGCATCGTATTATTGATGTCGCGCTGGTCGAAGCTGGATTGCAAGGCTGCCCGACGGGTCGAGGGCTGCGGCGAAGACAGGGGATGGTCATGACAAACTGCAAGGTCCAGCGGCCCCGCAAGGACGTGTTGGCGCCGGCGCCGATCTTCAATCGCGACGGCCCGAGGCGAAAAATCCCGGTCCGCGTGTGCGGCGATGACGCGGGTGAATCGTGGTGACCGCGATCCGCCTCGCCATCGCAGGTCTCGGCAAGATCGCCCGGGATCAGCACATCCCCGCGATCGCCGCCACCGAAGGGATCGAACTCGCCGCCATCGCCAGCCGCCATGCCGCGATCGACGGCATCGCGCATTTCGCCACCCTCGATCAACTGCTGGCCGGCGCGCCCGATATCGACGCCGTGGCGCTGTGCACGCCGCCTCAGATGCGCCACGCCCAGGCCGCCGCCGCGTTGAAGGCCGGCAAGCACGTGCTGCTCGAAAAGCCTCCGGGGGCCACCGTCAGCGAAATCACGCCGCTGATCGCGGCGGCCCGGCAAACCGGCCGGACGCTGTTTGCGACCTGGCATTCCCGCTTTGCGCCGGCGGTCGAGCCGTCAAGGACGTTCCTCGCCGGCCGGCAGATCAGATCGGTCACCGTCGAATGGAAGGAAGACGTGAAGGTCTGGCATCCCCGCCAGGCCTGGATCTGGGAGCCCGGCGGCCTCGGGGTCTTCGATCCCGGCATCAATGCCCTCTCGATCCTCACCCGCATTCTGCCGCAACCGTTCTTTCTGACCGGGGCCGAGCTGTCGTTTCCGCGCAATCGCGCCGCCCCGATCGCGGCCAGCCTGGCTTTCTCGGACCAAGGCGGTCTGTCGATGCGGGCCGAATTCGACTGGCGCCAGACCGGCCCGCAGACCTGGGACATCGGCATCGATACCGACGCCGGCCATCTGCTGCTCGGTGCCGGCGGCAGCCGCCTCGCCCATGACGACCGCACACTGATTGACGAGAAGCCGGCGGAGTATCGCGGCATCTACCGGCGCTTCGTCGAACTGATGGCCAACGGGGTGTCGGATGTCGACCTCTCGCCGATGGTCCATGTCGCGGATGCCTTCCTGCTCGGCCGCCGCCGCGACGTCGAACCATTTTTCGAGGATTGAAAATGACGCAGTCGGGATCCCGGATGGCAAAAGTCGAGCGCGCGATCTTCGGCCGGCTGCCGGATGGCACCGCGATCGAGACGGTGCGGCTGCACGGTGACGACGGTTTCGAGGTCCGCCTGATCAGCTATGGCGCGGCGATCCAGTCCATCCTGGCGCCGGATCGCGCCGGACGGATTGCCGACCTCGTGCTCGGCCATGATGATCTGGCAGCCTACGTCGCGGTTCGCCGGTACCTTGGCGCGACAATCGGGCGCTATGCCAACCGGATCGCAAAGGCCGCCTTCGAACTCGATGGCCATCGCTATCAACTGCCGGCCAATGACGGCGGCAACACGCTGCATGGCGGCGTGGCCGGCTTCGATCGCAAAGCCTGGTCGGTCACGGCGATCGGTGAAAAGCCTGTGCCTTTCGTCACGCTGCGCCATGTCAGTGCGGACGGCGAGGAAGGCTTTCCCGGCAGGCTTGCGGCGGAAGTGACCTACAGCCTTTCGGGCGGTCGCGAGCTTTCGATTTCATACGCCGCCGAAACCGACCGGCCGACCGTCGTCAACCTGACCAACCACAGTTTCTTCAATCTCGCCGGCGCCGAGTCCGCCGGCGATATCCTCGACCACCGTCTGACCATCGCGGCGGATGCCTATCTGCCGGTGGACACGGGAGGAATTCCCCTGGGCGCGCCGCGCCCGGTCGATGCCACGCCGTTCGATTTCCGCAGGCCGCATCGCGTCGGTGCGCGGCTTGGCGATGCCGATGCGCAGCTCCGGATCCGCAGCGGCTACGACCACAATTTCTGCCTGCGCGGTGCCGCCGCGGGTGCGGTGTGCTTTGCCGCCCGGGTCGAAGATCCCGGCTCGGGCCGCGTGCTCGAGCTGCTGACCGATCAGCCCGGCGTGCAGTTCTATTCGGGCAATTTCCTCGACGCCAGCGTGACCGGCGAACATGGCCGCGTCCACCGTCCGTATGATGCGCTCTGCCTGGAGCCGCAGGCCTATCCCGATGCGCCGAACCGTCCGGATTTTCCGCCCGTGCGGCTGGATCCGGGCCAGAGCTATCGCCGCCATTCGATCTATCGATTTTCCACACTGTGAGAGCCGGGCGATGACCGATGATCGTATCGACCAGGTCGGCACCACGATCCTGCATGAACGGCGCTGCCGTCTCGGCGAGGGCTGCACCTATGATCCGGCGAGCGATACCGCATGGTGGGTCGATATCACCGAGCGCACCCTGTTTCAGGCCGACCTCGCATCCGGCGCGGTCACGGCGCACGCGCTCCCCTTCATGGCCAGCATGGTGGCCCTGATTGACGACCACCGCCAGCTGCTCGCGGCCGAAGATGGCCTCTATGTCCGCGACATCGCCGATGGCCGGCTGGCGCTGCATGCGCCGCTCGAGGCCGACAATGCCGCCACCCGCTCCAACGACGGACGGGTCCACCCCTGCGGCGCGCTGTGGATCGGCACCATGGGCCGCAAGGCGGAGAACGGCGCCGGCGCGATCTATCGCTTTCATCGCGGCGAATGGCATCGGCTCTATGCCGGCGTCACCATACCGAACGCGATCTGCTTTTCGCCCGATGGCGCGACGGCCTATTTTGCCGACAGCCGCGAGGGCATCCTCTGTCGCGTCGCCATCAATCCGGCGAACGCCATGCCGGTCGCAGATCCCGCGATGCTCTACGATCATCGCGGCGGCGCGGGCAGTCTCGACGGCGCCGTGGTCGACGGCGAGGGACTGATCTGGAACGCGCGCTGGGGCGGATCCAGCATCGATGTCTACACCCCGGAAGGCGCCCGCGTCCGCGGCCTGGGGGTGCCGGCGACGCAGCCGAGCTGTCCGGTGTTCGTCGGCCGGAATTTCGACCGGCTGCTGGTCACCAGCGCCTGGGAAGGAATGGACGAAGCGGCCAGGGCCGCCGATCCTCACCATGGCCGGACTTTCGTCCTCGACGCCGGCGCGCGGGGACGGACGGAGGCCCGTTTCGAACTGGGGCCGCAAAAATCTCCGGTCTCTACTGATACAACCAGATGAATAAAAAACTCTTATGAAAAATGGCCAGAAGGGGGAATGCATTTTCAAATACGAAAATTCCATCAGGTGGCCAATTGATTTTTCGTCCCCCATCCCTTCGGGTTGATAAATTGTAGCTTACAACCTATAGAGCTATTCGCTTTTACAAAATTGCCTTCGTGTTTGGGCCCGGCTTGAAACAGGAGGAAAAAATGAATGAGGAGATCGAAAGTCCTGTACCATTGAATTTCGGCGATATTCGGGACCGTACGACGTCTCACGGATACGTCATGTACATGAACTACCAATTTCTGATCAAGAGCGGTGTCTATGCTGTGGCAGCGTTAGCGCTGCTGAACATTCTAACAGCCGAATCTCTTCCATTACCAGTCCGTTTGCGCCTTTTCGCCTTTTGGCTTGCTTCGTTCGCTTTCACGATAGTCACCATTGCCAAATGGAGTAGGGGAGCGGTGCTGACGAATGCTAGATTCAACATGCCGGACATGATTCTGCCGATCTTTGCCGCCCTCCCCGAATATCTCCTATTTATAGTTTTAGACCCCGGACTCAAAATCGAGATGGATTGGACGGTATGGTATTGCATCTTTGGCCTGCATGGATTCTTTGGCCTTATGCTGGTTGCGAACAGATATTTTCAAACTAGCGATAGCGACTTTGCGCCTGATGTGCGCGATCGCCTGCTAACGAAGTATCGGTCGTGGATGGCGCAGGACATGCTCGGGACTTTTGCGACCTTCTGCGGCGGACTGTTACTCTTCGCTTGGCCTCCCCATTTCATTGTTCGCAAGATAGTGACCCGGGTGGACGGTGAAGCGGCAGAGACGGTCGCCGGAGCTTCCATCTTCATCCTCGGTATTTTCATCATCGCGCAAGCGGCAAGCCAATATCGCGATATTGCCAAATCGCCTTACCGTTCCGAAGCCGAAATTAGCTAAGAAAGGCGGCCGGCATGTTTATTTATCGGCCTCGGTGACGCGATCTGAGCTATTGCAGACGCCGCTCGTTGAGAATCTTGTCGTGCATCAGCCGCATTGAAGCCGAGCCGCCGCAGGATCCAGGCGGGAAAGGTTGTGAGTGCAATGTCGAATCCGGGCATTGGCGCTGCAACAGTGTCGCCGACGGGCGCTACGCAGCCGCAAGAATTCCGCGTCCGAGCTTCGGCTGCTGGAGCATGATGCGTCCAAGTTGATGCGGTGCGCTGCTCCCCTCCCCGAAGGCGAAGATCACCGCTGCGTATCAACTCAAACCTATCCTGTGGTCAGGCGGCGCGGACCTTTTCCAGGAAGCCGGCGACGGCCCGGCGCAGCATGCCGGACTGGTTGTCGAGCTCGCGGGCGCTGGCCAGCACGTCGGACGCCGCTGCGCCGGTGGCGGTTGCCGCGGTGGTAACGCCGCCGATATGGGAGTTGATCTCGCTCGATCCCGTCGCGACCTCCTGGATGTTGCGGGCGATCTGGCGCGTGGCCTCGCCCTGCTGCCCGATCGCGGTGGAGATGCTCACCGTGATCTCGCTCATCTGCGCGATGGTCTGGGTGATGCCGCTGATCGCCGCAACCGCCTCGCCGGTCGACTGCTGCATGGCGGCGACCTGGCTGGAGATTTCCTCGGTGGCCTTGGCGGTCTGGTTGGCCAGCGCCTTGACCTCGGAGGCGACCACCGCGAAGCCGCGGCCGGACTCGCCGGCACGCGCCGCCTCGATGGTGGCATTCAACGCCAAGAGGTTGGTCTGCGCCGCGATCGAGTGGATCAGCTTGACAACCTCGCCGATCTTCTCGGCACCGGCGGACAGGATCCGCACCGTGGCGTTGGTGCGCTCGGCGTCGCTGACCGCCTGGCTGGCGACCTCGCTCGAACGCATCACCTGCCGCGAAATCTCGGCAACCGAACTCGACAGCTCCTCCGCCGCGGCCGCCACCGTGCCGGCATTGCCCGACGCGCTCTTCGATGCGGCGCTGACGGTTGCGGCGCGCGCGCTGGCGTCGCTCGCGGTCGAGGTCATCGACTGCGCCGTGCCCTGCATGCCGGCCGCCGCCGTCGACACGGTGCGGACGATGCCGTTGACGCTGCGCTCGAAATCGTTGGCGAGGTCTTGCATCGCCGCACGGCGTTCGGTCGCGGCGTGCGTCTGCGCCTCGGCCTCCGCCTTCTCGAGTTCGCGCACCCGCACCGCGCTGTCCTGGAAGGTCCGTACCGTGGCCGCCATCGCGCCGATCTCGTCGCCGCGGCCGCTGCCGGGGATCTCGCCTTCCAGCTCGCCATTGGCCAGCGCCTGCATCCGCTCGCCGAGCAGGCGCAGCGGCCGGCTGATGCTGCGGCCGATCATCCAGGCGATGGCGCCGGCGATCACCGCGATGCTGAGGATGGCCAGGCCGAGAACCCACTCGATCGACCTCATCTTGGCATCGAGATCGTCGATATACACGCCGGTCCCGACAAACATGTTCCAGCCGGGGATCGCGGCGGTGTAGCTCACCTTGCGGCTCAGTGTATCCTTGCCCGGCAGCTGGTTGATGTAGAACAGCGTGACCTGTCCGTTGGCGGCCACGCCGTCGCGCATCTTGCGAAAATTGGCCTTGCCTTCATCGCCGAGCGTATCCAGCCGATTCTTGCCGATCAGCTTGGCGTCCGGAAGCAACACCGTGATGCCTTCCATGGTGTATCCGAACAGGTAGCCGGAGCCGCCATCATAGGTCAGCGTGTTGCCCCGCTTGCTGAATTCGGCGATCGCGGCCTCCCTGGTGAGCTCGCCGGCGTCGACCTGCTTCTGCAGGCCCGCCGCCATGTTGCGCGCCATGTCGACGACGGCGTGGATCTGCTCGATGCGCGCGTTCAGCATCTCCTGTTGCATCAGATACCCGGCCAGCGCCCCCGCGACGCAAAGCCCGGCCAGCGTCACCCCGACCAGGATCGTGAGTTTCGAGCCGATCTTGATGTGATTGAGTTTCACGGCGATGTCTCCGGGGGGCAGGGCGAGGGGGTCGCGGGCGGGCAAGGCGAGAGCCGAGGGTATCGCGCGAACCTTAGTATTTGGTTGAAATCCTCGCACCGTGTCCACATAATGGACCAAACAGGAATAATATCGAATTTAGTGGACAGCTTTCGATAATTCACCCATTGAAAGGGTCATGATGCCCGCTTTATCCCGCAAGCCGACCTTCATTCCGTCCCCGTCCGCGGAAACCGTGCTCGCCGAGAGTGCCGGCGACGCGGCTTTCGCCACCACCCTGGCCAAGGGGCTGGTGGTGCTCGAGGCCTTCGAGGCCGGGGCAAGCCTGCTTGGCAACATGGAGATCGCGGCACGTACCGGGATTCCGAGGCCGACGGTGGCGCGGTTGACGCACACGCTCGCCGAGCTCGGTTATCTGCGTCATGACGAGGGCCTTGCGCGGTACAGCCTTGGCGCGCGGGCATTGCGCATGGCCCATCCGCTTCTCGCCGGCATGCAGTTTCGCCAGCTCGCACGGCCGCTGATGCAGGATCTCGCGGCCAGCGTCCGCGGCACGGTTTCGATCGGGCTGCTCGACGGAACGGCGATGATCTATGTCGAGACCGCGCGATCGGGCGACGTCGGACCGCACGTCCCCGACATCGGCATGCCGATCCCCGTCGTCGCAACGGCGATGGGGCGCGCCGCGGCCGCGATATTGCCCGCCGCCGATTTGGTCCGTCTGGAACAGCGGATGAAGCAGGGCGACCCGGACTTGTGGTCCGCCTTCCGCGAAAAGTATCGCGCCGGCATTCGGCAATGCGCGGACCAGGGGTTCTGCACCTGCTATGGCGAGTACATGGCCTCGATTCACGCGGTCGCCGCGCCGCTGTTTCAGGCGCCAAACCTGAAGCAGGCCTTTGCCATCAATTGCGGCATCCCGGCCTTTCGATTGCAGCCCGGGCAGCTCGAATCCGACATCGGCCCGCGCATCAGGGCGCTTGCCGCCAGCATCCGCGCGCTGGTCGACGAAGGCGAGCCGACGATCGAGCCGCGCGGACCACACAAGAGGAATGCCGCGAAATGATCGGCGATCCCGGCGCATTCACCAGGGATCAGGGCGGTTCAGCGTCCCCGGACAAGCCGTGCCGCCTCGGACGCGGAGGCTGAGATGGCCGGGCCGCTCGCGGGATTGAAGGTTCTCGACATCGCGACCATCATTGCGGCGCCGCTGGCGGCGACGCTTCTGGCCGACTATGGCGCCGACGTCCTCAAGATCGAGATGCCGGGACAGGGCGACGGGCTCAGGTCCTTTCCGCCGTTCAAGGACGGCAAGCCGCTGTGGTGGAAGGCGGCGAACCGCAACAAGAAATTCGCCACGCTCGATCTTCGCACGCCGGAAGGGCTGGTGCTGATCAAGCAGATGCTGCCGCGTTTCGACGTCCTGATCGAGAACTTCCGTCCGGGAACGCTCGATCGCTGGGGCTTGTCGAAAGAGATGCTGTGGTCGATCCAGCCGCGTCTGGTCATCCTGCGGGCGACGGCCTTCGGCCAGGACGGGCCCTACAGCAGCCGGCCCGGATTTGCCCGGATCTTCGAGGCGATGGGCGGGCTGACCTACATTACCGGCGAAGCCGATGGCGAACCCACCCATCCCGGATATCCGATCGGCGATTCGATCGGAGGCCTGTTCGGCGCCGTCGGCGTGCTCGCAGCGTTGTGGAAGCGGGCGCGCGACCCCGACGCTCCCGGCGAAGAGATCGATCTGGCGCTGACGGAGGCGGTGTTTCGCCTGCTCGACGTCCTTCCGGTCGAATTCGATCAGCTCGGTGTCAGCCGCGGCCGCATCGGCAATGCCAACGGCTATTCGGCGCCGGCGGCGGTGTTTCGCACCCGCGACGACCGCTGGGTGACGCTGGCAGGCTCGACCAACGCGCTTTACGCGGCGAACTGCCGTGCCATCGCGCGGCCCGAGCTGATCGAAGACCCGCGCTTTGCCGGCAACGACCAGCGCGTCAGGCACGCGGCGGAACTCAACGAGATCTTTTCGGCGTGGTGTGCCGAACATACCCTGGACGAGGTGCTCGCCGAATTCACCGCGGCGCAGGGCACGATCGCGCCGATCTATTCGGTGGCGCAGATCGCAGGCGATGCGCAGTCCCAGGCGCGCGAAATGATCACGCGCGTTCCCGATCGGGATTTCGGCTCGGTGGCGATGGCGAACGTGGTTCCGCGCTTCGCCGTCGATCCCGTGCAGCTGCGCAACTCGGCCGGCGACATCGGGCAGGACAATCGCGAGGTCTATCTGGATTGGCTTGGCCTTTCGGAGGCGCAGCTCGAGCAGCTCGCCCGCGACAAGGTCATCTGACGGCGGAACGGAACGCCGACCCTCTCCGCGACGAAAACAGCAAAAGCGGTGCGGGGACGCAACAAGGACAGGCACAAGGGAGGACGACATGGCGTTATCGAGCGGTCAGTCGCAGGCCGATGGTCGACGGGCCTGGATCATCCTGGGCATGATGGTCGTCTTCATGATGATCAATTTCGCGGACAAGGCCGTGGTCGGCCTGGCCGCGGCCGACATCATGCGCGACCTGCATCTCAGCAACGAGCAGTTCGGCCAGATCGGCAGCGCCTTCTTCCTGCTGTTTTCGATCTCGGCGGCAATGGTGGGATTTCTCGTCAATCGCGTTTCGACCAGGATGGTGCTGACCGTGATGGCGCTGATCTGGGCGCTGACGCAGCTGCCGATGCTGGGGCTGGTATCGATCCAGACCCTGGTGGTGAGCCGCATCGTGCTCGGCGCCGGCGAAGGCCCGGCGTTTCCGGTGGCGCTCCACGCCGTCTACAAATGGTTCCCGAACCAGCGCTGGGCGATTCCGACCAGCCTGGTCTCGATCGGCGCCCCGATCGGCCTCTGCCTTTTCCCGCCGCTGCTGACATGGATCATCGTGTCCCATAGCTGGCACGCCGCGTTCGGCTTTCTCGGCGTCATCGGTCTGGTCTGGGTCGCGGTCTGGATGGTGGTCGGCAAGGAAGGCCCGCTCGATGCGCACCAGAGCGAGGCAGGGGCCGCCCGCGTGGACCGGGTACCCTATGCGACGCTGCTGACGTCGCGGACCTTTCTCGGCGTGACGCTGGCGGGCTTCGCGTCCTATTGGGCGGTGGCGCTGGCCGTGGTCTGGCTGCCGTCATTCTTGATCAAGGCGGCCGGCTATTCGCCGATCGCCACCGGCTGGATCGTGGCGCTTCCGCCGATGCTGCAGGTGGTGCTGTCCCCCTCGATGGGCTTTGTCTCGCAAAAGCTGCGGCTGCGGGGATGGTCGAGCCGCGTTTCCCGCGGGCTGTTCGCCGGCGGCAGCGTGGTCATCGTCGGCCTCGCGATGATGCTGCTGGCGAAATCCTCCGGCGCGTTCGAACCGATACCGCTGGCCATGGTGGCCTTCGCCGCCTGCGGCGTGACCTTTGCCATCGGCCCGACCCTGATCGGTGAAATCAGCCCGGTGCATCAGCGGGGCGCCATGCTGGGCACCACCAACGGGCTGTTCACGACGGCCGGCCTGGTGGCGCCGTGGCTGATGGGGCACATCGTGGACGTCGGGGTGAATCCGGCGCAGGGATTCAGGGACGGATTCCTGTTCGCCGGCCTGTTCATCGTCGTCGGCGGCGTGCTCGCGATGCTGCTCATCAATCCGGAGAGCGACCTGGCGCGGTTCAGGCGGCGCGGGGCCACCCTCGGCGGAGGCGAGTTGTCGGCGTTGCAGCCTTAGGACCCGCACGGTGCACCGCAATTGCGGCCATCGGCCAGTAATGACTCCGGATCGGTAAACGTGGGATAGGACGCGATGCGAAACAATGTTCTGAACCTGACGGCGGCATCCGCGGCCGCCCTCGTGCTGGCGATTTCGCCCGCCGCCGCGCAGAAGAAATACGACGCCGGCGCCACCGACACCGAAATCAAGGTCGGGCAAACCGTGCCGTTCAGCGGACCGGCCTCGGCCTATGCCGCGGTCGGCAAGGCCCAGGCCGCCTACGTCAAGATGATCAACGACCAGGGCGGCGTCAACGGCCGCAGGATCAACCTGATCCAGTATGACGATGCCTACAGCCCGCCGAAGACCGTCGAGCAGGTGCGCAAGCTGGTCGAGAGCGACGAGGTGCTGCTCACCTTCCAGATCATCGGCACCGCCCCGAATGCCGCCGTGCTGAAATATCTCAATGCCAGGAAGGTGCCGCAGCTGTTCGCCGCCACCGGCGCGGCCCGGTTCACCGACCCGAAGAATTTTCCGTGGACCATGGGCTTCAATCCCAGCTATTTCGTCGAGGGCCGGATCTACGGCCAGTACATCCTGAAGGAGCATCCGGACGCCAAAATCGGCGTGCTCTATCAGAACGACGATCTCGGCAAGGACTATCTCAACGGCCTCAAGGCCGGGCTCGGCGACAGGGCCGCGAACATGCTGGTGGCGGAGGTGTCCTACGAACTGACCGACCCCACCATCGATTCGCAGATCCTCAGGATCAGGGATGCCGGTGCGGACCTGGTGTTCAGCGCCTCGACCCCGAAGCAGGCCGCCCAGGCGATCAGGAAGATCGCCGAGCTCGACTGGCACCCGGTGCAGATCCTGGACATCAACGCCAACACGGTCGGCGCCGTGCTGAAGCCGGCCGGCCTCGACGCGTCCAGGGGCATCATCAGCGTCGGCTATGTCAAGGATCCCTCGGAAGCCGCCTCGAAGCAGGACCCGGGAATGCAGCGCTACCTCGCATTCATGCAGAACTACGTTCCCGATGGCGATAAGGAATCCAGTCTCAACGTCTACGGCTACATCACCGCGCAGCTGCTGGTCCAGGTTCTGAAGCAGTGCGGCGACGACCTGACCCGCGCCAACGTGCTGAGGCAGGCCACCCATCTCGATCATGTGGAACTCGATCTGCTGTTGCCGGGCATCACCGTCACCACCACGCCGACCGACTATCGGGTCAACAAGCAGCTGCAGATGGTGCGGTTCGACGGCGAGCACTGGCAGCCGTTTGGGCCGATCGTCACCGACGCGGCGACGGAGTAGACGGACGGCAAAGGCCCAAGTCGGGTGTCCCGCCGCCGAAAACGACCCGCCGGCGGTCCAGGAGCGCTGCGGCGTATCATGATCGAGCGGAAAAATGTCCTCTCCGCCTCGGATATTCGGCCTTCTGCAGCGGCCGTTCCGCCGGGTCGGTCGTATCCGGATCGGGGGCTCGATACACGACGAAGCCAAAGTCACCGCGGCGGAGCCCGACGTCGGCAAGGTCCCGGTCGCTCATGGCCATCAGCGTTTCGGCATCGGCCCAGCGCCTTCAAAAAAGGCGGAGCATGGCTATCGGCATGCACAACGGCCTCAAGCGGCGTCGGTTTTGCCGTGAAAGGCGGATTCATCCGGCCGCTGCGAGGCTCAGATCATTTGACATCCCAGCCGGCGACAGAGATGTCCTGACAGCCTGCCCGGATCCACCCGATTGCCGAGAGCGTGGCGATCCGATTCGGGTGGCAATCGAAAGCCCTCCGCGAAAGTTCGGGCGGGTGCAACGGTCCTGGATTACGTCGCCTGGTCCGAGGGAAGCCTGTTGCAAGATACTCGGCAATCCACGGCTATACGTCTGCTTCCGTGAGGGTTTACGGGATGCCGCCCATGACGGGGGTGCGGTTCACACGTCGCCGACATACGCAAGCCTCAGGTATCGATCAAATCGTCTGTATGGTTTCGACTGCCTGACGCGAAGGCCGACTCGATTGCGGCTTCCGCCTGCGCTGTCCGGCTTCGGCGGACAGGTCGGCTCCAATCCGCGCCGCAGGGACCGGCCTGGGGGGAATGCTGGTTAATCGGCCTGCGCGACGCTACGCTGGCGAACGCGGGAGGGATTTTGTCTTCAGCGACGGGAGTATTGCCGTGAAGGCCGTTTATACGGAACTGCACCGCAGCCACGATCCGCAATTCTTTCTGGTTCGCGGCGTGGTCAGGCGCACCACCGAGCAGCCCGAACGCGCCGATCGCCTGCTCGCCGGGCTCAGCGCGGGCAGGCACGAACTGGTCGAGCCCGTGGTGTTCGGGCAGGGGCCGCGGGCACGGGTTCATAGTCCGGAATATCTCGGCTTTCTCGCCGAGGCTTGGGACGCCTGGGTCGCGCTCGGCGATGGCGGCCCCGAGATGATCGCCAACATGCATCCGGTGCGCAACGCCGCGACCTATCCCACCCATATTGTCGGCCGGCTTGGCTGGCATACCATCGATACGTCCTGTCCGATCGGCCCGGGCACCTTCGCTGCGGGCTGCGCCGCCACCGACGTGGCGGCGACGGCGGCGCAACTGGTTCTGGACGGCGAGGACGCGGCCTATGCGCTGTGCCGTCCGCCGGGACATCATGCCTATCGCGACCTCGCCAGCGGCTTCTGTTTTCTCAACAACAGTGCGATCGCGGCCGCCCATCTGCGGCTGCGGCATGAGCGCGTGGCCATCCTCGACGTCGACGTCCATCATGGCAACGGGACGCAGGGCATCTTCTACGAACGGCCCGACGTTCTCACGGTTTCGATCCATGCCGATCCAGCCTTCTTCAACCCGTTCGTGTGGGGTTATGCCCATGAGCGCGGCGCGGGTCCCGGACTTGGCGCCAACCTCAACATTCCACTCCCGCTTCGCACCGGGGATGACGGCTATTTGCAGGCGCTCGGTGTCGCGGAAAGGACCATCCATGCCTTCGCGCCCGGTGCGCTGGTCGTCGCACTCGGCCTCGATGCGTCGGAGCACGATCCGCTTGCGGGTCTCGCCGTCACCACCGCGGGCTTCCGGCGCATCGGCGCCGCCATCGCCCGGCTGGGGCTTCCGACCGTGTTCGTCCAGGAAGGCGGATATCTGTCGGAGATTCTCGGGGCCAATCTCACCTCCGTCCTCGCCGGATTTGAAGAAGCGCGCTAGCGGACCGACCGCCTGAAACAGGCCTGGACGGCTTCAGCTTCAGGCTCGTGACAGATCTGCCATGCGCGCCGGGCGATCGGGGCAATGCCATTTCATCGCGGGATCGAAGGACGAAAGCCTTTTCTCGGCGCGGCCGACTAGTGTCCGGGCTCAATTCCGGCCCGCGCCTGTATCGAGCGCGCCGATGCGACACACACACGAGCCCAAAGGGAACCTCCATGGCAACGACCCGTCGTCGGATCATCACCGGCAGCCTCGGCGTTTTCGGCGCAGCGCTGCTGGCGCCGCGTCGCGGTGCCGCCGCGCCGGGCGGCGCCGTGCCGAAGCAATTCAGGATCGGCTTCCAGAAGGGCGCAGCCATCCTGGTGCTGGCGCGTGAGCAGCAGGTGATCGAAAGGCGGCTGCAGCCGCTGGGCGTGGACGGCGTCCAGTGGGTGGAATTCCAGTTCGGCCCCCCGATGCTGGAAGCCATGGGCGCGGGCGCCATCGACATCGGCTCGGTGGGCGACACGCCGCCGATCTTCGCGCAGGCTGCCGGCTACCCCCTGGTGTACGTGGCGTCCACCCCGTCCGCCGAGCATGCCGTGCTGGTGCAAAAGGATTCGCCGATCAAGACCCTGGCCGAACTCAGGGGCAGGCGGGTCGCCTTCGCCCGCGGCTCCAGCGCCCACAACGTGACGGTCAAGGCGCTGGCGCTGGCCGGCCTGACCCTCAAGGACATCGTGCCGGCCTACCTCGCGCCGGCGGACGCCACCGCCGCGTTCAACGGCGGTACCATCGACGCCTGGGTGGTGTGGGACCCGTATTATGCGATCGCCCAGCAACGCTATGAAGCGCGCGTCATCGCCGACACCTCCGACAAGCGGCTGGCCAGCGCCTCCTATTATCTGTCGAGCCGCGACTTCGCCGACAAATATCCGGCGGTGCTGTCGGCGGCGCTGGACGAGATCGGCAAGCTGACGGCGTGGTCCGGCCGGCACCGCGACGAACTGGCCAGACTGGCCGCCGGCGTCACCAGCATCGACGAAAAATCCTGGCAGACCGCCTTTGCGCGGGCCGGTTTTACCTTCGGCAGCGTGACGCCGGCACAGATCACCCAGCAGCAGCAGCTGGCCGACACATTTTACGAGCTCGGCATCGTGCCGAAAAAGTTCACGGTGGCCGACATCGTCTGGTATCCGCCCAAGAGCTAGCGGAATGGCTTCAAGTCGAGACGGTACATGCGATGGGGCGCTTTCGCCCACTTGCGGCACGGCAATCGCATATCGCGTTCCGGCCGCGGAATGCTCTCCGTCAGGCGGCAACCTTCCTGAGGATCCAGATCACCTCGATGCTGTTGAGCATTGAAAGTTCGATCCCGAGATTCAATCCTGGCATCCTTGCAACATGGCAAAACAGTTCCAGCATCGCGGAATAGTCCCAGACGTGGAAATGTATGTTGGCGCGTTGCGCCAGCATGGTCGAGGATTTATGCCTGTGTGCATCACCGGCCAGGCCGTCGACACACCGGCACCACTCGTCATAATGCCCGGCGAGTGACCAGTCCGGTCCATCTTCATGATCGCGGATCAGATGGTCCAGCGGGGTTATCCTGCGGTCCCTGTCGAAGGTAAACCTCTTGTCGGGCAGCGCAAGGAAGGCAATTCCGGGCGGACGCAACACCCGGCTGATCGACTTGAGCGCCCGCAACGGATCTTCGACATGTTCCATCACATGGTTTGCAATGACGAAATCCATGCTTTCGTCGGCGATTCCCCGCATCGATTCCAGGTCGGTTACGATATCCGGCGCCCTGATATCCTCGATGTCTGGAAACGCGCGTCGAAGCTGGTCGATCGATTCGCTGTCGGCATACGTCACCGTGACGCCCGCGGGCACCGCGAGCGCGGCGTGCAGGGCGCCGAATTCGACGCCGGTTCCCTCCAGATATCGCTCCGCCACGCATCCTCTCAGCTCGAACAGGTCGTTCGGCTTCAGATTTACCGGCCCCGACGGCCGTTCCGGGCACTTCTCGCACATCGCGCCTCGCTCCCATTGCCGGCCGTTGCCGATCGCTGTTGTAGATGAACTTTTCAGATCGGGCGAAGATCCCGATGAATGCCGATGCCGGCGTGGCCCGGCATCCGGGAATGCCGCAGACGAGGGGATGTCAATCCGGCAATCGCGCTCGCTATGGCCCGCCGGAGATCGCCCTCCCGCGAATGTCGTCATGGACCGAAGCCTGATCTATCGCCTGCAAGAGGGCGTTTGTGGTGAGCAGTTCGGGAAGGGCTTGGCCGTCCGACCGTTGTGGCCCGTAGACCACGTCAAAGGGAATACCGTATCGTGCGAAGCGATGAAGGAAATCCGCGATCCAAGGACTCGGCCGGCTCCAGTCGGCGCGCATGGTTATGACGTGCGATTTCCTCAGCCGCGAACGAACCTCGGCGTTCTCCAGCACGCGCAGGTCGTTGAGCTTGCAAGTCAGGCACTAGGTGGCGGTGACGTCAACCAATACGGTATTGCCACCTGCGATGAGGCCGGGCAGCGCATCCGGATCGAGCGCCTGCCACCCCTGACCAGCCGCCGGTCGAAAGACCGGAGCAGCCGCGGAAAAACTGAAAAGCAGGGGCAAGACGACGAGGCCGGCGGTGATCAATCCGGATCGGCGCGATGCGAAGGCGGCAATCTGGCCTTTGACCGGCGCACGGATCAGAGCCCGATAGCCGAGCAAGCCCGCCAGCAGAGCCGCCGTGACCACCGCCGTCCACCCGCCCGCCGTGCTCCACAGCACGTAGATCAGCCAGCCCGCCGTTCCCAGCAGCAGGCAGCCGAGCAATTTCCGCACCGCGAGCATCCACGGGCCGGGACGCGGAAGCCAGCGGACGCATCCGGGAAACAACGCGGCCATCCAATAGGGCAGCGCCATTCCGAGGCTAAGACACAGGAAGATCGCAAGGATTTCAAACGGCCCGCCGGCCAATGCAAAGCCCACGGCGGTGCCGACGAATGGCGCGGAGCAGGGCGTGGCCAGCAGGGTCGCGAACACGCCCGCGAGGAAGGCCTCCATCATGGGCCCGCCGGACCGTTTGGACGCGACGTTCGCGACCGATCCCGGCAGGCCGATCGGAAGCCATTCGAAGAAGCTCGCCGCGAACAGGACCGTCAGCGCCGCCATTCCGGCCAGGAACCAGGGCTGCTGAAACTGTATGCCCCAGCCAAGCGTTGCACCCGACCATTTCAATCCGACCAGGCAGGCGGCCAACAGCATGAAGCTGAACGTGATGCCGGAAGCCGTTGCTGCCGAACTCAAGCGCACTTCGCGCAACCCGCCGTCCGCTTGCCGGGTAAATGCAAAGAGCTTGATGGAAAGCACCGGCAGCACGCAGGGCATCAGGTTGAGAATGAGACCTCCGAGCAAAGCCGAAAGCAGCGCGGCGAAGATCAGCGAGCCATGTTCGGGAATCGCCTTGGCGGCGGGCACCCTGAATTCGGCGGCCCGGTTTTGGTCGATCAATGTCAATGTCAAAGGACGGCCGGACGGCGGCAACGATGCAAGCCGGACGGTCAGACGCGCGGACCTGCCGGCGTCCTGCAGTTCCACCTTCGGCGCCGGCGGAATGCCATCCCCGGCGCCTTCGACAAGCAGGTCAGGCAGGACAAAGGCGCCCGCCCTGCTCTTGAGGTCGACCACGAGGATGGGTCGTGACGCGGGGCCCGCCAGGCGGGTGCCAATGACATCGATACCGGCGGCGTCCGGCGAGCCCGGTACCTGCTTCTGGGCCGAGCTGATCAGCCCGGACTGGGCCGAAGTGTCCCCGGCGCCGGTCGGTACCGGCAGCACGAGTTCAGCCTGAAGCGGCACGCAGACGTCAGAGCAGGCGGCATAGCTGATCGACGCCTTGATCCGGGCAGAGGCGTGCGCCTTCTTCAGCGACAATTTGACCGGAAGAACCACGCCGTTTTCGTAGACGCTGTTCTGCAAGCCATCGATGACGAGACGATGGGGAGCGGGCCAGGAGATTTCTCCGCCCGAGATATTTTCCGAGCCAGACCAGTCGACCGCTGGCGGGATGCCCGCGTCCCCCGGGGTTCGCCAATAACCGTGCCAACCCTTGGCAAAGCGGAATTCCAGCCCTGCTTCGAGAATTGAATTGGCAGCGATGCTGTCCGTCGCCGTGATCAAGCGGACCGCCGCCCGGTCGTCCCCCACCCAATCGGTGGCGGCTGCGCGGGCGCTGCCGGCCGGCACGATGAATCCGGCCGACAGCACGAGGAGGGTGGCAAGGCGAGCGAAAACCATGATGCGTCCAGTACCGTGTCGATGTCACTCTGGGATGTCACCGATTGACGGCCGGCGGGCTTCGGCAGAGGTACGTCGCGTCTGAGATAGCCGGCCGGCCCGTACAACCGTCGCGAAGGTTCAGCTTGAACCGTCCGACAACCGGGAAGCCCCAATGATCCTGCCATCGGGCGCTTCGAGCACAACGGCGACGTCCTGCCCTTCGGGAAATCGCTGCTTGATCTGCAGCGGCGCTCCCGACCATTGGCCGATCGGGCGCAGCGATCTGACGATGTTCGCTTCCTGCAGCGTCCTGCCGCCATTTTCGCCACGGCCGATCGCCGTGGTATGGTCGTGGTCAAAGCCGATCAGGAGAATCCTGCCGGTGCCGGAGCCGGAGCCGACCTGTATCGAAACCTGCTCCCCGCCGGTCCTGGTGACGCTGACCGAGGCGGCCGTGCGGCTTTCGTGTTTCGCCTTTTCGATGGCTGATCCGACATCGCTGCGATGCGAGCCGACCAGCCCGGCGGCGCCATCGACGACGATCTCCGGCGTATAGGAGCCGTCGCCGAAGCGATGGCCATATTGGTCCTGCCGGTCCGTCGCGGCTTGCAGCGAATACGGATCCTTCCATCCCAGGCGGTCCCAATAGGTGACGTGGAAGGCAAGCGGCAAAACGTCTCGCCGATCCCTGGACAGTTCGTTGAGGTAAGCGTTCGCGGGCGGGCAAGATGAGCAACCTTGCGAGGTGTACAACTCGACGACGACGGGAGGGGCAGCGATAAGGACGGTTTCCAGAGAAAATGAAAAGCGCAGCTGCCGAATACCGGTCGTACCAAATCACCCGCGAAGGGGGCTTCTACTTCGCGGTTCCATTCGATGGTGACGAGATCGTGCTTAGATCCGCGTATGTTCATCGTGTTCGGCTTGCCATCACCCAGCTTTGGGACGCCGTCGAGACCAACAAGATGCCGTCCTGGTTCGAGGACGCGCTTGAATCCAGCAATCCCTGCATCGACCTCGACACCTATATGGTGTTGCCGGAACTCACCGAGGCTCCCGAGGTTGCGCCATTCGACTTCGCGCAGACGGTCAAGGAGAAGGTCGCCGGCTTCTTGAACGAGGCAGCACCATCGGAAGTCGATCCCCCGTCGATCGTTCGCCAGACGTTTCTGACGCTCATGATTAGCTTCGCCATCGCCCCAATTGCGTTCTTGATCCAGCAGTTCGGCGCCGGAGCCGAGCCGGAAATCGTGTTCACCATGGCGGTCGTTGCAGTTGCCATCACCCAAGGGCAGCGGGCGGCTTTGCTGCTGAGCGCGTTCTCGATGATCTCCTACAATATCAGCATCACCCCGCCGATCTGGACGTTTACCGCGCCCGGAGCGGAAGAGATCATCTATACCGTGGCGAATGCAGTGATCTCCTTCGCCGTGCCCTGGCTGCTTTCCTTTCGTTTCCATGCAGAGCAGGAAGTCCGGGAAGCGTCGACGACCGTCGCGGCGCCCGTCAACGAACCAGAGTTGGTATAAGGCCAGTCTCTACGCACTGCCGCGCCATATCACGAGTGCCTTTACCACCTGGGAACCCGATCGCACGGTTAGGGCGACCCACTCGAAGCATCAGCATATTTCGGTACGGACCGGCGGCAGCATCGTATAGCTTGCCACGGCTATTTCTTCTCACGAGCGCACCCGGCCGTTCGATGTCGTCCCAATCAGCCGGGTAGGGATCGACCGCGACGCCGCGGTCCTCAGCCCATTGCCGGGCCATCCTGTCAGCTCCCGACATCTCCCCCTCAATGATGCAGGTGATCCGCCTGCGCGCATGCTCGTCGTCGAGAGCGCCGTACAGCGTCTCTCGATCGCGATAGTTCCGACCGCCGAAGACCACCACACGATGGTTGGCCTTCAGCAGGATCGAATCTCCGTGACAGCGGTGCGGCCAGCAGAAGCAGACTAGGTCCTTGCCGGTCAACGCACTGACGTCCATGTCAGGCAGCTGCTCGCACTCGAACCGATTGCAGACCTGATCGCGGTCGCCGTCCTCCGGGATCTTGAAGCGGTTGCCCCATGGTGAGCCTCGACCGATGTAGACGGCATCGGCCGGAGCATCGCCATGGTGCTTATTGTAAACCCGAGGTGCAGGCATCACGTGTTCTCTAATGCAAGGGGGCGGTATGAGCAAAGTCGTGGACATGACCGTCTGCCCCCGCTGCTATAACGTTCGCTGGGTTTGTGAAGCGCACCCGTACCGACCGTGGGGATCCCACATGAAGGGATGCACCTGTGGCGCGCCGGGCGAGCCTTGTCCCGTGTGCAATCGTCCGGACGATGAAACCGCCCCGAAGATGCCAGAGGGCTTTGTGCTCGATACCAAGAATGAGGATTGGGACTGAGCCTCAGATAGGCATCGGAAGCGTCAGCTGGATTGCGATCTCCTCGCCCTGACGATCCAGGAAGTCAGTGAGGCTTGGCGGAACACTCCCCGGTCCGCGCACGCAGCACTCGCCCGTGAATTTTCAGGCACTGAACTGTGTAGGTTGATTCCGGCCGCCGAACACCACCATCCGGAAGTTGGCCTTCTGGATGATCGGGTCTAGTAGCTTGACAAGCTTGGTCATCCGTATAAGTGGCATCTGAGGCGACGAGAATAGAACGGGACGATACAGCCTAGGAGCGAGTAGGGGCGACCGTATCGTTTGGCCTGATAGAAGTTAAGCCCGCCCAAAGCTGGGCCGATAAGCATTTTCTAGGCGCGATGGATACTATGAATTCACATGCCGCTCCGCCTGAAATAGTCATTTGCGCCGCTGTTCGTGCTTCTGATGGAAAGGTCGTCAGGGGCCACCGGCACAATGATGCTATCCGCGCACTTCAAGCGATGGACGGGTATGAGGGCGAACGACCACATGGAGAAGACCAGGGATTCGTCACCTCTGCCAACAGGTTCGTAACTCGAGGGGAGGCTTATCGGTTACATTTTCCCGACAGGACAGAACCAGACGAGCTTCACAGCGACGACCTGTATTAAGAAATCGAGCTAAGGGGAAATGGCCCGTGCACATAAGCTGTTTTTCCTGCTGATGCTGCCACTTTGGCTCTTTTCGAAGGTCTCGTACTACTTCTGCATTCTGGCCGGCATCCTGATCGCCCAGAATACCAGCTACGATTTTTGGATCAAAGTTATCATCGCATATGCGAGCACTGAGCTGTGCGCGGCCATTCTCCTGGCGGTGTGGTGGGCCATCAATCATCTGGTCCAGAAGATATTCTTCTGGTTTGTAGACGTAATCCCCGCTCGCGGAGCCGACGAGGAGGAGGCCAAGGAGATCGTGAGGAGGGGCAGAATAGTCTGGCTCGTCAAAAAGTTCAGTTCAGATATTCAGGACTGGACGTACGAAGACACCGACGCATTTGTGTCTGTTTTCAATTGGCGTGCAAAGTTTTTGTTCAAATTAAAGGACAGGGTCAAGCAACGAGTCCGCAAATATCAAGAACATTGGGAACAGACAGGGCAACAACCCGGTGACCTAACAGCGAATGAAATGAGGACCTTGGTCGGTCACCTCGAAGGCGGATGGTTAGAGAAGATCATTGTAAATCAATACTACTTCAATTCTCTCATATCGATCGTGATCATACTCGTCACGCTCAACGCCTGGCATTAGCGGCGCACTTTACAGCGTCGCTTTGGGCGATCTTTGAAATTTTCCGGGAGGTGTGCGGGTTCAAGCGCGCAGCGCCACCTACTGCCGGAGGGGCGCGGTAATAAACGAGCCTCCACGCATTTGCATCGTTCGGCCGAATAATTGTCACCGCTTGTTTCCCGATGGCTGCATTACCTTGCGAACGAGGTCGAGGGGGTCGAAGTCGTCGGGCTTTGCGGTCTTCGCGCGTTCTGCAAGCCGTGTCGCAAGTTCGTTGCAGGACGATTGTTCGGCGTCGGCGTCACTGCGCATCTTGTTGCCGAAGTAGTCGTCCGGCGCTGATCTCGCTTTCGCGACACGCTCATAGACTGTTTGGCACTGCTTGGTTTTGTAACCTTCGTAACCTGCCACACCAATCGTCACCACGACGACGAGCACCAAGAACGCGAGACCGAGGCCAACCCCGATAACCCCGACGACCGCAATGCCGATCTTGATCGATTGCCAGTTGCGCAGGATCAGAAAGAAGATGAAGGTCAGCACTATGCCCGCGATCAGCAGGTCTAGTACCTGGCTTCCAGTGCCCCCCGAGTTCATTTACGTCGCCCCGGCATCTGTGGTCGCCCCGCGGCAAGTATCCTGCGGTTGCTTAGGGGGCTTGGGGTTTGACTTGCGCGACTCATAATTCCAAATCACGTAGTCGAGGACGCGCGTCGTGAGGTTTGGGTATTCGTTCTTGAG
>Ga0302279_10000533_pt1 | contig 55373 bp, 54 predicted proteins | sample III_Bog_N3_3_FD_194541 | JGI IMG/M metagenome (GOLD analysis project Ga0302279, IMG submission 194541) | Peat permafrost microbial communities from Stordalen Mire near Abisko, Sweden - III_Bog_N3_3 | ecosystem: Environmental > Terrestrial > Soil > Wetlands > Peat | place: Sweden: Abisko... | reverse complement strand
GCGCCGGATCGATGCGCGCGGCGTGCGGCAGCGCCGCCGCGAAGTGCGCGTCGAGCAACGGATAGTGCGTGCAGCCGTAAACGATCGCTTCGATGCCGGCCGGCAAGCCGGCGACGATCTCGCGGACTGCGGCGCGCGCTTCGTCGCCGGCGGCGCGGCCGGCTTCGATCAGCGGCACCAGCGCCGGCGCCGCGACTTCGAGCACGTCGATCTGCGGCGCGGTCGCGGCGATCGCCCGCGCGTACGCGTGACTGCGCACCGTCGCCGGGGTGGCGATGACCGCGATGCGCCGGAAGGCCGTCCCGGCGAACGCGCGCGCACCGTTGGCGATCAGGTCTTGCACCGGCAGACGAAAGCGCGTCGGCGGCCAGCCCAGCCGGCTCGCGACCGCGCACGACGTATTACAGCCCATCACGACGACGTCGGCACCGTGGCCGGCCAGCCACGTCAGATTGGCGCTGAGCAGCCCATGCAGATCGGCGTCGGTGCGCTCGCCGTACGGCACGTGCGCCTGATCGGCGAAGTACACCACGTCGGCGGTAACGCCGGCGGCGCGCAGCGCGGCGAGGACGGTCAGCCCGCCCAACCCCGAGTCGTAAACGCCGATCATTGATCCACTTGCGAGGCCTGGACCGCCGGCGCGCCGGCGTAGGCCTTCACGCCGTTGGCGATGCCCTGCGCCATATTCTGCAAGAACGAGGACGAGCCGAGCAACGCGGCATCGTGCGGGTTCGAGATGAACGCGGTCTCGATCAGCACGGCCGGCATCGTCGTGTGGCGGATCACGTAGAAGTTCTCGTGTCGCGGCCCGATATCGCTCGTGCCGGCCGCCGGGATCACCGCGCGTTCGAGCGTTTGCGCGAGCGCTTGATCCTGCGGCTTGTACCAGTAGAACGTCGTGCCGTTGACGCTCGAACTGTCGGAATAATTCACGTGGATGCTGATGAACAGCCGCGCGTTGACGGTGTTCGCGACGTCGCAGCGGGTCTGCAGGTAGGCGCGGTCGTCGGGGTTGGGTTTGCCGTCGGCCCGCATCGCGGCGAGGTTCGCCGCCGAGACCGGATCGATGTCGCTATCGCGCGTCATGCGGACCGTCCAGCCGGCCGCGACGAGCAGCGCGCGCAGGCGGCGGGCGACGTCGATCGTGATGTACTTCTCGACCAGGCCGTTGTGCGCGGTGCCGAAATCGTCACCGCCGTGACCCGGATCGAGCACGATGATCCGCGAGCCGGGCACGGCCGGGCCGAGCGGCAAGCCGCCGGGCGGCGTATCCGTCGCGAGCGGCGGGCTCGAGTCGTCGCCGATCGCGGCCGAGCCGACCCGGCCGGTGCCGGTTCGCGCGAGCACGATCGCATCGACGTTGGTCGCGCTGATCGTCAGGCCGGTCGCGTCGGCCGTCACGTCGACGGCCTTCAGCCCGCGCAACGTCAACGCGACGCGCACCGTGGGATCGTCGGGGGTCCCGACTTGCCGGATGCGCACGCTCTCGACCGCGGCGATCGACGGGTGCTCGTCGCGGCCCGCGTCGGTCAGCCGCGCGCCGTGAATGTCGACGTACCAGCGCAGATCGGCGAGCCGGTGCCAGTCGTAGGCCGCAGCACCATCCAGCTGCAGGCGAATCGTCAGGCCATCGTCGACCGGCGAGAGCGCGATCGACGTGACGTTCGCCGGCTGCGCCGGAGCGGGCGGCGTTGCATCGAGCAGGCCGGGCGTGGCCGACGGCATCGCGGACGGTGTCGCGCCGGCCGGGAGCGGGAGCGCTTGCGGTGCCGGTAACGCGACGGCCGAGAGCGCCGGCAGCGGACGCGGCGTCGCAAGCACCGCGCGGACGATCGGGGCCTGCGTCGCGAGCGGCACCGGCGTCGCAAGCGCGACGGCGACCGGCGCCGCGGCGGATGCGGTTGCCGCGCTTACGCTCAGCGCGAGTTCGTAGGGCGAGGCCGGCGTCGCGATATCGTAGACGAGGCCGCGCGGCGCGTCGAGCGCGACGATCGTGGTCGGATTGCGCGGCGATCCGCCGGCCGTAATCGTGGCCGTGATGCCGTCGCCGACTTTGCGCGTTCCGCCGAGCACCGATCCGATGCCGGCGAACGCCAGCTCGACGTGGGTCGGGGTATCGACGCGCTTGACGTACGCGAGTGCGGTCGCGCCGCGGATGACCACCGTGCTGCGCCCGCCCTCGGTGCGAATGTCGAGCGCGCCGATCTGCGGTTGCAAGATCGTCTCGCCGGCGCCTTCGACCGGCTCGACGTAGAGCGCGTGGGCCAGCGCGAACAGCGGGACGATCGGCTGCGTGCCGTCGACGAACGGGGCGAAGGTCGCGCGTCCGGCGACGCCGCCGGCGGTAAAATCGGCCGATCCGAGCGTAAACGTCACGGTCCGCCGATCGGAGGCGGTGACGACGACGTAGCGTTGCTGCGGCTGATACGAGACCGTGGCGCCGAGCCGCGCCAGAAAGCGCAACAGGCCGGCGTCGCGGATCGAGACCGCGACGTCGCCGTCGAGCGGCACCGCGCGCTCGAAGATCAGGCGCGTTCCGGCAAACCAGAAGCTACTCAGCGCGGCGTTCTGCGCGCGGGCGGGCGCCACGGCGCACGCCGCGAACGCGAGCGCCGCGAGGACGCTAAAAACTCTGGCGCGTAAGCGGTTCATCGAGTTCCAAGTGACCGCCGGGAAGGGTCGCAAGGCGTTCGCCGCCGACGAGCACCCGCACGGCGGAGACGCCGGGCAGGCCGGTTAGCGTGTAGACGAGCGCCTTGAACTCGCCGCTCTCGTTAAAGCTACCCTCGACGTTCGTGCCGACGTCGCGCGAGAGATCGACGTCGATCGTCGAGCCGTCGAGGTCGGCCGAAAGCACTTGGGTTCCGCGCGGAAAGCGCACCGCATCGACGCCCGCGGGCGGACCGGCGACGGCTTGAACCGCGGCGTAGAAGGCGACGGAGTGCGGATCGCGCGCCGGCCCGAGCGAGACCTGCCAGGGCACGAGGACGGCGCCCTGGGGTTTCGTGTAGTAGACGGTGATGGCGTCGGGTCCGGCCGGATGGCGGCCGAAAAGCCACCACGAACCTGCCGCGGCGGCAACCAACAACACAACCAAAGCGACGACGCGCGTGGCACGCATGTTGGGAATCACCCATTCGCCGTACCGGCGACGCACTACTCCGCCGCGCCGCCGGATTCGCGGCCGCGCACGATTCGGGCTACTGAGGAGAGGCGTCGACCGTTCCCTTACGGAACGAGTTCCTTGCCGTGGTAAGCTGGGTGCGCCGAACCGATGGCCGCGCCGGGGCGTTTCGGTAGCGGATTGTCCCGTCTCTTCGAAAGCTTCGGCGACGGCGCCGAGAACGACATTGTCCCCGACGGGTCGCCGCTCTCCGGCGAACCGGACGTTCTCATGCCGGAAGGCGAGTTCGACGATCCGATCTTCGGCGAGGGCCAAGACGCGCTCGCGCTCGAGCCCCCCAAGGCCGCGCCGCCGGCCGTGCGCGAGACCGCGGGCAAACCGAAGGCGAAGCTCACCCTAGAGACGCCGCCGCCTTCGTACGAGATCCCGGATTTCGAAAAAGACGAGAAAGACGTCGAATCGTACGAGGACGCGAAGCGCCGCTACTCGCGCCAACAGATCTCGTCGGCCGAAACGGCGATCCAGACGTCGTTCGCGCAGAAGCGCGAGCAGCTCTCGCGCGAGATCAAGAACGGCCGCTCGTTCGACGAAGAACGCCGCGCCGCCGCCATGCACACGACGCGGCAGTACGCCAACGCCTATCCGCGCCGCGTCGATAAGCGCGGGGTCAACCCGCCGGGCTTCTGGGAGAACATCTTCTCCTTCGGACGCGCCGGCCGGCTCTACCGCGCGGCGATCGTCGCCACCGAAGCGCTCGAACAGTTGCGGGCTGCGATGCGCAAACGCGAAGAACAGCTCGCGGCGCTCGACGACCAGATGAAGCGCTCGATCTACCTCAAGGAAGAATCGATCAAGAAGGCACTCGAAACCGAGGCCGGTTTGGCCGAATTCCACGAGCGCCCGGAGATCAAGTCGCTCTACGCGCGCACCGAAAAGATCGGCAAGGAACGCGAAGAGTACGCCAAACGCCTCGAACGCGGGGTCGTGAGCGACGCGGAACAGCGCGACCGCGCGATGGGCGAGCAGAAGATCGCCTGGACGGAGCTCCCGGTGATGGGCGCGATCATCGGCAAGGTCGCCCGGTTCGGGCAGCTCTCCTACTTTCAGCTACGCGATCTGGAGCGCAAGGAAATGCTCCTGAGCTACGATCCGCGGCTCGATCCGTTACGCAACTGCGTGTTCGACATCTACGCGGTGGCCGGCAGCGTCGCAGCGAAGCTCAAACGCAACGACAACGGCACCGCGTTCCGCGTCGCCGATCACTTCAAGGCCTGCTGGCGCAACCAGGAAAAGGCCGAGGAGCTCTACGGCCAGCACCGCGCCGCGCTGCGCGAAGACCGCGGACTCGAACCGATGGAGCCGCGCACCGAGGGTGAAGCGGAGATCATCGCGCGCCTCGCCGGCTTAGCCGAGATGGTCGACGGCGGCGGGCAAACGCGTGCCGACGGCGCGCAGCCGCAGTCCGGAGCCTCAGCGCACTAACGCCTCGGCGGCGTCCAGCAGCGGAATCCCGCGTTCGCTGCGCGCGAAGCGCAACGGCGTCACGGCAATCGCCGCGGCGGCAGCGACGCGCGGCGCGGTTCCGCGCCGGCGCGCGTCGATCGCCGCTACGATGTCGCCGACAACGCTCGACGCCGAGGCCGCGCCGCCCGCACCCAGCCCGAAGAACTCGAGCGGCCCGGCGTTCGCGCCGACGACGCGCACGACGTTCTCGGCCCCGTCGGGCCGCGCGAACGCGTGCCCCAGCGGCACGTACGCGGGCGTGACGATCGCCTCGACGCCTGCCGCGGTGCGACGCGCGAGCGCGATCAGCTTCAAGCGCCGGCCGTGCGCGGCCGCGAAGGCGACGTCGGCCGGTTCGATCGCCGCGATGCCGCGGCACGGGATCCGCTCGACCGCGACCGCACCGCGAAATGCGGCCGTCGCCAGGATCGCGAGCTTGTGCGCCGCGTCGATCCCTTCGACGTCGTTGCGCGGATCGGCTTCGGCGAATCCGCGCCGTTGCGCTTGGACGAGCGCGTCGGCATAGGTGGCGCCGGCCTCCATCTGCGAGAGCACGAAGTTGGTCGTGCCGTTCACCACGCCGCCGGCTTCGCGAATCGGTTCGTCGGCGAGCGAGGTTTCGAGACAGCGCAGGATCGGGATCGCGCCGCCGACCGCCGCTTCGTAGTGCAGCGTCGCGCCCGTGCGGGCCGCGAACGCCCGTAACCACGGCCCGTCCTGCGCGATCAGCGCTTTGTTGGCCGTAACGACGTCCTTGCCGCGCGCGATCGCGCGCAGCACGAGTTCGCGCGCCAGCCGCACGCCGCCGATGCACTCGACGACGACGCCCACCGCCGGATCGTCGACGACCGCGAACGGATCGCCCTGAAAATCGGCCCAGTCCACGTCGCGCGTTTTGCCCGGATCGCGCACCGCGACCGCGCGCAGCAAACCCGGATGCGCGGCCAGCAAGCGCCGCGCGACGGCGCTCCCTACGACGCCGCAGCCCAAGAGCCCGACGCCCGTGCGCGCGGCAGCCGCGGCGGTGCTCGCAGCGGGCGGGACGGAGAGAGAAAGGACGGCGGGCATGGGATCCTCCGGAGAAACGGTGCGGAAAACAAAACGGCCCTCGCCGGGTGGCGAAGGCCGTGTTCGGGGGTGTTTGCGGTTCGCGTTAAACCAGCACCAGCCGACACTCGCCCTCGCCGAGGGGAATGGTCGTAATCATGGTGGCGGTCATCGTCGCGAACGCGGACATGGGCCGACGGTAGCATACCCGGCGCCCCGGCCGCAAGGGGGTCGGAGGCGCGTTATGTTCACGTGAACATAACGAAGGAACCGCAGGCGTGCCGGGAAAGCACGCGCCATGCAGCGTTTTTTCTTTTGCCTCGCGCTCGCCGGCGCGCTGGGCTCCTCCGCGCTACCCGCCGCAGCCCAGCCGCGGACGATCACCGTCTTCGCCGCGGCGTCGCTGACCGAAGCCTTCGGCGCGCTCGCGCAAGACTTCACCAAGCAAACCGGGATCGCGGTCACCCTCAGCTTCGGCGGCTCGGATACGCTTGCAACACAAATCAAGCAAGGTGCGCCGGCTGACGTCTTCGCTTCGGCGAACCTCGCGCAGATGAAGGTCGTCGCGGACGCGGGGCTCGTCGCCGGCGACGCCGCCACGTTTGCGAAGAACCGGCTCGTCGCAATCGCGCCGAAGACCGGCGGCGCCGCCTTCAGCGGTCCGGCTGACCTAGCGAAGCCGGGACTGAAGGTCGTGCTGGCCGCGCCCACCGTCCCCGTCGGCGGCTACGCCCGCGCGACGTTCGGCAAGCTCGAAGGCCAGCCGGGCTACGCGCCCGGCTTTGCGGCCGCCGTAGAAAAGAATGTCGTCTCGAACGAACTCGACGTGAAAGCCGTCGTCACGAAAGTCGCGCTCGGCGAAGGCGACGCCGGCGTCGTCTACAGCACCGACGTTACCCCGCAAGTGGCCCGGCAGGTCAGCCAGTTCTCATTTCCGGCCGCGGTCGCGCCCGATATCGCGTATCCGATCGCCGCGCTGAAAGGCGCGCCGAACGCCGACGGTGCGCGCGCGTTCGTCGCGTACGTGCTCTCCGCACCAGGCCAAGCGGCCTTGCGGGCGCGCGGCTTCCTCGCACCGTGATCCGTCGCTAGCCGAAGGGGTGCCGTAACGGCGGCGCGCATCTCAACCCGGTGACGGAGAAATCTCTCGTGAAGCCGCGCGCGATGCGTAAGCCGCCGCGGCGCGCGCATAACGAGCATCACTTCGATGCCAGCGACACCGTGCGCGACGTCATCATCGGCATGTCCGACGGCCTGACCGTACCGTTCGCGCTCGCGGCCGGCATCAGCGGCGCGATCGCGGCCTCGCACATCGTCGTGACCGCCGGCATCGCCGAGCTCGCCGCCGGCGGCATTTCGATGGGCTTGGGCGGTTATCTCGCCGCGCGCTCGGACGTCGACCACTACGCCAACGAAGAGCGGCGCGAACTACTCGAGACCGATCAAGTCCCCGAAGAAGAACGGCGCGAGATCGAAGTGATCTTCGCCTCGTACGGCATCAGCGGCGACGCGCTCAAGCAACTCGTCGATACGGTGACCTCGAACAAACAGCGCTGGGTCGATTTCATGATGCGCTTCGAACTCGGACTCGAAACGCCCGACCCGCGCAAGGCGCCGCTGAGCGCGATCCGCATCGGCGGCTCCTACGTCGTCGGCGGTCTCATTCCGCTCGTGCCATACATGCTCGTGCCGCAGTCGGGGCAAGCGCTCTACGGATCGATCGCCGTGACGTTCGCCGCACTCGTGCTGTTCGGCGCGCTCAAGGGCCGCTTCACCGGCGTATCGGTCTGGCGGTCGGCGTTCGAAACCTCGGCCATCGGCGCCGTCGCCGCGACGGTCGCGTTTCTGCTCGCGCGCCTGGTCTCGGGGAGCCCGGCCTAGGCGCTCGGCGACGGTCCGTCGGCCGGATCGCGGCCGGCCGCGACGTCGGCTGCGTAATGCGCGATCGCCGCGCTGACCGTGGCGGAAAGATCCGCGTACGGCTTCGCGAACGGCGGCGCTTCGGCCGAGAGGCCGAGCAGATCGTAGAGCACGAGGATCTGCGCGTCGGTACCGGCGCCGCTGCCGATCCCGATCGTCGGAATCGGAATGCGTTTGGTGATTTCGGTCGCGATCTCGGGGTCGACCATTTCGAGCACGACGGCGAACGCGCCGGCAGCCGCGACCGCATCGGCGTCGGCGCAGAGTTGCGCGCGCTGTGCGCGGCGACGGAAGCCGCGATCGAGCGCGGCGGTCTGCGGACCGACGCCGATGTGCGCGATGACGGGGATACCGGCCCGCACGATCGCCGCGATGCGCTCGGCACGCTCGACGCCGCCCTCGAGCTTCACCGACATCGCGCCGGCGCGAATCAAGCGGCCGGAGCTGTGCACGGCCTCGACGTCCGAGGCTTCGTACGACATGAACGGCAGATCGACGCAGACGTGCGCGCGCGTCGTGCCGCGCACGACCGCCGCACCGTGGCGTTCCATATCTTCGAGCGTGACCGACGTGGTGGACGCGTGGCCCAGCACGACGTTCCCGAGCGAATCGCCGACCAGGATCACGTCGATCCCGGCAGCCTCAGCCGCCCGGCCGAACGCCGCATCGTAGGCCGTGATCGTCGCAAATTTACGGCCCTTACGATCGCGCACGGCGGACGCGCGCAGACGCGCGGTCACGTCGCCGCCAAGGTCGCCCTGTCGTAACCGGCAACGCGCTTGTAGGAATCGGTGATGGCGACGAGTTCGGCGCGCGAGACGACGTCCTCGATCGCTCCGAACGGCCGGTCGCCGGTGCGCTCGTAGACGACCCGCAGGATCGCATCGGGCGGGTTGATGCGGTTGGTCAGCACGACCTCGGTCGTGGCCGGCAGACGCCGCCGTTCGTAGGCGGCGAGTGCGGCCGGCCAATCGGTGTCGGCCAGCAGGCACTCGGTCAACACGCGCGCGTCGACGATCGCTTGGCCGGCCCCGTTTGAGCCGCGCGGCACCATCGGATGCGCCGCGTCGCCCAGCAAGGTCACGCGCTCGAACGTCCAGCGCGGCAGCGGCTCTTGATCGACCATCGGGTACTCCAGGATCGTGTCGGCGGCGCGGAACATTGCGGCGACGTCGACCCAGCCCCACTGCCAATCGGCATACGGCCCGGCAAAATCTTCGAGGTACCCGCGGCGCGTCCAATCGCGCGCGACGCGCTGCGGCACTTCGTTTTCGGCCACCCAGTTCACGAGTTGCGTACCGCGGCCATCGATGTCGTTGCGGATCGGATACATCACGAGCTTGCCGGTCGCGAGCCAGCCCGCGCGTACGAACGTCGCCCCGGAAAGCACCGGCGCCATTTTGGTCACGCCGCGCCACATCGTCACGCCCGAATAGCGCGGCTCGGGTTCGTCGGGAAAGAACTGCTTGCGCACCGCCGAGTTGATGCCGTCGCACGCGACGGCGATCGCGCCGCGCACGTCGTCGAGACGCTCGCCGCCGGGGCCCGTGAAGCTCGCGGTCACGCCGCCCGCATCGCTCGCGACCGCGCTGCAGCGCCAGCCGGTGAACACGCGCCCGGGGCCTAAGCGCTCGAGCGCCGCGGCCAGCAAGACCGCATGCAGGTCGCCGCGATGGATCGAAAATTGCGGCCAGGCGTAGCCCGCAAAGCGCCCCAGCGGCTCGCTGTAGATGTGTTGCCCGAAGCGGTTATAGAACGCCGCTTCTTTGGTCTCGACGGCGACCGCGGCCAGCGCCGGTTCGAGCCCGAGCCGCGAGAGTTCGCGCTGCGCGTGCGGCAACACGTTGATGCCGACCCCGAGCGCTTTGATCTCGGCGACGGCTTCGTACACGCGGCACGGGATGCCGGCCGCGTGCAGTTCGAGTGCGAGGGTGAGGCCGCCGATCCCGCCGCCGACGATGACGACTTCGTCATCGCGGCGTCGCGGTTCGTTCACGAGTCAGCGATCCCAGCCGTACAGATCGATCGACTTCTCTCCGGCGGAGAGCCGGCGCATCGTCTCGGCTTCTTTTTCTTCGCGCTGGCGCGATTTTTCGATCGTCGCTTCGATCGTCAAACGCGGGAGCACGACGACGCCGTCGGTGTCGCCGACGATCAGATCGCCGGGTTCGACCGTGACGTCGCCGACGAGCAGCGGGTGGTTGAGCCAGCCGCGCGCCGAGAAATCCTTGCCCGTGCCGCGGATGCACAAACCGCGCGCGAAGACCGGGAAGCCGACGCTCTCGAGGATCGCGCCGTCGCGTACGCAGGCGTCGATGACGAGACCGGCGAGTTTACCCGCGCGCGCGGCGGTCGACATCACTTCGCCCCAGTAGCCGTATTCGTACGCGCCTTCGGTGTACACCAGCAGCACGTCGCCCGGCTGCGAGATCGCGAGCGCGCGATGCAGCCACAGATTGTCGCCCGGCGGCGAGTGCACGGTCAGCGCGGCGCCCGCGATGGCGAACGACGGCACGACGGGTTTGATCGCTGAGGGCAGCGAGCCGATTTTTCCGGCAGCTTCGTGCAAGGTCGCGGTCCCGAACTTTGCGGCGCGCGCGACGAGGGCCGGATCCGGGCGTTCGAACTCGGTCCTGACGGTGGGCAGATCGAGAAATTTGTAGGTTTTCGTCGTCATGAGGTCAGCATGTTCTCGTAGGCGGCGCCCATCACCGTTCCGGCCGGCTCGCCGGCGAGCAAGGCCTTGGCCATCGCCGCTTCGCGCGCGGCGATGTTCTCGGCCGCCGCGATCACCCGCTCGGCGGCGGCGGCGGGGACGAACGCGACCCCGCTGCCGTCGGCCAGCACGTAGTCGCCGGGCGCCACGGTGATCTCGCCGATTCGGACCGGGACGTTGGTCGCCGCCTCGGCGATGCGGCCGCGGGCCGTCCGGGCCGTCAGCGCCCGCGCGAAGACCGGGAAATCGTAGCCCCGCGCTTCATCGATGTCGCGGACCGGACCGTCGGCGACGACGCCTTCGATGCCCCGGCGGCTCGCCGCGAGCGCCAGGATGCCGCCCCACGACCCGGCTTCGATGCCGGTGCGCTGCTCCACCACGATGATGCTCCCCGGTCCGCCGAGCGCGATCGCGGCCGTGCCGAGGTGGCGCGGCGGATCGCCCGGCGGCGGCGCGTCGGCCTTCGCAACGAGTTTGACCGTGATCGCCCGGCCGGCGATGCGGCGCGCCGAAGAGCGCGGCGCGAGGCCGCTGACGACGCCCTCCAGGCCCAGCGCGTCGAGGGCGTCGGAGACGGCACAACAATCGAGCCGCGCCAAGCGGCGCACCAACGGATCGCTCATCCGCACCAGGGTTCGCAGAGCCCCGGTCGCGTACATGCGCTGGTCGTGTCAGCCGCACTCCCGCTCGTCGCCCTCCGCCGCGTCAACGTCCACTTAGCGGGACATCACGCCCTCAAGGACGTCTCGTGGCAGCTCGAGCCGGGGCAGCACTGGGCCTTTGCCGGCGCCAACGGTTCGGGCAAAAGCACCCTGCTGCGCGTGATCTGCGGGCGGCAGTGGATCGATCCCGACGGCGGCGAGCGCGTTTACGGCTTCGACGGTACGCCGCGCGGCGCGATGGCGGCCGCCGAATACGTCGGCTTCGTCGCGCCCGAACAACAGGAGCGCTACGCGCGGCTCGAATTGCCGATCGACGGCCGCAACGTGATCGCTAGCGGTTTCACCGACGACGTGTACGTGCACGGGACGCTCGATGAAGACCGCAACGCCGCGGTCGACGCGATCGTCGCGCGGCTCGACATCGGCGCGTTCGCGCGCCGCCGCGTGCGCTCGCTCTCGTTCGGCCAGTTGCGGCGCGTCCTCATCGCGCGCGCGCTGGTGCGCAAGCCGCGGCTGCTCGTGCTCGACGAATTCACCAACGGGCTCGACGCGCGCGCGCGCCACGAGATCCTCGACGTGCTCGCCGCGGTCGCGCCGGACGTGCAGTTGATCTTCGCCTCGCACCGCTTCGACGATTTCATTCCGGCCGTAACGCACCACGCGACCTTGCGCGACGGACGCATCGTCGAAACCGGCCGCGGCCGGCCGGCCCCGCCTGCACGCCGTCCGCGCGCGGCGCGCGAAGAGACGCCGGCCGCCCGGCGACGCGACGTCCCGATCGTCGAGATCCGCCACGCCGACGTGTACCGCGGCGCGACGCACGTGCTGCACCGTATCGACTGGTCGATCCGGCCGGGCGAGCACACCGCGGTCACCGGACCGAACGGCTCGGGGAAAAGCACGTTCGCGTCGGTCGTCGCGGGCACGCTGTTCCCGGCGGTCGGCGGCGAGGTGCTGCGCCTGGGGCAGCCCGGGCCCTTCGATCTGTGGGCGCTCAAGACGCGCGTCGTCCACGTCTCCGAGGAGTGGCAGATCGCTTTCGACGTCGATCACACCGCCGAGGAAGTCGTGCTGTCGGGCTTCGCATCGAGCGTCGGGCTCTTTCACACGCCCTCGGCCGCCGAACGCCGCCGCGCGCGCGCGCTGATCGCCGAACTCGGCCTCGAGCCGCTGCGCGAGCGCGGCTTCAGCCGGCTCTCGTTCGGCGAGCGACGCAAGGTCTTGATCGCGCGCAGTCTGGTGCGGCCGCCGGCGCTGTTCGTGCTCGACGAAGTCTGGAACGGCCTCGACGCCGGCTTCCGCGCGCAGCTCGAGACGCATCTGCGCACCCTCGCCGGTAGCGGAACCACCTTGCTCCTCATCGCCCACCACGAAGAGGACCTGCCGGCGATCGTCGAGCGACGCTTCGCGCTCGACGCAGGGCGGCTGGATCGGACGCGCTGAAGCCAGCCCGACGATGAAACCCGTTAAGGTCGGCCTGCTCGGCATCGGCACCGTCGGCAGCGGAACGTTCCGCGTGCTCGAACGCAACCGCGTGGAGATCACCCGGCGCGCCGGCCGGCGCATCGAGATCGCGATGGTCGCCGCCCGCAACCTCGAGCGCGCGCGCGCGATCGTCGGCCCGGACATCCCCGTCGTCGGCGACGTCCGCGCGGTCGTGACCAATCCCGAGATCGACATCATCGTCGAGGTGATCGGCGGTACGACCGTCGCCAAAGAGGCGATCATGGCCGCGATCGTGCGCGGCAAACACGTCGTCACCGCGAACAAAGCGCTGCTGGCGCTGCACGGCAACGAGATCTTCGCGGCCGCGCGCCAACACAACGTGATCGTCGCGTTCGAGGCCGCGGTCGCAGGCTGCATCCCAACGATCAAGGCGTTGCGCGAGGGGCTCGCGGCCAACCGCATCGAGTGGATCGCCGGCATCATCAACGGCACGTGCAACTTCATCCTCTCGGAGATGCGCGCGAAAGGGCTCCCGTTCGAGGCCGTGCTGGCCGAGGCGCAACGGCTCGGCTACGCCGAGACCGACCCCACGTTCGACGTCGAGGGCATCGACGCGGCGCACAAGGTCACGCTGCTCTCTTCGATCGCGTTCGGCATTCCGGTACAGTTCGAGCGCGCCTACGTCGAAGGCATCACGAAGCTCGACGACAAGGACATCACCTACGCCGAAGAACTCGGCTATCGCATCAAGCTGCTCGGCTTGACGCGCCGCACGCCCGAGGGGATCGAGTTGCGCGTGCACCCGACCTTGATTCCAGCCGGCCGCATCATCGCCAGCGTCGACGGCGCGATGAACGCGATCCTGATCAAGGGCGACGCCGCCGGCGTCACGATGTACTACGGCGCGGGCGCCGGTTCCGAGCCGACGGCCTCGGCCGTGCTCGCCGACGTCATCGAGGTGACGCGCCTGATGCGCGCCGAGCCCGAGGAGCGCGTCCCCTACCTCGCGTTTCAGCCCGACGCGCTGAGCGACGTCGGCGTGCTGCCGATGGCCGAGGTCGAAACGTCGTACTACCTGCGGGTGCGCGTCACCGACCAGGTCGGCGTGCTGGCCGACATCGCGCGCACCTTGGCCGATTCGGGCATTTCCATCGATGCGATGCTGCAAAAGGGCGCCGGCGGCGAGGACAACGAGACCGACATCGTGATCCTGACGCACCGCACCCGCGAGAAGCACTTCGACGCCGCGCTGGCCGCGCTCGTCAAGCTGCCCGCGGTCCGCCCGCGCTACACCCGGATCCGGCGGGAGGACCTCGTTTAGGGGATGGACTAAAGTTTTCTTCCGAACCAGCCGATAAGCGGCTCAGGAGGACCTCGTACATGGATGTACAGGCCGGCGCCATAGCGGCGTCGCCCCCGATTGCCCCGGCCGCCGCGGCGGCCCCGGCGCCCGCACCGGCGCCGCTCCCCGATCCGCAACCCAGCGGAAGCGGGTCGATCGCCCCTGCGTCGGGCGGAACCGGCACCGGGGCAGGCAGTACGGTCGGGGCGCCCCCCGCACCGCCGGGTTCCGGCACGGCCGCCAACGGCGCGGCCTCGAACCAGCCGCACGACACGACGCTTTCGCCGGTGGTCGCCAAACTGTTCAATGCCTCCGCGCAAAACGTCGAGGTCTCGTTCCAGGTTCTCCACAACCCGGACGAGGTCGTCACCGTCTTCACCGACAAGACGACCGGCAAGGAGATCGTCCAATTCCCCAGTCAGGCCCTGATCGCGCTCGCGGAGATGTACGACAAAGACGCCGGGAACGTTCTCGACAAAAGCGTCTGAGGTGAGTCGCCCGCAAACGCCGGGCGAACTCGAATCCCTTCGCGCGGCGGCCTACGATTGGCTGCGCCGTTCCCCCGGCGAACGCGCGGCGCACCTGCGGCTCTACGAAATCGAGCAGATGCTCGGGCTGACGGACTCGGCGCTCGCGCACCTGCGCGCCGCCGTGCAGAGCTCCCGTATCGTCACCACGGTCGCCGGGTCGGCGCCCGCGCAACGCACCGTGCTCGCGCTCTCGCGCGTCGCGCGCTGGGAAGCGAACGCTCCGCTGGAACTCATCGTCGATCCGGAGCGGACCACGCTCCACCGTTACTTCTTCTTCGACGAAGACACCGCGCTGCCGGACGAGGCGCCGCCGCCGTGCGATGTCGTTTTCAACACGATCGCCGAATCCGAGGAAGCACTCCCGGCGCTGGCCCTAGCCGGCCGTTTTGCGGCAGCCGCCGGCCGGCATCCGATCAATCCACCCGCGGCCGTCGCCGCCCTGACGCGCGCGGCGGTCGCCGAGCGCTTCGCCGGATCCGCGACGATCCTCGCGCCGGCGGTCGAACGCATCGAGGCCGCGGAACTGCGCGCGCGCGCGTTTCTCGCCCCATGCATCGTGCGCCCCGTCGGTTCGCAAGCCGGCTTCGCGCTGGCGCGCATCGACGATATCGCCGCGCTGCACGCCTATCTCGCCGAACATCCGCACGACGCCTACTTCGTCGCACCGTTCGTCGACTATCGCAGCGCCGACGGGCTCTACCGCAAATACCGCATCATGTTCGTCGCGGGCGAATCCTATCCGTGCCACTTGGCGATCTCACCGCGCTGGATGATCCACTACTACAACGCGGCGATGGCCGATCACGCCTGGATGCGCGCGGAAGAGGCGCGTTTTCTCGCCGCGCCCGAGGAGACGTTCCCGGGACCGCTCGGCGCGGCGCTCCGCGAAATCGCGGCGGCGGTGCCGCTCGACTACTTCGGCATCGACTGCGCGATCGCGAACGACGGCCGGCTGCTGCTCTTCGAAGCCGACGCGGCGATGCTCGTTCACGGCTCCGATCCGCCCGAGCTCTATCCGTACAAGCGGGCGGCCTTCGAACGCATCCAGCGCGCGCTTACCGCGCTGCTCGACCGCAGCGCCGGACGCTAATCGTCGCCGCGCAGGCGGTTGCGCAGCGTTCCCGCGGCGCGCCCCAGCGCGCGCGCCGCGCTCTCCCGCGTCTGCGGATCGCGCAGCGCCGCGCTCGCGGCGGCCACCGACTGCGCGATCTTCTGCTGGTTTTCGGGCTTGCGCAACTCGTTTGCGGCGGCACTGGCGGCGGCCGCCGCGACGCTGCGCGCGGCCAGCGCCAAAGCGCGACCGAGCACTCCGCCCAGCACTACGGTAACGTCAGCGGACGGAACCGCAGGCGGTGCGGCCGAGCGGCCTCTTCACCCAGGCGCTGGACCTTGTTCGCTTCGTATTCGTGGTAGTTGCCCTCGAAGAAATGCACGCGCGAATCGCCCTCGAACGCGATGATGTGGGTCGCGATGCGGTCGAGGAACCAGCGGTCGTGACTGATCACGAGCACCGTTCCCGCAAACTCCGCCAACGCATCCTCGAGCGCCCGCAAGGTTTCGACGTCGAGATCGTTCGACGGTTCGTCGAGCAGCAGCACGTTGGCGCCGACGAGCAACGTCTTGGCCAGGTGCAACCGGCCGCGTTCGCCGCCGGAGAGCGTACCGACGAGTTTCTGCTGGTCGCCGCCCTTGAAATTGAAGCGGCCGAGATAGGCCCGGGCCGGCATCTCGAAGCGCCCCACCTTGAGGAGATCGAGCCCGCCGCTGATGTCGTCGAACACGGTTCGCTCGTCGGCCAGCGACTCGCGACTCTGATCGACGACCGCGAGCTTGACCGTCGGCCCGATCGAAATCGTGCCCGCGTCGGGCGTTTCCTTCCCGGCGATCATGCGGAAGAGCGTCGATTTTCCGGCGCCGTTGGGGCCGATGATTCCGACGATCGCCCCGGCCGGGATGCGGAAGTTCACGTCGTCCATCAAGAGCCGGTCGCCGTACGCCTTGCGCACGCTGCTGAATTCGATCACCTGGTCGCCGAGCCGGTCGGCGACGGGGATGAAGATCTCCTGGGTTTCGTTGCGGCGCTGGTATTCGTAGCTCGAGAGCTCCTCGAAGCGCGCGATGCGGCTCTTGCTCTTCGTCTGCCGGCCTTTCGTACCGGCGCGCACCCACTCGAGTTCCTTCTTGAGCGCTTTTTGGCGGGCGCTTTCGCTCGCTTCTTCCTGCGCGAGCCGCTCCTGCTTTTGGTCCAGCCACGAACTATAGTTGCCCTTCCACGGGATGCCGCGGCCGCGATCGAGCTCGAGGATCCATTCGGCGGCATTATCGAGGAAGTAACGGTCGTGCGTGACGGCGACGACCGTGCCCGGAAAGCGTTGCAAAAATTGCTCGAGCCACTCGACGCTCTCGGCATCGAGATGGTTCGTCGGTTCGTCGAGCAGCAGCATGTCGGGTTTGGAGAGCAACAACCGGCACAACGCGACGCGGCGTTTTTCGCCGCCGGAGAGCGGACCGATCTTGGCATCCCACGGCGGCAGTCGCAGCGCGTCGGCGGCGATTTCTAACTGGCGGTCGAGGTCCTCGCCGTCCTGCGCGAACACGATCGCTTCAAGCTTGGCCTGCTCGGCGGCGAGCGCGTCGAAATCCGCGTCCGCTTCGCCATACGCCGCGTAGACCTCGTCGAGCCGCTTGCGGACCGCCAGCAACTCGGCGTGGGCTTCTTCCACCGTTTCGCGGACCGTCTTGCCGGGATCGAGCTTGGGTTCTTGTTCGAGATATCCGATCGAGAGGTTCGGCATCGGGATCGCGTCGCCGTCGATGTCCTGGTCGACCCCGGCCATGATGCGCAGGATCGTGGATTTGCCGGAGCCGTTCAGACCCAGGATACCGATCTTCGCACCGGGGAAAAAGCTCAGCGAGATATCTTTGAGGATCTGGCGCTTCGGGGGCACAACCTTGCCGACCCGATGCATGGTATAGACGTATTGGGACACATGACGAATCTATCGCACGCCGCCGAAGCCTTCCTGGCCCGGGTTCGGCTCTGAGCGTTCAGTACGGGGACGGGCTGCCGCCGAAGCGCCGGGCGCTGGTCGTCGGAACCGTCGCCATCACCACCATTCTCGGCGTGCTCGATCAGACGATCTCGAACGTCGCGCTGCCGACCATCGCTGGGGACATGCACGTTAGCCCGTCGGCCGTCGTGTGGGTCGTCAACGCCTTTCAATTGGCCTCGACGATCTTTATCGTGCCGCTGGCGACCTACGGCGACATCGTCGGCTTCGCGCGCATCTATCGCGTCGGGACCGCGATCTTCGTCGTCGCGTCGGTCTTCTGCGCGCTCGCCCACGACTTGCCCTCGCTCGTCGTGTGGCGCACGGTGCAGGGCATCGGCGCGTCCGCGATTCTGGCATCGTCGCAACCGATCGCGCGCTTCGCGTTTCCGGCCGCGATGCTCGGCGTCGCGCTCGGCATCCAAGGCGTGATCGTCTCGACGTCGAGCGCCGCCGGGCCGTCGGTCGGCGGCATCATCCTGGGCATCGGGTCGTGGCCGTGGCTGTTCTGGATCAACCTGCCCTTCGGCGTGCTCGCGCTCGCCCTCAGCGGCCTGCTGCCCGCGCTGCCGCGCTCGAACCACCGCTTCGACTGGCCCAGCGCGGCGCTGAGCGGACTGACGATCACGCTGTTCATCACCGGCATCGATCAACTGCGCGCGCCGGCCGACCCGGCGCTTTTCGCCGCCGAGACGCTCGCCGCGCTGATCCTCGGCACGCTCGTCGTGCGCCGGCAGCGCTTCCTCGACCCGCCCTTCCTCGCCGTCGACCTGATGCGCATCCGCGTGATCCGGCTCTCGCTCGTCGCATCGATCCTCGGCTTCATGGCGCAGAACGTCGTCCTGATCGCGTTGCCGTTCTATTTTCGCGCGCTCGGCTACGCGCCGGCCGCGACCGGATTCTTAATGACGGCGTTTCCGATCGGCACGGCGGCCGTCGCGCTGATCGCCGGACGCCTCTCCGACCGTTATCACGCCGGCCTGCTGGGCGCGATCGGCTTGATCGTCTTCGCCGGGGCGATGGCGCTGCTCGCGCTTTTGCCCGAACACGCCTCGACGTTCGCGATCGTGTGGCGCACGGCGCTCGGCGGCCTCGGCTTCGGGGTGTTCGTCTCGCCCAATCTGCGGGCGATGGTCGGCGCGGCACCGCGGCATCGCAGCGGCGCGATCACCGGGCTCACGACGACGGCGCGCATGACCGGCTCGACGATGGGCGTGGCGCTGACGGCGCTCGTGTTTAGTACCGACGCCGCGACGGCGGTCACGGGCAGCGGATCGATGCGGATCGCGCTCTGGCTCGCCGTCGCTCTCGCCATCGCGACCCTGGTCATCAGCAGCCTGCGCTTCGAGCCCGCGAGCGCGCCGGTCAGCGATCCTTGATGAACTGCGAGGGTGCCTGCGGCGCCGCCGCCGTGCCGTCGCCCCACGGGTCGATGCCGTGGTCGTCGAACGCCTTGTCGACCTGTGCCGACCACTCTTGCGGCGGCTGATCGACCACGACGACCGCGCCTTTCGCCAGTTTTTCCAGCGCGCGCCAGACGTGGCGCACGACGAGGCCGCGCGTGAAGTCGTTCAGACTCAGCCACGGGTCGCCGCTGACGAGTTCCATCCGCGTCTCTTGGTCGTGCTTCCAAATCGCGAAGCTGGTGAAGATCTGACCGTACTGCGTATGCGGCTCGTCGAGGACGTCGCGCATGCGATCTTCCAGCAGCGGCTGGCGCCGCGCGTGGCGGTGCACGGCGCGCTTGGGCGCGCGCTTGCGGCCGCGCTGCACCGCAACTTCGATCCCGATCATCAGCAGCACCACGCCGAGCGCGATGGCGGCGATGACTTCGATCATACCTTGATCGGAACCGGCGGTTCGCCCAGCGGTGATGCGACCATCAACCGCAGTCCTTCGATGACTTCCGGATCGAACGCCGTTCCCGTCTGACGCTCGATCGCGGCGAGGGCTTGATTCTCGGTCAGCGGCGTCGCCCGGCCGCCGGGCGCGTGAATCGCGCCCGACACGAGGTCGCTGAACGTCTCGGCGACCTGCACCAGTTGCGCGTAGATCGAAATATCGTGCCGTTGCAGGCCGCTCGGATAGCCGCGACCGTCGAAACGTTCGTGGTGCTGGTGCGCGATGACGGCGGCAAGTTCGAGCAAGCCGCTGCGCTCCTTGGGAAAGACTTCGTCCGAGCGCTCGACGTGCGGTCCGAGCAGCCGCGCGGCGTCCGGACCGCTGAGTTCGGCGCGACGCTCGCGCACCGTTCCGGGCAGCGCGAGCATCCCGATGTCGTACACGCGCGCGGCGATCCCGAAACGTCGCGCGTCGTCGTGCGCGATGCCGCCGGCGCGGTGCGCGATCTTCGCGGCGAGACCGGCCACCTTCACCATGCGACGCGAGAGCGCCGGATCGACCAGATTCGCGGCGTGCAACAAGCCGTAGATGACTTGCACTTCGCGTTCTTCGATCTGCGCCTCGAGCGCCTTGTACTTCTCGACGACGGCCACCGCGCTCTGCGCTTCGTTACGCCGCATGACTTGCAGCGAGAGCGCGTTGCGCGCGATACACAGGTAGGATGCCGGGTCGATCGGCTTCTCGATGACGTTGTAGACGCCGTACTCGTAGGCCGCGCGGCGGGCGTCCTTGTCGCCGTTGGCGGCGAGCAGGATCGTCGGCACGTCGCGCCGTCCGGAGAGCAGGTGCGCTTGCCGCAGCCACGCGATCCCGCCGTCGACGATGCCGTCGTCGACGACGAGCACGTCGATTTTCTGATCGGTGTAGGCCTTGGTCGCGGCGGCGGGGTCGGCGAACAGCCCCAAGCGCACGCTCGGAATCGTTTCGAGAATCCGCTGGTGATGCACCAAATCGCCCTCGGTCTCTTCGAGAACGAGAATCGTCATCACATCCATCGGAAGCGCCGCCGTTCACCCATGTGAAGGATTCGCATTTGTCGCCTTCTCACTGCCTCCTCCGGGCGCATCGCCGCCCTCAGGCTACGGCGGCGTAGCGGATCGGGTCGGGTCCGGCTTCCCGGACGATCCGTCCCGCCGTACGCAGGTGCTGGAGGTGTGCGATCGTCTCCGACACGGCAAACTGCTGATGAAATTCCCCGAGGTCGTCAAACGAGCGATTGCGCCGCGTCCACGGCAGCCGGCGCGCGATTTCGCCGGCCGCCGCCGGGCCTTGGCCGACGGCGGCGAGCACCTGCGCGTCGCGCATCGCGGTATGGTCGATCAGTTCTTCCACGCGCCGGGCCAGATCGGGAAAAGGCTCGCCGTGCGCGGGCAGCGCCGCGGTCGCGCCGCGCGCGCGAACCTTTTCCAGCGATGCCAGGTAGCGGCCGACCAGATCGCCGTCGTCGTCGCGCCACATCCCGATATGGGGCGTGATCGGGTCGAGCACGTGGTCGCCGGTCAGCATCCGGCCGCTCCGCACGTCGGCAAAGCAGAGGTGCCCGGGCGAGTGTCCGGGCGTCCAGATCGCCTCGAGCCGGCCGGCGCGATCGCCGTCCTCAAGCAGCCGGGTCGGTTCCGCGATTTCGAACCGCTCCGCGAACTTTTCATCGTCGAGCCGGCCGGGCGTGAAGCCGTTGCGCTCGAGCCACAGGTCGGCTTGACGGTCGCTCTCGGCGTGATGCCGGTCGAAACTCTGCACGCGCTCCCAGTCCTTGGGGTGCATCGCAAGTTCGGCGACGCCGGCGCGCCGGAGCGTGCCCGCGAGGCCGTAGTGATCGAAGTGGTGGTGGGTGATCAGCACGCGCCGCACGTCGGCCAGCGCGTAACCGAGGGCGCGCAGGCCCTCGTGCAACGCCGCCAGCACGTCGGCGGCCTTCCAGCCGCAGTCGACCAACGTCAGGCCGCCCTCGTCTTCGAGCACGTAGCCGTTGATATAGCGCAGCGGGTTGCCGGCCATCGGGAGCCGGATCTGGCCGATCCCCTCGCCCAAGTCGGTCGCGCCGAGGATCGTCTGCTGGCTAGTCACGCGCCGCTAGGCGCTATATTCGGCGTGAAGCCCCTGGCCGTGCGAGGTCAAGGTACCCGCTTCGAGCTGCCCGCGCAGGTTCGAGAGCACGGCCGCAGCCGTGCCGGGTGTCGGGACGACCTTCGGCTGGTCTTGGCTCTGGCGCAGCGCGTCGCTGGCGGCGCTGAGCGCGTAGTCGTTGTTGTTGAGAACGAGGTTCTGGACCACGTTCAGACCGCCGCCTCGAACGCGATCCCGATCCCGAAGCCGACACCGACGCCGCCCGGGTTGCCGGCGACGAGCTGGCTCTCGATGTTGTTGAGCTGGTGACCGATGCTCCCCGGGGGCGCCTTGGGCGCGGGCGTATCCAATTCGTTCACGGTGAAGTCAATCGATGACGCCACCACATGACCGGCCGGGGCGTTGTTATTCACCGCGTTGATCGGCATAAAGGACCTTTCGACCCGCGCGGCGCGGCGCCTACAAGGCGTACTCGGGAACCGTCAGCAGGCCGCCGTTCGAGGCGCTGCGCACGAGGTGTTCGACCACGCTCGCGACCCCGGCCTCGACCGGCGAGTTGTCGGTATCGACCACCAAATCGGGCTGGGCAGGCTCCTCGTAGGGGGCCGAAACGCCGGTAAAGTCCGGCAATTCGCCGGCGCGCGCCTTGCGGTAGTGGCCTTTGACGTCGCGGGCTTCGCACGCCCCGACGCTCGCCCGGATGTAGATCTCTTGGAACGCACCCGGCGCCGCGGCCCGGGCGACGGCCCGGTCGGCCGCGTGCGGCGAGATCGTGCTGACGATCACGATCGCCCCGGCGTCGGCGAAGAGCGCGGCGACCTCACCGACCCGGCGGATGTTCTCCTGGCGGGCCTCGCGCGTGAACCCGAGATCGCGGTTGAGCCCCGCCCGCAGGTTATCGCCGTCGAGCACGTAGACGAAGTAGCCGCGCGCGAACAGCTCGCGCTCGACCGCCATCGCGATCGTCGATTTTCCGCTGCCCGGCAAGCCGGTGAACCACGCGACGAGACCGCGATAGCCGTTGCGCAGCGCGCGCGTTTCGCCGCCGAGCAGGTGGCCGTGACGGACGATATCGCTCGCCGCCTGACCCGTCGCCGCTTCGACGTGCGAGAGTTTGCCGCCGCCGACGACCTCATTGTTGCGTAGCAGCACGCAGCGCGCGCCGCTTTCGGCGGCGACGGTACGCGACGCGCGCAAGCGCAGCGCGAACGCCGAGTGCCGCGAGGATTCATCCGGAGCGACCTTATCGAGGATGCCCAGATCGATCGTCTCGTCGATCCCCGCGATCGTCACCGCGACTTCGGCGCGGCCGATCTTGAGTTGCAGCGTTTCACCGGGCGCCGGCGGGTCGGACGAGAGCCAGAAGAACACGCCGTCGAACGCCGACGTCGCCGCAAGCGGCGGCTGATCGGCGTGGGTGAGGACATCGCCGCGATCGATGAAGACGGGGTCTTCGAAGGTCAAGCCCACGGCTTGCCCGGCGAGCGCGGGCGAGGGGTCCTCGGGCCAACGCTTGATCGCCCGTACGCGCGTCGTCGCGCCGCTGGGCGCGATCCGCACGCGATCGCCGGGTGCGATCGTACCGGCGATCACGTTGCCGACCGAGATGCGTTCTTCGTCGGAAAACCGGTAGACGTCGCTGACATCGAAGCGCAGCGCGCGATCGGCGAGCGGCGCTGCCGGATGCAGCGAGACGAGCACGTCGATCAAGGTCGGGCCGGTGTACCACGCCGTGCGTTCGGAGCGCTTCACGACGTTATCGCCGTCGCGGGCCGAGAGCGGGACGATCGCGCGCAGCGGCTTGCCGGCGGTTTCGAGCACGGCGCGAATATCGCGGCTGATCGCGGCGAAGCGTTCGGCCGGATCGTCGACGGCGTCGATCTTATTGACCGCAACCACGATCTCCGGCACGTCGAGCAGGCGCAGGAGATAGGCGTGGCGGTAGGTCTGATCGGCGATGCCCTCGAGCGCGTCGATGACCAGGATGCCGGCGTCGGCATCGGCCGCGCCGCTCATCATGTTCTTGATGAACTCGCGGTGCCCGGGCGTATCGATGATCACGATGCGCCGGCCGCCGTAGTGCATCCAGACGCGCGTCGTCTCGATCGTGATCGCCTGATCGCGCTCTTCCTGTGCCGCATCGACCGCAAACGACCACTCGACCGCCAGACCGCGCCGCTTGCTCGACGCGAGGATCTCCTCAGCCTTGCCATCCGCCAGGCTGCCGGTATCGTACAACAGCCGTCCGATCAGCGTTGACTTCCCATGATCGACGTGCCCCGTAATCGCAACTCGTAAGTCCATTTTAAAGGCGCTCCGCCCCGGGCTGCGCGCCCCCCACGCGTTGCGTGGGGCCCCCGGTCCGAGCTCGCTGCGACCTCATCGTCACGGCAAGATTCTGCTGCGCTCGCTCCATCACCACTCCCATTACATGTATCCCCCGGCGCGCAGACGTTCGAATGAGGCTTCGCTTTCGTTGTCCATCGTGCGTCCGGCGCGTTCGGGGACGCGGGTCGCGCGCAGCTCCTCGATGATCTCTTCGAGGGTGGCGGCGTTGCTATCGATCGGCACCGTGATGTTCTTCTCGCCGAGCGAGCGGTAGCGTTTGCCGTCGCGCGCCAGGTAGAGCGAGACGTACGGGATGTTCTCGCGCAAGGTGTATTCCCAGATGTCGAGTTCGGTCCACGACAACAGCGGATGCACGCGCAAGTGCGCGCCGTCGGGGACGCTGGTCGTGTAGTAGCCCCAAAATTCCGGCGGCTGTTCCTTCACATCCCAGGTGCCGTCGATGCGGCGCGGACTGAAGACGCGTTCTTTCGCGCGCATCGCCTGCTCGTCGCGCCGGATACCGACCATCACCGCGTCGTAGCGCCCCTCGCGCAACAACGCCCGCAGACCTTCGGTCTTACGGGCGGCGGCGCGGGTTGCCGGCGGCAGCGTCTGATCGACCTCGCTCTCGGGGGGACAGATCTGGGCGTAGAAATCCAAGTGCCAATCCTCGATCAGGCGATCGCGGAATTCATACACCTCGGGCAGTTCCATGAACGTCTCGAGCTGCACCAGCGGAAACGGCACGCGGCCGAGAAACGCCTTGCGCGCCATCCACAAAAGGGCGGTGCTGTCTTTGCCGATCGACCACAACATACACGGCTTGTGGCTGGCGCGATAACACTCGCGCAGGATCGTGATGGTCTCGGCTTCGAGCCGATCGAGGGAATCCATAGTCAACGTCTCGTTTCTTCGGGGTTGGTTATCCGGGTTGCCGGTGGGGGTCGATGGCGTCGCGCACGAGGGTCAGCGCGATCGCCGTGAGCGCGAGCGCGCCGGCCAGAGTGAACGCGCCGACCAGATTGTCTTCGTTGTAGAGAATATCGATGTGCAGGGAGACCGTGTCGGTGAGGCCTCGAATGCTGCCCGAGATCACCGAAACGGCGCCGAACTCACCCAGGGCCCGCGCGTTACAGAGCAACAGTCCGTTGAGGATCGCCCAGCGCGCGCGCGGGAAGGTGACCCGGCAAAACGTCTGCCAAACCGTCGCCCCGAGACCCAGCGCGGCCTCCTCGAGTTCCGTCCCGCTTTCGCCCATCAGCGCAACGGTCTCGCGCGCGACGTACGGGAACGTCACGAAGATCGTCGCCAGAATGATCCCCGGCGGCGCGAACGCGATCTTCAGCCCGTGCGCGGCAAACCAGCCACCCAGCGGCGCCCGTTCGCCGAAGCAGAGCAAAAGTGCCAGGCCCGCGACGACCGGCGAGATCGTCAGCGGCAGGTCGATCGCGGCCAGCAGCAGCGACTTGCCGGGGAAGGTGTACTTCGTCAGCGTCCAGCCGGCGAGCACCCCGAACGCGCCGTTGACGACGATCGTTACCGATGCGGCCAGCAGCGTCAACCCGATCGCGTCGCGGGCGTAGGGATCGGCGAAGGTCGCGGCCGCCGCCGGCCAGCCGGCGCGCAACGCTTCGAACGCGATCGAGCACAGCGGCACGAACACGAAGAAGCCCAGCAGGACGGCGACCCCGGCCACCGCGAGGCCTCCGGCGAGTCGCGGTCCGGCGGCGGCGTTCACGCCGCGCTCCGCGCGTCGAGCAAACGCCGTTGCAGCGCGTTGATCGCCAGCAACATCGCGAACGAAACCAGCAGCGACACCAGTGCGATCGCGGCGGCACCGGCGAAATCGTACTGTTCGAGCCGGCTGACGATGATCAACGGGATCACTTCGGTTTTGCCGGGCATGTTGCCGGCGATAAAGATCACCGAGCCGTATTCGCCGAGCGTGCGCGCGAGCGCGAGCGCGAAGCCGGTCAGTAACGCGGGCGCGATCAGCGGCAGCGTGATCCGGCGCAGCACGGTGAACCGCGTGGCTCCGAGCGAGGCGGCGGCGTGACCGAATTCGCGCGGCAACGCGGCGATGACCGGCTGCACGGTGCGCACGACGAACGGCATGCCGACGAAGGCCAGCGCCAGCACGATCCCGGCCGGCGTGTACGCGATCGCGAAACCGTGCGCGATCAGCCACGACCCGATCCAGCCGTGCGGTCCATAGAGCGTCGCGAGCGTGATGCCCGTGACCGCGGGCGGCAGCGCAAACGGCACGTCGACGAGCGCGTCGAGCACGCGCATTCCGCCCGAGGGGTAGCGCACGATCGTCGCCGCGATCGCGAGTCCGGCGGCGACGTCGATCGCCGACGCCAGGATCGCGCACCCGAAGCTGAGCCGGTAAGCCGCCAGCGCGCCGGCCGAAAACGCGGTGCTCGCGAAGCTCGCCGGCGTGATGCCGTTGAGCGAGAGCACGAGGGCCGCGAGCGGCACGAAAACGACGATGCCCACGATGGACATCGTCGCTCCAAGCGCGAGACCGCGTCCGGGTATCACTTCGACGGGTAGACCTGGTCGAAGATCCCGCCGTCGGCGAAGAAACGTGCCGCCGCCGATTTCCAGCCACCGAATTGCGCGATCGTGGTCAGGCTGGTTGCCGGGAACGACGTTCCGCAATGGCCGAGAACCGACGTCAGGCGCGGGCGGTAGCCCCACTTGCAGGCCAGCTTCTGCGCCGCCGGCGTGTACAGATAGTGGAGGTACGCCTCCGAGACGTCCTCGGTGTGGTGCTTGGCGACGTTCGCGTCGACCCACGCCACCGACGGCTCGGCCAAGATGCTGACCGACGGCACGACGAGCTCGTAGTCGTTGGGGTGTTCCTTGACGACGAGGATCGCTTCGTTCTCCCACGAGACCAGCACGTCGCCGATCCCCCGTTCGGTGAAGGTGACGGTCGACGCGCGTGAGGCCGAGTCGAGCACCAGCGCGTTCTTGTAGATCGCCGCCAGCAGTTCGCGCGCCTTCGCCTCGTCGTTGTGGTTGCGTTTGAGACCGTAGGACCACGCCGCCAGCACGTTCCAGCGCGCCGCGCCGCTGGTCTTCGGGTTCGGCGTGATCACGCCGACGCCGGGCCGCGCGACGTCGTTCCAATCGCGGATGTGCTTGGGGTTGCCCTTGCGCACGAGAAACGCGATCGACGAGGTGTACGGGGCCGAATTATCGGGCAAGCGCGCGGCCCAGTCCGGCGCGATCGCTTGCGACCTCGACGCGATCGCGTCGATATCGAATGAAAGCGCCAGGGTCACGACGTCGGCCTCCAGGCCCGAGATCACGGCGCGCGACTGAGCGCCGGAACTGCCGTGCGATTGCTGGACCGTCACGTCGTCGCCCGACTTCTTCTTCCAGTACGCGGCGAAGAGCGGGTTGTATTCGGCGTAAAATTCGCGCGTCGGATCGTAGGACACGTTGAGGATCGTCGTCGACGCGGCGCTCGCGGCTTGCGACGCTAGGAAAAAGGCCGCGACGACGGCGGCAAGGAGGCGCAGGGGGCGATACATTTACGGCGTTTCTCGAACAGAAGCGGAGTTGAACGAGCGCTCGTAGACGGGCGCAAAGTGGATGACGTCGCCATGCGCGACGTTGCTGAGACCGTTGAATGGGGCCGTGACCTCGGCGTTGACGACGGCACCGCCGGAGACGGCGAGTTCGAGCCGCTTGCGCGAACCGAGTTCGACGATCCGCGCGACGCTGGCGGGCTGGGAGCCCTCGAATGCGTTCAGGCTCACGCGCACTTCATGCGGCCGGACGTAGCGGATCGCGCCGCCCGCGGCCAGCGCGTTGGTCGGCCCGAGAAAGTTCATCACGAACGGCGACACCGGATCGTGGTAGAGGTCGAGCGGCGTGCCCTGTTGCTCGACCCGGCCATCGCGCATCAGCACGATCCCGTCGGCGACCTCCATCGCCTCGTCGGCGTCGTGCGTCACGAGCAAGGTCGTGACGTGGACCTCGTCGTGGAGATCGCGCAGCCAGGCGCGCAAATCGCGGCGCACGTGCATGTCGAGCGCCGCGAACGGTTCGTCGAGCAGCAGTACCGCCGGGTTCGCGGCCAAGGCACGCGCGAGCGCGATGCGCTGGCGCTGACCGCCGGAGAGTTCGTGCGGCATGCGCTTTTCGTAGCCCGGCAAGCGCACGAGATCGAGCAGTTCGCGCACGCGGGCGCGGACCGTCGCGCGCTCGGTCTTGCGTACGTCGAGCGGAAAGCCGATGTTGGCTTCCACGTTCAAGTGCGGGAAGAGCGCGTAGCTCTGGAAGACGAAACCGATGTGGCGCTCGCGCAGCGGGAGCGAGGTGATATCGCGGTCGCCCAACCGCACCGTTCCGGCGTCGATCGGCTCGAAACCGGCGATCGCCCGCAAGAGGGTCGATTTGCCGCAGCCCGAGGGCCCGAGCACCGCGGTCAGCGTGCCCGTCGGGATCGCGAGGCTGACGTCATCGAGCGCGCGCACCGGGCCGAACGTCTTGGTCAGGCGCTCGATCGAGATGCTGCGCGAGGCTTGCACGACCTCAGCTAACATGGATACCGCACTCGACTTTGTCGACGCCGACCCAGCGGCCGGCCCGCAGATCGTCACCCGGTTCCACCCGTCGCGTGCAGTGGGTGCACCCTAAGCTCGGGTAGCCGTCGAAGTGCAGGGTGTTGACCGGAATATCGTGTTCGGCGACATAGGCCCAGACATCGCTCTCCGTCCACGCGGCGAGCGGGGCGACTTTGACGACCTGGGCCGCCTGATCCCAGCCTTGGACGGGAATTCCGGCGCGCGTGCTGCTCTGATCGCGGCGTAGGGCGGTCATCCAGGCGTCGTAGCCGCGCAGGTGAGCGCGCAGCGGCACGACCTTGCGCAGGTCGCAGCACGCATCGGGATCGCGCGCCCACAGCGCCTCGCCGTGGTTCGCGTTCTGCTCGGCGACGCTCTCGCGCGGCCGCACGGCCTCGACCGTGATGCCGTACCGGCGTTCGACCCGTTCGATCAGCGCGTACGTCTCGGGAAACAGCAACTCGGTGTCGGCCACGAAGACGTTGAGCCGCGGCTCGGCCTTGAGGGCCAGATCGAGGAGCACCATGCCGGAGGCGCCGCCGAACGAACACGAGAGCGTGACCCGCCCGGGAAAGGCGTCGACGGTACGCTGGATTGTGGCGGTCGCTTGGCCGGCTGCGGCGGCAAGATCGGTGGAAATGGGTCGAACTCCCGGCGCCGCGATGGCGCCCCAGACGGTTGAAAGACGGTTGAAAACAAGAAGACCCTCGCCGGGGCGAGGGTCACAAGGCGGTCGAGGACGTTCCCGTCGTCAGCCCCGCGTGAACCCGCGCCCGAGCACGCCCGGGCAACAGCCCGAACATCCCGCCGTGCGACAACACCAAACGCGAATCACCGCGGGAGCATACCACGCCCCAAGTGGACTGGTCAAGCGCTTCCGGAGCGAGAAGTCTCCCCGCGCCGGTCGCGAACCACGCTCGCGATGAGCGCCGTTTTCTTCGGCCACGGCAGCCCGATGAACGCCCTGGGCGGCAACCGCTATGCGGATGCCTGGCGCGCCTACGGCGCCCGCCGCCGCCCGCGCGCGATCCTGATGATATCCGCCCATTGGTACGCCGCCGGCACCCGGGTGACGGCCGGCGAACACCCGCGGACCAACCACGATTTCGTCAGCTTCCGCGGCCCGCTCGGCAGCTTCGCCTACCCCGCGCGCGGCGACGCCGGGCTGGTCCGCCGGGTATGCGATCTGCTCGCCCCCGTCGCCCCGGCGCTCGACGAGCGCTGGGGATACGACCACGGCGCTTGGAGCGTGCTCGCCAACGCCTATCCGGATGCGGACGTGCCGGTCGTCGAACTCTGCATCGACCGCACCCGGCCGCCGGCCGAGCACTACGCCCTCGCGCAGCGCCTAGCGCCCTTGCGCGACGAGGGCGTGCTCATCGCCGGCAGCGGCAACGTGGTCCACAATATCGAGCTCCTGCGCAGCGACTGGGACGGCGCGCCGGCCGGCTGGCAACGCCGCTTCAACGACGATCTGCTGGCCCGCCTCGACCGCGGCGACCATGCGGCCTTGATCGCTTACGAACGCCTCGGACCGGACGCGCAGCTCGCGATCCCGACGCCCGACCACTACCTGCCGCTGCTCTACGTGCTCGGGGTGCAGCGCCCCGGAGAACGGCCGGAGGTGCTCGTCGACGGCGACGAACTCGGCGGCCTGGGCATGCTTTCGGTGGCGTTCGGATGACCCTCGCGGACCTCGAGGCCCGCTTCGACGAGGCGCTCGCCGCCGCGCTGCCGGCGCCGGCCGCACTGATCTTCACCGACCTGCCGCTGGCCTATCAGGGCAAACGCGACCTGCTCTACGCGCTCGGCCTGCTCAACGAGGGCGAAAACGAAGCGGCGCTGATCGCGGGCCTGCTGTTCGAACGGTTGCGCGCAGCACCGCAGGCCGGCGTCGAACACCTGATGCGCGAAGCCTGGTACTACCTGCGCACCTCAATCGATCCGAGCTGGCAGTTCGACGACGGCGCGCCCTCGCTGCCGGCGCTGTTGGCCTATCTCGACCGGGTGCTCGACGAACGCGCTGCGACCGCGCGCGCGCTGCCGCGGCGCGACGAACCGGACGGCGTTCCGCCGGCCGAACGCGCCGCGTTGCTGCGTCGCCTGCGCGCACGCGCCGAAGGCTTACGCCCCGCGTAGCGCAGCGCGGTTCTGCGCGAGCACGGCGGCGTAGCGCGCGAGTCGCGCGCCCTGATAGCGCGCAGCAGCCAAGACCTCGGCCGGCAACTCGCCGCCGCGCGGATCGGTGTAGCTCGTGCCGTACGGGTTCCCGCCGCCTTTGCCGATCGACGGGTCGGTGTAGCTCGGCGGAACGATGATCGCCCCCCAGTGATACATCATGTTGTAGATCGTCATGATCGTCGTCTCTTGGCCGCCGTGCGGATACGAGGCACCGACGAACGCGGTCGCGGCCTTGTCGGCGAGCTTGCCCTGCATCCAGAGCCCGCCGGACGTGTCGAGAAATTGTTTGAGCTGCGCCGACATCGCGCCGAAACGCGTCGGCGTACCGAACGCGAAGCCGTCCGCCCATTCGAGATCCGCCAACGTCGCTTCGGGCACGTCGCCCGTTGCCTCCACATGCGCCTGCCAGCGCGCGTTGGCCGCGATCGCCTCGGGCGGCGCGAGCTCGCGTACCTTGCGCACCCGCACCTCCGCGCCGGTCGATTCCGCCCCTTCCGCCAGCGCCAGCGCGACGGTCCGCCCGTTGCCGGTCGAGCTGTAATAGATCACCGCGATGTTCGCCATGCGCACAGAGTTGCGCGAACGCCGCGCGGCGTCCTAGTCGAAGGTATCGGGGACCGCGTCCAGCCGTTCGTCGAGGGCGGTCCGCACCTCGTCGCGCAAGGCATCGCTCGGGAAACGGGCGATCGCCGGTTCGAAGAACGCGAGCGCGATCATGCGCTCGGCGAGCGCGCGCGAGATTCCACGGCTCTGAACGTAGAACAACTCGTCCTCGTCGAGCGATCCGATGCTGGAGGACTGCGAGGCGGCGACGTTGCGCGTCGGCACGGCGAGCACGGGCGCGGCCGTGAGACGCGCGTCGTGCGAGAGGATCAATCCGTCGTCGCGCACCGTGGCGACGCTGCCCGCCGCGGCGCCCGAAAACCGTAGGCTGCCGCCGAAGCGGCCGCGAGCGCGATCGGTCACCGCGCAGCGAACCGTGGTGCGCGAGGTCACGCGCGCGGCATCGTGATCGACGTCGACCGCGTACGCCGCTCGCGTGAAACCGCGCGCGAAAAAGAGCGCGTTCGTTTCCGCGCCGGCACCCGTGCCGGCCAGGATCGCGCCGCAGGCCGCACCGACGATCGCCCCGCCCAAGTCCGCGAGATGCCACGCCACCAACGCGCCCGCAGCGCAGCGCGCACGACGGCGGACGAACACGCGCGCGCCGTCGTCCGCTTCCTGGATGGCGACGTAGTCCAATCGCGCACCCGGTCCGAGTTCGGCTTCGACGATTCCGGCAACGAACGCGTCGGTGCCGCCCAGAATGCGCTCGACGACCGTAACGCGCGCGTGCGCGCCGATCCGCAGCACCGTATGCGGAAAGACCGCCGCCGGTTCGCCCGGGGCGCCCAGCCACAGCAGTTGTAACGGCGCTTCGAGCGCGACGCCCGCCGGAACGTCGATGAAGACGCCGCAGTTCTGAAACGCCGTTGCGAGCGCGGTGTAGCGGTCGGTCTCCGGCGCGATCACGCGCAGATGGACCGCGTCCACGCCGGCGGGATCGCGACGCCGCGCATCGGCGAGCGACGCCAGCGTCACGCCGTGCGACGTGCCGGCCGGAGCGTCGAGATAGATGCTACCGCTGTGAACCAGACCGCCGGCGTTCTCGACCGCGAGCGCCGGAACGTCGGAGGGGTCCGCGCTTGCGGCGCGCGGCGCGACGCGCGGGGGCGTCGTCACGCGTACGCGACCGCTCGCCCAATCCAGCCGGCCGAACGGCGTTTTCACGGCCGGGAACCGCGCGAAGGCGCGCAGCGCGCGCTCGCGCCGGGCGGCGTCGACCGCGCCGCCGCTCCCCGCCGCCTCGAGTTCCGCGGTCGCCGCGGCGAGTGCGGCGGCCGTCGGCGCGAAGTCTATTGCGCGCTCCAGCCGCCGTCGATCGGAATCGCCGCGCCCGTGATCGAGCAGGCGGCGTCGCTGCACAGATACGCGCACAGCGTCCCGACTTCGCCCGGATCGATGAACCGCCCGGTCGGCATCTTTTCCAGGAACGCGCGCTTGAGCGCGTCCTCATCGGAGATGCCGCCGCCGTAGGAGGCGGCGAGATCCTTCGCTTGTCCCGCGATCAGTTCGGTATAGACCGCGCCCGGACAGATCGCGTTGGCCGTGATCCCGGCGAGCGCGCCTTCGAGCGCGCACGCCTTGCTGAAGCCGACGACGCCGTGCTTGGAGGCGACGTAGGCGGCCTTGTACGCCGACGCGACGAGACCGTGGACGCTCGCGATGTTGACGATCCGGCCACGGCCGCGCTGCTCGAAGAACGGCCACGCCGCGCGCGTCATGTAAAATACCGCATCGAGATCGATACTGCGCACGCGGTCCCAGTCGGCCTCCGGAAAGGTCGCGATCGGGGCGACGAACTGGACGCCGGCGTTGTTGACGAGATGATCGATCGCGTCGAAATCGGCGGCGATCCGCGCGACGCCGTCGCGCACCGCGTCGTGGCGCGCAACGTCGATCCCGTACCCGCGCGCGCGCACGCCGGTCTCGGCAACGAGCGTTGCCGCAGCGGCAGCCGCGGCGGTCTCGTCGAGATCGCACAGCGCGACGGCCGAGCCTGCCGCGGCGAGCGCCGCCGCGCAGGCGTAGCCGATGCCGCGCGCCGCGCCCGTGACGATGCTGACGCGACCGTCGAGACGCAGCGAAAGAGCGTTCTTCACGCTATCGCCTTCGGTCTGCGGTCGCGCGAAGACTCCTGGCGAAGACGGTTAGAAGTGCAGGTTGAAGCCGCTGGCGAGATAGTGCGCCTTGGCGTCCAAGATCGGGTTGAACGCCGTGCCCAAGCCGACGGAGAACTCGAGGTTCTTGCGCAGCCGCTCGTTGACGGCGACGTCACCGAACGATTGCGCCCGCTCGTGCCGCGTTACGATGCGGGCGCCGAGATCGGTCGAGATCTGGGTCGTCGCGCTCACGTCGTAGCTCTCGCGCACGGCGAGTGACGGAAAGATGCGCTGGAAGCCCACGCTGTGCGATGAGGCTCCGGTCGCAAGCGCCGACAGCGTGGCCCGGCGGCTCAGCCGGTAGCCGGCCGTCGCATCGAAAACGTACTTCGGCTGCGCTTGCGTCACCGCGTAGAGCGATGCGGGCGGGACGAATTCCGCGCCGAAGCCGACGGCGAGCCGCGGGCCGGCGACGGCCGTGTAATTGAGCCCGTAGCCGAGGTGCGTCATCGGGTAGAGGCCGGCTCCGTTGAGGCCCGACTCGGCAACCTGCGAGGGGGCGTCGATCACGGCTTCGAGGCGCCGCACGACGCCCGTGCGAACGCGGATCATCGGGTAGGCCGCGAGCGCCGTGCCGCCGACCCGCGAGGCGTTTTGAAAGTACAGCGTTTCGATCGTCACGTCGCCGCGTCCGGTCGCGCACGGGGCGGTGATGCCGCTGAGGTCGTCGTTCGTGAACGCGGGATCGCCGCTCGCGCACGCGCCGCTCGCCGGCGGTTCGGTCTGGGACGCCGCTCCGGCCGGTACCGGCGGACAGGCAGACAACACGAAGACGACAGCAGCAATAGCCGCCGCCACATACCAGCGCGGGGCGATGATGACGGTCACACTTCTCCGGGTACGAAAGCGCCGAAAGCCTCCCGATTGCTCGCCGGGCAGGGTCACCCCTGGTTGCTTACCGCTTCCTTACGTTTCCGGCGGGGTCTGACCGTCCCGGTGGGCATCGGCCAGGGTCGCAACGCAAAGCCGGCGAGCGCCATAGCAAGCGCGGCGACGCCGCCGGCCACGAAGGTCATCGGCGCCCCGCCGCGCTCCGCGACGCCGCCGGCGAGCAGCGACCCGACCGGTCCGCTGGCAAGGAAGACATAGTTGTAGAGCCCGGCGATGCGCCCTTGGACGTGGGCCGGGACCGCGAGTTGGACGATCGCGTTCGAACTGGCGGTATAGAGCGAATAGCAGATGCCGGTCACGAACAGCGCCGCCGCCACGCCGGCGGCCGTACGCTGCGTCGACACCAGCAGTTGCGCGAGGCCGAAGCCGGTCGCCGCGAGCAGCAGCAAGGTCCGCGAGGCGCGTGCGCGCGACGCCACCCCGATCGCGCCGGCGAGCGCGCCCAAGCCGAACGTCGCCGTGATAAAGCCGTACGTCTGCGCGTCGCCGTGCAAGGTCGTGCGCGCGAGGATCGGCAGCACGACCTGGAAGTTGATCCCGACCGTCGCGACGACGAACAGCATCGAGAGCACGACCGCGACCGTTTTCGTGCGGCGCGCGTAGGCGAGGCCATCGACGATCGAACGGAACAGCGGCCCGCGCTTGGGCACGAGCGGTTCGTGAAATTCGGCCGGGCGCAGCGCTAAGAGCGCCAGGATCACCGGCACGAAACTGATCGCGTTGAGCGCGAAGCACGCCGCAACCCCGACGGTCGCGATCATCACCCCGGCGATCGCCGGTCCGACGATCCGCGTCGCGTTGTTGAGCCCGGCGTTGAGCGCGATCGCATTCGGCAACTCCGAGCGGCCGACGAGTTGCACCATCAACGCCTGGCGGCTGGGATTGTTGAACGCCTGAATCGTGCCGCGCAGCACGGCGATCGCATCGATGACGAGAACGCTGTCGACGCGCAGATACGTCACGATCGCGAGCGCCGCCGCGCACAGCGCCATCGCGGTCTGCGTGAGCACCATCATGCGCCGGCGGTCGATGCGGTCGGCCAGCGCGCCGCCGACCAATCCAAAGACGGCAAACGGTGTGTAGAGGCAAAAGCCGAGCCAGCCCACCGATGCAGCGGAGTGCGAGAGGTCGAGGACGAGCCAGGCCTGGGCCGCGTTCTGCAACCACGTCCCGACCTGCGAGATCAGTTGGCCGCCGAAGTAGAGCCGGTAGTTCCGGTGCCGCCGGAGGCTAGCGAACACGCAATCCCGCGGCGGGCACGACCAGCGCGTAGCGCCCGTCGGGCAGGCGTCCGCCCGCCACGCCCGAGATATCGGTCACCCCGTAGACGATCCCGATGAAGCGACCGGCGCCGTCAAAAACGCCGCTGCCGGAGTTGCCCGGACCGCAGCGGCCGCAGAAGATTTCGTATTCGAGCGCGCCGGTCGCGGGGTTGGGCACGGTTTCGCCCATCCGCGCGTAGGTCACCGTCCAGCGGCCCGCATCGGGCGCGAGCAACGCGCTGACCGGATGGCCGATCACGCTGACGATGCTGCCCAGCGGCGGCGCAGCGCCTCCGACGGCGAGCGGAAAGGCGGCGGCACGAGCGCGGCCGAGCGGGAGGAAGACGGCCGCCGCGTCCGCGGCGGGCGCGCGCGCGATGACGCGCACGCCCGCACCGCGCAGCGAACTGCCGTCGAAGAAGCGCACGATCGAGAGCGGCACCAGCGTGCAGTGCGCGGCCGTCCACGCCGTGATCCCGCGCGCGTCGCGGCCGGTCGCGACACCCGCGCAGCGCTCGTAGCCGTTCGCGGCCGGCCATTCCAATTCGATCACGGCGGCGCGTGGGTCGGACGTTGCCGACGCGCCGGCCGCGCACGCGAGCGCGACGGCGGCGCACAGCAGCGCCTTACCCCAGCGGCGGAAAATCATCGGCGGTATAGCCCGACCAGCGCCCGCGCCGCCGCCGCCCGCTGCAACTCCCGGCGACGAGCCCCGTCGCACGGCGCCGCCGGCGCACGATACGCACGGCGGCCACGGCCTCGAGCGCGAGGGGCCGCCGCGGCAGGCTCCCGGCAGCGGCGGCGGCGGCGGCGGCGGCGGCAAGAAACGACGCGCGTCTCACCGGCGGCTATGCAAACGCCGTCTCGGCGGAAACGCGGTAGCGCGCGATTTTCGCATCGGGCACGACCGTCGAGACCAGCGTGTCGCTATCGGGCTCGCTGAGCACCTGCGTGCCGGAGAGCTCGACATCGGCCAGCGCGTCGACCATCGCGACGTTGTAGCGAAAATTTTTCAGCGTCCGGGTCAGCTTGCCGTTTTCGATCAGGTAAACGCCGTCGCGCGTGATGCCGGTGATCGCCGCCGTGCGCGGATCGATCACGCGCTCGTACCAGGTGCGCGTCACGAGCACGCCGCGCTCGATGGAGGCGAGCAACTGCGCGCGCGACGTGCGGCCGGGATCGACGATGTTGTTGACGGGGAAATTCGGATGGCCGGTATTGGGCACGTGAAATTTGTTCGCGGTATAGGTGTCGGCAACGTAGCGTTCGACCACGCCGCGGTCGATCAAGGTCAGCTTTTCGGTCGGCGTGCCGTCGTTCTGATTGAACGGCGGGTTGGCGAAGAGCGGGTGGCTCCAATCGTCGCGCAACGTGAAGTTGGGCGAGAAGACCCGCTTGCCGATCCGGCCGACCATCCACGAATCTTTCTCATCGAGCACGTCGAAGCCGCCCATCCCTTCGGTCAGCGCTTTGAGCGCCGCCGCGAACGCGCTCGGCTCGAGCAGCACGGTGTAGGTGCCCGGCGCGATCTCGCCCGGCTCGTCGAACAGCGTCGCCTTGATGGCGGCGCGCTCGGCGACCGCCTGCGCGTCGAGCAACCCCAGTTGCGGGCTGTAGAATTCCGCATACCCGCTGGTCGCGCGCGCGATCGCCTTCAGTTGCAGACCGCACGTCGTGCCGGTAAAGGCGGCGCGCAGGCCGAGCGAATTCGCGATCGCGACGGTGTTGATCTGCGTCGTGAGGAAACCGGACGACGAGAGCTTCGCGGCCTGCATGCGCGCGAACAACGGCTGCAGCTTGGCGACCCGCTCCGCCGGCGTCGCCGCGGCCGTCGCCGCATCGAAGCCGTGCATGGCCGCCGCGACCGGCGCGGGCTTCGGCAACGACACGAATCCGCCGTCCGGGGGCACGCGTTGGGCGATCTCTCGCGCTCGCGCCACGATGCGGGCGATCGACGCATCGCTCGCGTCGTCGGTCGAGATCGAACCCGACCGCTTCCCGGCGTAATACGTCAACGTGATCTGCGTCTGGAGCGCGTCGAGGTTCTGGATCACGTAGTTGCGCGCGAAGCGCGCGTACGACGCATCGCCGATGTTGACGGTGACCTGCGCCTGATCGGCGCCCTTGGCCGCGCGCAAGACGCGTTCGGCCAAGGTCAGCGCGCGGTCGCGGTCAGCCACCGCTAACCACGCCCATCGTCACGTTGCGGAAGCGCGCCACGCTGCAGGCGTGCGTCGTGCGGCCGTTCTGCTCGGGCTCGCCCTTGCCGCAATTCGGCGTGCCCCACACTTGAAAATCTTCGCGACCGCCGACCCGGTCGAGCGAGCCCCAAAACGTGGGCGTCACGCCGGTGTAGGTCGGCTGCTTGAAGATGCGCCCGCGCTTGCCGTTTTTGATCTCGTAGCCGATCTGCGGGCCGAACTGGAAGTTGAGCCGGTGATCGTCGATCGACCACGAGCGCATGCCGGCGACGAGGATGCCGTCCTGCGTGTCGGCGACGATCGATTCGAGCGTCCCCTCGCGCGGCTCGAGCACGATGTTCGTCATGCGCACCATCGGCACGCTGGCCCAATCCTGGGCCCGCACCGACGCCGTTTCCGGGAGCCCGGCTTCGGCGGCGGTATCGCGCGAGGACAAGAACGCGCGCAGGATGCCGTCCTCGATCAAGGTGACCTTCTTGGGCGCGACCCCTTCGTCGTCGTAGGCGACGGTCGCCATCCCCAGCGGCAAGGTGTTGTCGGCCACGATCGTGAGCAACTCGCTGCCGTACCGCAGCTTGCCCACCTGGTCGGGCGTCGCCCACGAAATCCCCGAAAAGTTCGCTTCCCAGCCCAGCGCGCGGTCGAGCTCGAGGGCGTGCCCGATCGATTCGTGCATTTGCAAGTTGAGCACGCTGCCGTCGAGGATCAGATCGCGCGGCCCGGGCGGCAAGCGCGGCGCGTCAGCTAACAGCACCGCCTCACGCCCGTATTCGGGCGCCCGGGCGGCCAACCGGGCCCGCTCGATCACTTCGTAGCCGCCGCCCTGATAGAGGCCGAAGTCGCCCGGGCCGCCCCGCGTCTGCACGTCGTGGTCCTTGCCGATCGCCGACGCACCGCAGCCGGAGCCGGCTTGACGCAGCAATTGCGTGATCGCGCTGCCGGTCGTCGAATAGAACTCCTTGGCGGTCGTGAAGAGCGTCATGAACGCGTAGGCGCTGACGATGTTCTTCGCAACGTGCGCGGCGCGTTCGGCCTCGAGCAACAGCGCCGCGCGCGCGGACAAGCCGATCGACGCCGGATCGATCGTGGCCGGCGTCCGGTAGTCGGCGATCACGCGCTCCGTCGGGAGCACGGCGGGGATGCGCCCGGACACCGTGGCGCTCGCGGCGGCCAGCGCCACGGCGCGCGCGGCCGTCAGATCGAAGCCGGCATCGTCGAGCCGGTCGCTGCCGCAGAAGCCCCAGCTGCCGTCGACGAAAGCGCGCACGCCGTACCCGGTCGAGGAGACGTCCGAGGCGTTCCGGACGTCGCCGTTGCGCACGTCGACGTCTTCTTGGCGGATCGTCCAGAACTGCACGTCGGCGTAGCGCGCGCCGGCCTTCGACGCCGTATCCAGAACGCGCGCCGCGGCCGCCGCGAAGTGGCCCGCCATTCAGCGCGGCGGCAGCGTACGCAACTGGTCGCCCTCGGCGACCTCCAGTCCGATCTTCTTCAGCAAGGCGGCGTCGGCTTCGGCCGTCGCTGCGGGCGGCACGGCGATGACCGTGTTCTGCGTACGCGAACGGATGCGGAACGCCGGATCGCGCACGACGCCGAGCGGGTCGCGGCCTTGCTTCACCGCTTGGATGCCGTCGCGGAACATCTGCCGCAGGCCGATCACGCCGTAGTCGGTCGGGGTGAGGTTCTCGTAGGCGTGGATCGCGATCTGGCCCTGGCTCGTCATCATCTCGTAGTCGCCGGGGAAGCGCTGGCGCTCTTCGTACGAGCGGTCGTTGGCCTGTCCGAAACCGCGCTTGCGCTGTAGATCGATCATTGGATTGCGCTTGTCTTCGAAGAGCAGATAGTAGCGTTTGGTCGTGTAGTCGTCCATCGGCACGACCCACGTGACGTGGTGCGCGGGCTGCGAGATGCCGGCCTTGTCGATCTGCGTGTGCGAGGGCGGAATCATCCCGTAGTTCGGCATGAACGTGTCGATCACGCGGACCCAGACACGATCTTCGACGCGCCGAACGGCGATGTAGTAGATGCCGATCTCGCTCTGCACCCACTGCAGCACGGGAACGACGCCCATCGCGTCGGAGAAACCGCGCTGCGTGCCGGTCGTAATCGCGTGCAGGTACGCCGTGTGGACCGGGTCCATCGCGTTTTCGTGGATCTGCAGCCAGTTACACTCGGTGATCGTCGAACGCCCGATCCCGGACTCGAATTCGATGTTCGGATCTTCGTACAGGTCCATGATCGGGAAGGGCGGCTTGAGCTCCGGCGGCCCCATGTAGGCGAAAAGCATGTCGAAGAGCTGGTGCAGCGGATAGGCACCCTGACAAATGCGGCCGCCGTTCGCGAGCGGGGCACCGGCGCCGGTCTCGAGGATCGTGCCGTCGGGTGCGTAGTGGAAGCCGTGGTAGGCGCAACGGATGCCTTGCTCCGAGATCACGCCGTATTCGAGCGACGCGCCACGGTGGCTGCAGCGCTGCTCGACCAGGCCATATTCGCCGCGGCCGTTGCGGAAGAGCACCAGATCTTCGCCGAGCAAGCGCACCTTGAGCGGCAAATCGCCGACCTCTTGGACGTACGCGACCGGCTGCCAGAAGCGGCGCATATACTCACCGCAAGGCGTCCCGCGCCCGACCCGGGTCAGCTCGGCATCCTCCGCAAGGTTGCGCCGGGAGTAATACGCGTTGTAGGTGCTGGTGAGGATCTCGGTAGCGGCCGTCGTCATCGAAAGGAACCTCCCGGACCGGATGGGTGCTCGCTGCCGCGAATACCGCATCCGGCCGCGGGAATCATTTAACGCAGATTCGGAGCGACCAAGTCGGCGGCTTTGACCGGCCCCTTGAGCGCGCCGTACTTCAGCGCCGCATCGAGCAGCGACTGGAGATCCTTGGCGTGGAACGAGTCCGGATAGACGGCGACGCCCGTGGCCTTGCTCGCCTGCTTTGAGTACTTCGCCATGATCGCGAACGCATCGTCGGGATGGGTGTTGGCCCAGCGTCCCGCCTTGAGGATCGCTTCGGTGAACTTCGCGATGATGCCGGCATTGGCGTTCGCGTAGTCCTTGCTGCAGAAATACCCGCCTTCGATCACCAGCGGCGAAACCTCACTGCCGGTATAGGCGAGGACCTTGACGTTGCCGGCCGCTACGGCGGCACTCAGGAACGGATCGGTAATCGTGCCGGCATCGACCTTGCCGTTCGCGACCAGCACGCCTTCCTGCGGCGGGGGCGCGTCGATCCACTTGATGGATTTCCAGTCACCGCCGTGCTTGTCCATCCACGCGCTGACCTGGATCTGCAGGATGTTCAGCAGCGCCGACGTCACCATCGTCGTGTTGTTGAGCTCCTTGGCCGTCTTGATCGTCGACGCCGGGGGCACGACGATCGCATCGATCGGCGATTTAATCGAGTTGCCGCCCGAGGGGGCGACCAATTCGAGCTGCGCGCCGTTTTGGAACGCTTCGGCGATCGGCAGCAGGTTCGAGGAACCGATTTCCACCGCGCCGCCCATGACGGCCGCGGTCACCGTCGAGCCGGACGGCAGTTGGGTGACCTGCACGTCGAGCCCGGCGTCTTTGAAATAGCCCAGATCGATCGCATAGAACAGGTTGCCGGTGACGCTGACCGCGGGGCTTGCGACGCGCACGACGGTGAGCGTCTGTGCTCCCGCCGGCACGCCGAGGCTGGTCAAGGCCAGGGCGAGGAAGAGTCGGAGTGCGAGAGTTCTCATGACGGGACACCTCCAGTGGGTTGTGCGGTACGGAAGGGCGCGAGTTGCGGCGCGCTGCGCGCGAACGCAACGTACCAATCGAGCGCCGCCGGATCGGCCAGCGATTCGCGGTCGACGACGGTGCTTGGGTCGAAACCGGCCAAGATGCGCCGGACGGGGATCTCCATCTTTTTGGCCGAGAGCGTGTACGGGATCGCGGACACCCCGTGGATCTCATCGGGCACGTGGCGCGGACTGCAACGCGCGCGCAGTTGCGCGACGACGCGCTTCTTGAACGCATCGTCGACGGCGACACCCGCCGCGGGGCGCACGAAGAGCGGCATGTAGAAGCCGCCGTCCGGCAGTTCGAGGCACACGATCAGCGCATCGGCGACCCCGTCGAGCTCTTCGAGCGCGCGATAGATCTCGGCCGAACCGATGCGTACGCCATAGCGATTGAGCGTGGCATCGGAACGGCCGTAAACGTAGACGCCGCCGCGCGCGTTGACCTTCGCGAAATCGCCGTGGCGCCACACGCCGGGGTAACGGTCGAAGTAGGTGGCGAGGTAACGCGCGTCGCCCGGATCGTTCCAGAGATAGAGCGGCATCGACGGCGTCGGCGCGGCGACGACGAGTTCGCCGATCGCGTCGACCACATCGCGCCCGGCATCGTCCCACACGCGCACGTCCATCCCCAGCGCCCGCGCTTGGATCTCGCCCGCGTACACGGGCTGGATCGGCACGCCGCCGGTGAGGCCGCTGCAGAACTCCGTGCCGCCCGACTGCGAGGTCACCCAGAAGTCGGCCTTGACGTTCTCGTAGAGCCACGCGAACGTTTCGGGCGTCGACGGCGAGCCGGCGAGGAAGATCAATTCGAGCGCATCGAGATCGAAGCGTTCGCGCGGCACGATCCCGCCGTCGCGCATCTGCTTGACGAACGTCGGGCTGCTGCCGAAACACGTCGTGCCGGTCTCGGCCGCGAGCGCCCACAGGAGGTCGGGACCGGGGTGCATCGGATGACCGTCGTAGAGCACGATCTTCGCGCCGAGCAGCAGCGAACTCACGAGCGCGTTCCACATCATCCAGCCCGTGGTCGTATAGAAGAACATCGTCGATTCCGGCCCGAGGTTGGCGTGGAAACCCAGATTCTTGTACGACTCGACCAGGATACCGACGTGCGAATGCACGATCGCTTTGGGCAGACCGGTCGTGCCCGACGAGAACAGAATCCACAGCGGGTGGTCCGCATCGGCTTCTTCGTACGCAAAGCTCGCTGCGGAGGGTGCCGGTTCGGCGGCGAGCGCCGCCCACGCGACGTGCGCGACGCCGTCGAAGACGAACTCGGCCGCGAAATCGAGGACCGGCAACGTGACGACGAGTTCGAGGGTCGGCAGCCCCGCGACGATCGCGCGCACCTCGGCCGTGCGGTCGAAGCGCTTGCCGGCGAACGTATAGCCATCGGCGACGAAGATCGCCTTCGGCGCGACCTGCGCGAAGCGATCGACGACGAAGCTCGCGCCGAATTCCGGCGCCGCCGAGGCCCAGACGGCGCCGATCGCGGTCGTCGCGAGCATCGCGACGAGCGTCTCGACGACGTTGGGCAGGTAGGACACGACGCGATCGCCGGGCACGATGCCGCGCGCGCGCAGCGCCGTCGCGACCGCACGCACCGCCGTGCCCAATTCGCCCCACGTGAGCTCGCCCGGCGCGCGGCTCTCACCGCGGTGCAGGACCGCCGCCGCGTGCGGACGCGTGGCCTCGGGACGCAGCATGTGGCGCGCGAAGTTCAGCCGCGCGCCGGGAAACCAGCGCGTGCCGGGCATCTCGCGCTGCGAGCGCACGCGCTCGTACGGGGTCGCCGATTCGAGCGCGAACTCATCCCAAATCGACGCCCAGAACGCATCGGGTTCGGCGACCGACCAGCGGCGCAGGCCCTCGTAATCGGCGTGCCGCACGCCGCGCTGCGCCAGCCGTTCCATGTAGCGCGCGAGGTTACTGCGCGCGGCGAACGCCGGGCTCGGCGTCCACAGCAGATCGCCCTCGGCCAGACTCACGGCGCGGGTGCCTCGAGTTCGGCCAGCAGCGCGTCGTCGGCGCCGAGCTTGGGCGCGATGCCGCTCGGATACGGACGTTCGCCGTCGAACGACAGCGGCACGGTGATCAGCCGCATCGCGCCCTCGCCCAGCGGCGGACTGAGCATTTCGCTCGCCGCGAACTGTTCGATCCCGACCGCCTCGCGAATCGTGTTGACCTCGGCGCACGGCACGCCGGCGGCGCGCAATTTGCCGGTCCATGCGGCGCGCGTGTCCGTAGCGAAAATCGCGGCGATCAGCGGCACGATGACGTCGCGGTTCTTCAGCCGCGCGCGGTTGTTTGCGAAGGCCGGATCGGCGATCCACTCCGTTCGCCCGACCACGTTGCAGAACTTCGCGAAGAGCCGGTCGTTACCGACGCAGACGAAGAAGTCGCCGTCCGCGGCGGCAAACTGCTGGTAGGGCACGAGGCCGACGTGACCCGACATCGGCTCGCGACGCAACTCGACGCCTTCGTTGACGAACGCGTTGACGCGCTGCGAGAGCCAGCCCATCGCCGTATCGAAGAGCGATGTCCGCACGACGCAGCCTTGGCCGGTTTTGTCGCGCCGGCGCAACGCCGCGAGCAGACCGATGACCGTCCACATCCCCGTTCCGAGATCGACGGCCGAGATCGGCAACCGCGAGGGCGGACCGGCCGGATCGCCGTTGATCGTCACCAAACCCGACACGGCCTGCACGAGCGGCTCGAACGCGGGCTCGAGACGCATCGGCCCGTGTTGGCCGAAGCCCGAGATCTCGCAATAGATCAAGCGCGGATGACGCGCGCAAAAGCGTTCGGGGTCGAACCCGAGCGCCTCGGGAACGTCGGGCCGCAGGTTGTGCACGAGCACGTCGCAACGCTCGGCCAATGTATCGAGCGCCGCTAGCCCCTGCGGCGTTTTGAGATCGAGCACGACGGAGTGTTTGCCGCGGTTGAATTCGTGGAACGTGAGCGAATCGTCGTCGAGAAACGCCGGGCCCATGCGGCGCCCGTCGTCGCCGCCGTCGGGCTTCTCGATCTTGATGACGGTCGCGCCGAGATCGGCCAGAATCGCACCGACGTAGGGGCCGGCCAGAATTTGCCCGATCTCGATGATCCGCAGGTCGTCGAGCATCACGCCGGCTCCGGACGGAAGCGCGGGACGGCGACGCCGCCTTCGCGTTCGATGGTCAAGCGCAACGGCTGATCGATCACGAGCGCCTCGGGGTCGCCCGCGTCCACGATGTTGCTGATCAGCCGCGGCCCTTCGGCCAATTCGACGACCGCGACCGTGTACGGCAAGCGCGCCTTGAACGCCGGATGAAAAGCGGTGTGGTAGACGACCCAACTGATCAGCCGCGCGGCGCCCGACGCGTCTTCCCAACTCCAGTCGGCGGCGAGGCAGCGCGGACATTCGTGGCGCGGCGGCAGCCAGGCGTTGTTGCAAACGCGACAGCGCTGGAAGGTGTGGCGGCCGGCGTCGAGCGCGGCCCAGTAGGGCGCGCTCAGGGCGTCGGGTACCGGGAGAGGGATTGCGGGTGCGGCGTCGCTCATGCGCGCTCTCCGAGGATCAGCGTCGAGTGCGTGTGCATGATGCCGCCTTGATTGCTCACGATGCACGTCCGCGCGCGCGGGATCTGCGTGGCGGCCGTGCCGCGCATCTGGCGCACGCCCTCGATCACGAGTTGCATCCCGGGCATCCCCGATTCGGCCAACAGTCCGCCGCTGGTGTTCAGCGGCAGCTTCCCGTCCGGCCCGATCCCCTCCGACGCGACGAACGCGCCGCCGGCGCCGGCGGGGCAAAAGCCGTAATCTTCGAGCGTCATGATCGGGACGATCGTGAAACAATCGTAGAATTGCGCGACGTCGATGTCTTTGGGTTGCAGGCCGGCCATCGCGAAGGCGGTTTGCGCGGAGCGCTTGGCCATCGTCGACGTAAGGTCGGGGCGCAACTCGACGTTCCAGGACGTCTGACCCTGGCCGAAACCGAGGATCGGGACCGGCGCCGGAACGTTGAGCGCCTTCGCGCGCTCGGCGCTCATCACGACGACGGCCGCGCCGCCGTCGGAGACCAAGCAGCAATCATCGCGGCGCAACGGCGAGACGATCGGGCGCGACTGCCGGTACTCATCGAGCGTGAGCGGCTTGCGCAGTTGCGCGTGCGGGTTGGCCAGCGCGTTGGTGCGCGCGTTGACGGCCACCGCGCCGAGCTGATCCGCGGTCGTGCCCCATTGCCCCATGTGGCGCCGCGCGATCATCGCGTAGCCGGCGGCGGCGCCGAACCAGCCGAAGACCTCGTCGGGGCCGATCGCCTTCGCGATCGCGCCGCGCGAGCCGGTCTTGGGATTGTCGGCGAACGAAACGACCGCGATCTCGCATTGTCCGGCCTCGATCGCCATGACCGCGAACATGATCGCGCCGACGTTTGCGGCGCCCGCCTGATCCCACACGCCGCCGATGCGCGGCTGCAGTCCGACCGCCTCGGCGACCTTTTGCCCGTAGGTGAACTCGAACGCCGACGTCGGATATTTCAGGAACAGCGCGTCGACGGCGTCCTTCTCGACGTTCGCATCGGCGAGGGCGCTCCGAATCGCCTCGACGTTGAGCGAGACCGTGCTACGGCCCTCATGCGCGCCGAACGCGGTGTGCCCGACGCCGGCGATCACGGCCTTCGCGCGCAAACTCACCGGCCGCTGAACTTCGGCGGGCGCTTTTCGGCGAACGCCGCCGCGCCTTCGCGCACGTCTTCGCTGGCGTTGAGGATCTGCGCGACGAGCTGCTCCATGCGCAGTCCCGCGGCGATATTGATGTCTTGCCCGCGCAGCGCGAGTTCTTTGGCGGCGCGCACCGCGAGCGGCCCGTTGGCCGCGATCCGGCGCGCGTAGTCGAACGCCGTGTCCATCAATTCGGCCTGCGGCACGACCCGGTTGACGAGTCCCCAGCGCTCGGCTTTCTCCGCACCGAAGGTCTCGCCGACGAGCAACATCTCCATCGCGATCGCGTACGGCACTTGATCGAGGATCCGCTGGGTGCCGCCGTTCGCGGCGATGATCCCGCGCTTGACCTCCGAGAGGCCGAACGTCGCGTGGGTGGCGGCGATGCGAATATCGGTCGCCAGCATCAGGGTCATGCCGCCGCCCAGGCAGTAGCCGTTGATCGCGGCGATGACGGGCTTCCAGACCTCAAGGCCCCGGTTGAGCAGCGCGTCGCGCTGGGTCAGCCACAGATCGGAGAGGGCCAGCGGCTTGCCGATCACGCTCTTGAGGTCGGCCCCGGTCGTGAACGATTTCTCGCCCGCGCCGGTGACGATCGCGACGTTGATCGCCTCGTCGTCACGGATCCTGGTCCAGGCTGCCGAAAGGTCGCGGTAGTGCTCGGGGTCCATCGCGTTGAGGCGTTCGGGGCGGTTGATCGTCACGACGGCGATGCCGTCGGCAACCTCAAGGTCGATCGACACGGTCAGCCTTCCGGGGCGGCGGGGAAAAGAATTTCTTCCCGAACACTACAATGGTCATACCATTTGAGTCAAGGGGACCGTCCAGCATGAAGGACCGGCAGAAGACCTCCGACGCCCTGGCCGACGAATTGCGCGAGCGCATCCTCGGCGGCGAGTATGCCGAGGGCGCGGCGTTGCCGTCGGAGCGCGACATCGTCGACGAGACCGGCCTCGGCCGCGGCTCGGTGCGCGAGGCGCTACGCGTGCTGGAAGCCGAGGGGCTGATCCGGACCAAGACCGGGCGCCACGGCGGGACGTTCACGACCCTGCCCGACGAGCACGGTCTCTCGCGCTTCGTGTCGCTGTTCGTGCGCGGACGCCGGATCCCGATACGCGCGCTGCTCGAAGCCCGCACGACGGTCGAGCCGAGCCTCGCGTATTACGCCGCCCGCAACCGCACGCCCGAAGACGTGGTCGCCCTCGTTGCGGCCTGCAACGCCATGGAAGCGACGCCCGACGGCGAGGCCTTCGGGCGTTGCAATCTCGCCTGGCACTATGCCGTCGCGACGGCGAGCCACAACGAGCTGCTGGTGGCGTTCCTATCGTCGATCTCGAGCGCGATCGCCAACGCCAGCGACGCGCACGCGCGCGCCTTCGAGGCGGGTCCGTTCGGCGAAATCCGCGGTGCGGTCATCCGCGCGCATCGCGGCATCACCCAAGCGGTCGTCGACGGCGACGCCGATGCGGCGAAACGCCGCATGGACCGCCACCTCAACGCCTATGCGACGACGGTCGACGGCGCCGATTCGGCCGACGTGGATATCGCGTAGCCGGGCGCCGGCTGCGAGAGATCGGCGGTCATGGCAAACGGCACGTTGGGCCGGCCCTTGGCGAAATTCACGCCCGGCACGACGTATTCGGTGACGTAGCCGGCGAGCGCCGCGCGCGTATCGAGATAATAGAAATCCAGGAAGCTCGCGAAGATGCCGCCGCCCATGACTTCGGGCACGCCCGCCGCCGCAGCCCGTTCCTTGACCGCCGCGTACTCCGCCGCATCGTCGAGCATGCCGCAGTGCAGATGATGGATGCCCGGCCCGATCAGTTGGAGATAGTCTTCTTTGTAGTGGCTGGGACCGAAGGTCGGCTGGATCACTTCGAAGGCGACGCGCTCGTGCGGCGTGACCATCGTGGTGAAGTAGGCGTGTTCGACCGGTTTGCCGAGATAGAACGGATCGGTGAGCGAATCCGGCGCGTTATGCCAGTTGCGGAACGTGAACGCGGTGATCCCGAATAGCTCGGAGTAGCCGCGCACCGCCGCCGGCAAATCGGGGATCACGACGCCGAAGTGTTTGATCCCGCCCAGCCGTAGGAGAGCCGGACGCGCCGCGCCGTTTTCGCGCAGGTTCCAGACCTCGTCGACCGGTTCGTTCGCGGCACCCGCCGCGTGCTCGGCCAGGATCTCGATGTAGAAGCCGCCGAGTTTCGCGCGCGTGTCGAACAGCAGCACGTCGAGGTTGCCGTTGCGCCGCGCCGCCTGCGCGACCGGCACGGCGCGCGCGCCGAGCCACGCCGTCAGTTCGGCCAGGGCGGCCGGGCTGACCGCGGCGGTGCAGATCGAGTGGACGCCCTCGCCGCGCTGGTTGAGAAACTCATGGTAGGTCGTCCAGCCGGCAACCGGCTGCACGAGCACGAACGTCACCGGCCCGTCGGCCGAATCGGCGACGCCGGTCGCGGTGAGGTACTGCTGATCGGCGGCGAAACCGTGGGTGGCCGCGCCCGTCAGACGCTCCGCGTCGTAGCGGCGCACCGACCACTCGGAGATGCCGTAGACGGCGGCAAATTTCTGCGCCGAGGCGCGCGCGTCGTTGACGACGATGCTGATGTGGCGCAGACCGTCGACCGGGATCGAATTCATGAGTAACTCCGCAGCGGCTAAAAGAACGTGCTGAGGTTCTTCGACTTCAACACCGTCTGATCCAGGTAGATTTCACGGCGCGCGATCTTCCACCGCCCGTCGACCTTGCGCAGGCGGTCGACCCGCCGGCCGACCCACCAATCTTCGTCCATGTCGAGGCGGCTGCGGAAGACGACCATGTTGCTCGAAACGGTCACCTCGCCGGCGGTGTGCTTTTCCACGATCCGGACGTTGGTCAGGAAGTGGCGCGTGCGCGAGGGCGGGTCTTCGGACCAGGCGTAGCCGTTGGTCCGCTTCTCGACCCGGATCTCGAGCGCCCCGCGATCGTCGTCGAAGTACGCGCCTTCACCGAACGCCGTGAACTCCAAGTCGAGCTCGGTCGCCGCGCGCGTATTGCGGATCGGCATCCAGTACACGATATCGTCGGTGAGCATGTCGAGCCAGGCCGTGTAGTCGTGCGCGTCGAGCAGCGCCGCTTCGCGGAAGAGCGTCTGTTCGACGTCGTGCTGGAGCACGACGTCCTCGAGCGTCGTGCTCGCTTCTCCGGCGATGATCATTACATCGTCCCCTCCGGTCGCACGTGGTTCGCACGCCACGCCGGCCAGTCGTTCGCGTTCATCGCGTCGGCCCAACTTTGATAGAACCAGAGCTGGGCGTGTTCGTTGATCATCGAGTCGATGCGCGGCGGCGTCTGGCCGTCGTTCACGAAGGTCCCGGTGCCCAGGCCCATCTCGTAATTGAGCGCGGCATCCTTAATCGCGCGGATGCGCGCCCCGACCGTCGCCTGGTCCCAATTCTCGCCGTCTTCTTGCTCGAGCAGACCCGACGGCCCGAATTTCCGGAACGCGCGGCGCTTCTGCAACTCTTGGATCTCGGGCGAAGCGTTGCGGTCGTAGAGCGCGATCGCGCGGATCTCGGTTTCACCCGGTCCGATCGGATTGCGCATCATCAGCAGCCGGTCGATGATAAACAGATTCGGGAAGACGTTGCCGTTGTAGCGGACGATCTGCGAGCGGAGCGGGCCCATCTTCTCGACGATCGCCGGGTTCTCGCGCCACTGTTCGTAGACCGGATCGATGCGCTGGAACTTGCCGCTGGCGGTGTCGTAATCGTTGGTGCCGGCAAAGTAGCTCGTCTTACAGTTGGCGCCGTGACCGTAATCGGTCAGGATCGTGAAGCCCGGCTCGTCGACGCCCAGCCCCATGCGCGGCGCTCCCAGCTTGCGCTCCATCGCGATGAACGCCGAGCGATGCGCGATCTGAGCGTGCGCGTTGTCGCCGATCGCGTTGTCGGCCGCGAACTTCCAGTTGCACTTCATGCGCCAGCGCACGACGCCCGGCACCGCCGCGAAATCGCCGCGGTCGAGCACCATGTCGAGAAACCAACGGAAGTCGCCCAGGAACTCTTCGAGCGGGACGGCCTGCGGATCGAGCGTTCCGAAGATCAGTCCGTGGTAGACGCCGACCTGCGCGACCGGGATCAAACCCCACGCCGGCAAGTCGATCTTCTCATCGTAATACGTCTTGAGTCCCGGCACGGCGACGAGCCCGCCCGAATCGACGCGCTTGCCGCTCGAGTCGTAACACCAGCCGTGATAGGCACAGGTGAAGGTCCGCGCGTGCCCGGCGTCGCTGCGCGTCACCGGGTTTCCGCGATGACGACAGCTGTTGATCATCGCGCGGATCGCGCCGCCGCCGTCGCGCGTGACGATGACGGGCGTCTCGCCCATCTTGCACGTGATGTAGTCGCCGGGCGACGGAATCTGGGTTTCGTGCCCGAGGAACAGCCACGAGCGTCCGAATACGCGCTGCAATTCGGTATCGTAGATATCCGGGTCGTTGAAGATCTCCCGGCCGACCAGCCCGCGTTTGAGATCGACCGCGGATTCGGCGAGCATCAGACGGACGCCGGGGCGTTCACCGGCCGGCCGGCCAAGAACTCGAGCACGACGCGGTCGTGTTCTTCGGGCTTCTCCCACTGCGGCCAATGCGAGGCGTTGGCGATGCAGTAATGTTGCGAGCCCGGGATGAGCGAGGCCAGGTGTTCGCCGGCATCCGCGCCGGCGCCCGGATTCTTATCCGACCACAGCACGAACGTGGGCGCCTTCAGTTCCGCCAGCCGGTCTTCGGCGACCGCATCGGGCGCGGCCGAACCGAGGAAGCTGTGCGCGAAGATCTCCTTGAGCGCGGCGTTGGTGTCGGGCCGCGTGTAGAGCGTGTAGCGCAGATCGACGAGTTCGTCCGTCACGTCGTCGGGCGAGGCCATCAGCCACTCGAGGCGCTTGCGGATCGTCTCGCGATTGGGGTTGTTGATCGCGAGCAGCGAACGCTCGCGCAGCAAGTTCGTTCCGCCGGCGTCGTCGATCTTGACCTTGTCGCGGTTCCAGGCGATCCCGGCCGTCGTATTCAGGATGATCTTGTCGACCCGGTCGGGGTGGTTGAGCGCGACCCACAGCGCGATCCAGCCGCCCAGCGATTCGCCTTCGATCGACGCCTTCCGGACCCCCAGATCGTCGAGCAGATCGAGGTACTGCTGCGCGTAGAGCGGGATCATCGCTTTGGTAAACGTGGGCTTCTCGGAGAGCGCGTGCCAGAGCAGATCGATCGCGATCGCGTGATGTTTTTCACCCAGCCGCTGCAGGTTGCGCGAATAGGCTTCGGCGTGACCGCCGATGCCGTGCATGAGGATCAGTTTGTCGGCGTTCTGGCCGCCGGTCTCGATCGTGCGGGTGCGGAACTTCCGTCCCCGGTAGCGCACTTCGGCGCCCAGGAGATCGAGCCAGATCGAATTCATCGCAAGAGCCTTTCCGGTTGGGGTGCTGGCGGGGCGACCGGCAGTTGGCGCCGGTGTCCCCAAAAACTGGTCGAGTCGTAGGTTTCGATCTGCCAGACGGCGTCGTCGACCAGACGGCCGCCGTAGCCGTACTCGATCATGAAGCCCGACGGCGTGCCGACGTAGAACGAGAACATCCAGTCGTTCGTGTGCCGCCCGAGCGTCATCGCGATCGGAATGCCGCGCGCTTCGCACAACTCGAACGTCCGCCCGACGTCGTCGATCGTGCCGGTCTCGATCATCAGATGCGAAATACGGCGCACGGCGTTGGGGTTCTTCATGAACGCGAGGCTATGGTGGCGCGGGTTGCAGTGCATGAACGTCATGCTCAGCGTTACGCCGGGCTGCGGACTGAAGGTCATGAAATCGCTCACGCGCAGCCCGAGCACGTCGCGGTAAAAGCGCAAGGTCGCATCGGGATCGTCGACGGCGAAGACGGAGTGGCCGATGCCCTGGTCGCCGGTCACGAAGCCCGAGATCGCGCGCGGCGAGACGAACGGCTGCGTGGCCGCGTGCGCTCCGTAATACACTTCGCTGCGAATGCCGCTGGGGTCGCGGAACCAGATCAGCCCGTCGACGGCCCGCCGGGCGCAGAGCGCGGCGTCGCCCGTCTCAAAACTCGTCCCGGCCGCGCGCAACTGCTCGCCGATCCCGGCCAGCTCGGCCGCGGATGCGACCTCCCACCCGTTGTAGGCGAGGTCGTCGGCGGGCCCGGGGTGCAGGGCGAAACGGTGGTGCCGCTCGTCCATCTGAAGATAGAGCGTCCCGTCCGCATCCCGGCCCGAAATGGCAAGGCCCAGGATATCGGTCGCAAACGAGGCCCAGCGGTCGAGATCCGATACCTCGATGCCGAGATATCCCAGGGCGCGGACGTTCACCATACGGACCAGCCTATTCAATCGGGCAAAGGCGTGTCAAGGAATCTTCGTCGCTATTATTTATACAGCTATCATCATCCCTTCCGTCATGCGGAAAGCGGTCCGAGGCGGTCTTCCACGAGCCCGCGAACGCGAAGCGCTCCGTCATCTCTCGACATTAAAGGATACGCCGATGTCCAACGCGTTCGCGGGGCGCCTGTTACGGGTTGCTTGCGCTTGCCTACTCCTGATCTCCGGCGCCGGCTCGGCCGTCTCCGCCGCCTCGCCCGATCTCGTGATCGGCGGCGTCAAGATCGCCGACGGCGCGACCCTCGATGCCGCGCGCGGCGAAGGCAAGCTCGTCCTCTACAGCACCTACGACAGCGTCGTCATGAAACCGATCGTCGAGAAGTTCAAGGCCGACACGGGCTTGAGCGTCGACGTCATCCGGCTGACGTCGCAGCCGATGTTCGATCGCGTGATGGCGGAGTTCTCGGCGCATAAGCTGGGCGCGGACTACGTCGACACGACCGACATCACGCTGACCGATCAGTTCGCAACAAAGGGCGTGCTGCGCGGCTTCAAGGTACCGAACTTCGGCGCGATCGAGCCGGTGCTGCGCGACGGCGACGGCAAGTGGTATAGCATCATCCGCAGCATCATGGTCATCGGCGTGAACACCGCGCTCGTCAAGCCGGCCGACGTGCCGAAGAACTGGAACGATTTGCTCGATCCGAAGTTCACCGGCAAGATCGGCTTCGCGAGCATCGACGCAGGCGGTACGGCCTACAGCATGTTCTTCTTCATGCGCCAGCGCTTCGGCCTCGACTACTGGAAGAAACTGGCCGCGCAGCAAGCGCGGATCGTGCCGTCGGCCGCGCCGGTCGTCACCGATCTCGCCCGCGGTGAGACCGTCATCGGGCTCGATCCGATCTCGTCGGTCGTCGCGGGCGCCGCCACCGGCGCGCCGATCAAGGTCGTCACGCCGAGCGAAGGCGTGCCGTCGTTCGGCATTAGCGGCGGCATCACGTCGACCGCGCCGCACCCGCACGCGGCGGAACTCTGGATGGACTGGATCACCAGCAAACGCGGCAGCGAGGCGATCGGCGACACCGCTGCGTATGGCATCCTGCGCGACGAGGCGACGCCGCAAGTGGCCGGCGTGACGTTACCGCCGGAAAACCGCATCTACAACATTCGCATCGCCGACTACAACGCCGTGCGCGATGCCTACACCAAAGAGTGGCACCAACTCTTCGGAAACCGCTGATGGCCGGCGAGGCGTCCGAACCGATCGTCCTCACGGCGATCGAGCACAACGTTTGCTTGCTCACGATCAACCGGCCCGAACGCCGCAACGCGATCTCCGACGCGTTGACCGCGGCGCTGGGTGAAGCCGTCCTCGACGCCGACCGCAATCCCGCCGTGGCGGTCATCGCGATCACCGGCGCCGGGACGTCGTTTTGCGCCGGCGCCGATCTCAAGGAGATTCGTCAGACCGATACCGGCAGCACCGTGGCCTACCGCTCGCCGCTGCACCGCGTGGAACGCAGCCTGCTCGAGGTCATCGTCGACACGCGTAAGCCGACGATCGCGGTCGTGAACGGGCCGGCGGTCGCCGGCGGCTTCGAGCTGGCGCTCTCGTGCGACATGCGCGTCGTCGCGGAGACGGCGTTCTTCGCCGTACCCGAAGCGCGGCGCGGCATGGGCGCGCACTTCGCATCGGTCGTGCTGCCGCAGATGGTGCCGCCGGGCATCGCGGTGGAGTGGCTCTTCTCCGGCCGGCGCATCGAGATCGACGAGGCCGAACGTTACGGTCTGGTCAACCGGCGCGCGCCCGCCGAGAAGCTGCACGAAACGGCGCTCGCGTTCGCGCGCGACATCGCGCTCTCGGCCCCGCTCTCGCTGCAACGCATGAAGCTGACGTACCGCAAGACGCAAGGCCTGCCGCTGGCGGCCGGCCTGCGTCTCGACGCCGGCCCCGATCCGTACGCCTCCGAGGACCGTCAGGAAGGCATCCGGGCATTTCTCGAGCGCCGGGAACCCGTCTGGAAGGGACGATGAACGACGGCGCGCTCGACGCGCTGTTCGCGCCGCGCCACGTCGCCGTTTTCGGTTCGGCCTCGCCCGACAAACACGGCTATACCGTCGTGCGTAACTTGGTGCGCTGGGGCTGGGACGGGCAGATCTTCCCGATCAACCGCGAAGCCGCGGCGATCGAGGGGCGCACCGGCTATCGCTCGCTCGCGGAGTTGCCGGTCGTGCCGGATTGCGCGATGCTCGTCGTTCCGGCAGCGAGTTGCGTCGAGATCGTTGCGGAGTGCGCGGCCGCGGGCGTGCGCGTCGCCGTGATCGGCGCGTCGGGCTTCGCCGAGCTCGCGACCGCCGAGGGCGCGGCGCGCCAGCGCGAGATCGAAGCGATCGCGCGCGCGAGCGGCATGCGCGTCGTCGGTCCGAACACCAACGGCATCTACAATGCGACGAACGGTTTCTCGCTGGGCTACAACGCCGCGCACGGCGTCGTGCAGGCGGCCGGCGACGTTTCGGTGATCTCGCACAGCGGCGCGCTCTTCGACGGCATCGCGGCGTGCCTGCAGCGCGGCGGCGCGAACTTGGCGATCTTCGTGCCGGTCGGCAACGAAGCCGATCTGACGATGCTCGACGTACTCGAGGCCCTCATTGACGAACCGCACACGCGCGTGATCGGCCTCGTGATCGAGGGGCTGGCCGACGGCCCGCGCTTTCGCGCGCTGGCCGCGCGCGCGCACGCCGCCGGCAAGCCGATCGTCGCATTGAAGATCGGGCGCTCCGAAGCCGGTGCCGGCGCCGCGCTCGCGCACTCGAGCCGCCTCGCCGGCGGATCGCGCGCGTACGCCGCGTTGCTGCGCGAAGCCGGCGTCGGCGCGGCACGGACGGTCGAGGGCTTGGCCGCCGGTTGCGCGGTCCTCTCGGCGCAGCACGGCGCACGTGGAAACCCCAGCGACCCGCTCGTCGTCGTGACGACGTCGGGCGCGGGGGGCGCGCTGGTCGCCGACGTCGCGAGCGACCACGGCCTGCAG